>Ga0164241_10004148_pt1 | contig 14179 bp, 13 predicted proteins | sample OricomyardsoilBY_FD_108780 | JGI IMG/M metagenome (GOLD analysis project Ga0164241, IMG submission 108780) | Backyard soil microbial communities from Emeryville, California, USA - Original compost - Back yard soil (BY) | ecosystem: Environmental > Terrestrial > Soil > Unclassified | place: USA...
GATGGCGCGCATGAGTGAGATGCGGCCGCGCGGGGAGTTACGCTCCTTGCCCGTTTCGACGTAGGTGGGGCAGGTCGGGAGACACATGCCGCAGTGGATGCACTGCTGGAGAACGGAATAATCGATGGTCGCGAGTGGGCTCAACGCCGACGTGCTGGCGTTTGGAGAACGCTCAACGTTTAACGCTGAACTTTTAACGCTCACGTGACGGAGCCTCCGTTGCGCTGGGCGGTTCGGATGCTCGTGGCAAAGATGCGAACCAGTTCGTCTGATTCGGCGACGAGACCTTCCAAGAGCGTGGGTTTGGCGATGAGCCGGGCCTGTTGAATGAGGCGAAGCCAGCGCCGCGATTCACGAAGCTCTTTGTAGCAGACTTTAAGTTTATGGATGAAGTCGTCGCGGGATTCCGCGCCTTCGGCTTCGCCATGATTACCGTAGGGGGATGTGCCGGAGCGGAGAAGTTGGTCTGCGATGTGGTTGGCGGCTCGGGATCGCTTCATCGATTCGGTGACGCGTATGATGCGGACGGAAAACCCCAAGAGGCGGTCCTCCAGATCGAACTTGGGTTTGTTCATTAAGAGTTATGCGTTGAGCGTTGAATGTTGAGTGTTGGATTGAGTCTCGTTGCTGAGATCGAAGATCTTTCCGGGGTTCAGCATGCCGTCCGGGTCGAGGGTTTGCTTGATCGCTTTGAGGAGCGCGTAGGAGTTTTCGCCGAGTTGTTGTTTTAAAAAGGGTTTCTTCGCGAGGCCGACGCCGTGTTCGCCGGTGATGGTGCCGCCGAGCGCGAGGGCGGCATCGACAATGTCTTTCAGCGCGCATTCGACGCGGTGCATTTCAACGGTGTCGCGTTCGTCGGTGAGGATCGTGGGGTGGAGATTACCGTCGCCGAAATGGCCGAAGACCGCGATGTCGAGGGCGTGCTTCGCGGCGATTTGTTGCACGGCGCGAATCATCTTCGCGAGTTCGCTGCGGGGAACGGTGACGTCTTCGAGAATCGTGGTGGGCTTGCGGCGGGCGAGGGCTGAGAAGGCGCTGCGGCGGGCGGTGGCGAGTTGCGCGGCTTCGGCGGCATCGCGCGCGCGGCGGACTTGGAGCGCGCCTTGGGCACGAGCGATCTCTTCGATGCGCGTGGCTTCGTCGGCTGCGGCGGCGGGGTGACCATCGGTCTCGATGAGCAGCAACGCCTCGGCGTCGTTGGGCAGGCCAACTTTGGCGTAGGCTTCGACGCAGGCGATCGTGGTGCGGTCGAGAAACTCCAGCGTGCACGGAATGATTTTCGCGGCGATGATGGCGGAAACCGTTTCGGCGGCGGCGTCCATCTGCGAGAACGTGGCGAGGAGCGTCTGGCGGGCGGCGGGCTTCGGAAGGAGTTTGAGCAAAACCTTCGTGATGACGCCGAGGGTGCCCTCGCTGCCGATGAAGAGGTCGCGGAGATTGTATCCGGCGACGTCCTTCACGCATTTGTTGCCCAGCCAGCAGACGGAGCCGTCGGCGAGGACGACTTCGAGGCCCATCACGTAGTCGCGGGTGACGCCGTATTTGAGGCCGCGGAGGCCGCCGGAGTTTTCGGCGACGTTGCCGCCGATGGTGGAGATTTTCATCGAGCCCGGATCGGGCGGATAAAACAAGTCGGCGGCATCGGCGGTCTCGAAAATTTTCTGAGTGATCACGCCGGGCTCGGCGAGGAGCGTGAGATTGCGCGTATCCAGTTCGAGGATCTGGTCCATGCGCAGCACGCAGAGAACGAGGGCGTTTTCGAGGGGGACGCTGCCGCCGCTCAGGCCGGTGCCGGAGCCGCGGGTGACGACAGGCACGCGGTGAGCGCGGGCGATTTTAAGGACGGCGGCAATCTGCGCGGCGTCGCGTGGGAAGACGACGGCGCGCGGAAGTTGCTTCAGTGCGGCGGTGCCGTCGAAGCCGTAGGGGATGAGGTCTTCGCGGGCGGTGAGGACGTTTTCCTGGCCGAGGAGTTGCTGGAGTTCGACGAGCACGAACAGCGATAAAAAGGCACGGCCGCGCGAGGGCGAGGCAAAGAGCGACGGACTGGCCCGGCAGAAGGCGAGAGGTGGAACGTTTTGTCGGAACGTGACACAGACGCGGGCGGTTTTTCAGAGGAAATCAGCCGGCCGCTGGCGTGGAATGCGAACTGCGATAGCGTCGCGATATGGATCTTCAAAACCTCACCGTCATGTCGCGTCAGGCGGTCACCGATGCACAAAGCGAAGCCCGCCGCCGGCAGAATAACGAAGTGGATACGTGGCATTTGCTCCACGCGCTGCTCGCGCAGGAAAAAGGGCTCGTGCCGGCGCTAGTGGAAAAACTCGGGCTGACGCCGACTGTTTTGCAGGTGGCGGCGGAGCGTGAACTCGACCGGTTGCCGCGCGTGTCGGGCAGCGTGGATGTCTCTAAAATTTACGTGACGCAGGCGGTGGGTGAAGTGCTCACGCGAGCCGAGCAGGAGGCGAAGCAACTCAAAGACGAGTTCGTGAGCGTGGAGCATTTGTTCCTCGGACTGCTCGACGTGGGGAAGCCGGATTCGCTGGCGCAGTATTTCAAGAGCTTCGGGGTCGAACGCGGCAAAGTGCTCGCGACGCTCAAGCAGATGCGTGGCAGCCAGCGGGTGACTTCGGACAATCCCGAGGTGACTTATCAGGCGCTGGAGAAGTACGGCGTCGATCTCGTCGCGCAGGCGAAGAAAGGGAAGATGGATCCGGTGATTGGTCGCGACGACGAGATCCGCCGGACCATCCGTATCCTTTCCCGTCGTACAAAAAACAACCCGGTGCTCATCGGCGAACCCGGCGTGGGCAAAACCGCCATCGTCGAAGGACTCGCGCAACGGATCGTGCGTGGCGACGTGCCGGAGGGATTGAAGGACAAAACAATTTTCTCGCTCGATATGGGCTCGCTCATCGCCGGTGCGAAATATCGCGGCGAATTCGAGGAACGCCTGAAAGCGGTGCTCAAAGAAGTGAAGGAAAGCGATGGGCGGATCATCCTCTTCATCGACGAGCTGCACACGATCGTCGGCGCGGGGAAAACCGAAGGCGCGATGGATGCGGGGAATTTGCTCAAGCCGATGCTCGCGCGCGGCGAGCTGCATTGTATCGGCGCGACCACCCTCGACGAATACCGTCAACACATCGAAAAGGACGCGGCGCTCGAGCGGCGTTTCCAGCCCGTCATGGTCGAGCCGCCGAGCGTTGAGGACGCGATCTCGATTTTGCGCGGGCTCCGTGAGCGCTTCGAGCTGCACCACGGCGTGAAGATTCAGGACAACGCGCTCGTGAGTGCGGTGACGCTTTCGGATCGCTACATTTCCGACCGGTTTCTCCCCGACAAGGCGATCGATCTGATCGACGAGGCGTGCGCGATGATCCGGACCGAGATGGATTCCGCGCCGCAGGAACTCGACGCGCTGCAGCGCCGCGTGCTCCAGCTGGAAATCGAAGAAGCGGCGTTGAAACTGGAAAAAGACGACGCGTCCAAGATGCGGCTCGAAGCGATTCGCAAGGAGCTCGGCGATGCACGCGGCCAAACGGCGGCGTTGAAGGCGAAATGGGACAAGGAGAAGGCGGCGGTTGGGCGCGTGCGCGGCGTGCGCGAAGAACTCGAGACCGCGCGACTGCAAATGGAAAAGGCGGAGCGTGCCTACGATTTGAATACGCTGGCGGAGTTGCGCCACGGAAAGATTCCGCAGCTTGAGGCGGAGTTGAAGAAGCTGGAAACGACCGAGACGAAGACGGAGCTCTTCAAAGAGGAAGTTTCCGCCGAGGAGGTCGCCGAGATTGTCGCGAAATGGTCGGGCATTCCGGTCACGCGGCTGGTCGAGGGCGAGCGGGAGAAATTGTTGCGGCTCGGGGACGAGTTGCACGAACGCGTGATCGGCCAGGAAGAAGCGGTGCAGCTGGTGAGCGAAGCGATTTTGCGTGCGCGAGCCGGCATCAAAGATCCGCGCCGGCCGGTCGGCAGTTTCTTGTTCCTCGGACCGACGGGCGTCGGGAAAACCGAGCTGGCGAAGACGCTTGCCGAGACTTTGTTCGACAGTGAAGCGGCGATGATCCGCATCGATATGTCGGAGTACATGGAGAAGCACAGCGTGGCGCGGATGATCGGCGCGCCTCCCGGATACGTCGGTTACGACGAGGGCGGCCAACTCACCGAGGCGGTGCGGCGAAAGCCTTACGCGGTGGTGCTCTTCGACGAAATCGAGAAGGCGCATCCGGACGTATTCAATGTTCTGTTGCAGGTGCTGGACGACGGCCGCGTGACGGATTCGCAGGGTCGGACGATCGATTTCAAGAACACGATCATCATCATGACCTCGAACCTCGGTTCGCGTTTTCTTCTCGAAGGCGTGACGACCGACACGATCCCGGAGAGCGTGCGCGAAAGCGTGATGGCCGAGCTGCGGAAGGCGTTTCGTCCCGAGTTCCTGAACCGCATCGACGAGACGATTCTGTTCAAGCCGCTCGCGCTGGAAGAGATCACGCGGATCGTCGATCTGTTGCTGGCCGATTTGAACAAGCGCCTCTCGGAGCGCCGCGTGACGGTGGCGCTCGACAAGGAAGCACGCGAATGGGCGGCGGAGAAAGGCTATGATCCGGTGTTCGGCGCGCGTCCGCTCAAGCGGTTTCTCCAGCGCCAGGTGGAAACCAAACTCGCGCGCGGGCTCGTCGGCGGAGAGATCGCTGAAGGCGCGACAGTGAAGTTCAAAGTCGAAGGGGACCACTTGGTCATCGCGTAAGTTTTGATGCGTCACGCCGCCGGTCCGACGAACGAACCGGCGGCGTTTTCTCCTTTGCGCAGGAGCTGGTTTCACAATGACTTTCCTCAACGCCATGCCCATCCAACCGATCCATTTCTACAACCGCCACACGCGTCAGATCGAAGCCGAGGAGATCTACGGGGAAAGCTGGCTGCGGTTTACGTACGAAAATCCGGTGGGGAAATTTTTCCTGTGGCTGGTCGTGAAACGCGCTCTGTTTTCATGGTTTTATGGCTGGCAGATGAACAAGCGCGTGACGGCGGGGAAAATCCTGCCGTTTGTCATCAAGTACAATATCGACGTCACGACGTTCGTGAAGTCGGTGTACGATTTTAAGAATTTCAACGAGTTCTTTTGTCGCCGGCTCAAGGCCGAGGTCCGTCCCATCGATCCGGATACGCAGGTGGCGGTGTTTCCGGCGGATGGCCGGCATCTTGTTTTTCAGGATGTTGAGCAGGCCGGAGGTTTTTATGTGAAGGGAGAGAAATTCTCGCTCGCGGAGCTGTTGGGCGAGGACGAACTGCCGGAGTCCGAACGCGTGCGGACGCGGACCTTTGCGGGCGGAGCGATGATGATCTCGCGGCTGTGTCCGGTGGACTATCACCGGTTTCATTTTCCCTGCGCTGGCGTGGCGGGAACGGCGCAGCCGATTAAAGGCGCGCTCTACTCGGTCAGCCCGATCGCGCTGAGGAAAAACGTGAAGTATCTCGTGCAAAACAAGCGGGTGTTCACGCCGGTGGAGTCGCCGCAGTTTGGCGCGGTGGGCTGCATGGAAGTGGGTGCGACGAATGTGGGCAGCATCATCCAGGTTTTCGTGCCGGAGCACAAAATGGAGAAAGGGGAGGAGAAGGGCCTGTTTAAGTTTGGCGGCTCGTGCGTGATCACGCTGTTCCAGCGCGACCGCATCGTGTTCGACGCGGATATCGTGGAGCAAAGCCGGCAATGCGTGGAAACGTATGCGCGGATGGGAGAGCGCATGGGGCGCGCGGTGAAGGCGGCCTGAAGACGATTCGGCGCTTGCCTGCGGAAATGCGGTGAAGGCAATCTGCGCCGTTCGCCGTGTTTTTGCGCCCTGCCCGGGTGGTGGAATGGCAGACACGAAGGTCTTAGAAGCCTTTGCCGTAAGGTGTGCAGGTTCGAGTCCTGTCCCGGGCACCAAAACCGTCTTGCGGGGGAATTCCGCTCGCGACGGTTCAGCTCGATGAGACTTCCTTCACTTAGCGACTGGCGGAGCGCACATAGATCACCGGGTTGATTTCGCGGTGCGAGCGTATCGCGCAGCCGTTGTCGGGGGAAAGGTGGCTCGCTGAACTTGAGTGACGGCGACGCTGACCTACGGCCGGTCACCGCGTTTTTGCTCCAGCCGACGCGCGCCATTTAAGCGCGACCTGCACGAGCAAGATGAGCGCAGGCACTTCGATCAGCGGTCCGACCACGGCGGCAAACGCCACACCAGAATGAAGTCCGAACACGGCGATCGACACCGCGATCGCCAATTCGAAATTGTTGCCCGCGGAGGTGAAGGCGAGCGCGGTCGCGCGCTCGTAATCGGCGCCAAGTTTCTTCGCCATGAAGAAACTGACGGAGAACATCACCGCAAAGTAGATCCCGAGAGGCAGCGCGATCCGGACGACATCGAGCGGCAACTGCACGATCGATTCCCCCTTAAAAATGAACATCGTAACAATGGTGAAAAGGAGCGCTCCCAAAGTGAGGGGAGAAATCCGCGGGAGAAATTTGTTCTCGTACCACGTCTCGCCTTTCCAGTGGACCAAGACGCTACGACTCAGAATCCCCGCGACGAAAGGAACGCCAAGGTAGGTCATCACGCTCCAAAAAACATCGCCCATCGCGATCGTCACGATGCGGCCCTCCAGGCCAAAATAGGGCGGAAGCACCGTGAGGAAGATCCACGCCAGTGCGCTATAGGTGAGCACTTGCGCGAGGCTATTGAGCGCCACGAGCCCGGCTGCGTATTCACGGCTGCCCTTCGCGAGATCGTTCCAGACCAGAACCATGGCAATACACCGGGCGATCCCGACCAGGATCAGGCCGGCCATATAGTCCGGGCGATCGCGCAGCAGCGTGACCGCCAGGAAGAACATGAGCGAGGGGCCGACGATCCAGTTTTGCACCAGCGACAGCGCGAGCACCCGGGTGTCGGTGAACACCTTTGGCAGTTCGCGATAACGCACTTTCGCGAGCGCAGGATACATCATGAGGATCAAACCTGCAGCGATCGGCAGATTCGTGGTCCCCACCGTGAGCGGCGCGAAAAACGCGGCCGCATCGCGGATGACGAAGTGCCCGAGCGCGACGCCCACAGCCATCGCCGCAAAGATCCATAACGTCAGGTAACGATCCACGAAAGACAGGCTCCTGACGGGACCCGAGCTCATCGTCAGCAGCAACTGTTGCCCCCAGTGGGAACGCAAAGCTCCCTGGCCAGGCAATCGGTGTGCTTCTTCCCGAGTTGCAGCACGAAGCGGGCGGCTTCCTGGCGGACTTCCGCCAGCACCAGCTGGACGACATTGCAGGCTTCGTATTCGAATTCCACCGACAGGTCTTCATCGCCAAGGATCGGAGCGGCGTGAGCAAACGCTTTGAGCAGTTTGCCAGCCGTGACGCGATGGTCGGTGTCTTCTCCCACCCACGTTTGCAGCAGGCAGGTCACCACGCGGCGGACCGTTCCGCCACAATCGACAAAATCGCGCTGCACGCGACCGATCTCCGTCACATGAAAATGCACTTCGATGGGCTCGCCGTCCGGCCAGACCACCATCAGGGGCAATTGGGGTGCCGCAGCGAGCGCCGTCTTGAATGCGGAAAGGAGCAGTCCAGCCGCGCGGGGATGGGTGTCGGCGCAGCCGCAGGATTCATTGGTTGTCATCATGAGAAGTGGGCGAGTGAGTTTGAGCTTTGAGTTGGTCGCGGCGGCCCTCGGCATAGGCCGTAAAGGCGCGGTGAATCTCGTTTCTGGTGCGACGGAAAACGGCGAGTTTTTCTTCCTCCGTCCCCGACGCGTGCGCGGGATCTTCGAAGGGCCAGTGGTGCCGGTTCACCTGACCGGGGAAAATGGGACAGCCCTGATCGGCGTGTCCGCAGACCGTAATCACGGTCTCCACCGGCCGCGACATGAATTCGTTCATGTGCCTGGAGGTGTGCCGGGAAATATCGATTTGAATTTCGTGCATGACCGCGATTGCCAGCGGGTGCACATAGCCGGCGGGCTTCGAGCCGGCGCTGACGACGTCGAGAAAGTCTCCCGCCGCTGCGCGCAGGATGCCTTCAGCGATGTGACTGCGGCACGAGTTGCCGGTGCAGAGGATGAGGACGGTCGGCCTGGATGCGGGCATATCGTTATTTGGAATCGCAACCGCAGGCGGTGAGATCGGGGGCGAGCTTTTTGAGGCGCGCGAGATCCTGGCGAAAGACGATCTCTTCGTTCGCGCACTCCCGCAGGCAGGCGAGGTTGGCCGCGAGTTCACGAGCCGGTTTTTTTGGCAGGGAATAGATCATCCAGTTTCCGCTGCGCTCAGCTTCCACCAGCCCACGCGTGCGCAAATAAGCGAGGTGTTTGGAGATCTTGACCTGAGGCTCCTGCAGCACGGATTGAAAATGACAAACACAGAGCGGTCCTTTCCCCAGCAATTGGAGAATCCGCAACCGCGTGCGATCGCTCAGGCTTTGATAGATTTGGAGCAGGTCCATGGACGACGCATACCCGAACAGGAATATGCGTCGAGGGGAATATCCATGTTTTAATAACGCGGATCGCGCCGTGCGAATTTGACCGGGGTTCGAGGGGTTTCCGCGTGAGTAAGAGCGTCGGACATCCTGTGTCGTGTCGTCAGTCAGGCGGATTTCGATTCACTCACGACGCTGAGGAACGCTTCGAGCGCGGGCTCGGGTTTCGGCGGCTCACGCCAGCCGAGGACGAGCCGGCTTTCGGGAGCATGGCCGGTGAGCGGTTTAAAAACGACGTCGCCCGGGAGGTGATTCGCCTCCGACGGCGTGATGAAGGTCGCGCCCAAGCCCGCGCGTACGAGGCCGATGCCGTTGGCGCGCGGCCACACTTCTTCGGCGATGCGCGGGGTGAGGCCGGCTTTGGCGCAGGCGCTGAGCACGCGGTCGTAGAAGCTGGGATTGTGCGAGCGCGGGAAAAGCACGAATGGCGTGTCCGCGAGTTCGTTGAGCTTGAGGCTGGGCTTTTTGGCGAGCGGGTGGCCGGCGGGGAGGAGGATGCCGTTGCGTTCGCGCAAAAGCAGGCGCGTGCGAATCCCGGGAGAAGGCGTGGCGCCCGGGTGGAAAAAGCCGCAGCCGAGCTCGCCCGCTTGCAGCGCGATCAGCTGGGTGGTCGAGGGCGATTCGTTGAGCTCGAGGCGTATGCCAGGAAAGCGCCGGCTGAATTCGCGTAGTATTCCGGGCAATACAGTGGCCATGGCGAGGCCGGTGAAGGCCACGCGCACATGGCCTTCCTCACCGCGGGTGAGCGCCTGGACTTCGCGGCCGGCGGCGGCGAGGGATCGCAGGACCGGTTCGATGCGTTTGGCAAAGGCGCGACCCGCGGGCGTGAGTTCGACGCGGCGGCGGGAGCGCAAAAACAGGTCCGCGCCGACCGCGGCTTCGAGTTGCGCGATCTGCCGGCTCAGCGAGGGCTGGGCGACCGCGAGGGATTCGGCGGCCTTGCGGAAATGGAGCTGGCGGGCGACTTCGAGGAAGTAAACCAAGTGGCGGAGTTCGTACGGGAATTGATACTCGCGAGGCATCACTGGCGACGAAACAGGTATTTTCCGGCATGGCAACGATCAGGTAAACTCCGACCTTTTCTTGATCCCGGAGTCTTTCCCGGGCAACGTCACGACCCTCATTTTCAACTCTCCTCAACCGACCTTTCTCATGGCTAAATCACTCTTCCAAAAAGTCTGGGACGCTCACACCGTCCGCAAGCTGGCCAACGGCCAGACGCAGTTGCTCATCGGCACGCATCTTATCCACGAGGTGACGAGCCCGCAGGCATTCGGCATGTTGCGCGATCTCGGGCTGAAGGTCGCGTTTCCTCATCGCACGTTCGCGACGGTCGATCACATCGTGCCGACCGATCAGGTGGTGGAGCCTTACAGCGATCCGCTCGCGCAGGCGATGATGGATGAGCTGCGCAAAAACTGCGCGGAGTTCGGCATCACGTTTTTCGATCGCGCGACCGGCAAGCAGGGCATTGTCCACATCGTCGGTCCCGAGCAAGGTATCACCCAACCGGGTACAACGATCGCGTGTGGCGATTCGCACACGTCCACGCATGGCGCTTTTGGCGCGATCGCGTTTGGCATCGGCACGAGCCAGGTGCGCGACGTGCTTGCCACGCAGACGATGGCGCTGGGCGCGCTGAAGGTGCGCCGCATCGAAGTGAACGGGGAATTGCCCGCCGGCGTTTATGCGAAGGATGTGATTCTCCACATCATCCGCATGCTCGGCGTGAACGGCGGCACGGGCTTCGCATATGAATACGCGGGCAGCGTGTTCGACGGCTTCACGATGGAGGAGCGCATGACCGTGTGTAACATGTCGATCGAAGGCGGCGCGCGCGTTGGCTACGTGAATCCCGACGAGACGACGTTCGCCTATCTGAAGGGCCGTCCGTACGCACCGAAAGGAGCGGCGTGGGATTCTGAAGTCGCGCGCTGGAAGTCATTCGCTTCCGACCCGGGGGCGACCTACGACGATGTTGTCAAAATCAACGCGGCCGACATCGCGCCGACCGTCACGTGGGGCATCAATCCGGGGCAGGGCATCTCGATCACCGAGAATATCCCAAGTCCGGATACAGCCACTTCGGACGACGACAAGGCCGGCATCATCGAGGCGCTTGCGTACATGAAATTGCCCGCCGGGGCGCCGATCAAAGGCACGAAGATCAATGTCGCGTTTCTCGGTTCCTGCACGAACGGGCGCCTTTCGGATTTCCGCGAGGTGGCGAAATACATCAAGGGCCGGAAAGTGGCCGCGGGTGTGAAAGCCATCGCGGTGCCCGGCTCGCAGATCGTCGCGCTGCAATGCGAGAAGGAGGGTCTGGACAAGGTTCTCGCCGAGGCCGGTTTCGAATGGCGCGCGGCGGGTTGCTCGATGTGTCTCGCGATGAATCCGGACAAACTCATCGGCGATCAACTCTGCGCGTCCTCCTCGAATCGTAATTTCAAAGGCCGCCAAGGCTCGACCACCGGACGCACGATTTTGATGAGCCCCGTCATGGTCGCGGCGGCGGCGATCACCGGACAAATCGCGGACGCCCGTGAGGTGTTCGCGTTCAGCCAAAACTAAACGAAGTGCGAGTAGTGGGTAGCGAGTAGCGAGCATTACGCTGGCGCCGCATCCGACCTACTCGCCACCCACTACTCGCTACTCATTACTTTTCAAAATCATGGCTCTCGAAAAAATCACCTCTCTCTCCGGCCGCGCGGTCAACGTGCCGGGCAACGACATCGACACCGATCGCATCATTCCCGCGCGCTTCATGAAGTGCGTCACCTTCGACGGGCTCGGCGAATTTCTCTTCTACGACGTCCGCAAGAATCTCGACGGGACGAACAAGGAACATCCCTTGAATGACCCGCGTTTCAATGGGGCGACGATCCTGCTTTCCGGCGCGAATTTCGGCTGCGGTTCTTCGCGCGAACACGCGCCGCAGGCGATCGCGAAGTATGGTTTCAAGGCGGTCATCGCGGAAAATTTTGCAGAGATCTTTTTTGGCAACAGCACGACGCTGGGCATTCCTTGCGTGACGGCATCGCGCGACGACATCGCGAAAATCGCCGCCGCGGTGGAGGCGAACCCGCAGACGGAAGTCGTCATCGATCTCGTGAAACTTGAGGCGCGCTTCGGCGGGCAGACAGTGAAAATCGAGCAACGCGAAAGTGCGCGCGACGCGCTCGTCAACGGCCGTTGGGATGCCATCGGTGAACTCATTGACGGGAAAGACGCGGTGACCGCGACCGCCGCGAAGCTCCCTTATCTGGCGGCCTGACAGGTTGAGTAAAAGCCTTCGGGACGGTCGCTCCGCGCGGAGGCTGTGGGCTCATTCGGGTTTCAAACTCACGAGGAAAAATGCGAAAATAAGCGCTTGCACTTCCGTTCGAATCCTTGCTTTTTCTGCCCTCCTTTCATGCAGCCGTAGCTCAACTGGATAGAGCGTCTGACTACGAATCAGAAGGTTTGGGGTTCGACTCCCTACGGTTGCACCAGTTTAGAAAACGCCCTCTTCGCCGAGGGCGTTTTTTTGTGTCCGTCGCGCTTCATGGCGGACGGCGTTGGAGGTTCCTGTTGTCAGGATGGGAGCGGGCTGCACGATGCGCGGGCATCTTGGGTTTACTCGACCGGCATATTTTCAAGAGCGTGTTCGCGGCGTGCATGGGCGCGGTGGGATTTTTCACCTTCATCATGACGGCGGGAAATGCGCTGAAGGATTTGATCGGTCATTTTTTCGCAGGAAGGATTTCGCTGGGGACGACGTTGGAGCTGATTTTGTGGCTGCTGCCTTACGCGGTGACCTACGCGTTGCCGATGGGGATTCTCTGCGGCGTGCTGTTGGTGCTCGGCCGGATGTCGGCTGAAAATGAAGTGACGGCGATGCGGGCGGCGGGGCTCAGTCTCACGCGGATCGCGCGGCCAATTTATGTGTTGGGCGTTCTCGGGATGATTTGCGCGCTGACGGTAAATCTGGAGTTCATGCCGCAGGCGCGGACGAAATATAAGCAGAAGCTGGTCAGTGTGCTGCGGGACGATCCCAAACTGCTGCTCGTCCCCAAAACCTTCATACGCGATTTTCCGCGCATGGTGGTGTATGTCGGTGACCGTCACGGCGACGCGTTGAAAGACGTCTGGATGTGGCGCCTGGACAATGAATCGCGCGTGATCCAGCTGTTGCGCGCGGAGAGTGGCTCGATCGTTTTCGACGAGGCGCTGAACGGCTTGGTCTTCACGCCGCAGAATGCGGTGATCGAGGATCGCAGCGAGAAAGCGCCGGAGGATTGTAAGAGCAGCGTCAGTGTGGGGGCGTTCGAGGGCACGAGTCTGGTGTTCCCCTTGGACAAACTTTTCGGCGAGCAGATCGTCTCCACGAAGCCGGAGTGGCTCACGCTGCCGGTGTTGCTGGGTGAGATCGCGAAAGTGCGCGTGCCGGGCGAGCAGTCGGCCGAGGCCGCTCGCGTGACGCGGCTTACGCGTCTGCGCATGGTTTTGCAGGACAAGCTGGCGACGGGCGTGGCGGTGTTGACGTTTGTGTTTATCGCGGTGCCGCTGGGCATCAAAGTCTCGCGGCGGGAGACGTCTGCCAACCTGGGTATCGCGGTGGTTCTGGCGCTGGCGTATTACTTCCTGACGGTCGTGGTGAAGTGGTGCGCGGGGCATCCGGAGATCCGGCCTGATCTGTGGCTGTGGGCGCCGAATATCCTTTTTCTGGCGATCGGGATTTTCCTCATCCGTCGCGTGCAGCGTGCATAAAAAACCCGCCGTTGGAGGAACGGCGGGAAGGGGTGGCGCGGCGGCAGGCACCGCCGAAAGGAGGAAGCGCTCAAACGGCCTTCGAAAGATCGGCATCCATGGCCACGGCGGAGGCGAAATGGCGTTTGCTCTTCTTCAAGTTCGAGCGGCGGTGGAGCATGCGGTCGAGTTTATCGATGAGCAGCGAGACGGCCTTGTGGCATTCGTCGGAGCAGACGACCGCGTTCATAGTGGGTCCGTGGATACTGATGTGGCCTTTGGCGCAAAAGCGGTTGGCGACAGCCTGCTTGGGATCGCATTCGAGTTCGATGCGGATGCGGACGATGCGTTCTTCGTGGCGGAAAAGTCGTTCCGCTTTTTCCTGCACGAAGGTTTTCATGGACGGGGTGAGGTCGAGGTGGATGCCGGAGACAATCAGTTCGTGCTGATGGGTGGATCTGTTCATATGACTCATAACTCGTCTGTTGTTGGGTTGACTAACGGGAAAGTGGCCGGCCTCCCTGAGCCGTGATTTTGCCCGACGCCATGCTGCCTGTACGCTCCGCGATATTCGCGGCACCGGACTCTTCCATGCGGGAAAAATCATTCATGGCACTGGTCGGAAAACTGGGACGCGCGCGGGGCATTTGCAACCCGGGTGAACGCGAAAAGTTCATCAGGGAAAAAGAGCTTGGCTTGAGCCAGGTCCTCGCGTCCGCCGGTGTAATTTCGTTTCGCGCCCGAAAAGATTTTGTGCGTTTCGCCCGGGGCGACCGAGGAGAACCGGTGGGGACATGGGGGCTCATGAACACGTTTGATTTCGACGCGGCCGGTTGGCGGCTTGAGCAGGTATTTCAAACTAAGGTGAAAACTCGCGGCGGGCCGGGTTCATTCGCCGAATCGGCTGAGGGAAACGCCCGGGCGTCGATGCGC
>Ga0164241_10004149_pt1 | contig 14179 bp, 10 predicted proteins | sample OricomyardsoilBY_FD_108780 | JGI IMG/M metagenome (GOLD analysis project Ga0164241, IMG submission 108780) | Backyard soil microbial communities from Emeryville, California, USA - Original compost - Back yard soil (BY) | ecosystem: Environmental > Terrestrial > Soil > Unclassified | place: USA...
AAGGGAGGTTGATATCGTTTAATGTATACATATTACATATCCTCCAGTGCCAATTCATAATTGATAATGCCTTGTACTTCTACGATTCGAATGCCACGGATATTCTTTTGGACAGGCGTGTCTTTGCAGTACGCTATCTTATAAATCATTTCCGTTTCTTCGTATTTCATCGTTTCATCAACGTGACTAATTTCATAAATACCTTTACCTGTGTAAACGGGTCTTCCGTTTTTCCACTCTACATCCACGACATAGTCTTTTGATACAACCTCTGCCTCTGGTCTCATGAACCATTTACGAGAATGTACTCCGATATTACCAAAGGTACCGGACTGGGTTAAGCGCCCCAGTGTCTCCGGTACAGACGTATCTTCTCCTCTGGCTTCGTGCTTTTCTACAATCGGATTCCAACCTAGTCCAAAGCATGCGGGGCAAGCACGGTCTGCTTCCTGTGTCTTCTCATTCCAACAAGAACATCTAAGCTTCTTGCTTTGACGAACAACGAGTACAGGATACCCATATGTTTCAATGATTTTATCGAACTCATAACGTAAGTCCATATCCTATTCCCCCTATTTCGCATCAAAGTCAGACTTAAATTCTCTTGTGAAGTAATCAGGGTAAGGAGCGCCTGCTTCACCTTTCACTACTTGTGCTGGCTTCGCATATCCACGGTTATGATGTCCATGAATTAAATCATTCCATGGCTTCAGCTCTGACTTTAGTTTATTAAGTAAACTCATCATGCTTGCTAAATCAGTTTCTTTATCTACTGTTAATTGTCCTAGCTTCACAGATTCTTTCTTACCAGAAGAAGAACCGCGGGCAATTGCATTTAATAGTAGGTCGTAAGCACTTTGAATGTTTACGTACTCATGTACAAAGTAAGGAGCTTTTGTTTCCGTGTATTCAGATGGGTTAAATGATGACGTAGCAGAAACAATCTCATACGCATTTAACGTATTCACACGCATTGTTTCATATATATAAGCATCAGATAAAGATATGAATCCAGATAGTCTTTCTTTTACACGATTAATGTCTCCATATAAACGCTTCCAAGGACTACGGAATCCGAACATGGTTGTTACGCCAAGCTTCTCTACTGTCTTACCCTTAATATCTTTAGATAGAATAATAGAGAACTCTAGCTCTTTATCTAGTTCTTTCTCTGCTTTCCACTGAAGGATATTATCATGGTCTGGTACAAGGCTCACAGCGCCCGGTACAGCCTTAGAAACTGCATACGTTGTCAATGTATCTACTACACTTAACTTAGCCTTGTGAGGCGCCTGCACAACGTATAGAGCATTCTCTGGAAGTGTGTCGAGTGAGTCATTGAATACAACCATTACTGTATCTCCAATTAAGATAGAACCCTCTGTAGGATATACCTCAAGAACTTGCAGTTGAGCAAATGGGTCTGGTGGATTTGTTCCACCGCCACCTGTTCCCGGGTCGGGGTCTTTTGGTTTCTCCATGTAAATCTGAGAAATAACCCACTTACTTGTAAACTCTCCTGCCTTCGCTTGAACCATAACATAGTAGTTTGTACCTACTTCAAACTCCTGCGGGATATTCAGTTCCATAGAAGTTGTTATACCTTCCGTTGCCTTAGGCCATAGGAAAGGAGCTTCTGGGTCAGAGGAAGCAGATGCTCTTACAGAGTAAGTGATTGTTTCATTCTCATTTACTTCTGCTGGGATTTCCCACTTCGCTTTAATGAACTTACCGTTCTGTGATAGAACCAGATTCCTTGGTTCAGAGACCGCTTTTAATTGGATAGTAGAGAACTCATATGTTCTGGCAATTGACATGTAATCACCAGTTACAGATTTAACGCCCGCTGTCCCGCCCAGAATCTCTAGTTGATACTGAGTATTCGGCAAGAGAGCAGATGGCTTGATAATCATCTTAAAGTTCTCTCGACTATAATCGTAGGTATAGGAGACGGCATCTCCATTTACTTTACGCAAGCGGATATTGCCGTCATGAAGGGTATCTACATCCATATGCTTAGCGAATGAGATAGTGATATTCGCATTAGTAGGAACTTGTTGTTCGTTATTTGCTGGTACAACGCCCAGTACTAAATATGCATTAACTGGCATATGATATCCCCCTATTTATTAGTCTTCTTTTTTAACTGTTTTCTTACGAGCTGAAGCCGCTTTTACTGTCTTAGCTTCTACTGGAGTAGTTACTGTAACTGCTACTGTGTCTACTTTGTTACCATCTGCTGTCTTAGCAGTGATTGTTGCAGTGCCATCAGCTACTAATGTATAGTTACCGCTATTGTCTACTGTTACTACTGCTGGTTTATCAGAAGTAAATGTTACTGTTTTATTTGTAGCATCAGCAGGAGCTACAGTTGCTGTAATCTTCGCTGTGTCCCCCGGCTTACCATTTACGGTCTTAGGAGATACTGTTACACCTGTTACTGGAATCGTAGTAGGAGCACCATATGCCGCATTACCTACACCTGCTTCATCTAGGAAAGCGCCGGCTTCGATTTTAATTTTTCCAGTTGCATCTACATAATAGACTGCTGTACTGTGAGCCTCCATATAACCATTTGTAACGTCTAATACTACGTCACCTGACTTAGTAGGTACTGTAATTTTCTTACCCGGTACAGGGAACACAGGGCGGTCAAACGAGACCTCTAGAGACATATGTTTGCCTGTTACTTCTTGCACTTCAGGAACTGTTGTAGGACTATGAGGAGCATCATATTCTTCTTGTGTTGCATCTACTAGTAATAGATAGTTTTTACGTACTGCTTCCATGATTCCTGTTGTATCTAATTCACGAGGAATACAAATTACTTTTCCTTTATCGAACTCAGGGTCAAATGTTGCTCTTGTTGCATCGTCTTCCCAAGCTCCGCCGTTGTAATAAGGTGAAACCATAACTTTTAAATACATATATTTGCACGTCCTTTTTCTCATAGTAAAAGAGACCCCTACATTCCGTAGAGGCCTCTAGGGTTTTCTTACTGTTGATTCAATTGAATTGTACCAGTAAGGTTAATTGGAGCGGGTTGAGATTGGTTAGATGGTTCATTATTGTAATAGGTTACGAAGTAAACTGTGACACCGTTTGAGCTGGAACATTTTCCATATAAAGACTCACCTTCATTTAAGTAGTACTTATACTCTTTATCTTGGGCAATCTCTACGCAGTCATTCAAGTTTTCTAAACACTCTTTTGTTCCAAGGAAATCCTTGTATCCACCAGCATACCTAGTGCTAACACCTACATATCCTCCACCTTGAACACCAGTTGCAACCGGGATAGGCTTTAAATATGTTTCCCCTACACATACTACTCTTACCATTTTCATCAAACATCACTCCAAGTTTTTATTTAAACAGAAACCTACTATACTAGTAGGCTCTGCTTATAACTAACTTAGATTTGGTCTTGAACTTTCGCTCCTGCACCTTTCATGTCTGAAGGCATTGGTAACTTATCGAAGCTACGTTCTGGAGCTGGGAAAGTCTTAGCGAACTTGATGTTACGAGCAACCGCGATTCCTAAACCACCATTTAAGATACCTACTCCGTATCTTTCTTTTAGTTTAAGAGTTTGGATGTCACGAGTTGGGTCATCAAACTGCTCAGTGCTAATTTCATCTTTCACTAGTAACACCCCAATGTTGTTACGGTCAACGATGTAGAAGTCAAACGTTTTATCAACTTGGTTGAATGGTACGAATGGAGAGAAGATAACATTTAATCCTAATGCATTTGAAGTGTTGAATGCTTTAGGGTCAGAACCAGCTTGACCTTGTCCGAATGCCGCTACAGATGAACCTTGTAACATAGCATTCTTGTGGAATAGTGCCCAGCATAATGGATGCATGATGATGTCAGTTGGTGTGAAACCAGCCGCCATGATAGATACAGCCATATCTACTAAGTCGTCAGCCGCTAATGTGCCATTGCGTTCTCCATCGAATCCACGACCTGTTGGGTGTCCATCTGGATATTCTAAGTATTTAACACCGTTTGCATCAGTTTTTTCAACTGGTGGGAATGCTAAAGCATCATATACTACGTGACCGTGTTCGTTGAATTCTTTGAAGCAGATTTCTTCTTTCTTACGAGCCATTGCACGACCAGCCGCACGTAAATGTAAACCGATTACATCCCATTGGCTATCAGAAATCATTTCGTCTGTGATTTGTACTTTTAAACCATATTTTTTGACTTTAACGTCTACAGCGCCAAGACCTTGTTTAGTAAGGTTTAAGCTTTGGTTTGGATATTCTTGACCTTCTTGAATTTCAAACGCGCGGATAGCTCCGAAGTGAATGAATTCCATTGAACGTCCTTCATTTAATTTAACTTTCTGGAAGAACTGAGATACGAAACTTAACGGTTCTCCTGCTTCAGATACTACTGTTGAGATTACTTTTGGAAGCATAATATTAGCATCCGCAGTTGTTAGTGCCTCTGATACTGATACGCGAGCTTCTGTAGGCGCTTTGCCATCATAAGCCATCATTTTTGTAAACTTTTCTACTAATTCCATGTGATAGAATCCTCCCTAGTGTTTAAGGTTGGGAGGGAACTTTGTCCCTCTCCCCTTTTTGATATGTTTTCAGACTAAGATTTTTTAAGATTAACGTTGAAGTAAGATACGAACCGCACCCACAGAACCTGCGTAGTCCCACTCAGTAGGAATACCAGCCACTGGGTCAACAACTAACTCAGCTTCGATTTTCACGTCTTTTAATACTGCACCAGCTTCAAGGTAGATAACTACTGTGTTGTTAGTGTAGTCGATGTGTAAGTCTTCGCCTGCTACAGTTTTAGCAACTGGAGTAGCATCAGCAGTCATGTATTTAACAACGACTGGAGTTGACTTCACTTTGTTAATTGGGTGATGTAACTTAATGAATACTGCCGCATTGCGAGATTCAGCCGCTACAGTGATATCGTCATCTGTGATAGTAACGCTCTCAGTCGGACGAACCGCTTCGATATTACCTGCTTTAGTTGCCGCATCATACTTGTCGTTTAATGCAATCACACGTTTTTCTTGAGCACGGAAGAAACCGTCTGTTAAGAATGGAATACCTTTGTTGAATCCTTTACCGATTAACATTTCTTCGAATTCTGGTTTCCAACCTTTGTTAGTGTAAGGAATACCGTAAGGGTATGCACCTGCATCTTTACCGTTTAAGCCCGGTGATGGAGTCACTGACATTGCTTTAAGCATTGCTTCTAACTCAGGGTTCATTTGCTCCATGTAGTATTGTAAGAAGCCTGCTGGTGGAAGCTCACGCTCTACTGCTAATGCTTGACCTACGATTTGGAATGGAGAATCATTTGCTACGTCTAACTTTTCGAAGTTACCGTCAGCACCAACTTTTACGAAGTCACCCGGTTTAATAACATTAGTTTGACCATAAGCCGCTCCAAAGCGCATTGCTTTAGCCGCACCTTTTGCTGTGTCTACTGTTGCGTGTTCGAATAATGGTACTTCGATGTAAGAACGAGTAATTACTGTAGCGTCTCCGCCGTTCATTCCGTCTCTACGTTTTTTGTATACGTTGTGATGGTTCACACCGATTGCTGATTTAGAACCTTCTGTTGCTTGACGAATAGCTGTTACCATACGACCAGTTTCGCGGTCATATTCAGGAGCTACTGCCTCTACGATTTTACCTTTTGCGATTGCTACGGTTTGAGCACCTTCTGGACCATATTCATAGTGGAAAGGTTCCGCCGTGTTTGTTTTAGATACGATGAATTTCTCAGCAGGAGCCGCTCCTTCTGAAATCACAAGGTTTGTATGTGATTTACCACCGAAAGTGTATTGACTACTGATATTAGGAAACAAACCCATTTCTATATTCCTCCTTAGGATTGTGTTGGCTTACTTAGCGCCAAATAATTTTTTTAATACGTCTTCTGTTGATAAGCTTTCTGTTGTTTGTGTAGTTGTTGTCGGATTGCCATTTGGCATCTGAACATGTTCTACTGTACGTGTAACAGGAGCTGGTGTTTCAGTTGCTAAGTCAGATAATGTATCACGTAAAGATTCGATAGAGCGTTCTTTTAACTTCGCTACTGCCGCTTCCTTGTCGCTTTCTTTACCTAATGCTAAGCGTAAACCTACAATGTGTTGTACTGTTGATTCGTGTACTTCAGCCGCTAATTCAGTGTTAGCTGTTACTAACTGTTCGCGTGCTTCTTTCACTTCTGATAACTCAGTTTGAACTGCTTCTAACTCAGTTGTCTTTTCAGCAAGAGCAGTTTCCTTTTCTTGTACTTGTGTCTTCGCTTCTTCAACTTCTTGCGTTTTAGCTTCTAATTGAGTTTTTAACTCATCACGTTCTGCTGTAACTGCATCTCGCTCAGAAACTGCTGTTTCTTTTTCTCCTACAAGTGTTTCTTTCTCTTGTACAAGAGTTTCTTTCTCAGCCGTTAACGCTTCTACTTGAGTGCGAAGTTCTTCAACTTGTGTTTGAAGTTCTTCCATCTCTTTATCATCCCTTCTCTCTTGAGTGTGTTGCTTGCAACCGCAAGTATGTTCCGTTACTGTGGAAGTTGTTGTAATGGATTCACGGTTAGCAGAGGCTGTTGGTGAAAACATCGTGCCAGCATCTACAATCATTGCATCTTGGTCAGCAGGAACGTTAACCCAACTTAATTCGTCGAACCATAAGTTTCCGCATACCCATTCAGCCGTTTGTCCGTCGTACACCTCGCCTCGATAATGACCGCAAAATCCTTCGTTGATAATATCTGTTCCGCAAATCGTACATACCGCAGAATCCGTTGTAGCTCCGATAGATACTGTTAAGAGTCTTCCATCTAAGATATCTTGGATTGCTTTTGGTGAAGAGATTTTAGGAACTACGATAATCCCCGGTCTTCCAGCAGTAGTGAATTCGGAGAAGGCCGCAGAATGAACGCGACCAGTAGCTTCCGTTTCCACATCGTGATTATAAATAATTGGCTTCGGATATGGATGAGTCCAAGAGAACACTCCACTCTTTAGCTCTTCATGACCTTTTAATTTGTCTGCTAGATATCGAGTATTGTTTCGAGTTGTGCCGGCATGGATTGCTTCAATCCTTGGCAACAAATACTTCACTCCGTTTTCTGTTGTCATCTCCTGTACCTTAACCCCGTTAGGTAAGTCAGGTACGATAGGTTTTACAACAGATGATTCGGAAATGATTCGAGGGTCGAAGTCAAGTCCTTTGTACTTCATCAATTTCCCTCCTCGTTTGATGCTAGAATCATAACCTCGCAGTTACATCCCGGATGGTGAGGCGGTAAGTTCTCCTTCCAGTTCTCATCTAAGAGAATGTCTCCTGCTTTCATCAAACATGTATTACATGCCTCTTCGGTACAACGACAATGTACTTTGTCTTGCTTAGCCGCCACTGCCGCTAGCGCAACCCCTGTGTTATAGGAATTATGTAACATTGTTTTTGCTATGAGCTTTAAGCGGTATTTATTCGCATGGAAGGCACTCTCTACAAATGCAATTCTCTTCTCTTGTTCTACATCTACTAATTTATCTAATGCCATCTCTAATTCTTCAACGACTTTAGTAATAGATTGTTTTCCCCTTTGAATTGCTTCCTCAACATCTTTCTTAGCTATTGCTAAGCTTTGAATCCCTATTTGCTCTCTCCCGCTACGAAATCCTCTTAATACTGCGTTTTCTAAATACTGTTTGTTTTGGTTCTCCATGAGACTGTACATCATGCGAGTTGTAAAGGTTTTGATAGATTTTGCATCTTCTCCTCTATGTACTCTTGCAATTACATCTTCTTGGGTAACTTTCCAGTATTCTTCTAACTTGGAATAATATTTATTTACCTCTAGCTCAGAAGTAAAAATAACCACTTCCTCGGTAGTCGTCAATACTTTTTCTGAATTTTTTTCAGTAATTGACTCTTTTCCTTGTTTTGGCTTCCCGGGACTGTCTTGTTTCCCGTGTTGATTCGCTGGTTTATCTTTATTATCGCCTGCATTATTGGCGCCTTGTTGTGCACTAGAATCAACCGCCGCCTGTTGCGTTGCAAGGGTACTACCAACTGTAACCATGTTAAAGTACAATCTAGCTTCATCTGCTACTGGGTCTAATCCCATAAGTAAACGCATTTCTTCATGCGTAATCGCGTTCTGTGTAAACATTTGAATGACATGGTTTTCTTTTTTAATCTTTGCATCCAGTTCAATTTCAGCAAACATAAAGATTACTTCATCTTCTGGTTTCAGAACTGGGTCGAATCCGCCCTCAAATAGTAGTTCGTTAATGACTTGGTTTGTCATAATCTGAGAGTATCCACGCTGGAAGTCTTTTACTCCATCATTTAAATCAGCAGATTGGTTGTCTGAAGTAGACTTATTCGCTGTGTCACCAACACCCATTACAGAGTCAGAAACTCCGAGTCCAGTAAATACACGCTGGCGGAAATACTTTAAGTATCCGTTGGCATCAATGGCATTCCCTTCTGCTCCAACAACCTTGATGTTGTGGCGCTCTGGAACCACAATACCCCCGTCCATAGGCATGTCACGGATTTGTTCGCGGATATCTTCAATCTCTTCATCTGTTGCTTCCATTCCCAATTGTGGTAAACCTACTTGGTATGTATATAAAGGGAATAGGTTTCTATGAATCAATCTAGCTACGTTCTCTTCAATCTGACGTAGAATCTTAACATCATCCATAGCATTAAAGATAAATGGCACACCATATGCACGACCCGTTGGTCTACGGTATGTAAAATGAACAATATCCTCCGGCTTGAACTCAATACCTTGCCCACCACCAGATGTTTGTTGATACTTTAATAGTTTACCTTGGTCATCACGACCTACTTGAATTTGTGTAGGAGGTAGAACAAAGTAACCTGCAATTGGTTGTTTACCGGTATATCCAATAGCATTTATACCCGGAACAGCCGTACTACCTTTCTGACGTGCTTTAACTAAGTAAGCATTACCATATAATACGTAGTCATTTGCTAGAGACGTTAGCATTTCATCAACAGATGTTTGCGTTGCCTCTGCCATTAGTTTTAATCGTGTCCATACATACTCACTTGCTTTAGGGTTTTTACTTTGTAATTCCCATCCGTTCTTGAACATGAGGCTTGCATACTTATCAACTGATTTACGAATATAAGAGTCTGTGTAATAGGCTCTTCCTACTTCTCCTAGGTCGACGGGAGAATCTTCAAAGTCACCGCCGCCGCCTCCCTTAACCGCTTGCCCTAATTTCTTAACTGCGATTTTCTTAGGGTCTCGCGCTGTTGCGGATGCTTCAGTTAGCTTGCCAAGCTTCAGTCTCGTACGGATGAACTCTGAAAACTTCATTCCGTCACCTTCTTACTTCTGTAGATTATCAAGCAACCAGAAACCTTCTCTAGCTACTTGTTTTTGTTGTACGAGGCTTACCTTATCTAATCTGACCTCTTGGTCTATCATATGAATTTGATACATTTCTTGTAGATAGTTTTTATATTGACTGCGAACTAACTCCATACCTTCTGCAATATGGTCTAGGAATAATTCCACGCCACTTGCTCTATCCGGTTCTACCATATTGTTCATCATGTCATATAAGTCTAAGAACATTGCATTACGAGCATTTGTTAGATTAATAACTTCATCGTGTACACGTTTCTTCATGGATAGCCCGCCAGTGGTTTTCAATAAGTCCTTCTGTGCTTGCTTATCTTCTATTTGTTGATTCACTCGTAGTTTCATAGCTGTCTGCATCAAACCAAGGGAACGAGCAATTTCTTCTGGTCTCTCATACTGTTTCATTACAAGAGATTGAATAGCTCCTTCATCCAGTGCTTCTTCTGCGGTAATGATTCTGTCCATACGGCTTGCGACTTTATCACTCATCATACTGTCGCCTTTACCGAAGCCAGCCATTTCTTTTTGCTGATTGATTCTACGGATAAATCCATCGTGTTCACGTTTACTCATATTAAATTCTTCTAATGCTTCATAATAAGCATCGCTCTCGAATGCTGTTGTCAGCATTTCATAATAAATACCTTCATTGGTAGCATGAAGGTTCTGAAGGGCATTAAGTGCTTCGTATTGTTTCTCTTCTTGGTCTTTGATTGCCTTAAAGAATATTTCATCAAAGGCAGGTGTCTCAGGTGCGGGCGTACCCGGTAATAACTGAGCATATAAAGACTTAGATAATAAATAATGAAGCTCCTTAATATTCTCAAGAACATCCACAGCATCTGGGTACAATTCCAGCTTTACATTACCGTCTATATCTTCAGCGTATGCTTCCACCGCCTCTTGAATTAGTGCGTATGTAGGATGGTCTGGATGTGCAAGAGATTCCTTGTACACTTCAAATGATAATCCATTTTCTAGATTATCTAATCCTTCTACAGGGACTTCTGCATTCTTAATGGCTTCTAACCATTTTCCTGATATCGGAATAAAGGTATGTGAGAGGTCTTGTTCTAACTTATTCACCAAGTCCTCCACATAATCATGCGTCTCACTTACATCTATATAGACGTCTGTGACAGGCTTGTTCTCTTCCTCTTCCGTCATGGTAGAGTCATCATTATTTCTCTCTGTTTGATTGTTTTCCTTTTCTTTTTTAGACATTTCTAACTTCGGTCTATAATTAATGGTTTCCCGTTCTAAGTCAGTGTCTATACCTGCATTTCCATACAATTCATCCATGTTCTCACCTCTCGGAGTTTAATAGTTAAAAAAAATAACCGGAAAGAGAAAGGGGAGGAAGAACTTTCCGGTTACAAAAAAGGGAGAGGGAGGGATTTCTATAGTAAAGAGCTAAGCTCGTTTACCCTGTTACCATGAGCCTCTTCTCACTACTGAGCGAGTACTCGTTGTTCCCCTAGCTCCCCATGTGAACGTGCGGTCGGTTGTTCCACCGATACTACGTTTACGAGGAGGACGAGGTGATGGTTCGTCCCATTCTGATTCAGATGATGTTCCAAATGATGATTTGGATTGATGAATCACCTGAAGAGGGTCAACAAATTTCAGATTCGCACTACCCATAGTCCGTGCGGCTGGCGTTTGTTCTACTGTCTTAGCCAAGTCCGGCATCTCTATAACGAATGCAAGTAAAGATAACATCATTGCATCTAATGCGTGTTCGTCATCGCTGGAGTACGTTGGCTCACCAGTTTTAGGCGATACCCTTGTTACTTGATAGTTTGTCATTTGGCGAGCAATCATTTCATCAATGTCTCTGTGCGGGATACGTAATTGTCCACGCTCTAACATTAACGTTGCTTGGTTAACCATGAATGGCTTGATAGGTTTCTTATCGAACTCACGAGAATGTGGGTCGCGAACCATATGGCTTGAGCCTAAATGAATACCTTTTACTTTATCTCCTAGTGCCTTACGTAGCATTTCGATTTGATACTCTCCTGCTCCGCGGTCTGGATATATTGCAATTGGGTCATACGTCTTATCAAGTTCAATAATTCTTTTAACAGCATTATCGTAGGTGAAATCACCCTTTGGTATTTCGATACGATTAATGACTTGGAATCTTCCCATACCCGGTTCTGCCTGCCCAATTTCTGGACGAGGACGTCTTAGGTCATATGGATTCCATTGTGTAACGACAATCTGTGTAGCCGCTCCAAACTTATCCCAGTCGATTCCGATGGTGATTGGACCGCCGTGTTGTCGCTCTTTGTGTAGAACGTAACCATTTGATGCCGCTTCGTCAATATAATCTTTATTAAATACCCCAATCATTTCCGTACCGAATTCTGCAAGTACCTCGTGCTCGTACGCAACGTCAGAGAACTGCATGCGAAGCTCACGTTCCATCTTCTCATCCCACTCAGGGTTGACCATGGTAGGATAATAGAATTCCTGCCAACCTTCTGCTTCATCACGGCTATATGTCCGCATATCATAGAACTTATCTTTGTTCATTTTTACATCTAAGTTTAAACGCATTTGCGTACAAAGCTTATAGAACATACCACGTTTACCTGTAGGTGTAGATGCTACCATTACTCCAATACGTTTCGGTGCCTCGAACGTAATCGCATAGATTGCCTCAAAGTCTTTGTCTGTCATGTAATCCACTTCGTCCATATAAAGCCAAGATGCTTTCTGTCCACGTAATGAACCACCCTCAGAACCAGAACGTGTACCAGCCGTGAATAAACGAATAATAGATTTATTCTTGAACTCTATTACATATGGATTCTTTGTAAGAGAACGAACACTCTCTCCTAATACTGGGTTGTTATCAATGAACGTTTTTAATTGGTCAAAGATAAGGCGTGCTTGGTTATCATACGGCGTCGCGACGATGCACGTTGCCCCTTTACGAGTCTCTGTTCCACCATTACATGTAAACGCTACCCATAGCATGTGCGCACACATTGTCCATGTATTATGTACAAGAATATCTTCTACTACTAAGTTATGAGTCTCAGGAACGAATACATCATACGTTTGACGTTTCCCGATAGGCTTAATATCTACTACTTCTTCCCATAGAATATCTGCGTTCACTAAGTCATATAGGAATCCACTCTGCAAGTTCTCTGCGTAAATACGAGCATTTGATAAGGTAATACTCTTGTCTGTACGTAGTCTACGGTCTCTTCCGCCAGCTACTTGTGTTTTCTTTAATCCTTTTTCCTTACGTTCTTGCTCTAGATGCTTCCATACATCCTTCGGAATCAGTGGTTCAGAGCTTCCCATTTCATCGGCTTTATTGCGGACGATATCGTAATCTACTTTACGGTGATTGTCCTTGATTGCAATAAGCTCTAGGAATAAGAGAATGGATGTGCGGTGATACATCATAAGGTGATAGTATGGTTCGCCGTCCAATGTTTTCTCTAATAGATTCGCTTGAATACCGAAGCGTAGGAGTAAGTGTTTAATATTCAGTGCAAATGACTTACTTCGCGTGGCAAATCCAATCTCACCAATACGTTTCGCAAAGAACCAACCGCCTGCCGCATAAAGGTGCGCCAAAAATGACGCAAGCTGTTCTCTTTCTAATTTGTATATAATAGAAGGAATACGTCTTGCTTTGATGTCTTCGTAGTAAGGGAATGACTCTACATTCTTGAGTTCAAGTGTCTGCTGTCGAATTTCTTTTACTTCGATACCAGCTTTTGTGCAAGCCTCTACGAAAGCGGATTTAATCTCTGGATAACGTAACTGGAATGTAATCGTGCGCTTATTGAATTGACCTGCGCCAAGTAAGTACGCTATCAAACGTAATTCATGTTCTGGAATACTGTCTTTGCCGTAATACGGTAATGCTCTTGGCGTCGCAATAAACTGCCCAATTTTAAGAGCATCTACTTCTACCCATCCATCTACTGTAAGAACAGGGTGATTACCTGTTAAGTGAACTTCTGCTCCGTGTTTTGTCACGACCGCAAACGTTTCTTTTACACCATTGTCTTCAATAAAGAATGCTTCTGATTTCTCGAACTGATAAGCTTCATTTAATGTAACTAACGAAGGCTTATTGCCGCCTTTCTGTCTTTCAAATAATTCTTGTACTGTTACGTACTCTCCCGTCTCTGGATTCACAATACGCTGTGTTTCCTCTATACATTTACCGATACGTCGTCCACAACGTAATACTTTACGGTGATGCGGGTGACGTAAAATTTCTTCTTGATACCAACGCGGTTTTTCCCCTAAATGATGTTCTGTCCATTTCACGGGGTCACGCATGATTTCAATCATATCTTTATCATACTGAGTTGTAATCTTCATACTTTCCTCCACTTTTTTTAGTAGGGGGCTAAGCCCCCATGTTATCTTCCATACGGCGCATACGGAGACATAATCTTTGCTTCTCCGCCTAATGCTGACCGTGCATTCATTTTACTACCTTGAATTGCTTGTACTGCCGCTTGTCTCATTGTCTGAGCTCTTTGTGAATCTACGTAGTTACCGCCAACGATTCCATCTGGTCTAAACTGTTGATTCCACCACTGCTTTTTGTGATGCATGAAATTTCCTGCTCCATACGCCGCTTGCCCAATCATAGGAGCGAACGTAGTAACTGCGGCTACTGTAGGAGCCATTGTCCAGTAAAGATGCTGAGCACCGGCTTTCACTACTGCCGTACCTGCGTCATCTCCTGACTGGATATTGGAATAGATATCGAATGCAGTGAATGCACC
>Ga0164241_10004150_pt1 | contig 14178 bp, 11 predicted proteins | sample OricomyardsoilBY_FD_108780 | JGI IMG/M metagenome (GOLD analysis project Ga0164241, IMG submission 108780) | Backyard soil microbial communities from Emeryville, California, USA - Original compost - Back yard soil (BY) | ecosystem: Environmental > Terrestrial > Soil > Unclassified | place: USA...
CGGGCGGGGACGGCCAGGCCATTCAGAAGTTGTCCCAGCAGTTCGGCGCGGTCGTCGTCGCGACCGATTGGATCGGGTTGTCGTCGAACGATCTGCCGCGAATTGCTTCAGAGGTCGCCCCGGACCTCAATCGACTGCCGGTCATCACCGATCAGCTTCAGCAGTCGCTCGTCAACGCCATCACGCTCGAGAAGCTGACGAAGGGCAAGCTCGCCGACGATCCCGAGCTCCTCCTCGCCGCGCCGCGCCTGATCGATCCGAAGCGCGTCTACTACTGGGGCGCGAGCCTCGGCGGCATCCAAGGCTCGAGCTTCATCTCGCTGTCGGACGACATCTCGCACGCCGCGTTCGGCGTCCCCGGTGGGGCGTGGAGCACGATGCTCACGCGGAGCCTCGTCTTTCCGCCGGTCAAGACGTTCATCGAGCTGCACTTCCCGGATCCGCTCGACATCACGTGGCTGACGACGATGGCGCAGCTACATTTCGATCACTCGGATCCCGCCAACGTGACGCGCCTGATGTTCAAGGACCCGCTCCCCGACGCGCCGCCCGATCGCTTGGTCATCCTGCAAGAGGCGATCGGCGACTCGCAGGTTCCGAACCTCGCGACCGACATCTTGGTGCGCGCGATGGGCGTCAAAGAGCTGGACCCGACGTTTTACGATCCCTTCGGTGTCGACCACGTCCTGGCCCCGACGAACCAGAGCTGCGTCACGCAGATCCGTCTGCCCGAGTACGACGACCCGCTCCCTCCGACGACGAACACGCCGCCCGAAGGTGAAAACGGGGTCCACCACGCGATGAACTTCGAGCCGACCGTGCACGCGCAAATCGCCGCGCTGCTCCTGACGGGGCAGATCATCCAACCTTGCGACGGCACGTGCGATCCGAACTGAGAACGATCTTGCAGACAGAAGAGAGCTGAGCCGTGGTCGATCTCGCGCCTGGGGCGATCTTCGCGTCCGACTTCCGCATCGTCCGTCCGCTCTCCGAGGGCGGCATGGGCTCGGTGTACGTCGTCGATCAGCTGTCGACCGGAGCACAGCGCGCGCTGAAGCTCATGAAGCGGGAGCTCGTCGCCGACCAGACGATGCAGGCGCGGTTCCTCCAAGAGGCACGTGCGTCCGCGCGCATCGCGAGCGATCACGTCGTGCAAGTCATCTCTGCCGGCGTAGAGGCCGGGACGCCTTGGCTCGTCATGGAGCTCTTGGTCGGCGAAGAGCTCGACCAGCGGGTGAAGAAGCGCGGACCTCTTCCTCGAGGAGAGGTGGCAGAGGTTCTTCGCCAGCTGACGCACGCACTTGCCGCGGCGCACGCGGTCGGCATCGTCCACCGCGATCTCAAACCGAACAACATCTTCCTGGCCACGTCACGCACCGCGGGCGCGCCTTTTGCGCTCAAAATCCTCGATTTTGGCATCGCGAAGATCATCGAGGACGCACAGGCGTCCTCGACGATGGCGATCGGGACGCCGCTCTGGATGGCGCCCGAGCAGACCGAGCAACGCGGACGCGTGAGCGCGTCGACCGACATCTGGGCCGTCGGGCTCATCACGTTTTATCTCCTGACGGGGCGCGTCTACTGGATGAGCGCCGCGCAGGCGCAGACGAGCATGCAGACGTTGCTCCGCGAGATGCTCGTCGAGCCCATCGTGCCGCCGTCGCGCCGCGCTGCAGAGCTGGGCGTCGGCCACCTCGTCCCTCCGGGCTTCGATGCGTGGTTCATGCGCCTCGTCGAGCGAGACCCGGAGCGCCGCGAGAACGACATGCGTCGCGCGCTCGCCGCGCTCGAACCGATTCTCGCCGGGGGTGCGCAGAGCGCTGCGTTCCCCGTCTCTGCTGTCGCGAGCTCCGCGCCGCCGCAGGCTCCGTACGGGTCGCAAGCCGCGCCGCAGGCGTACGGCGCACCCTCCGGTGCCTACCCGGCCGGCGCAAGCTCGGGGCAGACGCCGTACGGCGCTTCGGGGGCCGCGCCCGCGTGGACCGCAGCGCCGACTGCCGCGCCCGTGATGCACACGCCGCCGATTCACGCAGGACCGTCGAGGCGAAGCGCCGTGGGTCTCATCGCCGCCGGGATCGGCGCGCTCGTGCTCGCCGGGGGCGGCGCCACCGCGTACGTCCTCTCGACGAGCTCGAGCTCCACGAAGAAGAAGAGCCACGCGAGGTCGTCGGACGACGACGACGACGACGCTTCGAAGAAGGCGTCGAACGACGACGACGACGAAAACCAAGCAGAAGCCGACCGAGCCGCCGACTGCGCTGCGTTCCAGGTCTTCAGTGGCCGCGTCGCCGGGACGGTCGCCGGAATGGGCGAGATCAACCCGGACCCGCCTGCGCTCGAGCGCACCGCGACGCTCATGGACGGGCTGAGCACGCAGGCCCGCGCGCTCGCGCTGCGAACCGACGCAGCCCAGTCGCTCCGCGAACGCCTCGCGAAGACCCTCGACGACACCGCGACCAGCCTGCGCACCGTCGCGACGGCGATCCGAACCCAAAATCAGGCGTCCGCGCAGGTAGAAGCGCAGAAACTGCAAGCGCTTCAGACCGAGTTCAGCGCGATCGATCAAGCGGGCGCCGAGCTCTGCCCTGGCGTCAAATTCGAGTGATGGCCTGCTAGATTGGTGATCGATGAACCCTCGCCCTCCGACCTTCGGTCGGACATCCCTACTTTCCTTGCTGGCGCTCACAGTCGCGGTGTCGACGGCGGGGGTCGCGTGCACGCACTACCATCCGGCGAACGAAGGACTCGCTTCCGCGGCTCCGAGCGGTGAAGCGGCTCCTCTCGTCGCGAGCGACGGAGGATCGAGCGACGCTGGATCGATCGAAGGGACATCGTCGACCTCGCTCGCGACGGACGGGAACGGCGCATCGCTCATCGACATCTCGAGCACTCACGGCGACAGGGCGAAGATGCTCGCGATGCAGGCAGCGAGCGCGGCGGCGGCGGCCGCGAGCGCCAACGCCGCCGCCGGCGTCGTGACGCCAGGCACGGTAGCGCCCGCCGCGAGCGCCTCTGCGCAGGTCGCCGCGCCGAGCCAGGAAGACGTCGCCGCCGCGAAGACCGCGGTGTCCGGCCGCGACGCGAGCGCGATGAAGGGCCTCGGCGGCGCCTATCTCTGCAACGTCGACGGGAAAGACGGCGTCCCCGGAACGGCCATGGAGTGGGCGTTTCCTCTCGATGCGTCCGCGCTCTCGAGCGGCCTCACGGATCGCTTGAAGGGGGCTTCGCGAAGCGGCGACACATTCAAGATCGGCGACACCGTCGTCGTCGAGGTTCTGCCGTACCACGGCAAATCGACGCTCGGGTGCTTCGGCCTGCCGCCCAGCACGAAGAGTCTCGTCCTGGTGCGATCGCGCTGACGCGAATCATCTGCTGACGAAGCGGAGCGTGCGTCCCGGCGCGGCGCGCCCGAGCCGCGCGAGCGACGCGCCCTCGAGCACCCCCGCGATTGGGTAGCCACCCGTCACCGCCGCGTCGGGGCCGAGCACGACGACTCCGCCGTCAGTCGTGATCTGCACCGCGCCGGGGAGAACGGGCTCCGGAAGCGCGACGTCTTGGGCGTGTCGAGGGATGCGAGGGCCATCGAGACGCGTCCCGACGCGATCCGAGCGATTCGAGACGCGGCGCTCGCCCTGAAGGAGCGCTTCCCACGACGCGTCACCCAGGTCTGGGTTGAACGGGGCGCGCCGGATCGAGAGCGTGAGCGGTGCATCGTCGTCGCCGCGTGGATCGACGCTCGCGTCGTCCGCGCGAGGTGCGACGCGCAGAGACGCGTCGCCGTTCATCGCGCGGCCGTCGGAACGCGAGGCGACGTCGCCGCCGATCGCGAGGACGTCGCCTGGACACAATCGACGACCCTCGAGCCCGCCGAGCCCGGCGACCAGGAGCGTCGCGCGCGAGCCGAGCACGATGGGCACGTCGACGCCCCCTCGCACGGCGAGGTAGCGAACGCCGCGCCGTGGCGAGGTCGGGATCTCGAGACGCGCACCGTTCGCGAGACGCGTCGGGGGCGCGCCGTCGACCGAGACGACGAGCGCGCCGCACGCTTCGACGACGAGCGCGCCGCGCGGGATCTCGATCGCGGCAGCGTCGTTTGCGTTATCGACGGCCGCGTTCGCGAGCGCGAGCGTCTCGAGATCGAGGGCGCCTCCGCGCGGGATCCCCTCGCCGAGCCGACCCGCGCGACCGCGATCCTGCACGGTCGCGAGCGCGCCTCCGGAGACGACGCGCAGCGCGGCCCCTGCAGCGCCGGCGTGCTGCGTCGCGCGCGTCGGCTCGCTGGCGGGCACAGGCGCGACCTCGAGCGGGACGAAGCGCACGCGATCCATGGGCGCGATGCGCCGCGCTGGCGTGCGCGTCGGATCGAACAACCTCGGTTCGATCGCTCGACCCAGCAGGTTCCACCCGCCTGGCGACGCGAACGGATAGACCCCGGTCATCGAACCCGCGACGCCGACGCTCCCGGCCGGAACGCGGACGCGCGGCGTGGCGAGACGTGGCTTCGCGAGACGCGGGTCGACCTCGCCGAGGTATGCGAACCCGGGGAGAAACCCGGCAACGAGCGCGGTGTACGTCTGCTCAGAATGCAGCGCGACGACCGCGTCGATGGAGAGGCCCGCGAACACGGCGACGGCTGCGAGGTCGGCTCCGTCGTAGAAGACGGCGATCTGGTGTAGGGCGCCCTCGGTGGCCGCTCGCCGCTCGGACACCCCTTGGGCTCGAGGCGCGACGATCGCCTCGAGCCGCGCCGCGTGCGCGGTGAGCGTGGAGGCGTCGAGTCCTCCGTCATTCCACACGACGAGCAGCGTCGTCCCACCGACGACGACGTCCGCCTCGGGAAGCTCGGCCGCGACGACGCGCCCGAGCCCGGCGAGCGTGCGCGCACGCTCGCCGTAGCTCTCTCCGAGGACCTCCGGAGCGACGAGGATCGCTCGATCGCCGAACGCGTGCGCCGCCGACATCAACGGCGCTCGAGCTGGTCAGTCGCCTCGAGCGCCTCGCGCACTGCGCGCACGAGCGCCGGAGCCCCGGGCGTGTCGCCGTGCATGCACAGGGTGTCGAAGCGCTTCGTCGCTGCGAGCGCGAGGGCTTGCGCCACACACGCCTCCGCGTCGATCAGGAGCGCGTCCGGACGTGACCGCGGCGCGAGCGCGTCGCCCTCGTAGCGTCGATCCGCGAAGCCCTCGCGCGCAAACGAGAGACCTCGTGCATGCGCCGCCTCTGCGAGCGCGCCGGTCGGTGGCCCGACGATGGTGTCGAGAGCGGGCAGCGCACGCATCGTGGCCAGGATGACGGCGTCGGCCATCGCCGAGTCGCAGTTGGCGTCGTGATAGAGCGCGCCGTGCGGCTTCATGCGGCGTATCGACACGCCCAGCGAGCGCGCGATCGAGTGGAGCGCCGCCGCCTGCTGTTCCACCGCATCTCGAGTGGCGCCGATGCCCGCGAATCTCGCGCGGCGCCCGAAGCCTTTGCGATCGGCATACGAGGGATGCGCGGCCACCACCGCGCCTTGGCGAGACGCGAGCTCGAGCGCGCGACGCATTGATGCGTCGTCCCCCGCATGTCCGCCGCACGCGACGTTGACCTCGGTCGCGAGCGAGTAGAGCGCTTCGTCTTCATCAGAGAGCTCCCCGAGATCCACGTTCAGCCCGACGCTCACTCCATCGTCTTACCGCACGGCGTCGGGGGCTGGTACGCTTCGCGGCCCATGGCGAATCCGTACGCACCGCCGAACGAACCGTTCGCACCCCCGCCCGCAGGCGCGGTTCCGACAGCCGGCGGGCCCGTCGACTGGGAAGCAGGCGACGCCCTCAGCCAAGGCTGGGAGGTCTTCAAGAGGCAGTGGGTGACGTTCGCGCTCGGGCCTCTGATGGCCTACTTCGGCGCCGGCATCCCCGCGAGCATCGTGAACCAGGTCGGGCAGAGCTCCGGAGCGAGCGCCGAGCAGCTCAGCATCTTCATCATGATCGGGCAGCTCATCACGTTCGCGATCATCACGTACTTCAACGCGGGCTTCATGAAGGCGAGCCTCAGCGCCGTCCGCGGCAACACGCCTCAGTTCGGCGAGCTATTCAGCGGGGGCTCACGCTTCCTGCCGCTCCTCGGCACGTACTTCCTGATGTACCTGTGCATCGTGGTCGGCCTCATCTTGCTGATCGTCCCGGGCATCATCGCGGCGCTCGCGCTCAGCATGGCGCCCTTCTATTGCGTCGATCAGAACCTGGGCCCGGTCGAGGCACTGAAGGCCAGCTGGAACGCCACCGACGGCCAAAAGGGTAAGATTTTCGTCTACGGGTTGCTCTCGATCCTCGTCCTGTTCGCCGGGATGCTCTGCTGCTGCATTGGCTACTACGGCGCGCTCGGCGTCGTGATGCTCGGCAACGCCGTCATCTTCACGCGCCTCACGGGCACCATGGGCCAAGGGCCCTTCGGGGGCTTCGGCGGCGGCTTCGGCTACGGCGGATACGGCGCGCCGCCTCCGTACGGCTACGGCGGTCCGCCCGGCTATGGCCCCCCGCCTTATGGCGGTCCTCCGCCCGGCTACGGTCCTCCGCCCGGCGGCGGTTACGGCGGTCCGCCCGGCGGCGGTTACGGCGGTCCGCCCGGCGGCGGTTACGGCGGTCCGAGCTTCTGAGCAGCCCACGATCTCGTCGGAAAACGAACCTCGCCGACTCGGCGTTGTCAGTCGCGTTACCCTCGGCACTTTGGGGGCCGTGGTTTCTTCGTAGACCGAGCGCGCTCGACGCTCGTCGAAGGGAAACCTTCTGGAGGCGACATGAGGATTCCGCGTTGGTCGATGTTGGCAGCGATGGCGACGGTCACGGCGCTCGGTTGTGACGACAGAGCGAACGAAAACGAAAAGGCCGCCGCCACGGCCTTCGCCGCGAGCAGCGCAGTCGCTCAGAACGAGGCTGACACGCACGACGACGACGCGGTCGCCAAGAAGGGGGAGGGCACCTCTCCGCCCCCCGAAGCCCAGGCTCAGGTCAAAGCGGATCAAGGCGGCGGCATCGGCATCCCATCGGGCGGCGGCGGGATTGGCCACGGCGCGGGGCTCGGCACCGGCCGCGGAATAGGCGACGGCGCTTCGCCGAACAAGGCGTACCGAGCGCGGGACGAAGAGGCGAAGAAGAAGCCGAAGGTCGCCACCAACGAGCCCTCCGATCCTACAGCGCCCGAAAAGCCCGCCGCGGGCATCCTCCCGAGAGTCGACGCGCCTCCGCCGAAGAGCCCGGACGACGTCGCGATCGACCCCAATGGTCGCTTCGTCACGACGTACCGACCGGGAGGAGGCCACCTCGCCGCGTTCGAGTCCGCCGTGACCGCCGGACTCCTTCCCCAGGCCGAGCGCGAGATCGTGAGCGACGTCGGCGCGCGCTACCTCGCCGACATGCCGGCTCCGACAGACACGGCCCTCGCATTTCAGAGCGACTTCGAGCGGGCGAAGGCAGCTCCGGGTGGTGGGCCGATTCACGTTCGCCTGTCCCTGCGCTCGACCGACGCCGAAGCGAAAGAGCGCCCGCATCTCTCGGTGGTGCTCGTCCTCGACGTCAGCGGCTCGATGCGTGGCCAACTCATCCAGAGCGCGCGCACCGCAGCGACCGCGCTCGTCGATCGCCTCGACGCGAACGACGACTTCTCGCTCATCCTCTTCTCGACAGAGGCAAAGGTCGTCGTGCCGATCGGCCACATCGGTCCGCATCGCGACGAGGTGAAGAAGACGATCGCCGAAGTCCACGAGGGTGGCGGCACGAACATCGGCGAAGGCCTTCGCCTCGGTTACGAGCAAGCGAACGACAAGAAGGTCCCGAGCGACGCCGTGCGCGTCGTCATGCTCCTCTCCGACGGCCGCGCGAACGACGGGATCACCAATCGCCAGCAGCTCTCGAAGCTCTCGCTCGACGCGTTTCAATCTGGCATCCAAACCAGCTCGTTCGGTCTCGGGACCGACTACGACGGCCCGCTCATGAGCCAGATCGCGAACGACGGCGCTGGCGGCTACTACTACCTCCGCGACGGCTCGCAGATCGCTCCCGCGCTCGGGACAGAGCTCGACAAGCGCCTCGATCCGGTCGCCACGGCGCTCGAGATCCGCGTTCGCTTGAAGCCCGGCGTCGAGCTCTTGAACGTGTACGGTTCGCGCCGCCTCACCGAGAACGAATCGCAGCGTGTCCGCACGATCGAGGTCGCCGAGGACCAACACGAAGAAGCCCACCACGGCATCAAGGCGAACCGTCAGAACGACGTCGAGGGCGGCATGCGCTTCTTCATCCCGGCCTTCGCGCGCAACGATCAGCACTCGATCCTCTTGAAGCTGCGCGTCCCAGAGGGCGTCGGCACGAAGGACGTCGCGCTCGTCGAGCTGAAATACAAAGATCGCATCAGCAAAAAGAACGTCGCCGACGAGTTCCCGGTGAAGCTCGAGTACGCCGACAGCGACGCCGCCAGCGCGCGCAGCCTCGATCCAAACGTGTCGCGCAGCGTCCAGGGCTTCCTCGCCGGAGAGACGCTGATGAAGGCCTCGCAGCTCGTCGCGCAAGGTCAGTCCGCAAAGGCCGTCGACCTCCTCGGCGAGCGCGAGGGCATCCTCCACTACGCCGGAGCCCAGCTCGGAGAACCTCTCTTCGTCGAAGACGCCAAGCGCCTCGCGCGTCTGCGCGTGCACGCCGCCGGGAAGGACTCCGTGAAGGATCCGCTGGTCCTCGCGATGATGATGGAGACGGCTGGCAACGTGCATCTGCATTGATGCGGTTCGTCGACCTCGCTCCCGACCTCGGTCGGATAGACTGACCGCGCGGCGACATGGCGACGAAGAACCTCCGACTCGATCACTTCGCCGAGCACCTCGCGCTCTCGCCGGGCGACGAGGTGCACCTGAAGGGCGCATTCGTCTCGAAGTTCGACGGCTCCACCGTCGACGCCGCGACCACGACCTGGCCCGCCGACACGCCCGGCGGCGCCAGCGTCGATGCGAAAGGGATCGTCGATTTCGAGGCCGGCGGGCTCCGCGTCACCTCTCGCGATCCGAAGACCCACGAGGTCGTCGCGGTCGCGACCGGCAAAGACGCTCCCGCGTGCGCGAAGCTCGGCTCCGAGGCGCCCTGTCTCGTGCTGAACACGCTGCCCCTCGCGCAGTCACGGCTCATCACGATGGAAGAGTGGCGCGACTCGCTCGACGGCCAGATCGCGATCGAGATGGTCGAGCCTCCGCCTCCGCCCGCGCTCGCTCCGGTCACCGACGCCATGCACAGCCCGCTCTTCCTGGCTGGGCTCGGCGTGGTCGCCGCCGCGGCGCTCGTCGCGATCGGCTGGACGGTTCGCCGCCGACAGAAGCTCTCACCGACGGGTCAGCTCAAAGACCTCGCCGCGCGCGTCACGACGAAGCTCGCCGGCGCCGACGCGGCGCTCGCCGCCACGGTCGGCCCCGTGATCCAGAAGACGCTGGAGGCCGTGCGCGAGCGACGCGTCGACCCCTCGAGCAAGGAAGGCGTCCGCGTGCGCGAGCTGCTCGTCCGCGTCGAATCACGAATCGACGAGACGGCGAAGCACGAGCGCGAGGCGAAAGAGCAAGAGGCCGCCGACGAGCTCGTCCTCGAGATGGAGAGCGCCCTCGAGGCCGCGAACGAGGCGATCGGCGCTGGACGACGCCGCGCCTGACGGCCGTCGCCAACAGCTCCGAGCGAAGGCGAACCCAAACCACACAGAGACGGCGTATCAGCGCCCCGCGCTCGCCGCGGGCGGCGCACCGCCGACAGGAACGCCACACATTCGCAATCCGAGGATGACCAGCAAGCCGACCACGGCGCCGACGATCACGATCTCGATGCGATTGACTCCTCGTCGTTCCGGGCGGCGTTTCGCCCTGCTTCTGCGCACGCGGCGGACGGTATCATGCGCCGATGTTCCTTCGACTCGCCGCACTCTCCACGCTCGCCGTCGTCGCCTCCGCGCTCTTACCGAGCTCGGCGTCGGCACAAGACATCAAGACGCCGGACGGCCACCCCGACTACCGAGCCGAGCTCGACGCGCACTTCACGGTCGCGGTCTTTCGCAAGGGCCTCCTCGCGTTCAAGGGCGATCACGAGAAGGCCTACTTCGGCGTTCCCGGCTTCGGCGGCGGCGTCCATGCCTCGATCGAGCTCGCAGACCCCGCGTTCATTCCCAAGCTCAACAACACGATCGGCATCACGTTCGGCATCGACGTGACCAGCTGCTCGGGCGCCTGCAAGAACGACGCGGTGCTGTACTTTCCCGTCGCGCTCCAATGGAACTTCTTCTTCTCGAAGGAGTGGTCCGCCTTCGGAGAGGTCGGCCCGATGATCCGCGCCGACCTCGGCGATCAGGTCCTGCCCGATCTGTACGCCGAAGCGGGCGGCAGATACCTGCTCGGGGATGACGGCGCGCTCGTCCTGCGCATCGGTTTCCCGTTCGTGACGCTCGGGGCAAGCCTCTTTCTCTGAAAGCTCAATCGACTCGCCCGGTCCGGTGCGGCGGGCTATCTTGAGCCTCGATGTTCTACTTCGTCGTCGCGATCTTGGGCCTCGCGGTCCTGATGATCGTTCACGAAGCCGGTCACTACTTCGCCGCGCGGGCCTTCGGCATGCGGGTGACCAAGTTTTCGATCGGCTTCGGTCCCACCTTCTTCAAGATCCAGCCGGAAGAAGGTTTTTGGTGGTTCACCACCCTCGGCGACCGCATCAAGCTCAAGCTCTTCAAGCACAACCCCGAGAAGCACGGTCCGACCGTCTTCCAGGTCGCGATGATCCCGTTCCTCGCGTACGTCGCGATCGCCGGGCTCAACCCGCTCGAGGAGATCGACCCCGACGACAAGGGCAGCTACGCGAACGCGAGCATCTGGGGTCGCATCGTCACGATCTTCGCTGGGCCCTTCGCGAACTACGTCTTCGCGTCGGTCTTCTTCTTCCTGCCGCTCTACCTCGACGGAAAGCTCGTCCAGGGCGACCCGACGCAGGTGACGATCATGCAGGAAATGCCGGCGAGCCAAGCCGGTCTGAAGGACGGCGATCGCATCGTCGAGGTCGCGGGCAAGCCTGTCACGAGCTGGTCCGAGATGAGCGCTCCCATCTACGAGAGCCCGGGCAAAGAGCTGGACGTCGTCGTGCTCCGTGACGGCGAGCGTCGCGCGTTTCACATCGTCCCGAAGCCCAGCGACGAGGGCAAAGGGCGCATCGGCGTCACGCCGTTCTACACGCGCCAGGACGTCGGCCTCGCCGAAGCGTCGAAGCTTGCGCTCGTGACGCCGCCGCTCATGGTCAAACGTCAGCTCGAGGGCTTCGCCGAGTGGGCGCGAGGAAAGAGCGAGGCCAAGCTCGGCGGACCCGTCGCGATGGTCGGCGAGATCAAGAAGGCCGCCGAGAGTGGTTGGAGCGACTTCATCACGTTCCTCGGCGTTCTCTCGGCGATCCTCGCGGCCTTCAACTTGCTCCCGATCCCCGCGCTCGATGGCGGCAGGCTCCTCTTCCTGGGCTACGAGGCCGCGACGAAGAAGCGCGCGAACCCGACGGTCGAGGCGCATCTACACGTCATCGGCCTCGTCATGATGCTCGGTCTGATGGTCTACGTGACGCTCGCGAACGACATCGGCCTGCGGAAGTGATCTCGTGTCAGGCGCGACCCTCGATCCGGCCGCGCCTCCGACGCTGCCTTCTCTGACGCACGCGGACATCGCGGCCATCGTCTCGGACGAGGGCGCAGGCGTCGCCCGGGACGCCCAGCCGGACAGCGTGACGTTCCTCTGGGTGACGCACCTCGAGCTCGAGAGCGCGATCCTCACGAGGAACTGGCACGCCGGCGCGGCGTGGGATTTGTCGAGCGCGACGGATCGCACCGGCGACAGGACACTCATCGCCGGAAACCCCGAGATCTGGGCGCGCGGGACGGGCTATTTCGAAGAGGCCGGCATCGCCGCAGGCGGCGGTCTCGGCGTGATCATCCCTGTGCCGCGCGCGGACGACGCCGCCTCGGCAGGCGCGCTCGACGTGGTGCGTGCGGTTCGGCCTTGGGACGCGGGCTACTACTCGAGCCGCATCGTGACGGGACGACCGTTCTTCGACGTTCGCCTCGTCGAAGAGCCCATCGTGCTCCAGCTCCGCCAAGGCTTCGATCTCTCCTACGGCTTCGACACTCAGGACGTCGACATCATCGAGCGCGTCGGCGTGTATGCGGGCTGGGAGGTCTACGAGCCGATGACCCTCGGCGTCGAGCTCTGGCAGACGTACTCGATGACGGCGGACGTCGACGACTCGGCGCGCGCTGCGTTCACGCTGTCGCCGTCGATCCGCGCGAAGATTGGACCGATCGAGCCAGGCGTGAGCTTGCTCTTCCCGCTGTCGACGCCGCTCGAGGGCGTGGCGTCGTCGTTCTTCGGGGTGCGGTTTCACGTCCGGCTGGCGCTCGACAAGACCGCAGACGTAACCTACGGCCCGTGAGCACCCTCGGGAGAAGTATCGCGATCCTCGCGATCGCCGCGTGCGCCATCACCGGCTGCTCTCCGACGATGGTCAGCCTGCGCGAAGGCCCGCGCGAGTACGTCGCGACCGACTACGAGGACGTGCTCGATCACTGGACTCGCACCGAGGACATGATCACCCTCTCGCAGCTCGACAACCTGCTCGAGGCGACGGCCACGTTCGAGTCGTGGGATTTTCGATGGGCGTACGTCATCCGCTACGCCGAGAACTATCGGCTCACGCTCGAGCAGAGGAAGAAGCTCCTCGACCAGACTTTGGACGAGACGAAAGAGAGTCATCACTTCTTCGTCGCGATCACCGGTGGTAATCGCAGGTTCAACGATCTGACGAAGCCGAACTCGGCGTGGATCGTCCGGCTCATCGACTCGACGGGCAACGAGACCGCGCCAGAAGACATCGTCGCGATCAAGAAGCCGAACGCCATCGAGCAGACGTACTACCCGTACATCACGGTCTTCCACCAGGCGTTCCGCATCAAATTCCCGCGCTTCGGTCCGGATGGAAAGCCCACGATTTCGCCCGACGCCGAGTGGTTCGGTCTCCGCGTCGCCGGCGCGCAAGGAAACAGCGAGCTCGTGTGGGTCCTCGATCGCGACACGGCTGCGCCAAAGTCGCTCGAAGGTGGGCCGAGACCTCCGTCGACGTCACCGGAGACGACGCCGCCGCCGAGCGAAGGCGCTCCGCCTCCCGCGACCGGCGACAAGTCGCACGCGTCGCTGCACGTGGTCTCGGGCGGCTGAGCCTCTCGATTCGGGTACGCGCGCCTCGGCGACTCGACTCAGCGAACCAGCTCGAGCAATGTCGGCATCGTCGAGAAGAGCTCCATCGTCGTGCGGCGCGACGCGACGAGCACGAGCGCCCCATCAGGGCCTGCCTTCACGGCGGCCTTCGTGACGCCACCCTCCATGAGCGACTCCGGCAACACGATGTCGCCGGCGGAATAGTCGAGCGGAGCTCCTTCACGCGAGAGGAGCACCGAGCCCGCGCCGACGACGGTCAGACCGAGCAGATCGCCCCCGGCGGCGATGAGCACCTCGTTCGGTGCGAGCGCGCGCGTCGTGAGGAGCTGAAGCGCGGCGAGCCGACTCGACTCGTCGAGATCTCCGAGCGCGCCCATCGTCGCTCCTGCGAGTGATGCCATGCGATCCCCTGCCCGCACGATCTCGTCGAGCACCCAGGGACACGCCCCGAGGATGTCCTCGAGGTCGGCGCGATCCCACGTCGCGATCTCGGTCGGCGCGGTCGCCACGACGCGGATCGCGCCGGGATCCGAAAGGCTCGTCATGGTCGAAGCGAGGGCCGCGGGACCGAGCACGTGGGCAGGCAGATCGGCGATGGTCGCACAGACCGCGCCCGCGCCGGAGAGCACGAGCGCCGCCCCAAATCCGCTGACCTCTTCGTCGATGTCGAGCGTCGTGAGCTGAGCTTTCTGGCAGAGGCGACGCTGCGAATCGCCCGGGAGATCGGCGAACGCGTCGACCTTGTCGAGTCGCAGCGCGCCGAGAGTGCGCTCTTCGGGGGGGATGGTTGCGGGCCCTGAGCGCGGCGGCTCAGTCGCAGGCCGGGGCGGCTCGCTCTTCACGTGCGGCGCTGGCGGCGGCTCGCTCTTCACGCGCGGCGGCGGCTCGCTCTTCACGCGCGGCGCCGGCGGCGGCTCGCTCTTCACGCGCGGCGCCGGCGGCGGCTC
>Ga0164241_10004151_pt1 | contig 14177 bp, 13 predicted proteins | sample OricomyardsoilBY_FD_108780 | JGI IMG/M metagenome (GOLD analysis project Ga0164241, IMG submission 108780) | Backyard soil microbial communities from Emeryville, California, USA - Original compost - Back yard soil (BY) | ecosystem: Environmental > Terrestrial > Soil > Unclassified | place: USA...
CCCAGTCCGACCAGATGGATCGGCGCGCCCGGACTCACCTCGGCGGGGTCGAGCAGCCGTGCGGCGGCGGCGGGATGCCGGATCGCGATGCGGACGTCCTCGCCCAGGATATGCTGGCCCAGCAGCGTACGCGCGGCGCGGTTGGCCGAAATCACGCGGCTCCCGGCGATCACCAGCAACGGCTCGGTGACCACTTCGATGACGTCGCCCAGCGCGGGCTCGGCCGGAGCGGGCTCGGGCGCGGGGGGAGGTGAGGCTTCGTCGGCGCGCGCGGAGATCAGCACCGCCGCGACGCCGCACACCAGCACCAGCAGCGCGGCCTGTAGATCGCCACCGAGCAGAAGCCCTGCCACCGCCGCGAGCCCGATCAGGGCCAGCGCCAGCAGCGCGCGGGTTCCGAAGCGTGATGGCATCAAGCGCCCCTTAGAGGATGTTCCGCTGGCGCGGAACCCGGCGCCGCCTCGCAACAAAACACCGATTTACGATTGCGAAAGAGCGCCGGGCGCAGGAAGGTGGCACCATGGCAGACGAAACCACCGGACCAAAGGCCAGCCGCCGCGCACTTATGCTTGGCGCCGCGACGGCGTCGGCGATCGTTTCGATCCGCCCCGCGCTCGCGCAGACCAGCGCGTCGGTGATGCATTGCGAGATTCCGGTGCCCGATCCGGGCCGCGCGGGGAGCTATATCGCGCCCGACGGGACTCTGGTGCCGGCGGGTACGCCCGGCGCGTTTCCGGGGCCGGGGAGGCCGTTCAAGGCGCAGGACGTGAAGAACGCGCTCAATGGCGGCACGCTGCCCGGCGCCGATTATGAGCGCAGCCGCGCCTACACCAACTATATCCGCCGCCTGCAATCGGGCACCGCGGGCTTCACTTGCTTCGCCTCGCTGCAGATGCCGCGCGCCTGAGGCGGTGCCGGTGCCCCATCATGACTAGCGTTTTCCCGGCGAAAGCTGGGGCCCAGTTGCGCGCTGTTCACGAAGGCAGGATGCCGTCGCTTGTCCGTCGATACCGGGCCCCGGCCTTCGCCGGGAAAGCGGGAGAGGGAAGGGCATGAGCCACTACCGCGCCGCCCCGCCGGCAACCCTCCGCATCGTCCCCCTCGACGCGCTCACGCTGATCTATCACCGCGCATCGGGCATCACCCATATCGTCGACGCGCCGGTGCCTGAGATTCTCGAGGCGCTGGGCGACGAAATCCTTGGCGTCGATGCGCTGCTCGCGCGCCTCTCCGAGCAATTCGACCTGCCCGACGCCGATCCGATGGCGCTGGCGATCCGGCTGGACGAGCTGGTCGTGGCGGGACTGGTCGAACGGACATGAGGCACGTCACCCGCCTTCGCATCGGCCCGATCGGCTTCCGCATCGGCAGCGACTGGCGCGGCCCCATCGCTGCGCTCGACGACCTCTACCGCGATTATCCCAAGCCCGATGTGCCGGACTTCAACGTCCACCTCTTCGCCGCGCGGCCCTGGCGGCGCGTGTTCCGTCCTTCGGTGCATATCGGCGGCGATTTCGTCATCCCCGACGCCGCGCCTTTGCCGCTGTCGATGGGGCTGCTCGCGGCCGAGATGGGGATGAACCTCCAGATGGCGCTCGGCCAAAGGCGATACTTGCTGCTTCACGCCTCTGCCGTGGAGCGCGACGGCAAGGCGCTGCTGATGACCGGCGTGTCGGGAGCGGGCAAGTCGACGCTGGCGGCGCTGTTGATGGCACGCGGCTGGCGGCTGATGGGTGACGAGTTCGCGCTGGTCGATCCGGCGAGCGGGCTGATTCACGGCTTCCCGCGCCTCATCAGCCTCAAGAACGAAGCGCTGCCGGTGGTCGAGGCCGCGCTCCCGGACGCGCGCTTCGGCGAAATCATGGAGGGCACGCCCAAGGGGACGCTCCGCCACCTCGTCCCCAACGCCCGCGCCATCGCCGCGATGGCCGAGCCCGCGGTTCCGGCGCTGATCCTCTTCCCCAGCTTCGGCTTCGCGGCGGAGGAGCGCGAGGTGATGCCGAGCGAGGCGTTCATCCGGCTCACCCAGGCCTCGACCAATTATGTCACGCTTGCTGAGCGTGGCTTCGATGCGCTGACCCGGCTGGTGCAAGGCGTGCCCGCGCGGGCGATCGACTATCCGAATACCGATACCGCCATCGCCCAGGTCGAGCGGCTGTGGAGGGAATTGGCGTGAGCCTTGGCTGCGTCTTTCTTGTTCCCCTGTGGGATGACGGAAGATGGTGAGGGATGCGCGCCTTCTCACCGACGCCCTGCGCGATCCGAGTTCGACAGCCGCGCTCGACGCGAACGGCTGGACCGCGCTGCTCGCCATGGCCCGCGCCGAGCAGTTGATCGGCACCCTCGCGCACCGCCTCGACGGGCTGCCGATGCCCGAGGCCGCGCGCCGCATCCTCGCCGATGCCCGTGCCTCGGCCGGGCAGGGGCGGGTCGCCGCGCTGTGGGAAGCCGAGATGGCCCGCCGCGCGCTGGCTCCGCTCGATATGCCGGTGGTGCTGCTCAAGGGCACCGCGTTCGTCGCGGCCGGCCTCTCCGCCGGTGCCGGCCGCCAGATCGGCGACCTCGACATCCTCGTCCCGCGCGAGCGCATCGGCGAGGCGGAGGCGGCGCTGCTCGCGGCGGGCTGGGAATGGGTCAAGCCCGATCCCTATGACGACGCCTATTACCGCCGCTCGATGCACGAGCTCCCCCCGCTGATTCACCGCGAGCGCGACCGGATGATCGATGTGCATCACACGATCCTGCCGCTGACGGCGCGAGTCACGCCCGACGCGGCGGGGCTGATCGCCGATGCCTGCCCGCTGGCGAAGGGTCTCGCCATCCCGAGTCCCGAAGGGCTTGTGATCCATGCCGCCGCGCATCTGATCGCCGATGGCGATCTTGCGGGCGGGCTGCGCAATCTGTGGGATATCGATTGCCTCGTCCGCGAATATTCGGAGCAGGATTCGGATTTCTGCCTCAGCGTCTATGAAGAGGCGCATCGTCATGGGTTGCTCCCGGCGGTCGAGCGGGCGTTCCGGCTCACAAAAAAGCTCTATGGGACACCAGTGAAAAGCTATGAGAATCCGGTCCGCGTGATCCTCCAACCCCGCGCTTCGGACGCGCTCTACCTCCGCCGCCTGCTCGCCCGCGATGGCTGGGGGCGGCAGACGCGCAGGATCACCCGCTTCGCCTTCTACCTGCGCGGCCATTGGCTGCGGATGCCGCCGCTGATGCTCGCTCGGCATTTGTGGATCAAATGGCGTAAGGGTGATCGGCCGGTCAGTTGATCCGCCCCGCAAGGCTGATCGACATCGCCGCTCGCGCATGGCAGCTATCGGTTTGCAAGACAGGGGATCGGGGATGCGCAGGGCATTGATCGGGATGGTGGCGCTGGCGCTGGCCGGTTGTTCGGTCGGCGCGGACATTCCCGTGGCGCAGGCAGGGGTGAAGGTGGTCCATGCCGACTACAATGGCGGCAAATGCGCCGCTATCCGCGATAAGGCGGCGCCCGAATTCCAGGGCTCGACCTCCGCGGAAACCTGGAAAAGGGTGTGCGACCAATTCATCGCCGGACTGGGCAAGTTCATTTCCGGCAATCAGGTCGGCTGGAACGACCAGTACAACAATGGCGACCACATCATCACGCTGAACTTCGAATCAACGTTCGAGAAGGGGAAGGCGACCGAGCAGTTCCTGTTCCGTATCGCGGGGGGCGGAGCGGTGCTGGTCGGCTATCACGTCAATTCGCCGGTGTTCGACGTGGTGCCCGCGATCGCCCCGACGCCTTCGCCCGGCGCTACGCCGCCAGCCGCTCCAAAGCCGAAATAAGCTCGTCATAATGGCCGATCACTGCGTCGGCATGAAGCTCCTCGATCGGGCCGTGCAGGAAGCCGAAGGCGCAGGCCACGCTGGGGATGCCGGCATTCCGCGCCGCCGTCGTGTCATAGATCGAATCCCCGACGAACGCCGCGCGACCGCCGCCACACCGGCGGATCATCTCGTTGATCGGGATCGCTGACGGCTTGGCGTTGCCCGGCCCCATCGTGTCGCCGCCGATGATCGTGGCGAACCGGTGGGTCAGGCCGAGTTGTTCGACGATGCTGACCGCGAACGCCTCGCGCTTGTTAGTGACGATGGCGATCTTCGCCCCGCGCGCATCGATGGCGTCCATGGCGTCGAGCAGACCGGGAAAGGGCCGCGTCTCGTGGACGAGGTTCTCGCCATAATGGCGCACCCATTCGGGGAACAGCGCCGCGACCGCCCCCGGCTCGCACCCGCCCGTTGCGATCAGCGCCTGTTCGAGCAGATACGGCCCGCCCAGCCCGATCATGGGCTTCAGCGTCTCGACCGGCAGCGGTGGCCGCCCAATCGACGTCAGCCCGTGATTGGCCGCGGCGGCAATGTCGGCGGCGGTATCGAACAGCGTGCCGTCCAGGTCGAAACCCACGATATCGAAAGGGAAATCCGCCATGACGCCCCCCGTGCCCGGATCGCTATGGAATTGGCAAGGTCTTCGTGGCAGGGGCTTCCTCAACTGGAGGGCAAATGACCGCACCCATCGCCGCGATCATCCTTGCCGCGGGCAAGGGCACGCGGATGAAGTCCGAGCTGCACAAGGTGCTCCACCCGATCGCCGGGCGGGCGATGCTGCTTCATCTGATCGACAGCTTCGACGCGGCGGGGGCGAGCGAGCGCGTCGTCGTGGTCGGATCTCTGCGCGAACAGGTCGAGGCGGCGGTCGCGCCGCTGGGCGTGCGGACGGTGGTGCAGGAGGATCAACTCGGCACCGCGCATGCGGCGCTTCAGGCCAGGGCGGCGCTGGCGGATTTCGATGGCGTCGCGGTGATTTGCTTCGGCGATGTGCCGTTCCTGCGGACCGAGACGATCACTGCGCTGGTCGAGCGGCTCGACGACCATGATCATCCCAAGATCGCCGTGCTCGGCTTCACCCCCGCCGACCCCGCGCATTATGGCCGCATCGTCGCCGATAGCGACACGCGCATCCTCGCCATGGTCGAATATAAGGACGCGACCGAGAAGCAGCGCGCGGTGCGGCTGTGCAATTCGGGGGTTACAGCGGTCCGCACCCGCGACCTGTGGCCGCTGCTCGAGCGCGTCGGCAACGACAATGCGGCGGGCGAATATTACCTTCCCGATATCGTCATGCTCGCGATCAAGGATGGCGACCGCTCGGTGGTGGTCGAGGCCAGCGAAGCCGAGGTGCTGGGGATCAACAGCCGCGCCGAGCTGGCGGGGGCCGAATTGGTGTGGCAGCGCCGCCGCCGCGCGCAGGCGATGGCCGATGGCGCATCGCTGACTGCGCCGGAAACGGTGTGGTTCGCGCACGATACGAAGCTCGGCCGCGACGTTACCATCGAACCGAACGTGTTCTTCGGTCCAGGCGTGTCGGTCGCGGACAAGGTCACCATTCACGCCTTCAGCCATATCGAAGGCGCGACGATCCTGAGTGGCGCGCAGATCGGCCCCTATTCGCGGCTGCGCCCCGGCACGGTGCTGGAACAGGGTTCCAAGATCGGCAATTTCGTCGAGACCAAAAAAGCCGTCATCGGGCCCGGCGCGAAGGTCAATCACCTGAGCTATATCGGCGATGCGAAGGTTGGTTCGGGCGCGAATATCGGCGCGGGGACGATCACTTGCAATTATGACGGCTTCTTCAAATACGGGACCGAGATCGGCCATGGCGCCTTTATTGGATCGAACAGCGCGCTGGTCGCTCCGGTCAGGATCGGCGATGGCGCGATTATCGGCGCGGGTTCGGTGGTGACCGCCGATGTCGAGGCCAACGCGCTCGGCATCACTCGTGCGCCGCAGCAGGTGAAGCCCGGCTGGGCCCGCCGCTTCCGCGAAGCGATGACCGCGAAGAAGGCCGCCAAATGAATGCCCCGAACCGCTATACCGGCAAGCCCTTCCTGCGGCTGCTCGATTGCTATGTGATGGACGCGATCGGCGTGCTCGATCCGACCGACGATGCGGAGCTGACCAAGGTCGAGCCCAAGCTGCGCAAGACCTTCGGCCAGCCGGGCAGCTGGCGGCAGATCGTCGAGGCGCGGATGAACTTCCCCAAGGGCATGAAGGGCGCGATCCGCGAATTGTGGGAAAAGGGCCGTCCCAAATTCGTCGCCGCGAACGGGTTCGAGCCCAATCCCTGGGACTTCACTATCCACTTCATCGACAAGAATTTCCCGCACTGACGCGGGGAGAGGACACTCCGGATGAGAATAGCCAACCCGGTACAGATCGCGATGTCGATTGGGGCGCTGGCATGCGCATCGCCGGTCATCGCGCAGACCATAGTGATGTCCCCGGCCCAGGCGATCGCGGCGGCCGCCGCGTCGCCAAAGGGCGAAGTCGAAGCCACGGTCGAATTCACCGTCGCCTCGACCGGGGAGGGCGGCTTCAACGTCTATCTCAATTCGGAAGCCGATTATCGCGATCCCGCCAATCTTACCGCTCAGCTGAGTTCCGAAACGACGAACGCGATGAAGGCCAAATTCGGCGGGCATCCGGTCGATACGATGAAGGGCAAGCGCATCCGCGTGAAGGGCGTGGTTCGCCGCGTTCCGATCCCGAAGCGCGACGGCGGCACCTATTACCAGACGCGCATCGAAATCGCGTCTCCCTCCCAGATCGAAATTCTCGGTTGATCGCCGAGCGCAAGGATTAGAACAGCATGTGCGGAATCGTCGGAATCCTGGGAACGCATGACGTCGCACAGCGGCTGTTCGACGGGCTGAAGCGGCTCGAATATCGCGGTTACGACAGCGCCGGCATCGCCACGCTTCATGACGGTGAGATCGACCGCCGCCGCGCCGAGGGCAAATTGCTCAATCTCGGGGCGCGCCTCGCCGAAAAGCCGCTGCCCGGCCTGATCGGCATCGCCCATACCCGCTGGGCCACCCACGGTGCCCCGACCGAGGATAATGCGCACCCGCACATCGTCGGCGACGTCACCATCGTCCACAATGGCATCATCGAGAATTTCAAGCCGTTGCGCGACGAACTGATCGCCGATGGCCGGACTTTCCTCAGCCAGACTGACACCGAAGTGGTCGCGCATCTGGTCGATCGCGAGCTCAAGCGCGGGTTCGCGCCGCGCGAGGCGGTGGCGAACGTGCTGCCCCGGCTCCACGGCGCCTTCGCGATCGCCTTCCTGTTCGCCAACGAGCCCGATCTGCTGATCTGCGCCCGCCTCGGCGCGCCGCTGACCGTGGGCTATGGTGAGGGCGAGAATTATATCGGTTCGGACGCGCACGCGCTCGCCCCGCTGACTCAGCGCATCGCCTATCTCGACGAAGGCGATTGGGCGTGCGTCAGCCGCGAGAGCATCGAAATCTTCGACCGCGACAACAAGCCCGTCACTCGCCCCATCGTCCAGTCGGGCGCGGTCGCGGAGACGATCGAGAAGGGCAATTACCCGCACTTCATGCTCAAGGAGATCTACGAGCAGCCGGTCGTGGTCGCCCAGACCTTGCGCTCGTACATCCGCCCGGTCGAGCAGATGGTCGCGCTCCCCGACATGGATTTCGACCTGTCGAGGATCGAGCGCGTCGTGATCGTCGCCTGCGGCACCGCGTCATATGTCGGCATGATCGGCAAATACTGGATCGAGCGGTTCGCGCGGCTGCCGGTCGAAGTCGATGTCGCATCCGAGTTCCGGTATCGCGATCCGGTGCTGCTGTCGAACACGCTCGGCGTCGTGGTCAGCCAGTCGGGCGAGACCGCCGATACGCTCGCGGCGCTCAAGCATATGAAGGCGAGCGGGCTCACCACCGCGGGGATTATCAACGTTCCCACCAGTTCGATGGCGCGCGAAGTCGATCTGCTGCTCTCGACACACGCGGGCCCGGAGATCGGCGTCGCATCGACCAAGGCCTTCACCTGCCAACTCGCGGTGATGGCCGCGCTGTCGGTCAATCTCGCCCGCGCCAAGGGCCTGCTTCCCGCCGAGGAAGAGCGCGAGATCGTCCGCCATCTGATCGAGGCACCCGCCGCGATCAACGCCGCGCTTGCGCATGACGAGGAGATCCAGGCGCTCGCCCCGAAAATCGCCGAGGCGCGCGACGTGCTTTATCTCGGCCGCGGCCCCGATTATCCGCTCGCGCTCGAAGGGGCGCTCAAGCTCAAGGAAATCTCCTACATCCACGCCGAGGGCTATGCCTCGGGCGAGATGAAGCACGGGCCGATCGCGCTGATCGACGATCTGGTGCCGCTGATCGTCATCGCCCCTTCCGGCCCGTTGTTCGACAAGACCGTGAGCAATATGCAGGAGGCCAAGGCGCGCGGCGCGCGCGTCGTGCTGATCTCCGACAAGGAGGGCCTGGCGCTGGCGGGCGACGATGCCGAGGCGACCATCGAAATGCCCAGCGTCCACCCGCTGATCGCGCCGCTCGTGTACGCGGTCCCGGTGCAGCTGCTGGCGTACCATGTCGCGGTGGCAAAAGGGACGGATGTCGATCAGCCGCGCAATCTGGCGAAGAGCGTTACCGTCGAATGAAACCCTGAATCGCTGCGGCTAAGTCAGCAATACCCTGAGCGCGGCCACTACTTCGGCCTCGCGATACGGCTTCTCGATCATCGGCGGGCCTTCGAACCCCTCGGGTGGGTTGCCGTAGCCGCTCGCGAAGGCGAAGGGCACGCCGCGCCCCACCAGCGCGGCGGCGATGCTGGTGCTCCATTCGCCGCCCAGATTGATGTCGAGGATCGCCGCGTCGATCCCGTCCTTGCCCTCGGCCAGCGCCAGCCCCTCGGCCAGCCGGCTTGCGGGACCGATGGTGACGCAGCCCAGGCCCTCGAGGATATCCTCGAGGCACATCGCCACCACCGGCTCGTCCTCGACGACGAGGACGCGCTTGCCGCCAAAATTGGGGATTGCAACGTCGCTCACGATCCCACCTCCGGCGGCCCCACCTCCGGCAGCGGTGCATCGACAACGCAGACCAGCCCGCCGGGTTCAAATGCGATTTTCACGGTCCCGCCCAGCTCCGCGGCCAATCCGCGTTCGATCATCCGCGTGCCGAAGCCACGTTTGGCCGGCACCACCACTTCGGGCCCGCCACGCTCGATCCAGACGAGCGAGAGCCGTGGCGCCGCGCGCGTGCCGATCTTTTCCCAGCTGATCGCCACCTTGCCCTCGGGCCGCGAGATCGCGCCATATTTGACGGCGTTGGTCGCGAGTTCGTGGATCGCCAGCGCAAGGCTGATCGCGGTCTTGGGGGCGATGGGCAGGTCGGGGCCGTCGAGCTCGAACCGGCCCGCATCCCCCCCATGCGGCATCACCGCGTCGCCGATGATCTGCGCCATCGATACCGGGCCCCAATGCTCGCGGGTGAGCAAATTATGGGCCTCCGAAAGCGCCGCCAGCCGCCCTTCGAAAGCGCGCCGCGCCGCGATGGGCTCTACGCCGGCCTTGAAGGTCTGCTGGGCGATGCCCTGGACGATGGCGAGCGTGTTCTTCACGCGGTGGTTGAGTTCGTCGATCAGCAGGCGAAGATGGGCTTCGTCGCGCTTGGCCTGAGTCACGTCGCGGCCGATCGCGTGGAGGCCGGTGGGTTGGCCCTGCTCGTCGATTGTCAGGCGGGAATTGGTCTCCCAGATCAGCTCGCGGCCATCCTTGGCGCGGACGGCCAAGGTCAGGCGAGTCGCGCCGCCATTGGCCAGCTTCTGGGCAACCGCCGCGCGGCTGATCTCGAACTGGTCGGGATCCATGAAGTCGCTGATCGGGCGGCCGACCAGCTCTTCCTCGGTATAGCCGAGCGCGGCGAGCACCGCGGGGTTTACCTGCGTGACCTTCTGGTCGAGCGTCGTCGTGATCAGGAAGTCATTGGCCTGTTCGAAGATGGTGCGGAAGCGCGCCTCGCTCTCGCGCAGTTCGCCTTCGGCGCGCTTGTGCTCGGTAATATCGAACGAAATGCCGACGAAGCGGCGCGGGCCGCCGGCGCTGTCGGCGATGCGGCTGCCATGGCTGCGCAGCCAGCGCTCCTCGCCGGTATCGGCGCGACGGATGCGATATTCGATCGCGTAGGGCTCGCCCAGCTCGAAGCAGCGGAACACGGCGCTGCGGGCTTCGGCGCGGTCCTCCGGGACGATCCGTTCGAGCCAGTCGTCGACCGAGCCGCGCAAGTCCGGCGTGCGCCGCAGGCCGAGCAAGTCGAAGCGGTTGGCGGACCAGCCCCCTTCCATCGATGGCAGGTCGAGTTCCCAGGTCGCCATGCCCGCGCCCGCGGCGGCGAGGCGGACGCTTTCTTCGCTGCGGCGCAATTTCTCTTCGGCGCGCTTGCGTTCGGTGATGTCGATCGACACGCCGACGAAGCGCCGTGGCCCGCCGCCGCTATCGGCTACACGACTGCCATGGCTCTGGAGCCAGCGCTCCTCGCCATTGTCGGCGCGGCGGATGCGGTAATCGATCGTGTAGGGGATACCGTGGCGAAAGCAGCGATAGCAGGCCTCGCGCACCATCTCCCGATCGTCGGGTGCCACCCGGTCGAGCCAGTCGTCGACCGTGCCGCGCAAATCGGGGGTGCGGCGCAGGCCCAGCAGGTCGAAGCGATTGGGCGACCAGCCGCCCTCCATCGTCGTGAGGTCGAGCTCCCAGGTCGCCATTCCCGCGCCCTCGACCGCGAGGCGCAGTGTCTCTTCGCCCTTGCGCAGCGATTCTTCGGCATTGCGGCGCGCGGTCACGTCCAGCGAAATGGCGAGCACGCCGAACGGTTCGCCGTCGGGGCGACGGATCACCGAGACCGAATTATTCACCCACACTTCGCTCCCGTCCTTGCGGACGTAGCGCTTCTCATGGGTATAGGGCGTGCCGTCCCTCACCGCGCGGTCGAACAGTCCGGCGTTGCGGCCGGAATCGTCCGGATGCGTGATGTCGAGCATCGTCTTGGTCAGCAGCTCTTCGCGGCTCCACCCGGCGATCTCGCAGAAGCGGTCGTTGACCAAGGTGAAGCGGCCGTCGAGATCGACCTGGCCGAAACCCGCCGTCGCCTGGCCGATAAAGGCCGAAAGCTGTGCCTCGCGCTCACGCAAGGCGAGTTCGCCTTCCTTGGCCTCGGTCACGTCATGCGCGACGCCGATAAAGCCGGCATGATTGCCGTCGCGGTCCCAGCGCGGCTGCGAGGTCGAATGCAGCCATTTCCACACGCCGTCATGGCGGCGATAGCGGCCGACCAGCTCGAACGTCTTGAGGCTGGCCTCGCCCGCGATCGATTCCTGGAGCAGCCGCGCGGCGTCGTCCGGATGGACGATCTCGCGCCAATCGAATTCCAGCGCTTCGTCATAGGGCAGGCCGACAAACTCGGCATAGGCGCGGTTGACGAAGCTGCGGCGGCGGTCGAGCCGCGTCACCCATACGGCGACGGGCGCGCTGTCGGCGATCAGGCGGAACTCATCCTCACCCACCGGCAACGGCGCGTCGACGCTCTCCTGTGGGTTGGGCGGCGGCATTGGGCAGCGACCCTAGAGCCAAGTCGCGGGGAAGCAACGGGGAAATTCAGCGGCGTTCGAAGCGGTCGCGCGGCGCGGCGAGCATCAGCGGCGCATCGCCAGCACCGCCTCGGCGCGGCGCAGGTGGGGCAAGTCGAGCATCGCGCCGTTGAGCCCCACCACCCCCGCGCCCGGGTTCGCGGCAAAGGCGGCCACCACCGCTTCGGCCTCGGCGATTTCGGCGTCCGAGGCACTGAAGGCGGCGTTGATTACCGGCACCTGGTCGGGATGGATGGCGAGCATCCCCCGGAACCCCGCGCGCCGCGCCTCGGCGGCGACGGTGGCGAGCCCGTCGAGATCGCGGAAATCGCCATGGATCGTCTCGACCGGCGAGACCCCCGCCGCGCCCGCGCCCATCAGCGTCAGCGAACGCAGCAGCTGGTACGGCGCATCGTAACGCCCGCTGGCGTCGCGATTGCCCGTCGCGCCCAGCGCCGTCGCGCTATCCTCCGCCCCCCAGGTCAGCGCCGCGAGGCGAGGGCAGGCGGCATAATCGCCCAGCCCGAACATCGCCTGCGCGGTCTCGGTTGCGATCACTGCGGTGGCGATCCCACCTACCGTCAGTCCCGCCGAAGCCTCCAGCGCGGTCAGATAATGGTGCAGCCGCTCGGCCTCGGCGCGCGAGCCCTTGGGGAGCAGGATGCCGTCGGGCCGGGCATGGACCACCGCCGCGAGGTCGGTCAGCGCATGTTCGCCGTCGAGCGGATTGATCCGCACCCATTGCGGCTGCGCGCTCGTCGCGGATTTGAGGTGGGCGCTGACGATCCGCCGCGCTTCGGGCTTGTTCGCCGCGGCCACCGAATCCTCGAGGTCGAGCAGGACGAGATCCGCGCCGCTGGCGCCGGCCTTGGCGATCTTCCGTTCGGAATCGCCCGGGGCGAACAGCAAGGATCGTGCGGCGAAAGTCTGGGTCATGGCGCCGGGATAGGCCGCCAACGCGGCCCCGTAAACGGGGGAAGGGCCGAAGCTGCCGGGATCGGATACAGCTTCGGCCCGCTCCCAAAACGCAAACCGGGTTTCCGCCGGGAGTGCGCGGATTCCATGATACTCTTTACTGGCGCTTAACCCTCCCCGGTTACTCCGATGAAATACTCTAAGGGGGTGACCGCACCGTGCGCATACTGATCGTTGACGATGAGCAGGGGATGCACAACTCGTACCGCGAGTGTTTTGCAGGCCTGCGCGGCGGCAGTGACACCGCGCTATCCGCCATGGCCGCCGAGCTGTTCGGCGACGACGAGCCGGCGAACGACGCGGGCGAGGGCGCCGAAGACGGGCGCCCCGATTTCGACTGCGCGCATTTCATGCAGGGGCTCGATGCGGTCGGCGCGGTCGAGGATTCGATCGAGAGCGGCGATCGCTTCGCGGTGGCGTTCATCGACGTGCGCATGCCGCCCGGGATCGACGGCAAGGAAACCGCCAAGCGCATCCGCGCGCTCGATCCCGACATCAACCTGGTGATCGTCACCGGCTATTCGGATTTCTCCCCGCTCGACATCAGCCGCGCCGCCGGCCCGGCGGACAAGATCTTCTACATCGCCAAGCCCTTCCAGGCCGAGGAAGTCGTCCAGACCGCGTCCGCGCTCGGCCAGCGCTGGCAAGTCGATCTCGAGCTCAAGGCCGCGCGCGAGGCGCTGGCGGGCAAGATCGACGAGTTGGAGGAGCAGAAGCTCGAGCTCGCCGCGAACGAATCCAAGGCCACCCACATGGCCAACCATGATTCGCTCACCGACGCGCCGAACCGCCTGGCCTTCATGCGCGTGCTCTCCGAGCATGTCCGCGACCGCGATTGCTTCGCGATGGCGATGATGGATCTCGACCGGTTCAAGATCGTCAACGACACGTTCGGGCATCTCGCCGGCGATGAACTGATCCGCATGGTCTGCGCGATCCTCCAGGACAATATCGGCGACAGCGGCTTCGTCGCGCGGCTGGGGGGCGATGAATTCGCGATTCTGACCAAGTGCAGCGGTGAAGACGAAGCGGCGATGACCTGCGAGCGGCTGATCAAGGCCTGCTCGACCAGCTTCAAGGTGTTCGGCCATTCGGTCCAGGCCAGCGCTTCGGTCGGCGTGGTCGCGGTGCCCGCCGGGGGCGATACCGACGCCATCGACGTGATGCGCCGCGCCGATCTCGCGCTCAACGAAGCCAAGCGCGCCGGCCGCGGCGTGGTCCGCGTGTTCGACGAGACGATGGACGAATCGATCCGCTTCCGCCGCCAGATCGAGGGCGGCCTTTCCGAAGCGATCGCCAAGGGCGAGCTCAAGCTCGTCTATCAGCCGATCGTCGGCGGGATGGATCTCGAAGTCGTCGGCTTCGAGGCTTTGCTGCGCTGGTGCAGCCCCGAATATGGCATGATCTCGCCCGGCATGTTCATCCCCATCGCCGAGGAATCGAACCTGATCCACGAACTGGGCGATTGGGTGCTCGACGAGGCGGTCCGCACGCTGCAGGACTGGCCCGGCCAATATGTCTCGGTGAACTTCTCGCCGCGCCAGTTCCGTCGTCCGAACTTCGTCGCGCACGTCATTTCGCGCGTTCAGCACGCCGGCGTCTCGCCGACCCGGGTGCAGATCGAAATCACCGAAACCGCGATCTTCGACGATGTCGAGCGCGCCGCCGAAACGCTGTTCCGCCTGCGCCAGATGGGCTTCCGCATCGCGCTCGACGATTTCGGCACCGGCTATTCGTCG
>Ga0164241_10004152_pt1 | contig 14175 bp, 23 predicted proteins | sample OricomyardsoilBY_FD_108780 | JGI IMG/M metagenome (GOLD analysis project Ga0164241, IMG submission 108780) | Backyard soil microbial communities from Emeryville, California, USA - Original compost - Back yard soil (BY) | ecosystem: Environmental > Terrestrial > Soil > Unclassified | place: USA...
TCGACGGTCAGCGTGAGCTTGTCGTAATCCAGCTCCTGGCCGACGCGGGTGTTTTCCACCTTGTACGACACCTGGCGGACCGGGCTGTACAGCGCGTCGATCGGGATCAGGCCGATCGGGGCGTCCGCCGGGCGGTTCGACGCGGCGGGGACATAGCCCTTACCGGTGTCGGCGGTCAGCTCCATGTTGAGAGTCGCGCCTTCGTCGAGGTGGCACAGCACCAACTCGGGGTTCATCACTTCGATGTCGCCCGACACGGCGATGTCGCCGGCCTTCACTTCGGCAGGGCCGGTCGCGGAGAGCTGGAGGCGCTTCGGCCCCTCGCCCTGCATGCGGATCGCGAGCTGCTTCACGTTGAGGACAATGTCGGTCACGTCCTCACGCACGCCGGCGAGCGACGAGAATTCGTGGAGCACGTTCTCGATCTTGATCGAGGTGATCGCGGCGCCCTGAAGCGACGAGAGCAGCACGCGGCGCAGCGCGTTGCCGAGCGTCAGGCCGAAGCCCCGCTCCAGCGGTTCGGCGATGAAAGTCGCCTTCTTCTTCGAATCGCCACCGGCCTTCTTCTCGAGACCGCTGGGCTTTTTGAGTTCCTGCCAGTTCTTAGCGTTGACGGACACGGGCTTTCCCTCTCGTTGGGCGGGTGAGAAAGGGGGCCTCACCTGCCGAAATTAGGCTGACCCGGCCCGAACCGCTCTCGCGGCCCGCGACCGGGACAGAATGCTGAATCAGACGCGGCGGCGCTTGGATGGGCGGACGCCATTGTGCGGGATCGGAGTCACGTCGCGGATCGACGTGATCTGGAAACCGACCGCCTGCAACGCGCGAAGCGCGCTCTCGCGGCCCGAACCCGGACCCTTCACTTCGACTTCCAGCGTCCGGACGCCGTGCTCGGCGGCTTTCTTGCCAGCGTCTTCCGCCGCGACCTGGGCCGCATACGGAGTCGATTTGCGCGAGCCCTTGAAGCCCATGGCGCCGGCCGACGACCACGAGATCGCGTTGCCCTGGGCATCGGTGATCGTGATCATGGTGTTGTTGAAGGAAGCGTTCACATGGGCGACGCCCGAGGTGATGTTCTTGCGCTCGCGCCGCTTAACGCGCTGTGGTGCTTGTGCCATTTCTCAGCGCTCCCTTACTTCTTCTTGCCGGCAATGGCCTTGGCCTTGCCCTTGCGGGTGCGCGCATTGGTATGCGTGCGCTGGCCACGAACGGGGAGGCCCTTGCGATGGCGGAGGCCGCGATAGCAGGCCAGGTCCATCAGGCGCTTGATGTTCATCGACACTTCACGGCGGAGGTCACCCTCGACGGTGTAGTTGGCGTCGATCGTCTCACGAATCTGCAGCACTTCCTGATCGGTCAGGTCCTGCACGCGACGCTCGGCGGCGATGCCCAGCTTGTCGGTGATCTGCTTGGCCTTTGCGGGGCCGATGCCGTGGATATACTGAAGCGCGATAATCACGCGCTTGTTGGTCGGGATGTTTACACCCGCAATACGTGCCATGGAATTTATTCTCCCAGCTCCACGAGGGACCGCATGGCTGCTCGCCCCTCATCTCATCGCGTTGATCCGAAACGCACGATTGGCGGCAAGCGCTGGGAGCGCTGCCGGTCGACCGGTGGTCTCGGAAGATGCGCGACATATGCAGCCGCACCGGCACTGTCAAGCGCCGTTGCCCGCATTCGTTCGGAAGACGCGATATACAAGTTTTGGCGCCTTGTGCCAAGCGCTTCGCATTCCCCCTGTGGGATCCCTTAGAGCGCGCAGAGCATCATGCTGGAGGCCGCCATCGCCTTGCGGGGGGCTTCGAATGCGACTCCACCGGCGAAGCTGCGCAGCGCGGTCAGATAATGGAGCGCGCCGGACAGATAGGCGTCGAATTCCGCCTGTGCCACACCGCGCCCGTCGACAAAGCGGCGCAGCGCATAGGGATTGGCGCCGGGCGCGTTGATCCCCTCGGTCACCAAAGTGGCGGAACGCACCCCGGTTTGCGCCAGCACCCGGGGTGCGGCCGGGTGATAGCTGCCGCTGGGATAGCAGAAATGCGAGGCATGCCCGCCGCCCAGCGCCCGGGCGATGGCGGCGCGGTTCTCCCGCACTTCCTGTTCGAGCCGGCCGATCCCTTCCGACACATCGATATGCCGGTGGGTGTGAAGCTCGACGCTCAACCCGCGAGCATGGGCCTCGGCCAGTTCGGCGGCCTACATCAGGTGGAACTGGCGGCAATCGAGCCAGTCCTCGCCGATTCCCAGCGCACGCCCCGTCGCGCGCAGCGCGTCGAGGCGCTGGCTTTCGGGCAGCGTCTCGATGCGCCGGATCATCGCCGCGCGCGAGCGAGTGGTCACTCCGCGCGCCGCCGCCGTCGCAATGAAATAGTCGATCGCGACATTCACCACCGGCAAATCGCGCTGGGCGTACCAGGTAGTGGCATAGAGAGTCGCGGGCAATTCGTAGCGCTCGAGCACGGGCAGCATGTGCGTGTGCGTCGAAACCCAGCCATCGTCGATCGTGATCACCACCGCCGCAGGCGGCAAATCCCCCGCCGCGAGGCGCTCGACCGCTTCGCCCAGCGCCAGCACCGGCAGCCCCGACCGCTTGAGCCGCGCCATCCGCGCCTCGAACTGTGCGGGGCCCATGAACAGGCAGTTGCCGAACGGCTCCCCCGGCGTGACCCAGGCACCGTGATAGCAAAGGATGCGCAGCTGCGACCCCGTCGCGGCGCGCGCGAGGCTGGACAGGCCCGATAGCCGGGCGGCGGTCAGGAGCGCGCGCTTGGGCGCCATGCAGTCGATCCTCTCCCCCGGCCACACGCGCCGGTGCGGGGAAAGTCGCATGCCAGCCTTAAGCGAGGGTTAGCGAGGCAAGACCAGTGTCGCGATCAATCCGGGCGCGTTGTCGCCGAGCTGGAGATGCCCGCCATGCAGCCGCGCGACCGCATCGGCGAGCGCGAGCCCGAGCCCCGCCCCGGGCTGGCTGCGCGCCGAATCGAGCCGGCCGAAACGGCGGAGCGCCTCCGCCCGGTCAGCCTCGGCGATCCCCGGCCCGCGATCGGCGACCGCGATGCACAACGCCCCCTCCTCCGCCGTTAGCGACAGCGTGATGGCGCCGCCCGTACCAGCGTGGCGCATCGCATTGTCGATCAGGTTCGCGATGGCTTGCGAAAGCAGCTCGCGGTGGAGCGGCATCGCGGCGAGGCCCGGCCCCGTCACCACCTGGAATTCCAGCCCCGCATCCTCGGCGACGGGGGCGTAGAGATCGGCGATCTCCTCGATCAGAGTCGCGGGATCGACCGGCGAGAGCGCGTCGCGCGTCACTGCCTCGGTCCGGCTGATCTCGAGCAGCACCCCCAGCATCCGCGTCACCAGATCGGTCTCGGCGATCAGGCCCGCCAGCGCCGCATCGCGCTGGGCGGGCTCGGTCGCGGTGACCGCGGTTTCGGCGCGCGCACGAAGCCGGGCAATCGGCGAGCGCAGGTCATGCGCGATGCTGTCGGTCACCACGCGCAGCTCGCCCATCAGCCCGTCGATCCGGTTGAGCATCTGGTTGATCCTCCCGCCGAGCCGGTCGAACGCATCACCTCCGGAAGCGGGCACCCGGCGGCCGAGATCCCCCGCCGCGACGGCGTCCACCGCGCCGGCGATATGATCGAGGCGGCGCGACACATAGCGCGTCAGCACCAGCCCACCGATAATCCCGAGTAGCACCGACAGCAGCACCGCGACGACCAGCGCGCTTTCGATGGTGCGCTGGGCGCGTTCCCAGTCATCGAGCATCCGCCCGCTGACCAGCCAGCGCGTGCCAATCTGGCGGACGACGAACCCCGCCTCCCGCTTTGCCCAATCGCCTTGATCGCCGAGCGTCTCGATGCGGAAGGGCATGTTGCCGGGCGTGGGCTTGACGGAGAGCCGATCGGGGCCGACCCCGGCGATCCGGACCCCTGCCCCATCGACGATCTCGGCGACCAACGTGTCGTCGCCCTCCTGCGCGGCGGCGATGGCGCGTTCGAGCGCGGGCGCACCGCCCGACTGCCACACCGCGACCAGTGCGTCCGACTGCTCGGTCGTGTCGCGGCGCAGCGCCCCGATGGCGTCGTCATGCGTCGCCTGCCAGACGAACCCCGCCAACGCGAGCGACGAGACCAGCGCCAGCCCGATCGCCAGCAGCGCGAGCCGCGCGGTGATCGAAAGCCTCATGCTTCCGGCGACAATTTATACCCCGCGCCGCGCACCGTGTGGAGGATCGGCGTCGCAAAGCCTTCCTCGATCTTGCGCCTGAGGCGGCTCATATGGACATCGACGACGTTCGATCCCGGATCGAAATGATAGTTCCAGATCTTCTCGATCATCATCGTCCGCGTGACCACCTGCCCCGCATTGCGCGCGAGATATTCGAGCAGGTTGAACTCGCGGGTGCCGAGCGGGATCGTTCGGCCCTGCCGAGTCACGGTGCGCCCGAGCAAGTCGATTTCGAGATCGCCGACCGTGAGCCGCGCGACCGGTTCGGCGGCCGCTGCGCGCTCCTCGCGGCGGAGCAGCGCCTCGATCCGCGCGAGCAGCTCGGCGAAGGAGAAGGGCTTGACCAGATAATCGTCGGCACCCGCGTGGAGCCCCTCGACCCGATCATCGACCGTGCCCAGCGCCGAAAGCACCAGGGCGGGCGCGCGGATGCCCGCCGCGCGCGTCGCTGCGATCATCGCGAGGCCATCGAGCCCGGGCAGCATGCGATCGACGACCATCGCGTCGAAGATGCCTTCGCTTGCCAGGAACAGCCCGTCGCGCCCGTCGCGCGCAGTCTCCACGGCAAAACCGGCCTCGACCAATCCCTTGGCGAGATAGGCCGCGGCGGCGGCGTCATCTTCGACGATCAGAATTTTCCGGGTCATGCAGAGAGCGTCTCGCCAGTTGCGCACCGTTAGAACGCAAAGCGGCCGGCGGGAAGAGGACTCCCGCCGGCCGGAGCATCTCCCGAGGGCATTTGGGAGATACCTAAGAGGTAGGGGTTACCTCTTACTTGGGAGCCTTGGCGGCCTTGGCCGGCTTGGCGGGCTTGGCCGGCTTTTCGGTCTTCGCCTTGTGGTGATGGCCGGTGCCGGTCGCGGCCATGGCGGGGGCGGCGATCAAGCCGACAGCGGCCACGACGGGAGCGATGAAACGAAGCTTCATGATGCGATCTCCTTGCGGCCGGCGATGCGCCATGCCGTGCGAGAAGCACTACGCCCCGCCACCCGCACAATCGGGTGACGGGCGCATGAAAACTTTGTCATGTTGGGGGATCTGAAAGCCTATCCTCCCACCGTCACCCCGGCGAAAGCCGGGTCCAGTTTCTTCTTTCCGGTTTTCCGAAAAGACGAGGGCGGTTCACGCGAAGGCGCAAAGGCGCGAAGAAAGGCAAGGCAGCTGGATCCCGCCTTTCGCCGGGATGACGAAAAGGGGGGGGTTAGCCCTCGCCGTCGAGGATCGCCTCGATCGCCTGCGTCACATGCTCGATATCCGCCATGCCATCGACTCGGGTGACGATGCCGCGCGCTTCGTAGAGCGGCAGGATCGGGGCGGTCTTGGCGCGGTATTCGGCCATGCGGGTGCGCACGGTAGCCTCGTTGTCGTCGGGGCGGCGCTTGAACTCGTGATGACCGCACACGTCGCACGTGTCCACGACCTTCGGCAGCTTGAATTTGTCGTGGTAGTTCGCGCCGCAATTGGCGCAGCTGAAACGGCCGGTGATGCGCTCGACCAGCGCATCCTCGTCGACCGCGAGTTCGATGACATGATCGAGCTGGCGGCCATGCTTGTCGAGGATCGTGTCGAGCGATTCAGCCTGGGGCGCGGTGCGCGGATAGCCGTCGAAGATCGTGCCCTGATCCGCCGAAAGCTCGCCGAGCCGGTCGTCGATAATGCCCGAAACGATCTCGTCCGAGACGAGGCCGCCCGCATCCATCACTGCCTTGGCCTGAAGCCCGACCGGCGTGCCCGCCTTCACCGCGGCGCGCAGCATATCGCCGGTGGAAAGCTGGACCATGCCCCGGTCCGCTTCCAGGCGGCTTGCCTGGGTGCCCTTGCCTGCACCCGGCGGGCCCAACAGGATGATGTTCACGGCGATCCCCTCGTCGTTAGTCTTTGATCCGCTGACGCGGATATGCGGTACCAGCCCGCTCCCCCACCCGGCCACCCATAAATTGCGATGCCGCCGGGAATAGGAGGAAGCGGGCCGGTGCCGCGAAATTCAAATCAGCGCGAGCGGCCCTTCAGCTTCGCCTTCTTGATCAGGTCGCCATACTGGTGAGCCAGCAAATGCGACTGGATCTGCGTCACCGTATCCATGGTTACGTTGACGACGATCAGAAGGCTGGTGCCGCCCATCAGGAACGGGATGCTCATCGCCGCGGTGATCGTTTCGGGCACCAGGCAGATGATGGTGAGATAGGCCGCGCCGACCACGGTGATGCGCGTCAGCACATAATCGAAATAAACCTCGGTGTTCTTGCCCGGGCGAATGCCGGGGATGAACCCGCCATAGCGCTTGAGATTGTCCGCGGTCTCTTCCGGATTGAACACGACGGCCGTGTAGAAGAAGCAGAAGAAGATGATCCCGATGCCATAGAGCGACATATAGATCACCGAGCCGTGGCGCAGATAGGTATTGAGGAACAGCAGGGTTTCGCCCCACCAGCCCTCGGTCGTGGTCGCCTGGCCCGCGAACTGGCTGATCGTCAGCGGCAACAGCAGCAGCGACGACGCGAAGATCGGCGGGATGACGCCGGCGGTGTTGAGCTTGAGCGGCAGATGGCTGCGCTCGGCCTGCACCCCGCGCGCGGTCTGGCGCTTGGGATATTGGATCAGGATGCGGCGCTGGGCGCGCTCCATGAAGCAGATGAACAGCACCAGCGCGGCGACGCCGACGATGATGCTCGCAAGATAGAGCGGGTTGATCGAGCCGGTGCGGCCGCTTTCGAACAACTGGATCAGCGTGGTCGGCATGCGCGCGACGATGCCGGCCATGATGATCAGCGAAATGCCGTTGCCGATGCCGCGGCTGGTGATCTGCTCACCGATCCACATCAGGAACAGCGTTCCGCCGACCAGGCTGACGACCGCGCCCGCGCGGAACATCATGCCCGGATCGATCACCGCGGACATGGCCCCGGCGGTCCCGGCATGTTCCAGCCCGGTGGCGATGAAATAGCCCTGGACGATGGTGAGCGCGACCGTGCCGTAGCGGGTATATTGGTTGAGCCGCTTGCGCCCGCTCTCGCCCTCTTTCTTGATCGCCGCCAGCGTCGGCGACAGCGAGGTCGCGAGCTGAACCACGATCGAGGCGGTGATGTAAGGCATCACGCCGAGCGCGACCACCGAGGCGCGGTTGAGTGCGCCGCCAGTGAAGTTGTTGAAGAAATCGAGGACGCCGCCCTGCATCTGGTTCGTCAGAACGCCGAGCTGGGTCGGATCGATGCCCGGGATCGGCACATAGCTGAGCAGGCGGAAGACGATCAGCGCGCCCAGGGTAAACCACAGGCGCTTCTTGAGGTCGGTCGCCTGGCTGAATTTAGCCAGGCTGATGCTGGAGGCGAGCTGGTCAGCTGCGGATGCCATGGATCTTCCGTGTCCCGATAATCAAAAGGCGGCGGGACCTGATTAAAGCCCCCGCCGCCCATATAGGTGCCTCGGCGGGCTTGTCTAAGCCCCCCGCGAATTTAAGCCTTGGCGGCCGCCTTCTTGGCGTCCTTGTCGGCCGCGCGTGCCTTTTGGGCAACGCGATGCTTGGCCTTGTGCTTGTCGGCTGCGGCGACGACCTCGGGGATCGTCACGGTGCCGCCGGCCTTCTCGACCGCCGCGACCGCGCTCTTCGAAGCGCCGGCGACAGTGAAGTTCAGCTTGGCCTTGAGTTCGCCCTTGGCGAGCAGGCGCACGCCGTGCTTGCCGCCGCGGGTCAGGCCCGCCGCGTCGAGCGTCGCCTGGTCGATGTCGGTCGCGGTCAGCTTGCCGCTGTCGACTGCCTTCTGGATCATGCCCAGATTCACCTCGGAATAATCCTTGGCGAAGATGTTGTTGAAGCCGCGCTTCGGGATGCGCATGTGGAGCGGCATCTGGCCGCCCTCGAAGCCGTTGATCGCAACGCCCGAGCGCGCCTTGGCGCCCTTCTGGCCGCGACCGGCGGTCTTGCCCAGGCCCGAGCCGATGCCACGGCCGACACGAACGCGGCTCTTGCGGGCGCCTTCGTTGTCCTTGATGTCGTTCAGTTTCATGTCGTGCACTCGCTTTCGCTTTTGTCGCGCTGATTTGTTCTTCTCCCTCTCCCCTTCAGGGGAGAGGGCCGGGGAGAGGGGCATATCGGCGACTCCGTCGCACTGCCCCTCTCCCGACCTCACTTCGTTCGGTCACCCTTTCCCCTGAAGGGGAGAGGGAGAGGTTCAGCCCTGAACCTCGACCATGTGGTGGACCTTGCGGATCATGCCGCGCACTTCCGGGGTGTCCTCGAGCTCGCTGACGCGATGCATCTTGTTCAGGCCCAGGCCGATCAGCGTCGCGCGCTGGTCCTTGGTGCGGCGGATCGGCGAACCGGTCTGCTTGATCTTGATCTTCGCCATGTCGCTTACTCCGCGATCGCTGCGGCGTCGGCGTCGGCGGTCGAAGAACCACCACGGCCGAGCAGATCAGCGATCTTCTTGCCGCGACGCTGCGCAACGCTCTTCGGCGAGGTCTGCTCGCCCAGCGCTTCGAAGGTCGCACGGATCATGTTGTAGGGGTTCGACGTGCCGACCGACTTGGTCACCACGTCGGCAACGCCCAGCGATTCGAAGACGGCGCGCATCGGGCCGCCCGCGATGATGCCGGTACCCTGCGGTGCCGAGCGAAGCGTCACGAGACCGGCGCCGAAATGGCCCTTGCCGTCATGATGCAGCGTGCGGCCTTCCTTCAGGGGAACGCGGACCATTGCCTTCTTCGCGGCCGCAGTGGCCTTGGAGATGGCTTCCGGCACTTCGCGCGCCTTGCCATGGCCGAAGCCGACCCGGCCCTTGCCGTCGCCCACGACGACCAAAGCCGCGAAGCCGAAGCGCTTGCCGCCCTTCACTGTCTTCGAGACGCGGTTGATGTGGACCAGCTTCTCGATCAGCTCTTCGCCACCGTCATCGGCGCCGCCGCGCGCATTGCGGTCGTCGCGACGGCCACGGCCGCCACGATCGTTGCCGCCGCGCCCGCCGCCGGGGCCGCCACGGCCACGGCCGCCACCGGGGCCACGGCCACGGTTCTGGTCCTGGCCGGCGTCGGCCGACTCGACCGGAGCGTCGGTGATGATTTCGTCAGCCATTGATTAGAACTCCAGTCCGCTCTCACGAGCGGCATCGGCCAGCGCCTTGACGCGACCATGATAGAGGAAACCACCGCGATCGAAGACGACCTGCGTTACGCCGGCCTTCTTGGCCGCTTCGGCGAGGCGCTTGCCGACTTCCTGCGCCGCCGCGATGGTGGCGCCGGTCGAACCGCGCACATCCTTCTCGAGGGTGGAGGCGGAAGCGACCGTCTTGCCTTCGGCATCGTCGATCACCTGGGCATAGATATGCTTGCCCGAGCGATGCACCGAGAGCCGCGGACGCGAACCGGCGCGCGCACGAAGCGCGGTACGATTGCGCCGGCGGCGCTTCTCGAAGAGGGAGAGACCCTTGGTCATTACTTCTTCTTCCCTTCCTTGCGGAAGACATACTCGCCGTCATACTTGATGCCCTTGCCCTTATAGGGCTCAGGCTTGCGCCAACGGCGAATCTCGGCCGCGATCTGGCCGACCTTCTGCTTGTCGATTCCCGAAATCTCGACCGTGGTCTGATCCGGGGTCTTGATCTCGATGCCTTCCGGCACGTCGATATTCACATCGTGCGAATAACCGAGCTGGAGCTTGAGCACCTTGCCCTGCGAATTCGCGCGATAGCCGACGCCGGTGATCAGCAGCTTCTTGGTGAAACCGTCGGTCACGCCGGTGATCAGGTTCTGGACCAGCGTACGCTGCATGCCCCAAAAGGCTCGCGCGGCCTTGCTGTCGTTGGCCGGCTTCACCAGGATGCCGCCATCGTCCAGTGTGTAGCTGATCTCGTCGCGCAGGTTCAGCGACAGGGTGCCCTTCGGACCCTTGACGCTCAGCACGCCGCTATCGATCGAAGCGGTGACACCGCTCGGAATCGATACGGGCTTTTTGCCAATGCGGCTCATATCAGAAGACCTCCGCGAGCACTTCGCCGCCGACATTCTGTTCGCGCGCTTCGGCGTCGGACAGAACGCCGCGAGGCGTCGAGACGATCGTGATGCCCAGCCCGTTGCGAATGCGGGGCAGATCCTGCGAACCCGAATAGACGCGACGGCCAGGCTTCGAGACGCGAGCGACGTGCTTGATGGCCGGCTGGCCCTCAAAGTACTTCAGCTCGATGCGGATGCCGGCCGCGGGGCCCATCTGCTCGTCGCTATAACCACGGATATAGCCCTCACGCTGGAGGACATCGAGAACCCGCGCACGAAGCTTCGACGCCGGCGTGAGGACGGAGTCCTTCCGGGCGCGCTGGCCGTTGCGGATGCGGGTGAGCATATCACCCAGGGGATCGGTCAAAGCCATCTATCAGTCCTTACCAGCTCGACTTGACGACGCCGGGGATCAGGCCGCGAAGGGCGAGATCGCGCAGCATGACGCGGGCGAGACGGAACTTGCGGTAATAGGCGCGCGGGCGGCCCGTAATCTCGCAACGGTTGCGCACGCGGCCAGGATTCCCGTTACGGGGAATCTCGGCCATCTTCAGCCGTGCCATCAGACGCTCGGTATCGTCGAGCGACTTGTCGTTCGCGATGGTCTTCAGCTTCGCATAACGGCCGGCATACTTCTTCACCAGCTTCTTGCGACGCTCATTCTTGTTGATCGAACTCAGTTTCGCCATGGACTTAAGCTCTCTTTGTTACGCTGCCTGCTTCTCTTCCGCGTCGAGCGGGAAGGGGAAGCCGAAGAGACGGAGAAGCTCACGAGCTTCGTCGTCGGTCTTTGCGGTGGTGGTGACGATCACGTCCATGCCGCGCACCTTTTCGATGCGGTCATAGTTGATCTCGGGGAACACGATCTGCTCCTTGATGCCCATGGCATAGTTGCCACGGCCGTCGAAGCTGTTCGGGTTCACGCCACGGAAATCGCGAATGCGGGGCATTGCGATGGTGATCAGGCGATCGAGGAATTCGTACATGCGCTCGCGGCGAAGAGTGACCTTCACGCCGATCGGCATGCCTTCACGCAGCTTGAACTGCGCGATCGACTTCTTCGCCTTGGTGATGACAGGCTTCTGGCCGGCGATCAGCTCCATTTCCTGGGCTGCGCTCTCGACCTTCTTCTTGTCCTGGGTGGCTTCGCCGACGCCCATGTTGAGGACGATCTTGGAAATGCGCGGCACTTCCATGACGTTCTTGTAGCCGAACTTCTCGGTCATCGCCTTGGCGATTTCCGAGTCGTACTTGGACCGCATGCGCGGCGTATAGGAATCAGCCATTGATGACCTCCCCGGTCTTGACGGCGACGCGAACCTTCTTGCCGTCACGGGTTTCAAAGCGCACGCGGGTCGCCTTGCCGTCGGCGGTCACATGAGCGACCTTCGAGGCATGCATCGGCGCGGCCGAACGCTTCAGGCCACCCTGCGGGTCGCCCTGGCTCGGCTTGGTGTGGCGGACATGGACGTTGATGCCCTCGACGACGACCTTGCCCTCCTTGGGGAGCGCCTGGACGACATCGCCGGTGCGACCCTTGTCCTTGCCCGACAGGACGATAACGCGATCGCCCTTCTTGATCTTCGCAGCAGCCATTACAGCACCTCAGGAGCGAGCGAGATGATCTTCATGAAGCCGCGCGTGCGCAGCTCGCGAACCACCGGCCCGAAGATACGAGTGCCGATCGGCTCCTCGTTCTTGTTGACCAGCACGGCGGCATTGCCGTCGAAACGGATCACCGAGCCATCGGGACGGCGAATGTCCTTGGCGGTGCGGACGATGACCGCGCGATGCACGTCACCCTTCTTCACCTTGCCGCGGGGAGCAGCTTCCTTGATGCTGACGACGATGACGTCGCCAACACCGGCCACGCGACGCTTCGAGCCGCCCAGCACCTTGATGCACTGCACCCGCTTCGCGCCGCTGTTGTCAGCGACGTCGAGATTGGACTGCATCTGGATCATCGATCCGGTTCCTTCTCTCTTGGCCTACCGGGACCAAATGGCCCGGGGGTTCCACTAAAACACGGCCCCAAGGGACCGAATGGCTGTTAGGCGTCGGCCTTGGCGGGCGTCGCGTGGGTGTTCACCCGCTCGATCACCTTCCAGGTTTTCAGCTTCGACATCGGCGCGGTCTCTTCGATCCGCACGGTCTCGCCGGCCTTGTATTCATTGCCCTCGTCATGGGCGTGATACTTTTTCGAGCGGCGGATGATCTTGCCGTAGAGGGGGTGCTTCACCTTCCGCTCCACCAGCACGACAACCGTCTTGTCGCCCTTGTCCGAGACAATGTTCCCGGTCAGCACGCGCTTCGGCATGGTCTCTTGTCCTTACTTCGCAACCGAGCGCGAGCGCTCGGATTGCAGCGTCTTGATGCGGGCGATGTCCTTGCGGACTTCCTTGACCCGGCTCGGCTTCTCAAGCTGGCTCGTGGCAGCCTGGAAACGGAGGTTGAACGCCTCACGCTTCAGGTTGCCGAGCTCCTCGCTCAGCTGATCCTCGGTCTTCGCCCGGAGGTCGTGTGCTTTCGTCATCTCTCTCAACCTTCCAGGTGCGAGGTGTCGCCGAGGCGCGCCACGACCTTGACCTTGATCGGCAGCTTCATCGCGGCGCGGCTGAACGCCTCCGCGGCGAGCGGGCCGGGAACGCCGTCGAGTTCGAACAGGATGCGGCCGGGCTTCACGCGCGCCGCCCAATATTCGAGAGCGCCCTTGCCCGAGCCCATGCGGACTTCAGCAGGCTTCGACGAGACCGGCACGTCCGGGAAGATGCGGATCCACAAACGCCCCTGGCGCTTGATGTGGCGGGTGATCGCGCGGCGAGCCGCCTCGATCTGGCGCGCGGTGATCCGCTCGGGCTCCATGGCCTTGAGGCCATAGGAACCGAAGTTCAGCGAAGTGCCGCCCTTGGCGTCGCCATGGATGCGACCCTTGAACTGCTTGCGGAACTTGGTCTTTTTGGGTTGCAGCATTGTCTATGTCCTCAGCGGCGCGGATCGGGGCGAACGCCCGAGGTCTGCGCTTCGACATTGAGCCGGTCCTGCGCCATCGGATCGTGGCCCAGGATCTCGCCCTTGAAGATCCACACCTTCACGCCGCACACGCCATAGGCGGTGTGCGCGGTGGCTTCGGCGTAATCGACGTTGGCGCGCAGCGTGTGCAGCGGAACCCGGCCCTCACGATACCATTCGGTACGCGCGATCTCGGCGCCGCCGAGACGGCCGCCGCAGGTGATCCGGATGCCTTCCGCGCCGAGACGCAGCGCCGACTGAACCGCGCGCTTCATGGCGCGGCGGAACGCGATACGGCGCTCGAGCTGCTCGGCAACGCCCTGGGCGACGAGCTTGGCATCGACTTCCGGCTTGCGGATCTCGACGATGTTCAGGCTGACGTCCGACGAGGTCATCGCGCCGAGCGTCTTGCGCAGCTTCTCGATGTCCGCGCCCTTCTTGCCGATGATCACGCCAGGACGGGCAGCATAGATGGAGATCCGGCACAGCTTGGCCGGACGCTCGATCACCACCTTGGAGATCGCGGCCTGGGGCAGCGTCTTCATGATGTACTGGCGGATCTTCAGATCCTCCAGCAGCAGGCGGCCGTAATCGGCGCCCTCGGCGTACCAGCGGCTGTCCCAGGTCCGGTTGATCTGGAGGCGCAGGCCGATCGGATTGCTCTTCTGACCCATTATGCTTCTTCCTGCTCACGGACGACGATGCGAAGACGCGAGAACGGCTTCAGGATGCGGGTGGACTTGCCACGGCCGCGAGTCGCGAAGCGCTTCATCGTGATCGACTTGCCGACCGACGCCTCGGCGACGACGAGTGCGTCGACGTCGAGGTTATGGTTGTTCTCAGCGTTGGCGATCGCCGAAGCGAGCACCTTGCGCGCGTCCACGGCCATCGCCTTGGTCGAGAACTGAAGGATGTTCATCGCATCGCCGACCTTGCGGCCGCGGATCA
>Ga0164241_10004153_pt1 | contig 14175 bp, 10 predicted proteins | sample OricomyardsoilBY_FD_108780 | JGI IMG/M metagenome (GOLD analysis project Ga0164241, IMG submission 108780) | Backyard soil microbial communities from Emeryville, California, USA - Original compost - Back yard soil (BY) | ecosystem: Environmental > Terrestrial > Soil > Unclassified | place: USA...
GGGCATGTTGCTATTGATGCTGTCGGCGAGATCGATGAAGCGCGCCTGATACTGCAGCGTGCGCAACTTCCACGACAGGTACAGCGGATCGATCGGGATGCAGTGGCCGCCCAAGCCGGGGCCAGGATAGAAGGGCATGAAGCCGAACGGCTTGGTGGCAGCCGCACGGATCACCTCGAACGGGTCGATACCGAGCTTGCGGCTCATGATCGCGACCTCGTTGACGAGGCCGATGTTCACGGCACGGAAGGTGTTTTCCAGCAGCTTCACCATCTCGGCGGCTTCCGGCGACGTGACTGGCACCAGCTTGTCGATGATCTGCGAATACAGCGCCTGAATGACCTCGAGGCATTGCGGCGTGCTGCCCCCCACGACCTTGGGCGTGTTCTTGGTCTTGTAAATCTCGTTACCGGGGTCGACACGCTCGGGCGAGAACGCCACGAAAATGTCTTTGCCGACCACGAGCCCCTGCTCGGTCAGCTTGGGCACGAGCACCTCGCTGGTAGTGCCAGGGTAGGTGGTCGATTCGAGCACGACCAACATGCCGGGGTGCTGGTATTGCGCGATCGCTTCGGTAGCTGAAACGATGAAGCGCATGTCGGGGTCTTTGGTCTTGTTGAGCGGCGTCGGCACGCAAATGACGACGGCGTCGGCCTTGGCAAGGATGGCGCGGTCGCTCGTCGCGTCTATGCGCCCGCTCTTGACGTGAGGCGCCACGTCCGCGGCCGGAACGTCAGCGATGTATGATTCGCCGCTGTTCAGTAAGCGCACTTTCTCGGGATCGTTGTCGAGACCCGTCACCCGGAATCCTGCCCGCGCAAATTCCGCTACCAACGGTAGGCCGACGTAGCCGATACCGATGACCACGACGTGGGCTCGTTTCGAAGTAATTTTGGCAAGTAGATCTGACATTCCCTCGGTCCTCAGCAGGTTCGTTGCACGAGCCAAGCCAATCTTCAAGATGCAAACAGACACCGCGTTTCCCGGCCAAGCGAATGCCTTGCCGAGTGGCCAAATGCAACGGTCGAGACGGTTCGACCGTGCAGCCCTTAGGTTCGCGGTCTGATGAGCCGTCAATGTGTGGAATACTCTGCTGTTTGGCTCTCTGGGTTTCGAGGGCTTTGTTTTGGAGGAACCATGCGTTGGCTTCGTGGACTTTTGCTTGCAGTTTCGTTTGGGCCTTTGGCGTCGGCGTGCAGCTCGGGAACGCCCGAATCTAGTGGGTCGGAGGCTCCGAGCGGCTCGCTCGTCCAAGCCATTACGGCGGCCTGCAGCAGCGACACAGTGGGCTTGCCGTGCGACCCAGACGGACCTGCGGGAGCGAAGCTGGAGTGCGAAGGGCGTTGTGCGGTCGCCGGGTCAGGCCTCGTCATTTGCCAAGCGGTAACTGCGGGCACCCTCAACGGGGTTATCTGCGGGACCACGAACGCGGTAGGGGACAATGCGTGCAAGCGGTACTGCAGCGGCAGGACCTGCCTCGCCGCCGATGCGCCCGCTGGGGCCGCGTGCCGGCCGAACAGCAAATCGAACGCGTGCGAGGGGCAATGCAATGGCGCTGGCAAATGTGAGGCCCTTGGCGCTAGCGCATGCGAATTCGGCCGCGATGGGCAGCTCTGCACGTTCGCAACTTGCAACCTGACGAATGCATCACAGTGCCTTGTCAAAAATCTTGTTCGCCCCACGCTCTGCTCCGACGCGGACGCCTGCTCAATCGGGACTTGCGACAACTTCGGTCATTGCGTGGCCGGGCCCACCAAAGGCTGCGACGACGGCAATCCGTGCACCGACGACTCGTGCGACCCACAAGATGGTGGGTGTCTCGGTGTCAACGACGACACCAATAACTGTTCGGATGGCAACGCCTGCACGACGGGCGACTACTGTAGTGCCGGAGGCTGCGTTGCCGGTACCACGCCAACCGACTGCGACGATGGCAACGCTTGTACCGCCGATTCGTGTGATCCGAATACTGGCTGCGCGCACATCGCGAAGTCTTGCAGCGACAACGACGCCTGCACCGACGACGTTTGCGACCCGCTCACGGCAGGATGCTCTCATCCCGCCAAGGTGTGCGACGACAACGACGCCTGCACCACCGACGGTTGCAACTCGGGAAGCGGCTGCACCTTTACGGCTATCAATTGTGACGACGCGGATGCCTGCACCGCGGACTCCTGTGCGGCAGGCGCCTGTCAGCACGACGTGGTCAACTGTGACGACAACGATCCTTGCACCGCCGACAGCTGTGCAACGGTGGCTGGCTGTGCGCACGCGCCGGTCGTGGACTGCGTGGGGGGCGTCGGCGGCGTCGGCGGCGAGGGACCGCAGGGTACGTCTGGTGAGCCTGGGTCGGCGGGTGAAAGCGGGGTGGGCGGTAGCGTCACTGGCGAGGCAGGCGCCGCCCCGGCCGGGACCGCCGGAACCGCCGGCACCGAAGTCGGTCCGGGCACGGCGGGGAGCCAGACCACCGCTGGGACCGGGACGGCGGGCAGCGCTAACGGTGGCGCCTCGGCCACGGCTGGTAGCTTTCCTGACGCCGGCGTGGCGACGGTGAATCCCGGCCAGACGTCCGATACCAGCAGTGGCTGCGGCTGTCGCGCCGCGGGCGGCAGCGTTGAGCCATCCACCTGGGGCTGGAGCCTGGCTCTGCTCGGATTGACGGTGCTACGCCGTCGGCGTCGGGCGTAACGACTGCCGGCTAGGTGTGGAGGAGCTCGCGCAGCACAGCGTCGAGGCCTTCACGCCAAGCGGGCGGCGTAATTCCGAGCAGGTTCTCGAAGCGCGTCGTGTCTAGCACGGAGTTTTGCGGGCGTTTTGCTGGCGTCGGATAGTCCGATGTGGCGATCGGGGTCACGATTGGGCGTCGCTTCGTGTACTCGCCTTGAGCTTCTACGATCGCGCTCGCGAAGCCGTGCCAGGTCGTTTCTCCACGTCCCGCGAAGTGGTAAGTACCCCACGGTAGGCTGTCGCCGCGTGCGAGGCGCCTTGCCAGCGTCAGCAGAGCCTTTGCGAGGGCCGCAGCCGCCGTCGGGCGTCCGTGCTGGTCGGCGACGACGCGCAGCTCGTCGCGCTCGGCGGCCAACCGCAACATCGTCTTGACGAAGTTTTGGCCGTGCGCGCTGAACACCCAAGATGTTCGCACGATCAGGTGGCGCTCGAGGATGCGACGCACTTGCAGCTCGCCGGCTAGCTTGCTTGCGCCATAGACGCCGAGCGGGGTTGTGGCGTCAGTCTCCACGTAAGCGCTGCGCTTGCTGCCGTCGAACACGTAGTCGGTGGAAACATGAAACAGCGGGATGTTTCGTTGGGCACATTGGGCGGCCAAGGTCGCGGGACCGTGCTCGTTGATGGCATAGGCTCGCTCGCTCTCCGTCTCAGCGCGATCGACGGCCGTATATGCCGCCGCGTTGATGATCAACTGGGGGTGCGCCCGCTCGACCAACGCCTGGACGCGAGGGGCGTCCGCTAAGTCCACCTTTTCCGCGGGTACCAGGGTCACTTCCGCGAGGGCGGGCTCGCGATGAAGCTCTCGGGCCAGCTGCCCGGTGGTGCCGATGATCAAGACTCTCATGCTGATGGCAGCTTCTCACGCAAGCGTGAGAAGTGCTACATCAGCGCGACTCATGCGACTCGTCTACGTCGCGACGGACCCGCTGACCGCCTATCGCTTGATGGAGGGGCAGTTGGGCTACATGCAGCGCAATGGGTTCGAGGTAACGGTGATCACCGCGCCTGGTTCGCTGCTCGAGCAGGCAGCGCAGCGCGAGGGGGTGACAGCAATCGGGGTGCCGATGCGGCGTGAGCCCGCGCCTCTGGCAGACGCGGTCTCGCTCGCCCGGTTGGTTCGTACGATCAAGCGGCTATCGCCCACCATCGTGAACGCGGGTACCCCAAAAGCAGGGTTGCTGGGCGTGACGGCCGCACGCCTGGCTCGTATCCCGGTGGTCGTGTACTTGCTGCGGGGGTTGCGCTTCGAGAGCGCAACCGGCGCTCGGCGCGTCGTTTTGGCCGGCGCAGAACACGTCGCCGGAGCTCTCGCGCACCGCGTAATCGTCAACAGCGAAAGTCTGCGCTCGCGTTTCGTCGCCCTGGGGTGTGCGCGGCCCTCGCGTACCTGGGTACCGGCGTTGGGCAGCTCGAACGGCGTTGACGCCGCGCGCTTCGCCATCGACGACACGCGCGCTGCCTGGGCTCGAGCGGAGCGGGCGCGCCGCGGCATTCCTGATGGCGCGATCGTGGCCGGCTTCGTGGGGCGGTTTACGCGCGATAAGGGCTTGGTAGAGCTCGTTCGGGCGTTTCGCGCGGCCGCTGAGCGCGACCCCAGACTCAGGTTGTTGCTGGTCGGTGAAGGCGACGGGACGGACCCCTTGCCGGACGTCGAGGCGGCGGCGATCGAGAGCGACCCGCGCATCTTCAAAACGGGGTTCGTCGATGAGCCCGCGGCGTTCTACGCCTTGATGGACCTATTCGTTTTTCCTAGCTACCGCGAAGGCTTTCCGAACGCTCCACTGGAGGCGGCTGCCGCCGGCTTACCTGTGCTCGGGTTCGCGGCGACCGGAACGGTAGACGCCGTGCTCGATGGCGAGACGGGGACGCTCGTCGGCTTGGGTGACGAACAGGCACTCTCGGAGGCGCTCCTCACGTATAGCCGCCAACCCGAGCTGCGAGCGCGTCACGGGCGGGCGGGGAAGCGCCGCGTGCAAAGAGACTTCAGTCGCGAGCGAGTATGGGCAGCCCTCGCCGACGAATATCGAAGGCTCGCCCACGAACGCGTCCCTTTGCGACCGTGAGGCAAATCAGACGAGCTGGGGCGCATGTAAATTTACTTCAGGAAACTGGTCGCGTTGTCGCCCGCGAGTCTTGGTTCAGCCGTCGCGTCGAGGTGACACCCCGAGCGGATGGCCACATGCGGCTGAATCCGCTAACTTTTCGGAAGTGGTGAGGTCCCCCCGTGCCAAGACGTCGTGCTCACGGTGGCCCTCGTGCCTCCTGGTGCTCGCTGCGTTTTGCCAGTTGCCAGCTTGCAGTCGCGATCACGGCCGCATTGCCGCCCACGTACGCCGGCCGGAAGGACCCTTGGCTGCTCCCGTTCGGCCAAGCGCCCCCGTGGCAGTCGCGGAGCGTCCCGCGGAACCTTGGCCGGGACCGCGGGGTTTTTATCTCTTCCGCGAAGCGGAGCAGCTTTCGCTCTCCGGTACGGCTTGGCAAGTCCGATCAACGCGCCCCGGTTTGCGCGGGCGAAGCTGGGCGTCCGCAGGAAAGGAACTCGATGGACGCCAGGCAGGGGATGGCGCCGCCCTCTTGGATTTTACCGTTCCGACGTCCGGCAAATACAAATTGTGGGTGAGGCTCCAGGGGCAGCGCCGCGCTGCGCGCGACTTGCCCGGCAAGAACGTGCCCGCCGAGAGTCGAGGGGTTCGGGTTGAGATTCGTCAAGGCGAACGCACGGTCGTCGACGCTTCGGTGGCCCCCGAGGGGCTCGTCCCTCAGCTCGCAAAGGATTTCGTGTGGACCCAACTGAACGTCGAGTTGAAGGCTGGTGCCGCAAGGCTGTCACTATCCAAGCTGGTCGCGGGGCACACGGGCCTGCGAGTGGTAGATTGCTTGCTGCTCACCAGCGACCCGGAATATGTGCCTGACGAGCGAGATTTTCATGAGCAGATCTACGCCCGGCAGCGAGTCGGTGAGGATGCCGCCGACCATGTGGCAATCAGCAACCTCTTGAAGACACCGCGCCTGAACCGCGGTGCCTTGTTTGGAGAAGTGGCGCCGGGTCGCGCTTCCGCCTGGCTCAACATCACCCGCTGGTTCGAGGGCGCAGGTGAAGCGTCGGTGCCACTGAGGCCCCAGTCCAAGTCGGGAAGAGGAACCTGCTATCTCGATTTTGCCAGCGCGCCAGACGAGCGGCATGTCGTGAAGACGATCCCGCTGGACGTAGGGCAGGGCTTAACTCACCTACTAATTCCGGCCGAGGTGACCAGGCATTCCCCTCAATCTTCGCTAGAGCTGGCGCGTGAGCACTCTCAGCTCGCAGCCCGCTTACCAGCGATACCGTTCGGTAAGCGGCCGAGTGTCTTCCCTGTGCTCATCGATCTGCGTGGTGACGCAAGCTCGGAGGAGCTCGAAAAAGACGTGGCCGTTTACGCTGGCGTGAACGGCTTCACGACCGCGCTGAGTGATCGCGACATCGCAAGAGGTTTCTCGTTCACCCGGGTCTTCAACAGCGCGTTCTATTTTGGCCCATCCGGCTACGTAGACCCCGATTGGCGGCGAATGCGAGCCGATTTGGCTGCCGACGGGAAGGCACATCAGACCGATCCCAATTGGTCTCGCGTTCAACATTTGAAGTTGATCGACGAAGCCGGTGGACCAGCGCTCGCCAAGCTCGCGGCCGACAGCAAGAGCCAGGCCGCGTTTCGTGAATGGTGGAATAAGCAGCGTCTATCCACCGACGGTGATGCAGTCAAGGATGTACGGCTTGTGAGTGAGCGAAGCGGTACCGACCCCCGCCTGTACTACTACAGCCAAAAGTTTCGCGCTCATCTCGTCGTCGACTTCTTTCGTCGCGCCACGGCCTTGGCCCACGAGACTTACCCCCCGGGAGCCAAGACGACTCAGAATCTGAGCGACGGGGCGGTGATTTACGCGAACATGTACGCGCAGGGTAACGACTACTTCGAGTACTTCAAAACTGGCGCACTCGACGTGGCCCTCAGTGAAGATTGGACCAACGCGTCCGCCACGCGGCAGCTGTGCGGCTGGAATGTGGATCTGCTACGTGCGGCAACCAAGTACCGGCATCAGCCGATTCACATGTACAACATCGCGTATTCCAGCCGTCGCCCCATCGAAGTCAAATTGAAGGCGTATTCGGATATCGCTCAGGGCACGAAACTCCTCGCTATCTACAGCTACATGCCTCGCTACCTGTGGGACGAGGCCGGCTGGGCGGAGAACCCTCCGGTCATCGAGGCCGTGGCGGAGCTGACGCGGGAGATCGGCGCCGTGGAGCAGGTGCTACTCGACGCGATGCCGGTTAAGGCGCAAGTGGCGTTGCTCTATTCAATCCCGGGGGACATTTGGGCACATGGCTTCGACATCACGCTGGGCAACGAGCGCATGCTGACCTACCTCTTGTTGCGGCACGCCCAAATTGCCTCCGATGTACTCAGTGACGCCGATGTCGACGAAGGTCGACTCAGCGGCTATCGAGTCGCCTACCTGAACGACGCGGTGCTACCGCTGCGCAGCGCTCGTCGGCTGGAGGCGTGGGTTCGCGCGGGCGGCGTGGCCGTCTTGGGAGTGAACAGCGGGACGCGCGATGAGCTCAACCGCCCGTCCAGCTACCTGACCGAGGCGCTGGGCCTGAAGCGCCGCAACGAGAGAACGAGCGGAGCGATCCAGCAACCGACAGGTAGATACGACAAGCTACCTCAGGACTTGGCGTCGTTGGGCATCGGCACGAGTGGCGAAACATTCGGGGCTCCCTTGCTGATCAATTCGTTCGAGGAAGACTCGCGCAGCGAGGTGCTCGCGCGCTTCGACGATGGTCAACCGGCCGTGATCAGGCGGCGCGTAGGCAAAGGCAGCGTACTGGCTTTTGGTTTCCTGCCCGCGACCGTCTACCTACGAAACGCCTTGCGGGCTTCAAAGAGCGCGGGGCCGCGACTGCAGACGCCCCCGCCTCTACTCGCCGAAGCTTTTCAACTGGCCAGCGCGTCGACGCCAGCGACTGACCCGATTCAGGTACCCGCTGAAGAGCTCTGGGGACCACTCCTTACGGACTATCCTGCCGCCGTGCGGGAGCTCGTCGCCGCGCCAGCTGTCGCTGCAACTCGTCAACCGGTCGCCGCGGACCAGCCACTGGTAGAGACGACAATGCTCGAGGGAGCACACGGCTTCGTCGTGCCACTCGCGAACTACTCGGGTGCAATGTTGCCCCGTGTGATGTTGACGATGCGTCCGAACGGGCGCGTCGCGTCGATCCGGAGCGCTCGTCTCGGCGAGCTCGCATCGGAAGTTCTGCCGGACGGATCGCGGCGCGTATATTTGCCCTTGGAAACGACCGACTTCGTCTTTGGCGAGTGGACGGCGCCACCCTAGGACGCCCCGCACGTTCCTTGCCGCCAGGCGCGGTGCTAGGTACACGGCGACGAGGATCTTTTGGGTATGCGCCAACGCGGAATTCCAATCAAGTTGAAGCGCGCGTTCGACGTCATGGGCGCCTCCGTTCTGCTGCTGGCGGCCGCTCCCGTCTTCGCAGCGGCGGCAGTTTCGGTACGCGTGGTCATGGGCTCGCCCGTGCTTTTTCGGCAACGCCGGCCCGGATTTCGGGGAGCTCCGTTCGAGCTGATCAAACTGCGGACCATGACCACGGAGCGTGACGCTCATGGCAATCTGCGGCCCGACGCCGAGCGACTGGGCTCCCTGGGAAAGTTGCTGCGGCGTTCGAGCATCGACGAGCTTCCTCAGCTTTGGAACGTGCTGCGAGGAGACATGAGCTTCGTCGGTCCGCGCCCGCTGCTGATGCAGTATCTCGAACGCTATTCGCCCGAGCAGGCCAGGCGGCACGACGTCCTGCCTGGTATCACCGGTTGGAGCCAGGTTCACGGGCGTAACTCGCTGGACTGGGAGCAGAAGCTCGCTTTGGACGTATGGTACGTCGACCATTGGTCGTTGCTGCTCGACGCCAAAATCTTGTGGCTCACCGTCGGGACGGTACTTTTCGCGCGCGGCGTGAATCACGCCGCTAGCGCCACGATGCCCGAATTCTTGGGTGACGCCAGCCAAGTAGTGCCGGCACCGGAGGAGGGGAGCGCTTGATTGAGAGCGGAAGGGCGGACGCGACCTATCTGAGCTGACCTGTTCGCCCGAACAGGCCGTCCCAGACACCGCGCGCCATCAGACTAAAGCGCTCGCGCTTCTGCGATCGGAACAGAGCGGTCGTGCCACATTCGAGCGCGATCCGACAGGCGAACGATGCGCCAACGTCCCACGCGGGGCGGATGCGTTTGCCGATGAGGATGAGGTTCCGCGCATTGTAATACGAGTACCACGCCGGCTTCTGAGAGACTTGGGCGCCTAGTCGTGCCGTGCCCAAGCCGCGAAACTCGTAAAAATCAGCGAACACGGCGTCGCGCACGATGACTTGCCGGAAGCCGTGCTTGGCGAGGAGCCAGCCGTAGCCAAGATCTTCCCATCCCATCCAGAGATCCGCCCAAGGCTTTAGCCCTTGGCGAACTGGAGCGAGCGAATACAGCGTCCCGTTGCTGCTCCCCCAATAGGTGTCCAAGAGAGCCGTTGGCGGCGGTTCCTTTCGACTGCGTGTTGGGAGCAATAGCCGAAAAGTCCCGGTGAAGTCGTAGCGTCCACCCTTGTTCGCAAGGACACGCAGCGGATAGACCGCGCCAACGCCTTGGACGCGGGAGGCGGCAGCCACGAGGCGTGTCACCGTTTCCTCCGAGAGCTCGCCGTCGTGATTCAGGGCGTAGGCGAAATCCGCGTCAGTGGCGGCCGCGAGCTCGAGCCGGCGCGCGAGATTCCCCGCCGAGCCGAGGTTCGTGTCCGCCGAGTGATACTCGATGAAGTCCCACCCTCGTTCCCGAATCAGCGACGGAATACGCGAGGTTCCGAGCGAATCGACGACAATTACTCGCCAGAAGACGCGCGGCACGAGGAGCGCCGCCTTCTCGAGCAGCGCCGCCACGGAGTCATCGAACCGGTAGGACGAGATGGTGAGGCAGACCTTCGTCATCTGGCGCTAGCGCGACAGCTCTCGAAAGTATTGGATCGTCTGCGCGATCCCCTGTTCCAAGCTCGTCGTCGCGCGAAAATCATGGTCCTGCAGGAGCAAGTCGACGTCCGCGCGGATGCTACGGATGTCGTTGGGCCACGGCGGTTGATCCCGACGCACGAGGCGTGTTTCTCCAACGCGCTCTACGACATCGATGAGCTCGTTGATGGAGCGCGAGGTCCCGCTCCCCAGGTTGTATATCGGGCGCTTCGAGCCGCTCGCAAGGGCAAAGAAAGCCCGCGCGACGTCGTCCACGTACACGAAGTCACGGCTTTGCTCGCCGTCGCCGTAGACGTCGATCTCACGCGTTGCCGAGACGGCGTGCGCGAACTTGCAAGTGACGTTCGCGTAAGGGTGGTTCGGGCTTTGCCGCGGACCATAGACGTTGAACATGCGCAGCGACGTGTGAGAAAATCCGTGAATAGGAGCGTACAGCGCGAGCAAGTGCTCACCGGCCAGCTTGCTCAGCGCATAGACCGTGATGGGAGCAGGCAAGGTCGATTCGCGTTTGGTGGTCTCTCCGGAGCTGCCGTAGACGGTGGAGCTCGACGCGAAAAGGATGCGGCGGGCACCGATACGCGCCGCCGTCTGGATGACGCGAGAGGTGCCCGTAACGTTCGTCTCCAGATACTTTTCGGGGTGACGCAGGCTGTCCTGACTGCTGATCAGCGCGGCGAAGTGGTAGATGAGCTCAACGCCCGATAACTCCTTTTCGAGCTGCGGCAATTCCAACACATCGGCAACGATGAGCCGCGCGCGACCGGCACGTGACAGGTTCTCGCGTGCGCCAGAGGTCAGATTGTCCACGATGACGACGTCGTGACCTGCCTCCAGCAACTTTTCGACCACGTGAGAGCCAATAAAGCCCGCGCCGCCGGTCACCAAAACTCGCGTCATTCGTACTGACCAAACCACGAGCACCCCACCATTGGCAAGCTCTCGAGGGTGCGCGGGCCGAGGAAATTTCGTTCCGTCGGCGCCTACCGCTGATGTCTCCCCGGGATTCCTGGCGAGCCATTCGCGATGGGCAACATACGCAGGCGCCGCACTACCGCGCCGTCGTTGCGCCTACCGCGGCGAACTCGTAGCGCTTCTTGAGACGCAGGGCTGGCTTTTCGACGAACTTGAATGAAGCGAACGCAATGGCAAACGTCAGCAGTACACCGATGCCCAGCGTAGGAAACCGCCCCAAACCGGCCGCCCGCAGCACGCGAAAGATAGGGTAGTGCCAGAGGTAGAGGCCGTAAGACATGCCTCCGACCCAGACCAGTGGTCGCAGCTCCAAGGCCGCTCGCACCAGCGCGCCGATGCGCCCGCTGCTACCCAAGACGAGGCTCGCAATGACCAGGGCTGCCGCGGCGTTAGCCAACGCATAGCCGCCGAAAAACATCACTCGAGCATTCCAGCTGGCTAGCGCCAGGATGGTGCCAAGCACCGACAACGCGGCCAGCGGGGCCATGCTCGGCAACGTGATGCGTCGTTGCGAACTGGATAGCTGCGTGCAAGCCAGAGCCAGGGCGCAACCGAGCAACAGGCCATCGGCATGCGTGTCGAGGCCCGAATACACGCGCCGGTCCGTTGCACCCAACCAGAGCAATCCGGCACGAGCTGCCCACGAGCAGAGCGCTAGCCCCAGCGCCAGCCAAGCCGTGCGAGTCAGCCCCAGCTTAGGCAATAGAAGCATCAACAGTAGCGGCCACGTGAGGTAAAACTGCTCCTCGCTCGAAAGAGACCAGGTATGTCCGAGGTCGAGAGGAGCGTCGAGCCAGTAGGCTCGCGCCCAATTCATCGCGTAGAAAAGCGCTATCAACGCGTCGACGAGGTTGCGCTGCGGCGTTCGAGAGAACAAAAGCGAATAGACGCAGTAAACGGCGAGCAATAGCAGCAGGGCGGGGGCCAAGCGCAAGAGCCGCCGCAGGTAGAAGTTCTTCAGGCTGATACGCCCCGTCAGCTGCTGCTCAGTGGCTATGATGGAGGTGATCAGGAAGCCGCTCAAAACGAAGAAGACGTCGACGCCGATGAAGCCGCCGCTGGTCAACGGCACGCCGCCGTGGAAGCCGATGACCGCAAGCACGGCCACTCCACGCAGTCCATCCAGCGCCCGGATGCGCCCGCCTTGCCGGGCAAAGTCGGTGGGCCCAGGTGCCTTGAGTTCGGTCGCCATTCCGGGGGCAGTCAGCTACACGGCTTTGGGGGCGGGGACAAGGGGACGCCGCCGCGCTCGGATCGCGTCGCCTTCTCGCGCGTATGCTATGGTGCGCGGCTCTGCAAGTACGGAGTCCGTCCTGACCACTAGAGATTTCTTGCACAAACTACCAGCACTATTTCGAGTCGGTCGGCGCAGGAATTCCGATTTTCTCCACGCCGAGCCCAGACCGATATCCTCCTATTGTCCGGACAGCAGTAAGCCCAATCACGATAGCGCACCGGCTCGCATTCCCTCGCGCGGCGCGGGATGAGAGCGCCGTGAAGCGAACTATCGGCCTCGCGCTGGTTTCCGCCGCCGGACTAGCATTGACCTTCATGGTCCAGTGGTGGACGGTCAGGGTTATCGGGACTGGGCCCGCAACAGATGCACTGTTCGCCGGAACGCTGTTGCCGTCCATGGTCTTGGCAATTGTCGGTCAGTCCCTTTCGAATGTGCTTGTTCCTACCTTTGCCAACTTGCGAGACGACCAACATATGGTTGCCGTTTGGAATTATGTTTATCTCGCCGGCGCGGCATTCTCCGGTCTCGGCCTCGTGTTGGCAGTTACCGCTGCCCTTTGGGTACCGGTAATCGTTCCAGGGTTGGCTCCCGATGCGGCAGGGCTCGCGGTGCATCTCACGCGAATTCAACTTGTCGGCATGGTATTCACCGCGGTTGCCGGTGTGCTCTCTGCTTCATTGAATGCCAGAAACATCTTTATCGGGACCGAGCTCGCCGCCGCTGCCTCGGCGGCTATCGTCTTTGCGGTGCTGGTATGGGCAGTCCCGCGCTTCGGTGTCTGGGGCGCCTCCGTCGGCTTGAGCGCCCGTCCACTGCTGCAAACAGTTTTCATGCTACCAAAGGTCACCCCGCTCCGCCGACCCGCGTGGGACAGGGGGGAACTGCGGAGCGTATGGGGTCGTCTCCGGCCCTTAATACTTGGGACGGCATACTACAAGACAGATATGCTTGTAGACAGATTCCTTGCCTCGTTCGGGGGCGCTGGCGGCCTTACCAATTTACATCTCGCCATTCAGATACACACCGCAACGATCCTGCTCATCGGCAAGGCGCATACCGTCCCTTTGTTGCCGCGGCTCTCCGTGCTTGCCGGGCAGCGGAACTGGACGAAGTTCTGGCAGATCGTTGGCAGGGAGCTCTTGCGTCTGCTTGTAATAGTGCTCATCGGATACGCGTTCCTGCTCGCCTTCGGACGCCAATGTCTGCAGGTACTCTTCGGCTCATCACGGATGTCCCCGAGTGACGTGCGCGATTTATGGATGATTCTTTTGTTTTGCGGAGGGATCTGGATCGTTGGACCCGTCGGACGCCTGGTCACCACGGCATTCTATGCGCGTGGGGAGACCAGCATCCCCACGCGCTTAGGCGCCTATTCCCACTCTGCTGGGACTGTTGTGAAAGTACTCGGCTTCTTGTTGTTCGGAATAAAGGGGCTCGCGGTTGCCATATCAGTGTACTACGCGATCGGCGCTTTGCTCCTTGGCAACGGAATATACAAGGACTGGCGCCGCTCCTTGATGATAGGGGAAGTAAGCCAGACGAGTGCCTGACTGCTCATGGCCGAGGCGGGAAGGTTGGCCTCCCTCCGGCCGCCCAACGCCGAGCACCGTAGGGCCGTCCTTTGAGCTTTCCCGGGTTTCCTGGACACCCAGCGAGGAGGGTATCCTCGAGGTTAGTTCATGGAAACGAAGACCACTCGAAAGCGGAAGAAGCACGCAGAAGAGTTCAAGCGTGAGGCGGTGCGGCTCCTCGAGACACGAGGTGAGCGGACCGTCGCCGAGGTTGCCGCCAGCCTAGGCGTCGCCGAGAACCTGCTGCATGCGTGGAAGAAGAAATACGGCAACGCGGCAGAACAGGTGCGCAGGGAGCGCGGTGGCGAGACGCCGGAGGATGAGCTCAAGCGGCTTCGGCGCGAGAACACGCAGCTAAAGCAGGAGCGCGACGTCCTAAAAAAATCGGTAGCCTTCTTCGCGAGGGACCGCTCGTGAGCCCGTACGAGCTGGTTCAGTCGGAGAAGGCAGAGTTTCCGGTCGGCGTGTTGTGTGAGGCCGTCGGGGTGTCACGTAGCGCGTACTACGCCTGGTGCCGCGGGACGCCGTCGCAGCGCAAGCTCGCGAATGAGCGGGTGCTGGCGGAGATTCGCGCCATTCACGTCGAGCACCGCGCCCGCTAC
>Ga0164241_10004154_pt1 | contig 14172 bp, 12 predicted proteins | sample OricomyardsoilBY_FD_108780 | JGI IMG/M metagenome (GOLD analysis project Ga0164241, IMG submission 108780) | Backyard soil microbial communities from Emeryville, California, USA - Original compost - Back yard soil (BY) | ecosystem: Environmental > Terrestrial > Soil > Unclassified | place: USA...
ACGCCGAACACGGCGGTTCCCGCCTACGTGATGTTCACCTCCGGCACGACCGGCCGCCCGAAGGGTGTGGCGATCCCGCAGCGTGGTGTTGTCAGGCTCAGCATCGACAACGGCTTCGCGGACATCGAGCCGACGGACCGGGTGCTACACGCCGCGAGGCTCTCCTTCGACATCGCGGTGTGGCCGCGCTCCGCCCCTGAGCTGTCTCGGCCGTCACCAGGCGAACTTGGCGAAGAGGCGAGCTTCCCCGCGCGGGGGAAGCTCTGCGGCACACACAGCACCGATCGCGCCCGCGCTATTCATGGCAATGAAGTCGTCGCGGCCCGGCAGAACCGGCGCGGTGCACCTGGTCGAACACCTCCCGTCCGGCGCCGGCACCGTGACATCGCCGAGCCAGCGGAAGTAGGGTCTGGCGCGGTTGCGGCCTCCGACCAGGGGCGGCCGTGAGTGCTCGACGGTATCGCGGCCCGATTGGGTCGCTGACCGGTCAGTACGCGTACCGGTTCGCGGTCGGTGCCGTGACCGGATCCGCCGTCAGCAGCGCTGCTCGCTGGCCGCGGCGGCGGACGAGGATGTCGGTGCCGGCGATCCGGCCGACTCGGTTCTGGTGTCGCACGTCGTGATCAGAGCGCGAGGCGGCACGGTTTGTGACGGCCTCGCCAATGGGGTCGCTACCAGGCCACCGGGAGCTCGTGCACGCCGTAGACGCTCATGTCGGTCTTCATGGGGATGGCCGCGGGTGGTACGGCCAGCGACAGACCCGGGAACCGTTGGAACAGCGCGGGTAGCGCGACTCGCATCTCCATCCGGACGAGGTTCTGGCCCAGGCACTGGTGTATCCCGTAGCCGAACCCCAGATGCCCGCTGGTCCGGCGGCCGAGGTCGAGGCGGTCAGGGTCGGGGAACGTGCGGCCGTCGCGGTTCGCCGCGGACAGGGAGATCGTGATCGACTCTCCGGCTCGCAGGAGGCGGCCGCCGAACTCCACGTCCTCCAGCGGGGTGCGCGGCACACCGAAGTGGAAGATCGTCAGGTAGCGCAGCAGTTCCTCGACCGCATTGTCCGTTGCCGCCGGGTCCGTCGTGAACCGCGCCAGCTGGGGCGGGTGGCACAGCAACGTGAACACAGACAGGCTCAGGGCGCCCGCGGTCGACTCGTGGCCCGCCGTCAGCAGCAGCACGCCCACGCCGGCACGTTCCTCCGCGTCGAGCGTGCCGTCCGCGGACAGGGCACTCAGCACTCCCGGCCGCAACGCGGAGCCGTCTCTCGCCAGCTCGCGGAACAACACGTACAGGTCGTCCATCGCGCGGGTCGCCTCGGCTGCCGTCGACCGGAGGCTGAACAACGTCCTGCTGTTGCGCTGGAACTCCGCTCGCTCGGCGTACGGCACGCCGAGCAGCTCGCAGATAGCAAGGGAGGGCACCGGCAACGCGAACTCGGCCACCAGGTCGGCAGGCGGGCCGGCCTGCGCCATCGTCGCCAGGTGGTCGTCGACGATGCCCTGCAGCAGCGGGCGCAGCTCCTTCATGCGCCGGGCGGTGAACTTGCCGGCGAGCTGCATGCGCAGCCGGGTGTGTTCCGGCGCGTCCATGTCGACGAGCCAGCCGGGCAGGGCGGGTGCGCCGAAGAACGGGTCCGCGCTCGGCCGGCGCACCGGGGCGCGCTTGAACTCTGACCGGGCGCTGAACCGCGGGTCGGACAGCATCCGCCGGGCCAGTTCGTGGCTCGTCACCAGCCAGCCGACGTGACCGTCCGGGTAGCGCATCGGGCGGATCGGCTCGTGCTCGCGGTAGGTCGCCAGTTCGGCCGGCGGATCGAACGGCCCGGGCCGCCTCGTGGGAAGCGCAGGCGCCTCCGTCGCATTCATCACCGGGCCACCGGCCACAGTCCGACCCCCTGTTCGCCCCACGGAGAAATGGTGATCGCAAATCTGACAATCAATTGTTCCGACCGTAAACCAGAACGAAGATCACCATGATTGCATGCACTGTGATATGTATCACATATCGATATGTTGACGGGCCGGGCGGGCGTCCGTAATTGTGATTCCGGCGCCCGGGATTTCCGGAATGGCTGTCACGAGCGAGGGAGCTTGGACTGCGGTGCGCGTTTCATATGACAACGACACGGTTCTCGAGCGCTTCATGTTCCTGGTGAACGCGCCGGCGCTGTTCAACGCGGTCGCCACCGCGATCGAGCTGCGGATCTTCGAGCTCCTCGCGGCGGAGGGGTCCGCCGACTTCGACACCGTCCACCAGTTCACCGGGGTGCCACGCCACCAGCTGCGGGTTCTCCTGCACGCAGTGTGCACCACCGGGCTGGTGACCAAAGAAGACGGACGGTACGCGAACTCCCCCGTCGCCGCCGACATGCTGGCCCCCGACGCGGAGGACAGCTGGGCGCACATCGTCCTGGGCTGGAAGGAGGTCTACTACCCCGCCTTCGCCCACCTCACGAGTGCCGTGCGAACCGGCACGAACACCGCACTGCAACAGCATTCCGGCGATGAGCCAACCCTGTACGGGCGCCTGTCGCACGACGCGGACCTCGAGACCGTGTTCCACCGGGCGATGAGCGCCTTCACGCTGCGCTCGCTGGACGCACTGGTCGAGCGCCCCGAGTTCGCGAGCGTCCGACACCTGCTCGACATCGGCGGTGGCGACGGCATCACCTCGGCCCGGCTGGTCGAGCGCCACGCGGACCTGCGGGCCACGATCTTCGACCTGCCGAGCGTCTCGCAGCTTGCCGACCGGCGGATGACCGGCAACTCCTCGGCGAGCGACCGGGTGGCGCTGTGCCACGGCGACATCTTCACCGACGAGTTCCCCGGCGAGGCGGACGCCGTGCTGTTCAGCCACGTCCTCGAGATCTTTTCCGAACCGCAGATTCGGACCCTGTTGAAAAAGGCATACCAGAGCCTGCCCGCCGGCGGCCGGGTCTTCATTTACGGTTTCAATGTCGACGACGAGGAAACGTCCGGAATGTTCTCCGCACGCCTCGGTCTCTATTTCAACGTGCTCGCGAGCGGCCAGGGAATGGCCTACCCGGCGAAAGACTACGAAACGTGGTTGACCGAGACCGGCTTCGGTGATGTCAAGACGGTCGCCGGCATGCCCTACGAGCACGGTCTGAGCACGGGCGTCAAGTGACCGCGATCTTCTCGAGCACGGCCGCCTCGCCCGCGAACGGAAACTCCTCTCTCGGCCAGAACACGACCAGGTCGGTGAACCCCAGGTCGGCGAACATCCCGGACGCCGCCGCGAACGCATCCGCGGACGCCAGCACGCCGCCGAGCTGCACGCCCGCCATGATGATCTTGTCCAGGGACCCCGGATCCCGGCCCTCGCGCTCGCACGCCACCGACAGCCGGGCGAGTTGACCCCGCAGCTCGCCGACCTTGCCGTCGAACCTGCCGGGCTCGAAGTTGCCCGGGATACCGGTGGTGATCCACGCGTCGGCGAGCCGGGCCGCCAGGCGCATCCCGCGCGGTCCCGACGCGGCGACCGCGATCGATGCCCGCGGGCGCTGCACGCAGCCCGGCGTCATGCGGGCGTCGTGAGCCACGTAGAACTCGCCGGCGTGTGACGTGCGGTCCTGCCGCAGCAGCCGGTCGGTGAGGCCGACGAACTCCTCGAATCGGTCCGCCCGGCGCCCGGGCGACAGCCGCGGGGCGCCCATCGCGTCGGCGTCGGCGCCCGGTGCGCCCGCCCCGAGCCCGCAGATCGCGCGGCCGCCCGAGATGTCGTCCAGGGTCATCATGTCCTTGGCGAGCGTCACCGGGTGCCGCAGGTTCGGCGTGGCGACGAGCGTGCCGAGCCGGATGCGCGAGGTGGAGGCCGCCGCGGCGGCGAGTGTGGGCAGCGCGCCGAACCACGGACCGTCCCGCAGCCAGCGCCAGCTCAGGTGGTCGAACGTCCACCCGTGTGCGAAGCCGAGGTCGTCGGCCTGCCGCCAGCGCGCGCGGGTCTCGGGCCACCGCTTCTCCGGCAGGATGACGATTCCGTACCGCACGCCTCAGCGCCCTGTCACGACGGTCGCCCGACCTGGTTCCGTGGTCAGGCCGGCAGCTCGCGCCACCGAGGCGCTCACCCAGGCAGTGCCCATCATGGACAGCTCGACCGGTATCACGTCGAGCCCGCAGTCGGACCACAGCCGGCGCAGCACCTCCGGGTGGTACGCGACCGTGCTGAGCCCCTCGCCGGTGCGCAGCTCCACGCCGCTCTCGGTACGGCTGGTGCGCACCTTGTCGTACCCGCAGCGCCGGTAGTAGTCGTGGCGGACGGCCGTCGCGTCGTCGGCCGGACTGTAGATCGTGGCCATGAACGGCACGCCGAGGTACCGCAACGTCCGCGCGACTGCGGCCGGCTCCGCGATGGCGCTGAAGATGCTGAACGGGAACAACACCAGGCACCGCTCGGGTCGCACCGCCAGCACCGCCGGGTCGATCACCTCCGCCGGCTCGGACACGTCGCCCACGGTGAACGCGAACCGGTCCGCCGGCAGGCCTTGCGCCGCGATCCGCCGGTTGCCGGTCTCGACGTGTCGCGGTACCAGGTCCACGCCGAGGTAGCGCAGCGCGTGGCGGGCCGCGAAGTCGAGGTGGCGGCCGTCGTTGCACGCCGTCTCGACCAGCATGTCGACTGTGGGGGCCAGCCGCGTCAGCAGCCACCGTTCGGCCGCCAGGAACTCGGTGATCTCCTGCGGGTAGTTGCCTTCCGCCATCAGCTGGTCGGCGGTGCTCGAGTGGAAGTACGCCTGGCCGGCCATCAGCGGCCGTCCCGTTCGGTCGTGACGTCCCGGCGCCAGTTCTCGTACGCCTCGAAGTTCACGCTGAGGATGGCGTCACCCAGCATCGCGGACGCCTCCCGGTAGATCTCGTCCACCGTCTCGCAGGGCAGTTTCGTGTACTGGTGCGCCGTCTCGAAGGCGGGATGCCGGACCAGCCGGTTGCGGTAGTCCGGGAGCGGCGTGCCGCGGTCGCGCAGTGCGTCGAACCACTGCACCGTGCCCGGGTAGGGGGCGTTGATGTTGAGCGCCACGCAGCCTTCCGCGATGTAGCCGGAGCGGTACAGGTCGGCTATCAGCTCCAGGGTCCACTGCCGCTCCCCCGGGCTCTCCCCCAGGCCGAACTGCAGGGACGTGCCGACCCGGATCCCGGCGTCGTGGCACCACTTCGCCACCACCCGGAACCGGTCCGCCCAGTCGTCCGCGTCGGTCAGCACCCGGAGCTGACGGGCCTTCTGCACCTGCTCGACGCCGGGACGGGCGGACTCGAACCCGAAGTAGATGTACGTGCAGCCCGCCGCCGCCATCCTCGTGAGCATCTCGGCGGAGACGTCGTTGACCGTCGTCTGGCAGCCCCACTCGAGCGCGGCACCGGCCACCCGGTTCCGCTCCAGGTGCTCGAGCAGGTCCGTGAGCCAGCGCGGGTTCTGGGTGAACGTGCTGTCGTCGAAGAAGACCGCCTCGTAGCCCTGCTCGTGGCGCAGCAGCAGCTCCTTGGCCACGTTGGCCGGGTCCCGGCCGAGGATCTTCGGCACCCCGTAGAGGAAGTGCTCCGCCGACTCGTGGCAGAACGCGCACGCGTACTTGCAGCCGTTGCAGCCCATCACCTGTGCCGTCTTCTTGAAGCCGAAGACGGGGAAGCGGTTCTCGTGGGTGAGCTCGAGCAGGGAGATGAACGGAAGCCGGTTCCCATCGACGGCCCGCCCGCTCAGCGCGACGTGCCGCAGCTCGCCGGCCCTCTTGTCGGCGAAGAACAGCTGGCCGCTGCCGGAAAGCTCCGCGAACCGCGGCGCGTTCGCCAGCACCACGTCCTTGAACGTCTCCACGGCGTCGTCCAGGTGTTCGGCCAGCAACCGGGTGAACTCCATCAGCAGGTACGGCCCGTCGCCCGCGGCGACGAAGTCGACCAGCGCCCATTCGTCCCGGCTGCCGAGCGTCTGGATGCCCACCATCCGGTCCAGCTCGGCGTCGCTCAGCTCGAACGCGGTGCGGCGCACGGCAGCGCGGCCCCGCACCCGCTCGGACGCGGAGCGGTAGGCGACCGGGTTCGTGCCGTTCTCGTGCTGGCCGCCCATGACGACCACGCACTCCGGCAGGATCTCCTTGACGATCCGGGCGACCTCCAGCGCGTAGTAGTGGCTCTCCGACAGGTTGCTGATGCCGACCAGCCGGGGCCGGTGCCGGTGCAGTGTCTGTTTCAGCTCGGCGACGAAGTCCGACGTGTACAGCGGCGGGTTCATCACCGAGACCACCCGGGGCACCCGGGTGGCTGGGAACTCGTCGAGCCGCAGGTGCCGGTCGAGCACCGATGTCGCGAACAGCAGCGGGGTGGGGATGCCAGGGAACGTGCCGCTCACCGCGTGCTCGATGTGCGGTGCGCTCACCCACAGGACGGGGAAGTACTTGAGCTCGTCCCGCAGGCGGGCCAGCTCGTCGGCCGTCGCGCCGGTGCCCGCGGTCAGCTCGGCCAGCTCCCGGTCGATGGCCAGCTCGCGCCGCATGGCGGCGTCGGACACCACGGCGGGATCGCCGCCGTCCCCGGGCACGAGGCGCCAGTCGCGCTCGTGCTCGAGAAGGTTCTCGGCGACGTGCTGGCGGCGCCGGCCGCGGATGTCGGCCGCCAGCACGTCCTCGTACTCACACGCCGCACCGCGGGCCTGTACACGTAGGTCACTCACCTGAACTCCTCGGGTAGCGGCGTCAGTCGAAGACGTCCGGCTCCGTGCGGACGATCTGGTCGCGGAGCGGCTGGAAGTTGAACCAGCCCGATTCCTCGGTCCCGATCTGCTCCCGCGCCAGCACGGCTGTGTCGTGGTCGATGTGGACGACCTTCCCGGCGGCCTTGGCGAGCAGCTGTGCCTGGCATGACCGTTCCATCGTGATGAACCACCACGCCGCGGCCTCCACGGTGTGCCCGACAGTCAGCAGGCCGTGATTGCGCAGGATCGCCGCCCGGTGGTCCCCGAGGGTGCGGGCGATCCGCTTGCCCTCCGCCACGTCGGTGACCACGCCGTTGTAGTCGTCGTAGACCGCGTGCCGCTGGTAGAAGGCGCACACGTCCTGGGTGATCGGTTCGAGCTCCTCGCCCAGCGCGGACAGCGCCTTGCCGTGCAGCGAGTGGCTGTGCGCGATGCCGATCACGTCGGGCCGGGCGGTGTGGATCTGGGAGTGGATCGCGAACGCCGCGCTGTTGACGGGATGGCGGCCCTCGACGACCTCGCCCCGCGGGTTCACCAGGATCAGGTCGCCGGCACGGATGTGCTTGAAGGACATGCCGTTCGGGTTGGCCCAGAAGTGGTCCGGGTGCTCCGGGTCGCGGGCCGTGATGTGTCCGGCGGTGCCCTCCTCGAAGCCGAACCGGCCGAACAACCGGAAGGCGATGGCGAGGGTTTCCTTGCGGTGCCGCCGTTCGGCCTCGACGTCGTGGAACGTCGGGCGAATGCGCGCCACCAGTGCGGCCTGCGGGACCGGCTTCAAATCAGCGAGACTCACGTCCCGTTCCTCCTGTCCTGCTGGGTGTCTGGTTCCTCGTCCCCGCCCGCGGCGAGGGCGCGCAGGTTCGCGATGATCTCCGCGCGCTCCCGCTGGTGGGCCTCGTCGGTGAACCAGGCGATGTGCCGGGTTGCCAGCACCCGCGGCATTTCCGCGAAACGTGCGGCGTCGGCCTCGTCGACCGGGTCGTCGAGCTCGAAGACGAAGCGCGCGATCCGCCCGTCACCGGCCAGGGCGCACAGCGCCTCGACGTCCACGACGTCCTGTCTGGACACACTGATCACGACGGCGTGCGGACGACATGACGCCATGGCGGCCCGGTTGATGATCCCGCGGGTGTCACCGGTCGAGGCGATGCTGACGATCACGACGTCGGAGCGGCGCAGCAGCTCGTCGACCGGACAGTGCGACAGGCCCGGCACCGTCGTGCGGTTGTGTACGAGGACGTCCATTCCGAAGCCGCGGGCGATCTCCGCGCAGCGGCGGCCGATGGCGCCGGCACCGATGATCCCGACCGTCTTCCCGTACAGGTCCACGCCGCGGCAGGCGTCCCGGTCCCCGGGGCCGGCTCCGACGACCACGCCGAGGCGGCGTGTTTCGTAAAGGAGCGTCGCAAACACCCACTCGGCGACCGAGGGTGCGCCGTATGTCCGTAGTGGACGCACGGCGATGCCGGCAGCGCGGGCCGCGGCCAGGTCGAGCCACGCCGTGTTGGTCGTGCAGGTGGCGATGCCGCGCAGGCGGGGCGTTGCGGCGAACGCGCCGGGCCCGAACCGCCCTCGCAGTGGCGGCAGGACGGCGAGGTCCGCCTCGCCGAGCAGGCACACGGCCTGCTCGACGGTGACCGGCCGGCGGGGCGCCTGCCGGTAGCGGCCGATCGAGAGCAGGGTGGCCCGCTCCCCCGCGGACCACCGGATGCCCGGGGCGAGGTCCACGATCGCGGGTGGCCGGGTAGCGGGCACGGTCAGCACACCACCGGGACGGCCCCGCCGCCGGAAGGCACGTGCAGCTCGCCGTGCAGCTGTTCGTGTAGCTCGACGAACAGCTGGGGCAGCCGCTGCTCGAGCGCGGTCACCTCGCGGCTGTGCGACGGCGCGTCCCCGTCCTCGAGGAACAACCCGTTGCGCTCGATGTCCTCGACGATCCCCCCGAGCCGGTCGAGGTACTGGGTGAGCAGGCCCGCGTAGCACATGGGTCCCCGCTCGGTGTGGAAGAAGCGGTCGAACCGCGCGAAGTCATCCGGCGCGGGTTGTTCGTGCGCCCGGCCGGTCTCGCGCAGCAACGAGTGCCCGCCGGGCACGAGGCGTTGCGCGACCGACAGGTGGACCCGGTGGTTGAGCCGTACGGCTCCGACGATCGGCGCGACCGTCGACTCCGGACAGTGCCGCTTCACCGCGCGTAACAGCGGCGGTAGAACGGCGTAGTCCCGCGCCCACCGCCCGGTGAAGGCCGGGTCCGCGTCCCGCATGGCCGGGCGCAGCACGCGGCGGTAGGTCTGCGGCCCGCAGCTGCTCGCGTACACGAACAGCGCCGAGTAGGCGTCGTAGAGGATACGGGCGCGCGCGGACTGCTCGGCGGCATCCACCGGGGAGCGCAGGATGCCGGTCAGGGCCCGGGCGATCAGCCGCCAGGTTACGAACGACGCCTGGTGTCCCAGCCACCAGCGCAGCCGGCTCAGCGCCGTCGGCGAGCCGACCGGGGCGCTGCACCGCGACCGCGGGTGCTCCGCACCACCGCAGTCGCGCAGGGGCTGGTGCGGCAACGGCATGCGTAACGTGCCGACCAGTGGTTCGCCGGTCATCATGCCACCGCCGGTGAGTTCATCGGCCGTCCGCATCGGCCGGGATCCAGGTGACCTCCCACTCCAGGCCGTCCGGATCGGTCAGGTAACAGCTGCGCACCCCGTCGTCGTCGGTGATGATCTCGGTGGGTGGCACGGCGGAGCCGGTTGCTGCCGCGCGGTCCCTGACCCGCTCGAGCTCCTCGGCGGTGTCCACGGCGAAGCAGGCGTGCTGGAACAACGCGAAGTCCGCCGGGCGGGCCGCCTCGGTGTTCGCCATCTCCATCAGGTGGATCCGGAACCCGGTGGTGACGAGCTCGTCGATCCGCTTGAGGCCGGGGAGCCGGTCCAGTGTGAGCTGGGCGAATGTTTCCAGTGTCCAATTGGGACGCAGCTCGAAGACCTGCCGGTACCACTCGGCCGAGGCTTCGGCGTCCCTCGTGACGGCTGCCACGTGGTGAAAGGTGACGGGCATTCGACTCAGTCCTTCAGCATTCGGTGTTTCGTTGCTCCGCCCTGCCAGCCACGCATCACCGGCGTGCCGAGGGCGGCGAGGTCGTCGAAGAAGGTGCGGTAGGTCTGGCCGACCGCCTCCCAGCCCCGGATGGCGAGCCCGTCGCGGCTGCGCAGGGCCACGACCGCCATGGCCATGACGACGCTGTGGTCGTGGTGGCCGAACACCTCGGCGCCACCGGGGACCGCGCCCCGGCCGTGGACGATGATCGCGTCCCGGCGCTCGTCGACCCGCACGCCGGCCGCGGCCAGCTCGTGGCAGAAGTCGCTGATACGGTCGCATTCCTTGAACCGCAACGTCTCCACGTTGGCGAACACGCTCGTCCCGCCGGCGTAGGCGGAGAGCGCGGCCATGGGGAGCACGCTGTCCGGGCAGGCCGAGCCGTCGAACTCGATCGGCCGGATCGTCTCCGTGCCGTGGCAGATCAGGTCCGGCCCGGCGCGTTCGACACGCACGCCCATCTCGGTCAGCGCGCCGAGCATCGCCGTGGTGCCGATCTCGTCGCCGTGCATGCCGCTGACCACGACGCGGGATCCGGGCACGCAGGCCGCGGCGGCGAGGATCCCCGCAACACTCGAGGCGTCGGCGGCGACGGCGTGCGTGGCCGGCTGGTACCGCTGGCCGCCGCCGATCCGGTAGGTCAGCCAGTCGTCGGCCACCTCGACGTGGATCCCGGCCCGGGCCATCGCGTCGATCGTGGTGGCCACCATGGGGACCGAGCGCAGCTCGTCGCTCACCCGGATCTCCACGTCCTCGCCGACCAGCGGGGCGAGGAACAGCAGCCCGGACAGGAACTGCGAGCTGCGCCTGCCCGACACCGGCACGGTCCCGCCGCTCAGCCCGCGGCCCCGGGCGACGACGAGCGGCGGGCAGGAGTCGGGTCCGCGGCCGCCGGCGTCCGCGCCCATCGCCCGCAGCGCCTCGACGATCTCGTGGTTGCCGCGCCTGCCGAGGGAGTCCTTGAAGGTGGTGCCGACCTCGCAGCGGTCCATGGCGGCGCCGATGGCGGTGAGCAGCCGCAGGACGATCCCGGAGTTCCCCGCGTCGAGCGTCGCGCGCTCGGGCAGGTCGTGGTCGACGCCGTGCACCCGCCAGGTGCCCGGTTCGACCTCGTCGATCTGCGCGCCGAGCAGGCGGCAGGCGGTGGCCATGGCGCGGATGTTGTCGCCCGCGCCGGCGTTGACGATCGTGGTGGCGCCCGGCGCGACGGTCCCGCACAGCAGCGCCCGGACGGTGCCGCTCTTGGCCCCGGGTGGGGTGACGGCGCCGGAGAGCGGGGCGGCGGGTTCGACGCGGAGGACGGAAGCGGGGGTCACCCGGTGCTCCTTTCGAGACGGTCGGGTTCGGCCGACACCATGGCCAGGGCGTTGAAGCAGTCCCGGAAGTCGGGAAAGGACGTGGCGAGCGACTCCGCGCCGCGGACTCGGACGGGGCGGTCGACCGCCATGGTCGCGAGCCACAACGCCATGAAGTTGCGGTGATCGCCCCGGCTGTCGACCTCGTCGGTCGACAGCGGCCCGACCCGGTCGGTCTCGAACCCGTCCAGCTGCCCGTCACGGTGGTGGCGGTGCAGCATCCGGCCCATCCGGGCCAGCTCGTCGAGGACGACCTGCAGTCGGGATGTCTTGTGGTTGCGGATGTGCCGCGCGTTCCGCAGGAGCATCCCGTTGGGCAGGCTCGAGGCGATCGCGGCGAGCGCCGGCACGAGGGTCGGGATGCTCGTCGCGTCGACGACAACCTGTTCGGCCGGCGGCGCGGCGGAGGTGACCCGCAGCGCCGAGCTCTCCTGGGCGAGGTGGACGCCGAGGCGGCGGCCCAGCGCGACGGCAGTGTCGAGGAACAGGTCGCGGCCCAGCACAACGTCTTCGACGAGGATGTCGGTGTCGGCGACCACGGCGGCCGTAATGAAGTAGAACAGCGAGGTCACGTCGGGGCCGACCAGTGTGTCCCGCGGCCGGTACCCGCCCGGGCGGACCTCGATCGCGCACAGGTCGTCGCTGGGGCTGACGTCCGCGCCGAACTGCCGCATCATCTCGCAGGTGATGCGCACGTAGTGGTGGCTGACGAGCTCCCCGGGGACCCGGATGGCGACCGGCCCGTCGGCGCACGGCGCCGCCAGCGCGAGTGCGCTGACGAACTGCGAGGTCTCCGACCCCGGCACGACGACCCGACCGCCGGCGATGCCCGTGCTCCAGGTGACGATCGGCAGCACAAGTGCCGGGTCGGCGGGCTCGGCGCGGCAGCCCAGGGTCGCCAGCGCCGCCAGGAGCGGTTCGACCGGCCGCGCCGCGAGGCCCCGCTCGCCGGTCAGCACGCACGGCGCGGCCGCGAGCGCGGCGATGGGCAGCAGGTGGCGCAGGGCGAAGCCGGATCCCGCGACCCGCAGCACCGACGTCGGCCGCTCCGGCCGGCCCGCCACGCCCCGGACCTCGAGGTCGTCGCCGTGCGCGGTGATCCGGGCGCCGAAGGCCTCCACCGCGTCGCGCAGGAGCAGTGACTCCGAGCAGACGTTGGGCCTGCGGATCGTGGACGTGCCGTCGGCGAGTGCGGCCATCAGCAGTGCCCGCTGTGTGTGCGGCTTCGAGGTCGGAATGCGCACGGTCCCCCGCAGCACGGCGGATGCCGGTGTGGCCATCGTGCTCTCCTGTCCCGGCGGTGCCGGTGGTTCGTGGGTTCGGCGCGGGTACGGGAGGTCCGCACCGTGTGCGGCGGCGCGGCGGCTCAACATCCCGGCCGTGCCCGGTCCAGCGGCTCGACCTCGGTCAGCACCGCCACCTCGTCCAGCTCGCGCAGCACGTTCGGCGGCACGGGGATGCCGTCGCGGGTCCGCTGCTCGACGCACACCCGGCGCCGGTCGCCCGGCAGCCGCACCGGCTCCTGTTCGGCCGCCGCGGGCACTGCCCGGAGGTCCGTGCACAGCGCGGCGACCCGCTTCTCGACCTCGTCGCGCGGGACGCCGAGCGCGCCGAGGTCCAGGCACTGCACGAAGTGCCCGACACCCGCGGGATCCGGCCCGGGCTTCGTCGGTCCCCAGCGGGCGCCGGCGACCGGCCCGCACAGCAGCTCGGTGAACAGGCTGAAGCCGAAACCCTTGTGCGCGCCCTCGGCCCCGCCGAACGGCAGCAGGCTGTGCCCGGCCAGGCTGTCGATGCCGGCGATGACCTCCCCGGCGTCGTGCGCGGGCAGCCCGTCGGGGCCGACCGCCCACCCCTCGGGCAGGCTCGCGCCGGCCCGCTGGAAGGCTTCGAGCCTGCTGCGGGAGGCCACGCTCAGCGCGGCGTCGAAGGTCAGCGTCTCCCCGCCCGCGGGCACGCCGTAGCCGAACGCGTTGGTCCCGAGGAACGGTCCCGCCCCGTGGAAGGGGGCGACCATCGCCTTGGTCGACCCGGTGAGGATCATCGCGAACATCCCGGCGCGGGCGGCGCGCTCGATGTACCAGCTCATGCTGCCGGCGTGGTTTGAACCGCGCACCGCCACCGCCGCCATCCCGTACCGGCCGGCCGCGCGCACGGCGACGTCGGTGGCGAACCGAAGCCCGACGGGTCCCAGCGCGTTGTGTGCGTCCACGGTGGACACGGCGCCCGAGTCGGCGACGACCTCCGGGCGTGCGTGCCCGCAGACCCGGCCGCGGGCCAGGGCGTCCGCGTACTGCCCGAGACGGGCGATGCCGTGGGTGTCGGTCCCCGCGAGGTTGGCGTCGACGAACACCTCGGCGCACAGTCGCGCGGCGTCGTCGTCCGCGCCCGAAGCGGCGAGCACCCGGCGGGCGAAGGCTCGGAGCACCTCCGCTCCGAATACGACGGTCCCGTTGGTCATCGGACCGGCTCCGTCCGCAGCCCGCCACGGTCCGGCGATCGCGCCGCCATCTCCTTGAGCCGCCTGCGGACGATCTTGCCGGTGCGGCCGCGGGGCAGCTCCGCCAGGAACTCGATCCGGACGGGCACCTTGTACGCGGCGAGCCGGTCGGCCGCGAACGCGATCAGCTCCGCCTCCGTGACGGGCGCGCCGTCCCGCGGCACGACCGCCGCGGCGGCCTCCTCGCCCAGTGTCGGGTGTGGACGGCCGAAGACCGCCACCTCCCCCACGGCCGGATGTTCCGCGATCACCGCCTCGACCTCGGCGGGCGAGAACTTCTCCGCGCCGCGGTTGATGATGTCGACGACCCGGCCGGAGATGCTGAGGTAGCCGTCCTCGTCGTACGAGGCCTGGTCGCCGGTGCGCAGCCAGCCGTCCAGGAAGGGCTGCTCGTGGTCGGACAGGCCGGCATAGCCCGCCATCACGTTCGGCCCGCGGACCAACACCTCCCCCCGGCTGCCCGGCGCGGCGGTCAGCTCGCCGTCGGCGGTCAGCAGCACGATCTCGACGCCTTGCGGCACGCCGACC
>Ga0164241_10004155_pt1 | contig 14171 bp, 12 predicted proteins | sample OricomyardsoilBY_FD_108780 | JGI IMG/M metagenome (GOLD analysis project Ga0164241, IMG submission 108780) | Backyard soil microbial communities from Emeryville, California, USA - Original compost - Back yard soil (BY) | ecosystem: Environmental > Terrestrial > Soil > Unclassified | place: USA...
CGCGCGCTCTCGGGCGGCATGCGCGACTTCCTGCTGAAGGAAGAGCCGTCGCTCGGCGACACGCTGCGGCGCATGCGCGCGAACCTCGACGCGTGCCGTCGCACGCGCCACGAGGTCGACATCGCCCGCGGCCTCGAGGGCGAGATCCGCGGCGTGCTGTCGGCCGGCCAGGCCATGTTCCGCCACGCGGTGCAGGGCGCGCGCGCGGCGTCCGACGAGGCGCGCCGCGAGCACCAGGACACGGTCGAGCGCGCGCGCAGCGCCGAGCAGCTGACCAGCGAGCTCATGCGTGAGCACCAGGAGCTCGACCGCGAGCTGGTGCGGCTGGTGGCCGAGGTCGAGCGCGCCGATCGTGATCTGCAGGCCGCGCGCGAGGCGCTCACGCGTACGCGTCGCGCCGTCGAGCTAGCCGGGCGGGTGCAGCGCCTCGAGCACGAGCAGGCCGAGCTGGGGCTGCAGCTCGAGCGCGCCGAGCTCAACTTGGAGGCCGCCAAGCAGGGCCGCGAGGCCGCGCGGCTGCGCGCCGATCAGGCGGTGCAGCGGACGATGGACCTGTCGAGCGCGCTCGAGAGCCTGGGCCTCGAGATGCTCGAGCGCCAGGCGCGTGAGCATCGCCTCACGACCGATCGCCTCGAGGCCGCGCGGGCCGCGCTGCCGAGCGACGACGTCACGCCCGAGCGCGCCAAGGAGATCGCCAATCGCCAGGGCGCGGTGAGCGCGCGCTGTGACATGGAGCTGCTCGCGCTCGACCGTGAGCTCGAGCAGTCGGAGAAGAAGAAGACGATGTTCGAGCGCGTGCACAAGGCGCTCGAGCGAATGGCCGGCGGGCCGGTGCCGATCGCCGACGCGTACCCGCAGGGCAGCGCGATGCTCCAGCAGGTGCGTGAGAAGGAGGCGCTGACGGAGTCGCTGCCGCAGCTGCCCGACCTCATGAGCGCCGCTCAGAAGGCCGCCAAGCGCCAGGCGCAGGCGCGCGACCTGGCGACCAACCTGGCCACCGAGCGCGAGCCGCTCGGCTCGGCCGACGCGGTGCACAGCGCCGCCGAGACCGCCGAGGAGCGCCGCCAGATCGCGCAAGCCGCCGAGCACGACGCCGAGCGGGGCGCCGACGCGCTCGCGGGTGTGGTGCGCGAGACGTCGCGCGAGGAGCTGACGCTGACCATGCGCAGCGACCGTTGGGTCGAGGCGCGGCAGCGCGCCGAGGCGCTGGCGCGTGACCTCGGGCGGGTGGTCGCGAGCGAGCGTGATCTGCTCGACGCGCGTAAGCAGACCGGGCGTGAGCGCGATGACGTGCGCGGCAAGATCGTCGCGCTGCGGCTCGACGCCGAGCGTGCGCGCAGCGACTGGAGCCAGCTCGACGCGCTCGGCATGCGCGTCGACGATCGCCTCATCGCCGCGCGCGACCTGGTGCACGGCGAGCTGCTCGCGGCGCGCTTCGAGGACGTCTCGCTCGACGAGGCGCCGGCCATCGAGGCCGCGCTCGGACCCATGCGCCACGGCATCACGGTGCCCGACCTGGACGCCGCCAAGCTCGCGCTCGCGCAGGTCGCCGACCGGCCCGACGACCTGTGGCTCATCGGCCCCGACGCCGTCATCGACACGCACGCGCCGCGGCTCGGCGACGCGGTGTGGGTCGCGGGCACGGGCGCGGGCCGCCTCACGCGCCTGCCGGAGCGCCCGCTCATCGGCAAGAAGGCGCGCGCCCAGCGCGTCGCCGAGCTGCGCCAGCACGAGGACACGCTGCGCGCCGACATCGATCGGCACAGCGCGCGTGAGGCCATGCTCGATCGTATCCTCACGAGCATCGACGCGTTCGGTCCGTCGGCCGGCCTGCTCGAGGTGCCCGACCCGCGCCTCGAGCTCGAGGCGACCCGGGAGCGCCGCCACGCGGCCGAGAAGGATCAGGCCGCCGAGGTCAAGCGCGCCGCCGACGCGCGCCGCTCGCGCCTCGACGCCGAGGCGCGCCTGGCGGGGCTGCGTAAGCTGCTCGCGAGCGCGCACCTCATCGACGAGCCCGACGCTCTTGCCGAGGCGCAGCGCCTGAACGAGCGCCTCGAAGCGGCGCGCAGCGCGGCCCGCTGGCTGCGTGAGCGTGAAGGCGAGCGCGCCGAGCTGAAGAAGAACCTCGAGCTCTTGTGGAGCCCGCCGCCGTCGAGCGAGGCGCTCGCGGGGCTGACCCAGAAGAAGGTCGACCTCATCCGCCAGCGTGATCGTGCGCACGAGCTGCGCGGCTGGCTCGAGTGGGTCGCCGACCACCTCGACGCGCTCGGCTGGCAGGACGCCGAGCGATTGTTGCGTGAAAGGAAAGAATTGCGCCCCGAGCTCCAGGCGCAGCTCGAGCACGCGCGCCGCGAGCAGGACCTCGCGCGTGGCGGGCTCGCGACCACCGAGCAGGCGGTGCGCGACGCGGACCTGGCGATGGCGCGGGCACGCGCGACGCTCGAGAGCTGCGAGACGCAGCTCGGCGCGACCCACGAGGAGCTCTTCGAGACGGGCATCCACGCGCCGACCGAGGTCACCCTCGACAACGCCGAGCAGGCCGAGCGCGCGGCGCTGCGTGACACCGAGCAAGCGAGGAAGACCGAGCGCCAGCAGCGCGAGCAGCACGTGCGCGTCGAGCTGTCGCTCTTGGAGGCGCGGCGCCGCGCGGCGAGCGCGCAGAACGAGCGCGACGCGGCCGCGGCGAAGGCCGAGCCGCTCATCCGCCGCTGGTCGACCTTCGAGGCGGACATCCGTGCGCGCGGCCTGTCACTCATGACCACGGACGCGACCCAGGGGCTACCCGCGGCGCTCGCGTGGGAGCGCGCCAAGGCCGACGCTGGTATGCTCGCGGAGCGCGCCGCGAGCGCACGCGAGGGCCTCGAGCTGGCCGACATCGCGCGCGCCGCGCTCGACTCGCACCAGGTCGATCCATTCCTCACCACCTGGCTCGCCACGCGCGAGTGGGTGTCGCGGCGCGTGCCGCCCGACGTCGCCGAGGTCGCCGATCCGCTCGACGCGCTCGGCCAGCTCGGCAGCCACCTCGCCAGCCTGCGCACGCGCCTGGCCGCGCAGGAGAACGAGCTGCGCACCGACGCCGGCAGCATCGCCAAGCACATCCGCGGCCAGGTGCGCCGCGCGCGCCATCAGGTCCAGCGCCTCAACGAGGACCTGCTCGACGTGCGCTTCGGCGGCATCGACGGCATCCGCGTGCGCCTCCAGCAGGTCGAGCACAAGGAGCAGGTGCTGCAAGCGCTCGAGAACGACGGCGCCGCGCAGCGCTTGTTGTGGGACCCGGATCTGTCGATCGAGCAGGCCCTCGAGCAGCTCATCCGCACCTACGGCGGCGGTCGCACGGGCGGCGAGCGGCTGCTCGACTACCGCGACTACGTCGAGCTCCAGGTCGAGGTCCGGCGCAAGGCGGGCGGCGCGTGGGAGATCGCCAACCCGAACCGGCTCAGCACCGGCGAGGCGATCGGCGTCGGCGCGGCCGTCATGATGACGGTGCTCAAGGCCTGGGAAGAGGACGCGCAGCTGCTGCGCCAGCGCCGCGGCTTCGGCACGCTGCGCTTGTTGTTCCTCGACGAGGCGAGCCGCCTCTCGGATGACACGCTGCGCCTGCTCTTCGAGCTGTGCGATCGCCTCGAGCTGCAGCTGCTCATCGCCGCGCCGCGCGTCGACAACGCCGCCGGCAACACCACCTATCGCCTCGTGCGCAAGGTCGACGCGCACGGGATCGAGACCGTCGACGTGTCGGGCCGGCGCGTGGTGCGCGAGCTGCCTGCCTGAAGGCCAACAATCCGATGGACGGCCGCGGCCCGAGGTGGGATGAGCCGCGCCATGAGCACGATCGAATCCCATAGCTTCGACTCGGCGCAAGCCAAGGCCTACCTCTCCGAGTTCCTCGAGGACCCGTCGCTCGACTTCCTCGAGGACACCTTCGAGTACGACGCCGACGATCTGGGCGAGGCCACCGACGCGCTGATGGCCGCCGAGCTGGTCGCGGCCCTCATCGGCGCGCCGTCGCCCGCGCTGCCGGCCGACGTGAAGGCGCAGCTCAAGGGCGCGCCGAGCAAGAAGCTGCTCAACAAGGCACGCAACGCGGTGCGCTCGATCCTCGACCCGAAGTCGCCGCTGCACGCTCACTGGCAGGAGGCCGGCATCGAGCCGTGGCTCGGCTCGGTCAAGGCGCTGCTCAACCGCATCACCTAAGGCTTCGGCCAGGTCCCTACGGCGATGACGGCGCCCTGCCCCGCTCGTTGCGCGAACGCGACGACGTGCAGGGCGTCGGCCTTCCAGGCCTTGGCGATGGGCACGTCGAGCCCGGGCGTGGCGCGCCCGAGCCAGCGCACGACGCCCGTGTGCTCGAGGCGACGGCCCATGTTCTCGCCGCGATCGGGCGCGCTCACGAGGTGATCCTCGGTGACGGCGATCCACACCTCGGCGCCGTCCACCCGATCGACGGTGACGCGCAGGCGCTCGCCGTCGCGCACCACCGCGACCGCAAGCGGCTTGGCCGCGCTCCTCGCGAGCACGGCCTCGGCCGTGGCGCGGTCCGAGCCGACGAACGGCGCGCCACCGTTGACGACCATCATGGGCGTGTAGAGCGACGGCCCATAGCCAGCCTGGCGCGCCGTGAAGGCCGTCGAGCTGAACGGGTCGCGCCAGCCGATCGAGTCCCAGTAGTCCACGTGCAGCTCGAGCGGCACGACCGTCACGTCGGCGCTCTGCGCGAGCGCGGCCAGCGCACGATCAGCCGGCGGACAGCTCGAGCAGCCCTCGCTCGTGAACAGCTCGACGAGCGCGATGGGCCGGGGCGGAGCGGATATGACGAGCGCGGTCAGGAGAGCGAGCATGCCCCCACGTACGCCGCCCACACGCGACCGTTACCGCCTCACGATCGCTACCGCCACCGCCTCCCGCCTCCCTCGCGCGTCCACGTTCACGACAGCGCGCGCGTGGAGGTGGAAGTGGAAGCGCGCGGGGAGCGGGTCGCGGGTGCGCGCGCGGCTATCGCCACCGCCTCCCGCCTCCCTCGCGCGTTCACGTTCACGACTGCGCGCGCGTGGAGGTGGAAGTGGAAGCGCGCGGGGAGCGGGTCGCGGGTGCGCGCGCGGCCACCGCGACCGCCGCCCGCCTCCCTCGCGCGTCCACGTCCACGACAGCGCGCGCGTGGAGGTGGAAGTGGAAGCGCGCGGGGAGCGCGTCGCGGGTGCGCGCGATCACCGCCTCCCGCCTCCCTCGCGCGTCCACGTCCACGTCCACAGCCACGCGCAATTCATTGGGATCTCAACGATTCGCTCAGGCCGGCTCGACCTTGTGCACCCAGCTGCGGATGAGCTGGATCTCGGGCCGCCACGCCTCGTCGTCCATACGCAGCTCGATGAACTGCTGATAGAGCGCGTTGAGCGTGTCCTCGACCTCCTCGACGAGCATGAAGCGCTCGTAGAGCTGGTCATCGTCCTCGCGCGACAACAGTGCCGGGATCTTCACGCCCGAGATGCCGAGCGTCTCGCCCTTGATGCCGAAGACCCACTGCTTCTGGCCGTTGATGATGCGCAGCCGCGCGTTGCTCACGAGCTTGCCCGTGAGGATGGCCGCGTGCGCCTCGGGCGTCTCGGTGGGGTTCTCGGCCTTCACGACGTTCTGCTCTTTGACGTCGCCCTGGGCCTCGAGCGTGAGCGTGGCGTCGAACCACACCTCGACGGGGCCCTCGGTCAGCTGGAACTGTCCCTCCTGCGTCGACGAGCGGAACCAGAGCCAGGTCAGGAACTCGCGCCCGAGATACCGCGTCGAGTTGATGCGCGTGATGATGTCCATGTCTTTGTCCTATCCAGGGGCTCGCTAGGGCCTCGGCTCAGGCCGCGTTCTTGCCGCGGCGACGCTTGGGCTCGCCCGGCGGGGCCGACATCGACGCGGGCTCGAGCTCGATGAGGCGCGCGAGCGTGTCCTCCTCGAAGCCCATGCGCTCGATCTGGCTGTAGGGGTTCTTCTCGTGCACCGACAGGCCGAAGGTCTCCTGGAAGAAGTCGATGAACTGCTCATTGACCTTCTTGTTGGTCGACCACAGCCACACCACCCCACGCTCCATGTTCCACACGAGGTCGTACGTCTTGATGTTCGGCAGCGCCTTCTTCTTGAGCTGCCGCTCGAGCCGCTCCTTGACCTCCTCGGTCTCGCCCTTGGTGAGCTTCTCCTTGCCGGTCTTCTTGCGGTAGTCGTCGCACGCCTTGCGCAGGTGCATCTTGAACGCGGTCGCCGGCAGGCGGATCGTGTCGTGGCGCAGCGCGGCCACGAGGTAGCTCCCCCATAGCACCTTGTTGAGCTCGAACTCGGTATCGAACGGGTCCTGAGCCATGACCCAGCCCATCGACTCCTCGTGGTCGGCATCGATGTTGATGTCGGTGAAGCGGCTCTTGTTGAGCGCATCGACGAACATGTCTCTGAACCCGTCGGGGATCTCTCCCTGGACGTAGTAGCAGGTCATCGTCAGCGTTCCGGCAAACGCACCCATCGCTTGGCACTCCTAAAGACGAAGGCCGGGCGCGTGAGCACCCGGCCTCGTCGCGGACTCAGGTCCTGATCACTGGTTGATGATGAACTCGACGCGGCGGTTCGCCTCGCGCGCTTCCTTCGTCTTGCCGACGACGGCCGGGCGCGTCTCGCCGAAGCCCTCGGCGGTCAGGCGATCGCCCTCGACGCCGCCCGTCGTGATGAGCCAGTCGCGCACCGACTTGGCGCGGTCATCCGACAGCTTGAGGTTGTGCTTGTCGTTGCCCACGTCGTCCGTGTGGCCCTCGATCGCGACCTTCTTGATCTGCGGGTTGGCCTTCAGGATGCCCGCGACCGCCTCGACGACCGGGAAGCTCTCCGGCTTGATCGTGGCCTTGCCGGTATCGAAGAAGATCTTCTGCATGATGATGATCTTGCCGTTGTCGACCTTCGCGAGGGTCTCGTCCGGGCAGCCATCCTCGTCGTCCTTGCCGTTGTACGTCTCGGGCTCGTTGATGCACTTGTCCTGCGCGTCGGGGATGCGGTCGCCGTCGTTGTCGAGGTCCGGGCAGCCGTCCTCGTCCTGGAAGCCGTCCTTGTCCTCGGCGTCGTTCGGGCACTTGTCGTCGGGGTCGTTGATGCCGTCGCCGTCGTTGTCGAGGTCGGGGCAGCCGTCCTCGTCCTGGAAGCCGTCCTTGTCCTCGGCGTCGAGCGGGCAGCGATCGGTCGTGTCGCCGACGCCGTCCATGTCGTTGTCGGGATCGGGGCAGCCGTCCTCGTCCTGGAAGCCGTCCTTGTCCTCGGGCTCCATCACGCACTTGTCGAACTTGTCGAGGATGCCGTCGCCGTCCTTGTCGAGCACGACCTCGGGCGAGAACGCCACGCCGGCGAACACGCGGAACTTGGTGTTGCCGTAGCCCTTGGTGAAGCCCGAGCCACCGCCGACGGTGAACGCGACGCCCGTGTCGGGCAGCGTGAGGCGGCCGGCGAGCACGCCCTCGAGGTGCGAGTTGTTGGCGACCGACCAGTCGGCCGACGCACCGTAGAGCTCGCCGATGATCGACAGCTCCTTCTCGACGACATCGAGCTGACCGCCGACGCGCCAGAAGAACTCGCTGCCGGCCTGCGCGAACCCGTAGAGGTTGCTGTCCTCGTCCGAGGCGGTGCGGATGCGGTAGCCGAGGTTGGCGGCGACGGTGAAGATGCCGGCCTTGAAGTCAGCCGCCACGGTCGGCGCGGCGGTGAAGCCGTCCGACACGAACGCGTCGGTGTCGCCCGTCGGGAGCCCGAGGTCGAGCGACGCGGCGAGGCCGAAGCCGTCGGCGTCCTCGTCGCGCATCACGATGCCGACCTTGACCGAGAGGCGGATGTCGCCGAGCGCGAAGCCATCGGGCACCGGGTTCAGATCGACCACCGTGCCGTCGGTGCCGTCGCCGCCGTTCACCAGGAACAGCGGGACCGCGAGCCCGATCGACAGCCGATCGAACAGCGCGATGGAGCCCATCAGATCCAGCGTGAGCTGGTCCTGGATGACCTCCTGCCGGGTGCCGGTCGTGCTGTCGACGAAGACGAGCGCGTTCTTGCCGTAGTTGGCCAAGAGCGACAGGCCGAACTGGGTGTGCTTGCCGATGTCGGTCTTCTCGACCGTCAGCAGGTCACCGACATGGGCCGAGGGGCGGAACACCTGCACATTGATGTGCGGGTTCTCTTGCGCCATCGCCGGCGTCGTAGCCAGGGCGGCGATGGACATGCAGCCCGCAAGGGTCAGAGGAACGTGCCTGAGCATCATCGTCTCCCCGCTTCGACGGTGCACGTCGGAGCGCGACTTGGCTTGGTGTGCCGTCAAACCCTTTAGATTCGAAGGGTTCAACGAGTTCGGAGGCGCACCGTAGCACGGCATTCAGGACCGCGCAAACGCTTCATTCACGCCATCTTGCGCTCAACCAGTCGGTGGATCCGACGACCCGCGTGGCACGAAAAAGCCACGCGTCCACGCACGATGGAGGCGGTCCGCGCGCCGTCGCCCGAGCCCGTGGATGGTGCGCTCTATCTCGCCCGGCGGCTGGTCGAGGAGCTTCGCCCGCGCGAGCACGAGCACGTGGTGCTCGAGCTCGTCCTGGCGATGCTGCGGCGGCAGCAGGTACTGGGTCGCATCTATTAGAAGCCGATCGAGGGCGTCGGACGCGAGCCGCGGCGTGACGAGGCTGCCCGCCCACATCCAGGCCGCGAAGCGCTTCGTGTCGGCGGCGAGCGCGGCCGGATAGCGCGCCTCGAGATCGAGCGCCACGCCGCCGAGCGCGGCGAGCGTCGGCAGCGTGCCGGCTCCGACGGCCACCGTGCGCGTCGTCGGCGCGAGGCACGGCAGCGCGCGCAGCGCGGGCGACACCACCAGCGCTGCATCGATCGACACGTCCCACCCCAGCGCGGCGATCGATGCCGCCAGCGTCGTCGCCTCGGTCCCCTCGCCCATCGCCCAGCGCTTGTCGAACCAGGCCCGATCGCTCGCCGGCACATCGCTCGCCGCCAGCGCTTCGTCGACCGTCAGCCAGCCGACCAGCCCGCGCGGGACCTGCTTCCGCAGCTTCTCCTCGGTCCGCAGGTAGCCGGGCTGCACCTCCAGCGAGCCGCCAGCGAGGCCGAGCAGGTGGAGGCGATAGCCAAGCTCGGCGTCGACGCGCGGCTGCATCATACGAGCATCGCGGCGACGAGCGCTTGGATGATCGGTACACGCGCGGCCACCGCGTCGACGTCGCGGGGGATGTGCACGAACGCGGCGCGCACGTCACACGACAGCGCCGCGTGGAAGATCGCGTCGCACACGTAGCCACCTGCCTCGTCGGAGAGCGCCACGGTGGGATCGATCGCCTGCAGGTCCACGATCCAACGATCGATGCCGGAGGCGCGTAGCTCGGGCCCGAGGACACGCCCGCACCACACCTCGCCAGCGACGTCCGGGCGCTGGCTGGTGACGATGCCGGACGCGCGCCGCTCGAGGTTCACGACTTGGTCGCGCGACACGCCGAGCGAGACGACCACGGCGGGCCGCAGCCGATCGACAAGTTCCTTTACCACATCCCGGCTCGCAAAGCGTGTCGGCAGCACCTCGACGTGCAGCTCGTGACCCGTGATGCCAGCCTCGCCGACGGCCCGCGCCAGCAGACCAGACGCGTTCACGACGACGTCGTCGAACGGGCCGAAGCCGGTGACGAGCACGACGCTCATCGGAGCCCCGAGCTCGCGCGGTTGTCCTTCCACCACGACTCCCAGTGCTTGCGATTGCGCCCCGGCGTGCGCTCACGCGCGTCGAAGTCGTGCCCCGTCACGGCCACCAGCGCTTGGCCGACACACTGGCGCAGCGCCGCGTCGGACGCGGCGACGAGCGGGATCAACGCGTCCACACCCGCTTTGCTGCGCAGCTCTGGCAGGCGCTTCTTGCGCGCGGCGAGCCCACCCTTGGCCCAGCTCACGAAGTCCTCGCGCTCGTGCTCCTTCCACCAGCTCGTGAAGTCGGTCTTGCTCGGCTGGCAGGTGATCCACGCGAGCGCGTCGCGCGCCGCGGCCGCGACCTTCTTGTTCTTGTCCGCCAAGAGCGGCAGGATCAGCGCGACATCGCCCTTGCTACCGTGGTCGCGCAGCACCTTCAGCGCGGCGACCTGGATGTCGGCGCCGGCCTTCTTCGCCGCGCTCGGGTGGAGCAGCGTCGCCGGGGTCGTCGCCGCGCGCCGCGCCAGCGGCACCAGCGAGTCGGCGTCGAGCGACGGCACCGCGCGGAAGAGCTCGGTTGCCCAAGCCGCATCCTCGATGGTCGGCAGCAGGTCCACGATGCCCGCCGCGGCCGCCGGGTCGTTGATGGCCACCAGCGCGGCGAGCGCCGCCTTGCGCACCTTCTTCTGCGGGTGCTTCAGCTCGAGCAGGATCTCGGGCAGCACCTCGCTGCCTTGCATCGACGCCAGCGCCTCGAGCGCCGCGATGTGCAGCGCGGGCTTCGCGACCCCGAAGATGCGCGCCAGCGAGCGAGCGCGCGCGGCGTGATCCTTGTCGCCGAGGTCGACCCAGGCGCGCGCCGGCTCGTGGTTGATGCAGCCGTACTGACGATCTTCGATCGTACAGAAGAGCCGGATGTGGAAGTGGTTGGCGTGCGGGTTCGAGTCGGTCGGCTGGTGCAAGACCTCCTCGAGCCGCCCGATGGTGCGCGCCGGCAGCCGCTCGCGGCGCGCCTCGTCGATCAGCTTGGCCTTCAGCCACGCGGCCACGAACAGGTACTGCACGCGCGCCGCCTCGTCCTCGACCAGCGCGCTCACGAGCGCGAGGTTGCGCTTCAGATCGAAGCGCACCTTGGTGCTGCCCATCTTCGCGGTGAGGTCCTCGCCGTAGAAAACGAACGGCACCATCTCGAGCGGCTCGTCATTCATCGTGGTCGCGTACATGCCGATGTCGCCGTCGCGGCCCGCCTGGTGCGACACGCTCCACGGAATGGCCTTGCCGGTCTCGAAGCCGAGGTTGCCGACCCCGAGTCGCGAGCCCGGGAACACGTCGCGCACGGCCTTCGTCGCGTGCGTGATGGCGTCGATCAGCTCGCGCGTGCCGTAGTTGGTCTTGCGCCCCAGCGCCATCGCGAGGACCTGATAGCCCTCGCCCTTGGGCGGCAGCTCGACGGCCGCGTGCAGCGACCCGCCGCTCGTGCGCCCGAGGCTCACCGAGTCCTTCGGCAGCACCAGCAACGCCTTGGCCTCACGCTCGGTGAGGTCGGGCTCGGCGGCGCTCGCGCTCGGCGCGAGCATCAGCAGCAGCAATGATGCAATGACAGGCGCAGTCTTCATCGGCCGCCCGAACGTGGCTTCCACCGGATGCCTTCCGAGGCCGGTCTGGAGCCTTTCCCGTGGGCTTCGACCCGCACCCATCGCCCGGCAGGAAAGCGCGCTATCTGGCTCGCGGAGAGGGGCTTCGTCAATCGAAAAAGCGTCGCGAATCTCGCAAAATTTCCCGCTTGACACCCCCACATCGCCTTTGGATAACCCTTGCCGTACCTGACCACCAGGGGCCGGACAGAACGGCTCTGAATCTATGTCACGCAAGCGGGCTGTGGCTCGTCACGCCATAGCGACCGGCACGCACATCACAGGAGAGCAGTTCTTTGCAAGGCCAATCTCCCGTCGCTAAGAAGAAGACCGCCGAAGCCTTCTTCTGCAAGTTCCTGAATCGCGATGTGAAAGTCACTGAGTGCATCGACGACTACGTGAACGCCAACTCGCTCAACATCCGTCATTCGCCCTGTTTCAAGTGCTCGCACGGGTTGAAGACCCGCATCGAGTACGCCAGCAACTAGCCCACCACCGACTCCAATACCTACGCCCTGGCCAGGACCACCTGACCAGGGCGTTCGTGTTTCAGGGGTGGTCGGGAGCGGCCATCCAGTGCAAGGTGGGGTCAGGCCGGAATGGCGAAATCGGTAGACGCACGGGACTTAAAATCCCTCGCCCGATGGGCATGCGGGTTCGAGTCCCGCTTCCGGCACCCCCAACCTTCCACGATCGACTGAGCCATCATTCATGACCTCACGACAAAAGAAGACGACCAAGCAGCCAGCGCGCCGAGGCGGCAGCCTCATGGGCATGCGATCAGGATTTCGTAAGCTGGCCGGCCGCGGCAAGAAGGGCAAGCGCATCGACCCCGCGCTGCAGCGCGCGATCGTGTACGGCATCGGCGTGCTCGTCGTGCTGGTCCTGATCTACGCGCTCAGCCACGTCTGATCGGCGCGGTCCGAGCCCGCCCGTCCAGCGGGCCGATCAGAACGGAATGGCCAGGAGCTTCGTGACGCGCGCAATGACGTGCTCGAGGTTCTTCTGCGCCAGGTCGAGCTCGAACTCCTTCTCGGCGATCTTCGTGAGGCACTCGTGCAGCGCGCGACGACCGCGCTGTGCGCCGTAGTCGACCAACACGAGAGCCTCGTCGAGCAGCGACTTGAGCACGAGCTGGATGTAGCGCCCGACCAGCGGCGGCCCAGACAGGCGCTTCTGGCTCGCCTCGAGCTTGTCGATCGTCTTCTGGCTGATCTTCTCCTTGGCGGTCGGATCGGCGAGCAGGTCGTCGATGCGCTTCAGCTCGGCGGTGGTCTTGGCGAGCTCGTCCTGGGACGCCACGAGCAGCTTCTCGGACTCGGCCTTCGCCTCGGTGACCAGCGCGCAGAGCCGCGTCGGCGCGGTCTCCAGCACCGCGTCGGTGTCCCCCAGCTCGAAGTCCTGCAGCTTGTCGGCGATGGCCTGGACCTCGGCCTTGTACTGCTCGGTCTCCTCCTCGAACTTCACCGAGCGCAGCTGGTTCAAGATCTCGATCCGCTCGGCCGACATGCCCTTCACGAACTTGCGACCCTCCTTGATGAAGACCTCCCAGGTCTCCTTCGCTTCCTTCTCACCCGGCGGCAGGATCTTGGGCTCCTCGGGCGCCGCGACCTCCTCGGGCTCGCTCGCGACCTCCTCGACCGCGGCCTCGGTCGCGTCGGGCTCGGCCGCGACGGTGACGCGCTCGGCGGTGGGGCCCTTCTTGCCGCAGGCGGCGATGGCGAGAGCAGTCGACAACACGATGAGTACGCGCATGTTCAGACCTTCGGATGACGGTGCTGGAGGCAGGGGAGGTTCTGGCGGATGCGGTCCTGCGCCGCGAAGTCGATGCGCGCGAGCGCGAAGCCCGGGCCGTCGGCCGCGGTCGCGAGCACGATGCCCCACGGATCGATGATGCAGCTCTTGCCGAAGGTGCGGCGCTTGCCGCCGTGGAAGCCGCTCTGTCCGGACGCGACCACGAACGTCTGCGTCTCGATCGCGCGCGCGCGCAGGAGCACCAGCCAGTGGTCCTTGCCGGTGAACTCGGTGAACGCCGCGGGCACGCAGATCATACGCGCGCCGAGGTCGACGAGGCGCTGGTAGAGCATCGGGAAGCGCAGGTCGTAGCAGATGGTGAGCCCCGTCGGGACGCCGCGTACCTCGGCGATCACCACCTCGTCGCCGCGCGCGATGGTGTCGGACTCGCGCTGCGACTCACTACCGGGGATGTCGATGTCGAAGAGGTGGAGCTTCCGATACGTGGCCGCGATCGGCGCGTCCGCGCGCGTGCCGTCGATGAGGACCGAGGTGTTGTAGTAGTGGCTCGCGTCGGGCCCAGTCTCGGGGAAGCTGCCCACCAAGAGCCAGATCCCGAGCTCGCCAGCGAGCGCCCGCAGCGCCCCGACGAGCGGCCCGTCGAGCGGCTCCATCGGCGCGCGCGCGCCGGCCTCGACGCGCATGTAGACCGCGTTCTCGGGCAGCGTGACGAAGGTCGCACCGGCCACTGCGGCGTCGCGCACGAGGCGCCGGATCTCGGCGAGGTTGTGCGCCACGTCATCGGTCGACGTGAGCTGTACGACCGCGACGGTCATGGATGGCGGAGTCTCGGCGCCGGTCTGCGACATCGGAGCTGGCTTCGCATAGCCGCCGCTCCGCCGCAACCCGTGACGCGTTGACCCCGATCGCCACGCGGCATTAGATGCCCGGCATGACGAGCCCCACTCAGATCGTCCACGTCCACGCCCGCGAGGTCCTCGACTCGCGCGGCATCCCCACCGTCGAAGCCGATGTGCGCCTGGCCTCGGGCGCGCTCGGCCGCGCCATCGTGCCGTCGGGCGCCTCGACCGGCTCGCACGAAGCGCTCGAGCTGCGCGACGGCGACCC
>Ga0164241_10004156_pt1 | contig 14170 bp, 14 predicted proteins | sample OricomyardsoilBY_FD_108780 | JGI IMG/M metagenome (GOLD analysis project Ga0164241, IMG submission 108780) | Backyard soil microbial communities from Emeryville, California, USA - Original compost - Back yard soil (BY) | ecosystem: Environmental > Terrestrial > Soil > Unclassified | place: USA...
CAGGTCCAATAGGTAATCGGCAGGTACTTCCTGAGCCCACCCATCTTGCGCATGTCCTGCTCGTGATGCATCGCGATGATCACCGAGCCGGCAGCAAGGAACAGCAGTGCCTTGAAGAATGCGTGAGTCATGAGATGGAAGATCGCGCCAGCGTAAGCTGACACGCCGAGCGCAACCGTCATGTAACCGAGCTGAGAGAGCGTGGAGTACGCGACGACCCGCTTGATGTCGTTGTTGACCAGGCCCAGCAACCCCATGAAGAACGCAGTCGTTGCACCTATGACCAGTACAGTGGACAGCGCGGTCTCGGACAGTTCGAACAGCGGCGACATCCGCGCCACCATGAAGATGCCCGCCGTCACCATCGTTGCGGCGTGGATCAGCGCCGAGATCGGGGTCGGACCTTCCATCGAATCGGGCAACCACACATGCAGCGGCATCTGCGCCGACTTGCCCATGGCTCCGATGAACAGGCAGATACAGACCACCGTGATGGCCTGCCATTCCACGTTCGGAATGATCTGGATCGTATTCGCGGCAATTGCCTCGCGCATGCCGAACACCGTGGCGTAGTCCAGCGACCCGGTGTAGTACGCCACGCCGGCGATGCCCAGCACGAACCCGAAGTCGCCGACGCGATTCACCATGAAGGCTTTCAGGTTGGCGAAGATCGCCGATGGGCGGGTGTACCAGAAACCGATCAGCAGATACGACACCAGTCCGACCGCTTCCCAGCCGAAGAACAGCTGCATGAAGTTGTTCGCCATCACCAGCATCAGCATCGAGAACGTGAACAGCGAGATATAGGAGAAAAATCGCTGATAACCGGGATCATCGTGCATGTAGCCGATGGTGTAGATGTGCACGCACAGCGAAACGAACGTAACCACGACCATCATCAACGCCGTCAGGCGGTCCACCAGGAACCCGACTTCCATCTGGATACCGTCGCTCACCAGCCAGGTGTAGACGCCTTCGTTGAAGACGGGAGCGCCGTCCCAGAGCAGCTTGCAGACGTAGATCGACAGTGCGCATGAAATCGCGACACCGGCGATGGTGATGCTGTGTGCCCCCGCGCGACCCACGACACGTCCGGCGAGGCCCGCAACGATTGCCGCGAGCAGCGGAGCCAGAACGATGGTCAACAGTATGGATTCGGAAATCATTGCTGTTACTGGAAGCGGATAGCGAGTGTCGGATGGCAGGCGCTGCGAAGTTCGGCACTGGACTGAACAGCGCAGGCGACGCCGGAATTCTTCACTGTCCGCTGTCCGCTGTTCACTGTCCGCTTCCCCTAGCCTTTCATCGTGTCGAGTTGTTCGATGTTGATGTTCCGGCGTTCGCGGAACAGCACTACGAGGATGGCGAGACCAATGGCCGATTCGGCCGCTGCTACCGTCATGATGAAGAAAACGAACACCTGGCCGTTCAAGTCGCCAAGCTGGCGCGAGAACGCGACGAAATTGAAGTTCACCGCCAGCAGCATCAGTTCGATGCACATCAGCAGCAGAATGACGTTCTTGCGATTGATGAAGATGCCGGCAACGCTGAGCGCAAACAGCAAGCCGGCGAGCATCAGCACGCTGCTGGAAGGAATCATTCGGCTTTCTCCGTATCCTTCACCGCTGCCATCTTCACCAGACGAATGCGATCACTGGCACGTACCGAGACCTGTGCCGCAATGTCCTGTGCCTTCATGCCTGCACGATGACGCATCGTCAGCACGATGGCCGCTACGATCGCCAGCAGCAGCAGCATGGCAGCCAGTTCAAACGGGTACAGATATCGCGTGTAGAGCAACTCGCCCAGCGCACGTGTATTGCTGTGGTCGGCCGCCATCACGGCACCGATGGCCGGCTCGACCGTCGTTCCGAGATTGTTCACCCAGACGACACTGCCGATCTCCGCGACCACAATCGCCGCGATCAGAAGTCCGAGCGGTGCATATCGCGTGAATCCTTCACGCACCTGGGCAATGTTCACATCCAGCATCATGACGACGAACAGGAACAGGACCATAACGGCGCCGACGTAGACCAGCACCAGGACGATGGCGAGGAACTCCGCCTGCAACAGCAGCCAGATCACCGCACTGTTGAAGAACGCAAATACCAGAAACAGCACGGCATGGACCGGGTTGCGCGCGGTGATCACACCCACGGCAGCCACCACCAGCACGGCGGAAAAAACGTAGAACAGGATTTCAGGAATGGTCATGGTTCGCCCGTTCAGCGATAGCGCGCATCTGCGGCCTTGTCCGCGGCAATCATGGCTTCGTAGCGTTCACCCACGGCCAGGAGTTTGTCCTTGGTCATGATGTTCTCGCCGCGATTTTCCATGTGGTACTCGTGGATGCGCGTTTCCACGATCGCATCCACCGGACACGCCTCTTCGCAGAAACCGCAGTAGATACATTTGAACAGATCGATGTCGTAGCGCGTGGTACGGCGCGTGCCGTCCGCCGCCACATCCGACTCGATGGTGATGGCCAGCGCCGGACACACGGCTTCGCACAACTTGCAGGCAATGCAACGCTCCTGCCCATTCGGATAGCGTCGCTGCGCATGCAGTCCGCGAAAGCGCGGCGACTGTGGCGTCTTTTCTTCGGGATACTGCACGGTCACGTTCGGCCTGAACAGAAACTGACGCAGCGTCACTGCCAGGCCAATGAACAGCTCGGTCAGAAAGAACGTCTTGAAGAAGCTGGCAGGTGTTTTCATGACATCGACCTCACGCCGCCCACGGACCGATCTTGTAGTGCACGAGAATGGCCTCGAGGAAGATCCAGACCAGCGTCACTGGAATGAAGATCTTCCAGCCCAGACGCATGATCTGGTCGTAGCGATAGCGCGGGAAGGTGGCGCGGAACCACAGGAAGCAGAACAGGAAGAAAGTGATTTTCAGGAAGAACCACACGAAATGCGGCGCCTGCGCGAACGCCGGCATGAACGTCCAGCCCTCGAACGGCGAGAGCCAGCCGCCGAAGAAAAATACCGCCGTGAGCGCCGAAATCAGGATCATGTTCACGTATTCGGCGACGAAGAACACCGCAAACGCCATGCCTGAGTACTCGACATGGAAGCCGGCGACGATTTCCGATTCGCCCTCCGCCACGTCGAACGGCGCGCGATTCGTCTCTGCCAGGCCGGAAATGAAATAGACCACGAACAGTGGCAGCAGCCACCAGACATAGAAGCTGAAGAATCCACCGCGCTGCGCTTCGACGATATCGCCCAGATTCAGCGAGCGTGAGGCCATCACGACGCCTACCAGGGCAAAGCCCATCGCGATTTCGTATGCCACCATCTGCGCCGCAGCGCGCATTGCACCGAGGAACGCATACTTCGAGTTTGCGGCCCACCCGGCCAGAATCACGCCGTATACGCCTGCAGATGTCAGCGCCAGGATGTAGAGCAATCCCGCATCGATGTCGGCGACGGTGAAACCCGGCCACAGCGGTATGACAGCCCACGTGCACAGTGCCGGAATGAGCGCGAGCAGCGGTGCGAGCAGGAACAGGAACTTGTTCGACTTCTCGGGGATGACGATTTCCTTGACCAGCAGCTTCAGCACGTCGGCGAAGGGCTGGAGGATGCCGAACGGTCCCACGCGGTTGGGGCCGATACGGGCCTGAATCGACCCGATGACGCGCCGCTCGGCCAACGTCAGGAACGCCATGATGAGAATGACGCTGATGAACAGAATCACAGCGACTACGCCGTAAAAGACCACGGCCTGAACCCACTGCGGCAGGAACGAGAGCAGGCTGGCGGCGAATTCCGGAATCATGCTTTGCCCCGCTCACGCTGCGCGTCGCGGGTCTCCTGCAGCGCCGGCGCCCGACGCACGATCGCATCGATCTGGTACAGCCCAACCTCATTGTCTGCGGGCGACGCAGACAGCGGCAGCTTCGACTGCAATGTACGCGTCGCTGCCTTCGGTGCCGCAATGCTGGTCTCGCTCACCTGCTGGCGCACTTCTTCGGTGACCTGATCCGAGCTTACGTAGTCGAATCCAGGCAGATTCAGCAGATTCCCGAGAACCCGTAGCACCTTCCATCCGGGGCGCGACTCACCTACGGGCTTCGCAGCGCCGGGCACACTCTGCCAGCGGCCGTCGAGATTCACATACGTCCCGGAAGTTTCGGCGAACGTTGCGATGGGCAGAATCACGTCCGCGTATTCGCGCGCTGTCGAATATGGCGACAACGCCACCACGAACTCCGCGCCCTTCAATGCATCGAGCGCAGCCGGTGACGCAATGTCATGTTGTGGCTCCACCGCGCCCAGTACCACATAACTCTTCAATCTCGCTGCGAGCATGTCCGACACATTCAGGCCATTGCTCGACGCGCTGCGGCCGCCCGCCGTCCGTGTCGGCAACACGCCAGCCAGATGTGCGCCCACGCTGTTGCCACCGTCCGGAAGATAGCCGAGCGCAGCTCCGGTCAGATCGGCAATGGCTTCAGACACCAGACGCATATCCGCAAACGCCGCATGGCGCTGCACCAGCGCACCCAGCACGATCAGCCGGCGCGCGCCTTCGGTCAGCTGCTGCGCGATGGCACGATGCTCATCAGTGGGCTGCACGTTGGCAACGAGCGCTGCAATCGACTCCGGCACCCGTTTGCCGGAAATGGCACAGGCTGCTGCGGCGATGCCAAGCAGATGTTCGAACGTATCGAGGTCGGTCGATGCCAGATAGGTCGCAACGGGAAACATGTACTCGTAGCACTTCGCATTCACGAAGGACACCGCTGCTCCCTTGAGCGCCGCCTTGCGAATTCGATGCGCAATCAGCGGTACGTCCTTGCGCAGGTCCGAGCCGATGACGAGCACAGCGCTCGCGTGCTCCAGATCGGCAATCGAACATCCCAGCGACGGATACACCGGGTCGCTGGCCTCATCACGAAAATCCGTACGACGCAGCCGGTGATCCAGATTGGCGCTGCCGAGACCGCGAGCGATCTTCGCCAGCAGATAGAATTCTTCGAGCGTCGAACCGGGCGATGCAAGTGCACCGATCTGTGCACCGCCGTGCTGGCGTGCAACGCGACCCAATCGTTCGGCTACCGCGGCCAGTGCTGTTTCCCAATCCGTCTCCTGCCAGGTGCCGTTTTCCTTGATCAGTGGCTTTTCCTGGCGGTCATCGCTGTAGATACCCTGGAAGCTGAAGCGATCGCGGTCTGCGATCCAGGTCTCGTTCACATCCTCGTTCGGACGAGGCACGACACGCATCACTCTCCCGCGCAATACGTGCGCATAAATGTTGGTACCGACGCTGTCATGCGGCGATACCAGCGGATGCTGCGTCATTTCCCACGCACGTGCGCGGTAGCGGTAAGGCTTGTTGTTCAGCGCGCCCACCGGGCACAGATCGATGATGTTTGCCGACAACTCATGCTCGACGCTCTTCTCGATGAATGTGCCGATCTCGGTGCTTTCGCCACGTCCAATCGTGCCGAGTTCCTGAAAGCCCTGGATATCCTGCGTGAAGCGGACGCAGCGCGTGCAGTGGATGCATCGCGTCATGTCGGTCGACACCAGCGGTCCGAGGTTCTTGTCCTTGACGACGCGCTTGCGTTCGCTGAACCGCGAAATATCGCGACCGAAACCCAACGACAGATCCTGCAATTCGCATTCGCCGCCCTGATCGCAGATCGGGCAATCGAGCGGGTGGTTGATCAGCAGAAATTCCATCACCGCGCGTTGCGCCGCAATGGCCTTGGGGGATTTCGTGAACACCTTCATGCCTTCAGCGACAGGCGTCGCACAGGCAGGCATGGGCTTCGGCGCCTTCTCCACTTCCACCAGGCACATGCGGCAGTTCGCCGCGATCGGCAGTTTCTCGTGATAGCAGAAACGCGGCACGTACACGTCGTTGGCGTCCGTGACCTGAATCACCATCTGGCCCTTGCGCGCCTTCACGGGCACGCCATTGACCTCGATGTTGATCTCATCACTCGGTGCTGGAGCGGGAGTACTCATGTCCTGGATCTACTCGTCAGGCGGCGCGGCGCTTATCGCGCTCGACGATGCTGTGGCCGTGCTCGATCATGTATTCGAACTCGTGCCGATAGTGTTTTATGAAGCTCTGCACCGGCCACGCCGAGGCGTCGCCGAATGCACAGATCGTGTGACCTTCAATCTTGTTGGCCACATCGACCAGCATGTCGAGATCGGTCTGCTTGCCCTGCCCCTGCAGGATTCGCTTGACCACACGGTTCATCCAGCCAGTACCTTCGCGACACGGCGTGCACTGGCCGCAGGACTCTGCGTAATAGAAGCGACTGATGCGTTCGAGCGTCCTGACCATGCAGGTGGTCTCGTCCATGACGATCAGCGACCCGGTGCCCAGCGCCGAGCCCGCCTTCTTGAGCGAGTCGTAGTCGAGGTTCAACGTCATCATGGTGTCGGCGGGGACGACCGGCACGGAAACGCCGCCTGGAATGACCGCCTTGAGCTTGTGTCCGTTGCGCACACCGCCGCAGATTTCCAGCAGATCCGTGAACGGAATGCCCAGCGGCAACTCGATGTTCTGCGGTTTGTTCACGTGGCCCGATACGGAAAAGATCATCGTCCCCGCCGAGTTGGCGACGCCGAGATCGATGAACCACTGTGGACCCTTGCGCAGAATCGTCGGCACTGACGCGTAGCTTTGCGTGTTGTTGATCGTCGTGGGCTTGCCGTAGAGACCGAAATTCGCGGGGAATGGCGGCTTGAAGCGCGGCCGGCCCTGCTTGCCTTCGAGCGATTCGAGCAACGCAGTTTCCTCGCCGCAGATGTACGCGCCTGCACCGATATACGTGTACAGGTCGAAATCGACTCCGGAGCCCAGCAGGTTTCTGCCGAGCAATCCTGCTGCATAGGCTTCCTTCAGAGCCTCTTCGAAACGCGGCACCGGCTCTTCCAGGAATTCGCCGCGAATGTAGTTGTAGCCCACGGTGGCGCCCATGGCGTAACCGCCGATGGCCATGCCTTCGATCAGCGCGTGCGGGTTGTAACGCAGGACGTCGCGATCGTGGCAGGTGCCCGGCTCGCTTTCGTCGGAGTTGCAGACGACGTACTTCTGGGGAGCCTTGCTGGGCAACATGAAGCTCCATTTCATGCCGGTCGGAAAGCCGGCGCCGCCGCGGCCGCGCAACCCAGACGCCTTTACCTGTTCGATGATCGACGCAGGCGTCGGCTTCTCGCGCAGGATGCGCTCCCATACTTCATAACCGCCGATGCTGCGATAGGTCGCGAGTTCCCACGACCGTTCGAGGCCCAGCGGTTCAAAGCACACCTGATTGGGTACGTACTTCGACGTCATATTGGGTTACTTGTGGCGATCCAGAATCTCATCGACCTTCTCTGGCGTGAGATTCTCGTAATAGACGTGGTCCACCATCATCATCGGCGCGTTGTTGCACGCGGCGAGACATTCTTCTTCCTTCTTGAGATAGAAGCGTCCGTCGACCGTACTGTCGCCCACCTTGATGCCGAGTCGCTTTTCGACGTGCGCCAGAATCTCATCGCCGCCGCACAACATGCAGGAAATGTTCGTGCACACGGAAATGCTGTGGCGACCCACGGGCTTCGTCTCGAACATCGAATAGAACGTCGCGACTTCGTAGACCTGAACCGGGGGCAGACCGAGATACTCGGCCACGGCATCCATTGAGTCCTTGGTGAGGTAGCCGCCGATCTCGTGCTGCACGGTACGCAGTGCCGCAAGCACGGCCGAGCGTTTTCGATCCGGCGGAAACTTCGTCAGCCAGTGGTCGATCTCATGACGTGCGTGCTCCGAGAGCCCGCCGCCCGCGGGTGGCTTATGGGTGCTGTCACTCACCGGTCGATTTCCCCGAAGACGATGTCCTGCGTACCGATCACTGCGACGACATCCGCCAGCATATGACCCTTCACCATTTCCTCGAACGATGCCAGGTGCGGAAAGCCCGGTGCACGGCACTTGAGGCGATATGGTTTGTTGGCGCCGTCGGACACCAGATAGATACCAAATTCACCTTTGGGCGCCTCGACGGCCGCGTAAGTTTCCCCGGCAGGCACGCAGTAGCCCTCCGTGAACAATTTGAAGTGATGAATCAGCGATTCCATGTCGTCCTTCATCTCTTCACGCGCCGGCGGCGAAATCTTGTGATCGGACGTCATGACCGGACCGGGATTCTGCTTGAGCCAGTCAACGCACTGACGAACGATGCGGTTTGACTGACGCAGTTCTTCCACGCGCACAAGGTAACGGTCGTAGCAGTCGCCGTTCACGCCCACGGGAATGTCGAAATCCATGCGGTCATACACGTCATACGGCTGCTTCTTGCGCAGATCCCACTCGATGCCCGAACCACGAATCATGGGGCCAGTGAACCCCAGCTGCAGTGCGCGCTCCGGCGTGACCACGCCAATATTGACGGTGCGCTGCTTCCAGATCCGATTGTCGGTCAGCAACGCTTCGTATTCTTCGATGCACGCCGGGAATCGCTCGGTGAAATTCTGAATGAAATCCAGCAAAGAACCGCTGCGATTCTCATTGAGACGATCGACGTCTTTCTGACTACGCCACTTCGACGGCTGGTAGCGCGGCATGGAATCCGGCAGGTCGCGATACACGCCGCCCGGACGATAGTACGTCGCATGCATGCGTGTGCCCGACACGGCTTCGTAGCAATCCATCAGATCTTCGCGTTCGCGAAACGCGTACAGAAAAACCGTCATCGCACCGATGTCGAGCGCGTGTGCACCCAGCCACATCAGGTGATTCAGAATGCGCGTGATCTCATCGAACATCACACGGATGTACTGCGCACGCAGCGGCGGTTCGATGCCAAGCAGTTTCTCGATGGCCATGACATAGGCGTGCTCGTTGCACATCATCGAGACGTAGTCGAGACGGTCCATGTAGCCGATCGACTGATTGAACGGTTTCGACTCTGCGAGCTTTTCGGTGGCCCGATGCAGCAGACCGATGTGCGGGTCGGCCTTCTGGATCACCTCACCGTCCATCTCGAGCACCAGGCGCAACACGCCGTGGGCCGCCGGATGCTGCGGGCCGAAGTTCAGAGTGAAATTGCGAATCTCAGCCACGTGAGCCGGGCTCCACCTGGGCACCGACCGGGACATCCATCAGTCCCGGGTCGTAGCGGTTGTCGTTGCGGATGACACGCGGCACCAGCGTGCGCGGTTCGATGCTGACCGGCTGATAGACAACACGCCCTCTGGCGGTGTCGTACTTCACCTCGACGTTGCCGATCAACGGAAAATCCTTGCGGAACGGATGACCGATGAAACCGTAATCGGTAAGGATACGGCGCAGATCCGGATGCCCCTGGAACATGATGCCGTAGAGATCGAAGGCTTCGCGTTCATACCAGTTGGCCGATGCCCAGATGTCGGTCACGGAATCGATCACAGGCGGTTCGCCATCGACTGCGAAGCTGCGCAGACGCAGGCGCGAGTTGTGCGTCACGGACAGCAGCTGATAGGTCACCGCGAAACGCGCACGGCGCGGCTGATCCACGACAGTTCGGGCACGACTCACGCCGCGGCTGAAACCGGTCGATGTTGAGCCGTAGGTGATCCACTCTTCCTTGCCGAAATCCACATAGTCGACACCGCTCAGATCAATGAGCTGTTCGAACTTCAGCTCCGGCGCGTCGCGCAGTTCGCGGCACACGGCCAATAGCTGGCCGGCATGCACTTCGAAAGCCACTTCGCCCGGCAGCGCAGGAAGCGCTGTCAGTCGCTCGCCGAAGCGCGCAGTCAATGCCGAGGCCAATGTCTCGCTGCGTGAAGCCATCGATCAACCTCAACGGGCAATGGTACTGGTGCGACGGATCTTGTTCTGCAACTGCAGAATGCCGTACAGCAGCGCTTCCGCAGTCGGCGGACATCCGGGCACATAGACGTCGACAGGAACGATGCGATCACAGCCGCGCACGACCGCATACGAATAGTGGTAGTACCCGCCACCGTTGGCACAGGAACCCATCGAAATCACCCAGCGCGGTTCGGGCATCTGGTCATACACCTTGCGCAATGCGGGTGCCATCTTGTTGACCAGGGTACCGGCAACGATCATCACGTCGGACTGCCGCGGACTCGGACGAAACACCACACCGAAGCGATCGAGGTCATAACGTGCGGCACCGGCGTGCATCATTTCGACGGCGCAGCAGGCCAGGCCGAACGTCATCGGCCACATCGAGCCGGTGCGAGCCCAGTTCACGAGCTTGTCGACGGAAGTGGTAACGAAACCGCGCTGCGGCGGTACGGTATCCGGCGTCTCAGCAGTAGGAGCAGTCAGTCCCATTCGAGCGCGCCCTTCTTCCATTCGTAGACGAAACCGACGATGAGGATCAGCAGGAAGAACCCCATGGCGATCAGACCTGCAGAGCCGATGGAGTCGAGCGAAACTGCCCATGGAAACAGAAAGGCAATTTCGAGATCGAAGACGATGAAGAGAATGGCGACGAGGTAGTACCGCACGTCGAACTTCAGACGCGCATCAGTGAACGGCTCGAAGCCACATTCGTATGGCGACAGTTTTTCGCTGTCCGGACGACGTGGCCCGAACAGAAAGCCCAGTCCTATGAGCACTGAACCGAGCGCAGCAGCAACGCCCAGAAAAATGAGGATGGGTACGTAGTTTTGCAGCATCACAATGGACTTCTGGATACCGGGGCCGGTACCGCGGCGCGCATTGTATCAGGGAGAATGTTGTGCAGTAACCCCGTGAGAAGGCGGGCAACGTGCGTCGGTGAACGTAGCGGAATGCGAACGCCCCGCATTCCGCGCGCGTCGGCGTTGCGGAGAACACATACCTGTCAAAACCTTCATGCAATCGAAAGGCAGCATCGTCACGACGCATATTGATCTATGGCGCCACAAATCCAGATGGGACGGCCTTGCTGCTGAAGCCGATGGACGAACGAGCGCAGATACACCGCAGCTCGATCCACTCAATCGTCGATCAATCAGTCAGCATCAATCCGGCAAGGTCGAAATGCCGATGCACGGCGCCAGTTTTTCCTATGCGCCGCGGATCCGCAGACGGATCTGTTCGAGAGAACGAAGAAAGGAAATTGGTGCGGATGAGAGGACTCGAACCTCCACGGATTGCTCCACTACCACCTCAAAGTAGCGTGTCTACCAGTTCCACCACATCCGCACCGAGGTGAAATCAATTCGGTGCATGCCGCCTTGCCAGGCGGTCTAGTTTGCTTATTTCGACTCCGGCGCCTGAGTTGCCGGCGCTTCCACGGGCTGCTGTTCGGCAGGATTCACGGCAGGCGGCGCATCCGGCAATACCGGCGCCTGTTGTTGGGCCTGCTGTACGCGATCCAGCACGCTGCTGGGCACCTCGGCTTTGCGGCCACCCATATACGCGAGCGCCAGATTGGTCGCAAAAAACAATGCCGCCAGAGTCGCCGTGCTGCGCGACAGGAACGAGGACGAACCCCTCGCGCCGAACACCGTGCCCGACGCGCCCGCGCCGAATCCGGCGCCGGCATCTGCACCCTTGCCGCGCTGAATCAGGACCAGCCCGACAATCGCGCTGGCAATCAGCACGTGCAGGACGATCGTCACCGTATGTAACCAGCTCATATCGCGTTCGTATCCAGTGGATCCGTGCCGTCAGTGCGCCTGAGCCGCAGCACAGATCTTGAGAAACTCATCCGCCTTCAAGGAGGCACCGCCGATCAAACCGCCATCCACATCCGGCATGGAGAAAATTTCGCCGGCGTTTGCAGCCTTGACGCTGCCGCCGTACAGAATTCGCAGTTCGCTCGCGATATTAGCATCCCGCTGCGCTACCGCAGAACGGATGTGAGCGTGAACTTCCTGCGCCTGCCCCGGTGTCGCGTTCTTTCCGGTCCCGATGGCCCAGACAGGTTCGTAGGCGACGATGGCCTCACGCATGGCGGCAACGCCTGCAAGGTCCAGCACGGCAGCCAACTGGCGCGACACGACTTGAGTCGTCGCACCACGCTCGCGTTCATCGAGCGACTCGCCCACGCACAGAATCGGCACCAATCCCTGCGACTGCGCGGCCAGGAACTTGCGAGCCACCAGCGAATCGTCTTCCTTGTAGATTGCCCGGCGCTCGGAATGTCCGACGATGACGTACCGGCAGCCGACGTCTTTGAGCATGGCCGCAGAAACTTCACCCGTGAAAGCGCCCATGGCTTCGGCACACACGGACTGCGCGCCCAGTCCGACGCTTGATTCCTTCAACAGGCGCGCCGCTTCCCACAAGTAGACGAATGGCGTGCAGACCGCAATCTCCGCGACGGGCTGCGGCGGCAATCCCAGCAGCACCGCATCGATCAGCGCAGCGTTGTCCTTGCGCGACCCATGCATTTTCCAGTTTCCGGCGACGAAAGGCCGACGCATTCGTGAGTCCTTGTGGTCCAAGTAGAAGAAAGCGTTCCGCGCGAGGCACCTGAAACGAACCTGCGCAGTCGACCCTGGCTGCCCTAAAAAAGGCGCGGCAGCTTAGCGGGCACCTGCCGGGAAATCAAACGACCATGAATCGTCGTTGCGGGATCAGGCCACCTCGGCGGCCAGTACGACGGATGCGGCCAGACTCTTCGCAAGTTCGCGCACCAGCTTCTCGTCACTGCCCTCGACCATGACCCGGATGACCGGTTCGGTGCCCGAGGCCCGCAGGACGATCCGCCCCGTTGTCCCGAGCCTGCGCTCCGCATGTGAAACGGCTTCCTGAAGAGCGGGCGATGCAGCAATGTCGATCTTGCGCGCCATCCGGACGTTCTCGAGAACCTGCGGGTATTTGGGCATCGGCGCTGCCAGCTCCGCCAGACTCCTGCCAGTTGCCTTCATGATGGCCAGGACCTGCAGGGCACTGATCAGGGCATCCCCGGTGGTGGTGCGGTCGAGGCACAACAGATGGCCTGAGGTTTCCCCGCCGAGTATGCCGCCGGTTGCGCGCAGCATTTCCATGACATAGCGATCGCCGACCTTTGCACGATGGAATGCGATACCCAGTTTCGCCAGCGCATGCTCCAGACCGAGGTTGCTCATCACGGTGCCGACGACGGGCCCCTGCAGCGTGCCGGTCTCGTGACGGTGACGCGCGATGATGTAAAGCAGCTGGTCGCCGTCGACCAGTCGCCCCAGATTGTCGACCATGACCAGTCGGTCCCCGTCGCCATCGAGTGCGATGCCAACCTGCGCGCGGACTCCCGGAACGGTAAGTTGCAGCAACTCCGGCGACGTCGAACCGCAGTTCAGATTGATGTTGCGTCCATTCGGCGAACATCCGATGGGTACGATTTCGGCGCCCAGGTCGGTGAGGATGCGCGGGCCGACCTTGTACCCTGCCCCGTTTGCGCAATCGATCACAACCTTGAAACCCGTGAGATCCAGGCCGGGCACGGAAGCCATGCAGAATTCCTGATAGCGAACGCGCGACTTGTCCATGCGCGATGCCTTGCCGAGTTCACCGGAGACACGCGTGACAGGCGGGTCCCCCAGGTACTGCTCGATCCGCTGCTCGATCTCATCGGTCAGCTTGCCGCCACTGCGATCGAAGAACTTGATGCCGTTGTCGTCGTAGAGATTGTGTGATGCGCTGATGACGACGCCGAAATCGCATTCGAAGCGCTTGGTCAGATAGGCAATGCCAGGAGTAGGCAGCGGCCCCATCATGATGACGTCGACACCTGAGGCCACGAATCCGGCTTCCAGGGCGGATTCGAACATGTACCCCGACAGCCGGGTGTCCTTGCCGACCAGTACGCGGCCGCCGTCGGGTGCAAGCACTCTGGCTGCTGCACTTGCAAGACGCAGCGCAAACTCGACCGTCATCGGCTCATGGCCGACATGGCCACGCACACCATCGGTGCCGAAATACTTGCGACTCACTCGTCCATCTCCTTGTTCTGAATTCTGTACCCGGCCTGCCCCAGCAGAGCGGCCATTCTGACCGCATCGACGGTTTCGGCAACGTCGTGTACGCGAAAGATCGAAGCGCCTGCGAGTGCAGCTGCCGTTGCCACCGCCAGGCTGCCTGCCAGCCTCTGTTCGACCGGCCGCCCCAGCAGCGCGCCAAACATCGACTTTCGCGACACGCCGATCAAGACCGGAAGTCGCATTTCCACCAGATCTGCCACGTGCGCCAGCAACTCGATGTTGTGCTCGACGCGCTTGCCAAA
>Ga0164241_10004157_pt1 | contig 14167 bp, 14 predicted proteins | sample OricomyardsoilBY_FD_108780 | JGI IMG/M metagenome (GOLD analysis project Ga0164241, IMG submission 108780) | Backyard soil microbial communities from Emeryville, California, USA - Original compost - Back yard soil (BY) | ecosystem: Environmental > Terrestrial > Soil > Unclassified | place: USA...
TACCATCAATTGGAATATATTTTTCTTTAATATCTTCTTTTTTAATAGCGTCCTGATCCTCTTCAAGCTTGAAGTATTCTTCTTCTGTTAAGTCTTCAATATCAACCAAACGGTTGCTGGCACCTTTTTCGGCTGCAATTAATTCGTTCAATTTTAATTGCATAGCAAGGGTGTCGCGGTTTTGCGATTGTTGAATTAAAAACACCATTAAAAACGTTATAATAGTAGTGCTGGTATTAATAACCAATTGCCAAGTATCTGAAAACTTAAACACAGGCCCCAGTGTAGCCCATATTATTACTAAGCCTAAGCTTATAGCAAATGCATAAGGGCTGCCGGTAAACTTTATAACGTAAGTTGATAGTGCTGTAAATTTTTTCGACAGCTTGCCACCGGATTTCATAAAATGTAGGTTTATTGTAAACTGATATTTGATAATTGCGTATGCAGATTATTTAAAATACCTGCGCAGTTTCCATGCCATAGTTTCATGGCCCTGCATTAAGTTAATTAAGAAATCAGATGTCCCCTTATCTTTAAAATCATCTTCGCATGCATCTACGCCTTTGCGCAAATGCCTAATTGCTGTTTCATGGTCGGTAAGTAATTCCTTCACCATTTCTTTCGATGTTGGATATTTGCCCGGTGTTTCTTTAATCACTGATAGTTTAATACTTTCAGCCATAGTACCCATAGTGTTAGCTCCAAGTTTATTAATGCGTTCAGCTACTTCATCAATAGCAGTTTCAAGTGCTGTGTATTGTTCTTCAAAAAGTAAATGGTATTCCATAAAACTATCGCCGCATACGTTCCAATGAAACTTACGTATTTTAGTATACAACACCATTTGCGTGGCAAGTACCTCGGTTAAAATATCAGTTACGCCTTTTAAATTCTTTTCTGTAATTCCTATATTGGGTTTCATACGTTTGGTTTTTAATTAAGTTGGGTTAAAAAACTGTTCCACCAATTATTAGGCCGCCTTGCGCGATCTGTACTTAGCAGCAGGCAAACCAAATTCATCGCGGTATTTCAACACCGTACGGCGGGCTATTTTAATCCCTTTACCGGCTAATATTTTTGCTATTTGGTCATCGGTGTATGGATTAGTTTTATCCTCTTCGTTAATAATGCTGATTAGCATTTCTTTAACATTGATGTTGGATATGAAATTTCCGTTATCAGCTTGTATGCCGAAAGTAAATAAGTCTTTAAGTGATAATTTACCATGTACTGTTTCGGCATAACGTGCACTTGTAATACGCGATACAGTAGAAACATCTAATTGGGTGCGGTCGGCAATATCCTGAAGTACCATAGGTACAAGATCCTGTTTATTGCCGCTACGCAGGTATTTTTCCTGTATGGTTATTATTGAATCAATAACCAATTTCATAGAGTGTTCCCTTTGCGATATACAATCTAAAAACCACTTAGCCGACTGTGCTTTATTTTTTAAATAGGTTTCTTTACTGCTTTCGCTTTTGGTTTTGTTTTTCTTTTGGCTTAGGGCCTTCAATGTTTCGGCGGTAACAGTATTTATCTTTACTGCGCCAATAAACGATTCAACCAATTCACCTTGCAGTTTACCGTTTTCATCTTCGCTAATCACAAAATCAATACCGCTGTCTTCCTTGCGGGTTTTAAGATTAACTGCATCTTCTAGATTACACGGCGATGCGTGTAATTTTTTTAATGATTTTAAAACCATTTTAATATCCTCGTCATTTATTTCATGCTTTTGGCATATAGCAGTAAAATTTCGTTCGCACAATAGGTTAAAGTCATCCTCAACTATACCGTAAGCAATAGCATCGTATTTAGTTTTCCTTTCTTTACGGAATAATTGCAACAGCATACATTCCTGTAAGTTATGGGCTGCTAAACCCGCCGGGCCTGCGTTTTGTATTAATTCAATTACGTGTTGTACAGTTTCTATGTCAACCATACGTTGCCATGCAAACGATAAACTATCGGCAATATCATCGGCGGTAACGCGTAAATAGCCGTCATTATCCAAACTGTGTATAATGTATTCGGAAATATCAAACTCTTCGGTGCTTACATTTAAAGTACGTATTTCTTCCAGTAATTGCTCGCGCGCATATACTAAGCCTTCAGTATTGTTCATTACATCATGCTTTTCATTGTGCAACTTGCTGTCATTTACACCTGTTTCTTTAAAGCTATACTCATCTTCATAAGTATCAGCATCGGCATAAGTTAACTCGGCATCTAACTCATCGCCTGCAGGTTCATCATCATTTTTTATGTCTTCTTCTAAAAATATGTTTTCTTCAATCTCTTCACGGATGGTTTGTTGCAGTTCGTGCTGCTGTAGCTTTAAAAAGTTAAGGTATTGTATTTGTGTAGGTAGAATACGTTGCTGCTGGGTGTTGGTTTGGTTAAGTTTCATAGCACGTTTTTTTTGGGTTACATTTACAGGTATGTTTTCGAATGCTATGCCAAATATTATACTATTGAAAATCAATGTTTTATAAATAAAAAAAATAGTTGATTAGATACCCTTGTGTGCAATTTTGGGTATTTTGTTTCCTGGATTGTTGAATTATGAGAAGAATACATACTAGCGACCTCCCATACCTATTAGGCATTTCGGTAGCAGTACTTATTACCACATTATTTTTATCGTATGCCCGTTACGATAAAACCATTAGTGATTTAAAGTTAGTAAACCACACTAACGAGGTTTTAAGAAAAATATATGAATTACAGGCATCCTTACGTACAGCCGACGCCTTGGCTTGGAGCAGTTTAAAGGTTAAAAACCCCGACCTTATACTCGAGTTTAAGGCAAATGAAAGATTAAGCAAAAATATTATAGAAAACACAGGTATACTTATAATAGATAACCAAGAGCAAAAGGAAACTGTTGATAGGCTATTGCCATTAGTTAATTTAAGATACAGGCAATGGGAAAGCCTAATGACCAGGCCTGATAGTTTAACTGCCGAACAAATTGATTCGTTATTAGAATTAAGTAATAGTAGCGATAACCGTATTACAGCCATACTTTCGGAAATGCGCAGCGAGGAGTTGTTTTTATTAGCTAAGCGCGAAACAGCAGGAAGTAACAGCATAAAAAGCAGCCCCATTTATTTATTAATAACAGCTTTAGTTTCAGTATTGCTAATTGGGTTTTTTACCTATATGGTTTATCAATCATTAAGTGCCAAGCAGAAAATGAACGAAGAGATGGAGAATAAAAACAGGGACCTGCAACGATCCAATCGGGACCTTGAACAATTCGCTTATGTGGCATCGCATGATTTGCAGGAGCCATTGCGTAAAATAAGGGCATTTGGCGAACGCCTGAAGCTTAAGGAAGAAAATAACCTAAGCGAAGACGGAAACCGGATGATTGACAAGGTAAACGGTTTTGCAGCTAAAATGCAGCGCTTAATTGATGACCTGCTTGAATATTCACGCATTAGTAATAGTCAATTACCCATCGGCAGTGTAGATCTCAACGTTTGCTTAAACGAAGCTATTTCATCTTTATCGGAAAATATTAAAGAATATAATGCAACCATTACCTATGATAACTTCCCTGTTATAGAAGGATACCAATCACAACTTATCCGATTATTTCAAAATTTAATCTCTAATTCCCTTAAATACTCAAAACAAAATATTGCCCCATATATAACCATAACCGCCTCGTATGTTAAAGGCGTTGATATAGGTGAGGGAATAAGGGCAACAGATGAGTACCAGGATTTTTTGAAAGTAACTATTAAGGATAACGGTATTGGGTTCAACCAACAGTATGCTGATAAAATATTTATAATTTTTCAGCGTTTGCATGGCAAAAGTGAGTATGAAGGAACTGGTATTGGACTGGCTGTAGTTAAGGCAGTTATGAGTAACCACATGGGCTATATCAGGGCAAAAGGGGTGGAAGATGAGGGGGCTGAATTTACTTTGTTCTTCCCTCTTAGTACAAAATATTAGTTAATTTGCCTTCAAAGGCAATGATGCAGCACTTTTAGGAACGCTTTTTGTATTTATAGGGATATAAACAATTAATTGTTTAAAATTGAATGAAATGAGAAATATTGTGATTGTAAGCATTTTATAATTTAAGATATGAAAAAGGCATATGAAAGGGTTTTAATAGTAGAGGATGACAGCGATTTAAGAAATTTGCTGGAAAGCATTATTACCCAACGTGTAAAGTATGTAATGAGCAGCGATAATTTGGCAACAGCCCAAGTAATGATTGCCGCCAATAAACCCGACCTAATACTATTAGATAATAACCTGCCTGACGGCCAAGGTATAGAACGCATTAAATATTTTAAAGCGCTAAGCCCCGATACTGATTTGATATTGGTTAGTGCAATGCCAAATCTAAAGGAGGAAGCCATGAAATTTGGTGCCGACTGGTATATTGAAAAACCACTTCGTATTTCTGATATCTATTCACTAATACAGAAACAAGCAAGTTAATACCATTAAATATATATTAGCTATAGCAAGCCGCATAGAAGAGATTTTATGCGGCTTTTTTGCTCCCTAAGCTTAATGGCTAATCATGCATTTTATGTTACTGAATATATTTTACAGTTCGCTTAATAGCTATATGCACATAAATAAAACTGCCAATACAATTATTTGTATTGGCAGTTTATAAATTATAAATAATTGGGACTATAGGTCTTTAATAAACTTTACCAGTTCATCGCGGCTTTTGCCGGTGCGTTGCTGAATTTTGCCTAACATTTCATCTTCTTTTCCTTCCATGTATATTAAATCATCATCGGTTAACTCAGCATACGATTTCTTTAATCGTCCTTTAATTTCATTCCATTTACCTTTAATTTCTAACGAGTCCATTTTATCCTCCTTGGTTTTTTGTGTATGGTTAAGTAATAGTTTGTGTGTTGAATTAATACAAGTAAACCCTTTTGGTTTGTGCATTGCGGCCTTGCTGAAGGCTTACTATGTAAGCGCCATTTTGCTGCGCCGATAAATCAATAGTAGTATTTGAACTGTTAAGCTGGGCACTATATACATTTTGGCCTATGATGTTGTAAACACTTACAGTAATAGCTGTTTCGGGCATTGTACCCATTTTAATATAAAGTTGCTTTTGTGCCGAGTATATTTCATTGTTATTGTCAATAGTGCTTATGCCGGTAGCTTGGGTAACAGTAATAGTTTTATTAGCTGAATCGGCACAGCCATAGTCGTTCGAAACGCGTAAGGTAACATTATAAGTACCTGTTTGGAAGTAGGTATATTCAGGATTGGCAACACCGCTTATTATCGCTCCATCGCCCATATCCCATTCGTAATATTTTACTTTTGCGGCATTACCGGTAAACTTTATACTACTACTTTCCGATACTACCGATTCATCAGTTAAAATATTTGCACTAACCGATGTGCCGGCAACGGTTGCAGGTAGAGTAGTGTTAAATGACCCATAGCTTAAACGTACGGTATAGTTACCCTCGGTTAAGTTGGCAAAGTTAACGGGGCCATTTATATTTTGTGTTTGCTGCACACTTAATCCATTGCTATCAATAAGTGCTATTTCTTCCCAACCAGCCTGCGCATCGGTTATTACATTTGCCTGGCCATTAACACCGCTGCAATTGGCCGGTAATGTAGTAGCTACAACAGGAGAAGAGATGTGCAAAGCAAAACGGTTTGAAAAAGTACCTGAATCGGTATTAAATGTAAACGCGTTATTATTTAATAAATGATAAGTGTGTTCAATTTTGTCTTCTAATATTATTAATGTAGTAGCGTCAACATTTTGTGCGCTACTTATTGAAAGTAAATAGCTTCCTGAATGGTATGTTACAAAACCTAGGTTAACGTTTTCGGATTGTGCTAAGGGGCTATAATTATTTACCGAACATGCAATGTTATCAGTAGTAACGGTATATATCTGTACGCCTTGCGTACCATTGTTAAAAGTTTTTTCAATGTCTTCAGTAGACAGATAAGCAGGCGTAAAACCTGATTTAAAAGCTATGCTTGTTATATCTGAGCCACCTATTTGAATATCAGTTAGTCTTAATTGTATATCGGTTCTTGGGTTGGCCGCTTGGCTTATTGTATACGTTGCCAAAAGTATAAGAGTGTATATTGCTTTCATAGTGCCTTAATTTATATCACTAATAAGTCAACAACTATGCCATTTAAGCAGTGCAATTGTTATGTGTAGTACTGATGCCTTTATTACCCAAATAAGGGCTTATTTTATTATTTGGGATAATATGTAAGGGGTGTGAGGTATTGCGTTTTATGCAATTGTAACAATATGGGGTTAGTCTTTTTGTCCAAACAAGTACCCATAAGGTTTCAGGTCTTCAACATGGTCGCAAACTACTTTAAATATACCCATTAGGGGTATGGATAATACCATGCCCGGTATACCCCAAAGCATAAAACCGAGTAATAATGCAATGGTTGAAAACAATGGGTTAACGCTAACGCTTGAGCCTACTACTTTGGGCATTACAATATTGTTATCAATAAATTGAACTACCAGGCAAACGCCCGCGGCAGCTAAACCAATGCGCCAGTCGTTGGTGTATATAAGGCCAACCAACATAGGTATTAAGCCGCCTACTATGGCACCTATATATGGTATAACATTTAAAACGGCGACAAGTATGCCTAAAAATATGGCTTGTTTTAAACCAATAATTAAAAAGCCCACGGTACATAGTATAGATATAATCAGTACATCTAACAAGGTACCTTTTAAAAACTGTTTGCTAACTTTCGATATATCAGTAATAATTCCTTTAACCGATTCAAGTTTTGTCTTGTCTTTAACAAGTAGTTCAAGCATGTGGTTAAATTTCTCTTTATAAATAAGCAACAAAAATGTATATATGGCTACTAATGTGCAGTTGATTAAAAAACTTGCCATTGCGTTTATTGCCGAAAAAGCATAACCAGTAAAGTTACTTATAGAATCACTCCACTTATCTTTCAGTAAACTCATTTGTTCATTTTTACTGTAATGGGTAAAGTTTCCTATCCATACTATCAAATTATCTACTGCAGTAGAAATGTTGTTTTTAATAAGCTCTGTATCATCAGCAAAGCCCGAAACCTGCCAAATCATTACTGCGGCAATTGAAACTGCAACCAGCAACGCAGCCAATATGCAAAGTATTGCTGCCAGCCATTTCGGAAAACGCCACTTTACCAACTTGCTGTATGCAGGGTTAAGAAGAAACGCGAGTAAGCATGCAATTACCAAGGGTATAAATACCGATTGCAGGATGTACAAAAAAGCTACTATCAAAGCTGTTGCAGCAAGTGATATTGCTATGTTTTTAATATGGATCATGTTTAGCTGCATAGCTTATTTTGGGTTGTGGGTGTGCTTAGTGGCGCCTGCCTTTAATGTAGGGTCCTTCATTCAAGTCAAGTTGCTCCAATGCTTTTCGTAATTTATCAGGAATATCAACACTATAAGTAATTTTATAGTATGAAAAACCATTACGCGGAAAATCAGTTTGTTCCGTTTTTATTACTAATTGATTAACTACTCCTTCCTGCTCGAAAGCTGTTTTAAATATTGCTGCACGCTTTTTATTAATGGCAGCATATTCACTATTTACTGTTGCCGAATCAATCCAATGACTGCATTTTTCCTGAACGGTAAACATTAGGTTCGAGCCATCAATACTACGGTTTAGGGCTGTAATAAACCCATCGCTTTTTACACTCATTTTTTCTACTTCAACTGAATCTTCAGTAGTGTAATTAGATGCACTCTTATTAAGCATTTGCAGGTAGTACTTCTTCTTTGCCAGGTATAGAAGTATGTTCTCCTTTTCTTTGGCGCTAAATACAACCGGGTTAATAGTTACCACAGCGTCGGTATTTTTTTTCAAAAATCCTGTTAACTCATCCATAAAATGTTGTTGGCTGTTGTTTAGTTCAACCTGCCTCATATTCCAGCTAAAAGCCTGAAACTCTTCTACGTCATCTTTTTTATTATCAACGTATGCCCTGTAAGGGTAAGTTGGTGGTTTTACAAATATATTCTTTAGTATATCCAATACTACATCCTTAACTTTAAATTTGGGGTCGGTAAGTTTTCCTTCAATTGGTATTTCATAATCAATATAATTTCCCGGTTCGCGTAGTATAGAAAGTATAAGTGGTAATGGTAACCATTTAGCATCGTTCTTTCTAATACGTTTGGTTTTTTCGGGCGCAAGTATTACCAAGTGATTCATGCTTTTAATTGCGCTATCGCGCACTACCCACGATCCTTTAAGCGATAAAGTGCCGCTTTTAAGGGGGAACGAAGTATAAGTTACTACATAAGGATTAAAATCGGGTAATGCAATTTTATCTATTGCATATCCTATAGTAAAGTCACTAAAATCGGATGGATTAATGGCAAAATCAATATTCAAATTGCCATGTGGTTTAATATCAGAATTGATGTTAACCTTAAGTAAATCGTTTTTGCGGTCAATACTATCGGCCAAAATATTAAACGGCGAAACTGCAGCTCCAAATTTATCGCGCAACGAATAGTCATTAAAATGTATATCGCCATTGCGCAATGCAAACCTATTAGCGCTGTAATGGCTTTTTGCAAAGTTCTTACCCAATTCTTTCAAAAAGTCGACAATGGATACTATTAAGTTAAACTGCCCGGCATCCGATTTAGCTTTAGCTTCAGTATAGTTTTCGCCGTTAACACCAAACATACGACTTAAATTATCCAGCGAGTCGTAACGCTCGTATTTAAAAAACGGGTGTTGTATTGATATGGTATCAAATACATAATCAAATGTGCGCGGGCTTACTTTAATCATATTTATCTCCACCTTATCAAACGAGGCATAATCCTCTTTCATATTTTTCCCAAAATGAAAATCATTAATGGCTACATATCCCTTGGTGGTAAGCGCTACCGTGTTGTTAAAATTCCCTTTAGCATCTACATCAGCATCTACATTAGCGCGTATTATGCCAAAGTCGGCAATGTCTTTCAAATACTCATTTATAATGTACATGTCAAACTTCTTAATCTTAGCTTTTGCTGCATACTCCATGGTTTTTAAATTAAACCCAAAGTCAACAGCAATGTCGCCTGTACCCGGCCCGTTTTTAAAAGATAGTTTGGCATTAATGCTATCATTATCCCAACGCATACCGGGGCTACTGATATTTAAATCTGTAATAAAGTAGTTAACGGGTATGTTAGGTTCGAAATAATAAAAGCGTGTGTTTTTTACCTTAATATCTAAAAGGTTAAAGTGTGTTTTAGTGGTGTCTTTATTTAAAGTGTCCTTAGGGGCAAAGCGCGTTAGTATATCGCTAAAGTTAAATGTGTCTTTATTTTGTTTCAAGTGTATTTCAGCATCGCTAATGGTAAGGTTACTTATTTCGTAAGTTTTACCTATTAACTTAAACATGGCAAAATTTACATCAATACCACCGGCGCTTACAAAGGCGGTATCCTTATTGGCTTCAAATATTGTAATGTCGTTTATATGTGCGTACCCGGTAAATGGGTTTAGGTATATCCAGTCTAAGGTTATTTGCCTGCCAAGTATTTGTTCGTCATATTTTTCAATAGCCCACTTGGCTATAGGCGAAATAAATGCTATAACAAGCGCAACAAAGGCAAACAGCACGCCAAAGGTTATTAGTAGTATTTTCTTCCAGTTTCTTCCCTTATGCGTATTTCTATTCATGTGCGTAATTTTTTTTAACAAACGGAAAATGACATGCCATTTGGAATGGGTATCTATGTTCCCATTTGGTTCCTCAATATTTATTTCAGATTTGAAGCAGAAAAGAAACCCTGCCCGTTACAGGCAGGGTTCGTAACTCACGGTATAATTGGTTTAATTCGAGTTGCCTCTGAATAAATCTTTTAATGCCTTACCCAATTCGTCCATATCATGGTTAAACTCTCGTTTAAATTCCTCCCAATTACTTTCGTTGGTGTACTGGTAGCCAGTAATGCGCCTCCTTAATTCAGCGTTCGATTCCTGTAGCTTTTCAATGCTTTTATTATAAGCCGCATCTACTTTATCTTTAGCACTATTTTTTTTACTCCGTAATTCAGCAATATGGGCATCGTTCTGCTTAATTTTCTCCTCTTGTTCCTTTTTAAAACTTTCCCAATCGGCCGCTTGCTTGGTGCCCTGCATAAATTTATACTTGTTAAGTTTTACCATGTTGCCGAAAGCATTTGCTTGTAAAGTAGAGCCTGCTAATAGCGAAGCAATGATAATGGCTGCAAATATTGTTTTCATAACTTAGGTTTAGTGAGGTTAAGTGATCAACTGGGTGATACTACCTATGGTTGCCTGCCGGTAATTATCCTGAATAGTATGGCAATTACAGCCAATACTAACAAGGCATGTATAATACCACCTGCGTGGAAACCGATAAAGCCAACTGCCCATCCAATAATAAGCAGTACTGCAATGAGATATAGTAGGTTGTTCATAATATGTTTTTTAGTTAATGAATACTGTATTAACATATCTCAACACTTGTTCCAGCAATGTTAGTGTTACTATATGGGGCTTATATTGCCCAATTTATTTTACTTAGGGGCTTTGGTTGTATCCATTACAACTTTTTGGGCAATACCAACGTGGGTATTAGGTAACTGGCCTGCGGGGTCCAACTTAACGCCGCGTTCAATAGCCAATGCACGGGTAAACTCGGCACCAAAAAATAATATTTGCGACGAGTAGAACACCCAAACTAAAACCACTACTATAGTGCCTGCTGCGCCATAAGTATCGGCTAAATTGGTTTGGCCAATGTAAAGACTGATAACGTATTTGCCAATTGCAAAAAGTACTGAGGTAAATACTGAACCCCACCATACACTTCGCCATTGCAATTTGGCGTCCGACATAAATTTATATATAAGCGAAAACAGCAGGGCCATTACTATAAACGATAGACCGTTTTCGAAAATGGATAATAGTGTAACCGAGAAGCCTGAAAATACATTATTAATAATATGGCTAAAGGCGGCCAACCCTGCATGCAGCACTAAGGTTACCAACAGCAAAAATGCTAAACATATAATCATTGCAAATGAGAATACCCTGTTTAGTAAAAATTTTGCAAACGGCTTTTTTATATGTGGTTTTACATCCCATATAATATCTAACGATTTTCTTAGTTGGTCGAAAACACTTGTGGCACCCACTAATAGTACCACTAATGCTATAATAGTTGTAAATGTATTTTCGCCGGGTTTATAAGCCGCCTTTATTATATCCTGCAATTCTTCAGCGCTTTTGCTGCCTAAAAACTGTTCGGCTTGGCCTTTTATTTCGCCTATTACGGCATCGTGCCCAAATATGGCGCCTACTACCGATATTACAATAATCATCATAGGCGCTATTGAAAACACCATATAATATGATAAGGCCGCACCCAATGTAAATGTGTCGTGATTTTTAAAAAGCTGAATACTGTTTTTTAAAACATTAATTGCCCTTCCGTATTTGGTTTCACTGTGCTTACTCCACCATTTTGTAATTGTTGTTTTTATTTTATCTATTAAACTCATAAAGGAGGGTTTTGTTTTTTAGGGTAAATCCTTATCGGGCCAGAGCAGTTCAGGAAATATAAAGGTGTGCCCATCCTGTTGCTGCTGGTTGTTATTATTATTCTCGCTGTTGGTGCTAATTTTTTTTTTCAATTCTTCCAGCTGTTGTATCCGCCAAATGGTTATTTGAATATCGGTAAACACTGCATCGTCACCTGTTAGGTTTAAGTTACTGTCCATAGCTTAATCGTTTTAGAGTCCTGTTGCATAGTTTACAAATTGCATACCTCATTTGTACAGCAGGTAATTGCCAGCATTAATAGCGAATGCATCTATTTTTGCTTGCCCATTATTGCCCAATGGCTACTTATTTGAGTAGGTACTTGCCCATAGGGTATAGGTAATATCTTTTAACACATTAGCAGTATACGGCACTGTTTTTTGAGGGGGTTGGTATTCACCAAAACCAAACAGTAATGAAAACAATAACAACATACCTCGCCATAGGTGCTATTGCAGCATGTGTGGGCTTATCATCGTGCGTAGCTAAAGGTAAATACTTAATGGCACAGGATAACCTAAACCGCTTGCAGCAAGATAGTGCTGCAACCCACGGACAATTAGATGAATGCGCAACTAACCTAAGCACTTGCAATGTAAACCTCGGCGATTGTAATACTGCCAAAGCCGCTTTGCAAAGACAGAATAATTTATTGACAGGCAAAGTAGAATCGACTGAGAAGGATTTAAAAGATTACACTAACAAATCGGAAATGACAATTGCCGACCAAGCTAAGCGATTAAAAGATTTGCAGGACCTGATACAATCGCAACGTAACGTAATGAACAAGCTGAAGAAAAGTATTGCAGATGCCTTGGTGAACTTTAAAGCCGATGAGTTGAGCGTGTATGTAAAGGATGGCAAGGTGTATGTTTCGCTTGAAGAGAAATTACTTTTTAAATCGGGAAGTGCAGTAGTGGATCCTAAAGGTAAAGAAGCGTTGGGTAAATTAGCGCAAGTACTTAACAGCACTGCCGATATTAGCGTACTTATTGAAGGGCATACAGATACTGTACCCATTAAAACCGAAAAATTTGCCGATAACTGGGCACTTAGTACCGGCAGGGCCGCATCGATAGTAAGGATATTAACTAAAGATTATAATGTTGACCCCCATAGAGTTACAGCATCGGGCAGGGGGGAGTTTTTACCTGTTAAGCCGAACGATACACCTGAAGGTAAAGCAAGTAACCGACGTACCGAAATTATTATATCGCCAAATTTAAGCGAGTTATATAAATTACTTGGCGAGTAGTAACAAACATTATTTTATTAAAGTAGTTATTACTTAAAGCCTTGAGGAGTTAACCTCGGGGCTTTTTTTTGCCCATTAATGCTTGGCAATAATGGCATGCCTTTTTAAAATATAGGATACCTAAAACCTAAAATCATGAAAGCTTCATTGTATAAATTAAAATTGATAGCCTTTGTAGGCATACATAAATTGGGATATTTATCCGGTAATATGCGCTTGCAGCATTTAGCCCTCGAAAATATGGTACAACTTAGTATCCGCCTACAGGTACACCGCGAAAGAGAGATTAACCGCTTTAATTTTGAAAGAAACATGCATCAGCAATCTTTCTAAAATCATCATAAGTATTTATTTTCTATAAAAAAAATCTTTTTAGTAATGCACAAAACACTATCTTTTAGGTAGTGTTTTGTTGTTTTATTAAGCACTTTAATTAGGTTTTGTGCTAAAAAAATAAAAAAGGATTGGTTTTAGACAAGTCGAAAAAATGCTTTGGATGCTTGCATTAATATAATGCTTAAATTAGCGTTAAATTGTTAGGATGCAAACACAAGTTATTTCGGGCTTTAGCAATCAAATGCTAAACGCTTTTTCAAGGGTATATTATAGTATTAAAAAGGGTTCCCCCTCTTATCGTTCCGCTATCATTATTCTCGCTTCGTTAATAGGTAAAAAATCGGTTAATATTATATTGGCCGATGATGATGTTGAAGACAGGGAATTGTTTTTAGAAGTAATGGAGGAAATAATGCCACATGTAAAAATTACAATGGCTGAAAACGGGCAACATTTAATGGATCTGTTAAAGATTAATCACTCGCCCGATGTTATTTTCCTTGATTTAAACATGCCTTTAAAAAGCGGGCATGAATGCTTAAGGGAAATTCGTAATACTCAATCCCTATCTACCATTCCGGTTATTATTTATTCTACTTCGCGTAGCCCTGAAGATATTGATGCCACCTATAATACAGGTGCAAATTTTTATTTCCCCAAACCTGATTCGTTCCGCGATTTTAAAACTGTAATGAAAAAGGTATTATCGCTTGATTTGCACGAAGTACTGCAACCGCGCCAAAGGGAACACTTTATACTTAGCGTAAAACCCCATTAATATATTTGGCTAAAGCAGGCAAATAAAAAAGCCCAGAGGAAAACCTCGGGGCTTTTTTATTTATATAAATGTCCCGTCCTGAAATAGCGATACACAAAAAAACAATTGCTATGAAAGAAGGAACAAGTACTTATGTCAAACGCAGCCAAAAAGATTACAGTCTTGGGCTCAAACACCAGATAGTTCAGGAAA
>Ga0164241_10004158_pt1 | contig 14166 bp, 13 predicted proteins | sample OricomyardsoilBY_FD_108780 | JGI IMG/M metagenome (GOLD analysis project Ga0164241, IMG submission 108780) | Backyard soil microbial communities from Emeryville, California, USA - Original compost - Back yard soil (BY) | ecosystem: Environmental > Terrestrial > Soil > Unclassified | place: USA...
GCCGCCTTCGCCGCTCGCACCGCCGTGCTCAACAATCACTCCAGAGGGCGACGAGCCGCCGACGTTCGCGGGCGAATCCTTCGCGTTGCCGCAGCCTGCGAGAATGAGCGGGACGACCACGGCCGCCAATGACTGTCGAACTGCCATAGTCCGCGCGAATAGCACGTTCGACCAGGCGCCTGAATCGCGCATCGGTCAGCCGATACGACCCTGCCCGGAAAATTCCAGGCAGATTCGCTTCACTTTACGTCGACGTAAAAGTCGAGGCTTTGCAGGCCCGTGATCGGCCCTTCCCAAATCTCGAACCCAACGGCGACGGCACGAACGTGGGTCGAGCCCGGGATCGTCAAGCCGCGCATCTCCGCATCGCGTGCGAAGTCGAGCACGTCGAACTCGATCTCGTGGCTGTCCGACCCCTCGTGGCGTATCCAGTTGACGATCGGACGGCCATTCACCGTGCCGTTCCAGATGTCCCACTTACCTTCAACGTTGGCGACCGTGATGCCTTGGTACATGGCGTTCGGAGAGCCCGCGGGCTGATAGCCCGGCGGATCGCGTAGCCAAACCATCAGGTAGCCGGTGAACTTCGTCGCGTCGCCAACCCAAATGTCGTACGCGGCGTTGTACTTGCCGTTTTCATTTCCGTTGGGTGCCCAGCGCCAACCGGTGCGCAGACTGGTCAATTCGGTGATCGCTTTCGGCAGGCCGCAATCACCCTTCTGCATCACGGAATACTGGCCACAGAACACCGACGGATACGATGCGGGCTGGCCGCCACTGCCCGGCGTGCCCTCCATCTTGTCGACCGTGAACGAGGTTCCGTTCCACGAAACGGTGTGGCTCTGAAAACCGGGGCCCCAACCATTCGTGATCAGCACGTAGCTCTGCCCATTCCGCTTGATGTCGGACGCTGTGTAATAGCGTTCACTCGACATGCCCATGCCCATGTAATCGCCGTTGCCGAGCGTTCCGTCGCCGGTCGACTTGGCACCGGCAACGCCCATGCTCCCGGCACTCCCCGCGCTGCTTCCCGCGGCGCCGGCAGTTGCGGGACTGCCGGAACTTCCGCTGGAGCCGCCTGCGCTGCTCCCGGCCGCCGCGCCACCACTGCCACCGCCTGCGATCGCGCTCGGCGCACCAGCGACGCTTCCTCCACTGCCTGCGGACGCCACCGGCGGGCTTCCGGCTGTGGAACTCACGTTGTCTGGAGGAACAGCAGAAGAGGAACAACCAAATGCGGCTACGGAAAGCGGGATCAAGCACGCCAAGGCGAGAGTGCGCATGGCCGCGAACCTACACTGCGGAGAGTGTGCACGCTTGTGCGACTGCAATGGCAACGATCCGAATTATCCGAAGAGCATTGAAGAATTTCAGTGGAGGCGCGGCGTCGCGAGGCATACGCGCGGAAAGCGCATTCAGCGGCGGCTGAATGTGCATCGGGCAGCAAATAATTGAACTGCCGACACGGCGCCGAGACTCCGCTTACGCTTGGCCTCGAGATTCGGCTCGCCTTCGCTCAGATGACAGAATTGTAGTCGACCAAGCCGCGCACCTCGCGTGCAGGTTTAAAACAGGTGGTAGTCGTCGTCCGCGAGCGTGAGTTGTTGAGCATTCATTGCTTGCAGGAGTCGACGTCTGATATCGACACGGGCGTGTGCATCAAGTGCAGATAGGTTGCGCAGCGCTGCGGGGGTCCTGGTCGAGGGCGCAGTCGCGCCCAGCCGCGGATCGGCGAACGCGATTTCTTCCCCGAGCCTGTCCACCGGAGGCTAGGAAGCCTGCGCTCGCATGGTGCGCACGCGAGCCAGTCCGAAGACCAGCAGGCCAAGGGTCAACACAACCAAGGCGGTCGGACTGCTTGCCGGTGCTGGCGTGGCATCGGATTGCGCGTGGAGCGCTGCCAATTGCGCGCGCGTGGTGTCGTGCGTCAGCTCTACTGCTATCGAGTCGGCGAACGCATACAGCGTGTTGGGTTGGCCGGCATCCGAACTGGTGTCCATGCTAGCGAGCGCGCTCTGGACGGCGTCGATTTCGGACTCCGAAAGACCGAGCTGGGCGAGCTCGAGCCGGATTCTGAACTCGCACTGAAGTAGTAGTGTCCCGGTTGCAGCGTGAGGTTCACGTCCACGGGCGCGTCACTCACCGACAGCACACCGCTCTGAGTCTCGTACCAATACAAGCTCACGGACTGACGCTGACGCGGCTCAGGCGCGGCCGCGATGATTCGCGCGGTCGCCGGCTGTGAGATGCGAAACTCGTACTGCGCGCCCGCGGAGTTCATGCCGTGAAACGACACTTGGCTGCCGTAAAGATTCGGCGCGATGGCGGAGCCGTTGGCGTCGAACGTGAGGAAGCCCGGGCTGAGATTCGAAGACACCGAGGTGATGGCGGTACATCCGGTCACGTACGGTGCGTCGCGTACTTCGAAGTTGCGACCGAATGAGCCGGACAGGGCGCTCGTCGCTTGGCTCTGTGAGCCGGAGAATGCGTAGGGGTAGCTCACGATGTAGTTGACGCACCAGCTGCCCCCAGAACGGTTTGCTGAGAGGGTCGTGATTTCCGCGGCGGCCTGCCTAGGCGAGGTCAAAAAGCAGGCCGCGACCACGAAGAGGCTGGCATTCCGCAACACTGAGTGAGAAGCGAGTGCCAACTTGCGTCCACGTCGATTCGACATCGGCGCAAGTTATAGAAACTGTGGGTCACATCGATGACGAGAGCACGACGACGACGTGCGGCGAACACTTAGTGTCAATTTCGTGCAAGTTCGCTCAGAGCAAGTAGGGTGTGGCTTACGGAAAGGAGCCATCTAAACGACGGACAAGGACAGCCGGCGCGCCTACGGTACGCAGCGTCCGTCGATGCAATGTGCGGTGAGACCGCACGAGTCGGCGTAGAAGCAATCAGGGGCCCATTCACCATATGTGTTGCAGCGGCCGTGAATACAATACTCCGGCGAGGTCAAGTTTGCGTGACATTCTTTCACGGCTTGGCACCACTGAGGGCAACGCGGGTCCGCGCACCCTCCTGCGGTGCTACAGTCGGCAGTCGAACATTGGGGCGGGTGTTGTCCGTGGTCGGCCTGACAGACGCCGCTCAGGCAGGTGTCATGAGCACCGCACTCAGTGCTGGCGGTGCAACCGGGCAAACACGTGCCATTGAAGCAGACTGAGCCGGCCCCGGGGCAGTCGCCGTTGACGATGCATTGGTCGGCGGGAGCGGAACGGCGTTGGCAGAAGCCGCTTGCGCATTCGTCACCGGTGCCGCAGTCGGTCGAAGACAAGCAGGGCGGCTGACACAAGCCGTCGAAACAACGACCCTGCGGAACGCAGTTACGGCTGAACTGGCAGAGTTGCGGTTCGGGCACGACCGGGGTGCAGCGGCCCGACAAGCAACCGTCGCCGGGCCCACAATCGGCAAGGGACGAACAGGTGGGGAGGGGTGTCGGCCCGCGATCGGCCTGACAGACGCCATTCACGCACGCATCATGAACACCGCACTCGGAGTTGGAACTGCAGCTCGCGAAGCACGTTCCCCAGTGGCACACCCCACTGGCCGGACAGTCTCCATTGTTGATGCATTCGCTGCCGAGATCGAAGTCGGTATAGCAGAAACCATAAGTACATTGCTCCCCGGTGCCGCAGTCGCTCGGGCCCGTACAGGGATCCTGACACCAACCGTCAAAACACCGACCCTGCGTTCCGCACTCGTAGTTGTACTGACACAACTTTCGCTCGGGCTCGACCGACTTGCAGGCACCGGACAGACAAATCGTGCCTGATTTGCAGTCGCTGGTGCTACTGCATGGTTTCGGCGCACGGTCGGCCTGACAGACGCCATTCAGACACTTGTCGTGCGCACCGCACTCTGCGCCGGAGCTGCAGCCGGGAGAACACCTCCCCCTGAGGCACACCGAACCACTCGCCGGGCAGTCTCCATTGTTGATGCATTCATCGCCGACAAGCCAATCGAACGCGCAAAAGCCGTTTTCACACCAGTCCCCGATGCCGCAGTCGGTCGGCCCCGCACAGGGTGATTGACACCTACCGACGCTACACTTCTGACCCTGCGGTCCGCACTCATAGTCGAAGTTACAAGAGGTTGGCGCGGACTCCACCGGTTTGCACGCTCCGGACAGACAACCTGCGCCGTGTTCCCACTCGACGTTCGTGGTGCATGCAACGGCGGTTTCACCGCGCGAGCCTCCGGAATTGCCGCCGGTGCCCGCGTTCGTGGGGTTGCCTCCTGTTCCGGGCAATGTTGCCGGGTCACAGCTCACGCTGCCTGCGACGCTCGACGAACCGCCCATTCCCGCGCTCGAGTGCGCGCCAGCGGACGCGCCGCCCGTCGCCACGTCACCGGGCGCGCCCGCCCTTACGTCGCTGCTCCCCGACGCACCTCCTGCGTCGCGAGCTCCGCCGCTGGCACCGCCGCTTCGAGCTGCAGTGCCCGGGTCGACGCCGCTCGCGCCCGCTCCACGCGGTAAATCGTGAATGTCGAGACAAGCCGAGAGTGTGAGTGGCACTGACAAAGCCAAACAGATCACCGAGGAGCGAGCCATGGAATCCTCCTTTGGTTCGATTGAAGGGCGCTGCGTACCAGCGCTCCACCCTGCGGCGCGACTATACGCTTTTAGACTCGCAATGAATGGCCAAAGATCAAGCGCGTGCGTACGCTCGACGACGAGTCGCATTCGGCCACGTTTCCACGTTCACCTGCGCCACACCTCTGCTCGTCGCGAGTTCTCTCACGCCCAGGGCTTCTGAGGACAACGTTTGAGTACGCTTGCGAACCGGAAGCTCACAACCTCGAGGTTGTAGGCACCGCGAACCCGCAGGCTGCATAGGAACTATCCGGAGATCGTTCCTGCTGCGGCTGAACGGGGCTATCGCTAGGTGAAGTACCGCGAAAGGAAACCACATGGAGGATTGCCGTGGCAGATGACGTGTCACTTGCTCGCTGGAGCGGAATTCTAGCCACCATCGCCCTCTTTTCTCAAATCACCGGTAGTACAACCGCGGTAGCGCGCTGGCTACGTCATCCGTGCCACCAACGGACTCGATCCATGCTCGTGTCTCAGCGCCCTCACAGCGCGCAGACGGCGTCGATGCAATGGCGGTTGGGGCCGCACGAGTCGGCGGATCCGCACTGACGGCTCCATTCACCCTGCGTGGAGCAGAAGCCGTGAATGCAAGCCACCGGCGACGTTAGGTTCTGGTGACATTCTTCAGTGGCTTGGCAGGGTTGATAGCACCCCGCGTTCCTGCAGATTTCTTCGGCGCCACAGTCGGCATTCGAGGAACATGGGGGCGGGAGATGCTGTCCGTGATCGGCCTGGCAGACGCCGTTCAGGCAGGTGTCATGAGCACCGCATTCAGCGCCGGTGCTGCAACCTGGCAAACACGTGCCATTGAAACAGACTGAGCCACCCGCGGGGCAGTCGCCGTTGACGGTGCATTGCTCGCCGGGGGCGGAACGTTGTTGGCAGAAGCCGCTCGCGCATTCGTCACCGGTGCCGCAGTCGGTCGACGACGAGCACGGCCGCTGACATAAACCGTCGAAACAACGCCCCTGCGGCCCACAGCTGCGGCTGAACTGGCAGAGTTGCGGTTCGGGCACGACCGGAGTGCAGTGGCCCGACAAGCAACCGTCGCCGGGCCCACAATCGGCAAGGGACGAACAGGTGGGGAGGGGTGTCGGCCCGCGATCGGCCTGACAGACGCCATTCATGCACGCATCATGCACACCGCACTCGGCGTTGGAGCTGCAGCTCGCTAAGCACCACCCTCCCCAGACGCACACGCCATTGGCCGGACAGTCTCCATTATGGCTGCATTCACCGGGGAGATCGTCGTTGGGGAGGCAAAAGCCCTCAGAACATTCGTCCCCGGTGCCGCATTCGCTCGAGCCCGTACAGGCGTGAAAACAGCGTGCGTCGAGGCACCGACCCTGGGGGCCGCACTCGTAGTTGTACTGGCAAAACTTCTGGTCGGGCCGCACCGACTTGCAGGCACCGGACAGACAACTCGTGGTGGATCCGCACTCGCTATTACTACTGCATGGTTTCGGCGCACGGTCGGCCTGACAGACGCCATTCAGACACTTGTCGTGCGCGCCGCACTCTGCGCCGGAGCTGCAGCCGGGAAAACACCTCCCCCTGAGGCACACCGAACCACTCGCCGGGCAGTCTCCATTGTTGATGCATTCATCGCCGACAAGCCAATCGATCGCGCAAAAGCCGTTCTCACACCAGTCCCCGATGCCGCAGTCGCTCGGCCCTGCACAGGGTGATTGACACATAGCGACGTTACACTTCTGACCCTGCGGTCCGCACTCATAGTCGAAGTAACAAGAGGTTGGCGCGGACTCCACCGGCCTGCAGGCTCCGGTCAGACAACCCATGCCGGCTTCGCACTCGACGTTCGTGGTGCATGCAACGGCGGTTTCACCGCCCGAGCCTCCGGAATTGCCGCCGGCCCCCGCGTTCGTCGGGCTGGCTCCGGCTCCGGGCATTGTACCGGGGTCACAGCTCACGCTGCCTGCCGCGCTCGGCGAACCACCCATTCCCGCGTTCGAGTGCGCGCCTGCGCTGGCTCCGCCGCTTCGACCTGCAGTGCCCTGGTCCGCGCCACTCGCGCCGGCGCGCGTTGATGCGTCACCCTCTTCGTGGTCTGCAACGCATGCACCGCTCTGGGTGCAGGCAGCGTCTGGCGGACAATCAGCGTCAGAATGACAGCCGGGATCATCATGTCCCTGATGCCCACCATGCGGCAAATCGTGAATATCGAGACAAGCCGAGAGTGTGAGTGGTACGGACAAAGCCAAACAGATCACCGCGGAGCGAGCCATGGATACTCCTTTGGTTCGATTGAAGGGCGCTGCGTAGCAGCGCTCCACCCTGCGGCGCGACTATACGCTTTCAGCCTCGCGATGAACGACTAAAGTAAAACAATCGCGTTTGCTCTCGCGCGCCGTGCTGAGTCGCATTTGCGACACAGTTTCCGGTTCCCGCCATGCCCATCTGCGCCACACACCGGCCCGAATCAGCGGGCTCCGCATCGGGCCGACGGCCGCCGACTTCGAGTCGGGTCTCTTGGTGGCCAGTGCGGGGCGCAAATGCCTTACGCCAAATTTGTAGATTCCATATCGCGGTCGTCGGAAAGTCACAGTTGCGTGGCGGTGAAATTGATTGTGCCGCGCGAAGCTTCGGCGATAATCACGCCGCCGCAGGGGATTGAATCTGCGCGCGGAAAGCAAAGGGGTAACCATGGATTCGTTCGATCACGCTCGGGTTCTGTTTCTAACCATTGGCGCACTCTGCTGTGGCGCGTGCAGTGGCGCATCGCCGGAAGAGGGCGAGGGCAGAGGTGCCGCGGACAGCTATGTCGCGGGCTCGTCGGTGCAAGCCGTGTGCGCTCCCAGCCACGAGCATTTCATTGATCTCGGAGATCTCGATCCGGTTCACGCGCCGAACACCACCGTCGCCACCGCGCTCAACGATCAGGGTACCGTGGTTGGCTCCGGCATGACTCTCGCTTCCGGAGGGACGAAGCGCCACGCTTTCCGTTGGAAGGCCGAGACGGGGCTGGTGGATCTGAGTGAGGTCCCAGGAGAGGTGAGCTACGCGAGCGATGTGAACGAGCAAGAGCAAATGGTGGGTTACCGGATGCTGCCCGGCGGATCCAACCAAGCCGTGCTGTGGGATGCCGAAAATCAGGTCCATGAGCTTGGCTTCCTCGGAGGCACGTTCAGCCACGCTTACAAGATCAACAATCGTGGGCAGGTCATTGGCGATGCGGACGACGCCTCCGGAATGTTGCGCGTCTTCCTCTGGGACGCGGAGACCGGAATGGTCGCTTTAGATCTGCCTGACTACACCAATCTGCGGGACATCAATGATTCCGGAGTGGTCGTCGGGAGTTGGCTCGACGACGGGGGTTACGTCGGTTTCACATGGACCAAGGACGGCGGCCCCGTCGAGCTGGATCGGCTCGGTAGCCACATTGGTATTCCCGACAGCATCAACGCCCAGGGGGAGATCGTTGGAACCGTAGAATTCTTCGAAACCACTTCGGTGAAGTGGACGGACGGTGTCGCGCAAATCTTACCGGCGCCCCCCAATGCCAGCTCGAGGAACCCTCACGCAATCAACGACGCAGGATGGGTCGTCGGTGACAGCACGCCAGGGGGGCAAGCGGTCGAGTGGGATCCCCTGCTACGGGTCCGGTTGCTCCCGCTCCAGGCATCTCAGAGCACCGCAACGGACGTAAATAACTGCGGCACGGTCACGGGTACTCGCGTGGGCGACGACTGCGGGCAGCGTGCGTATCTGTGGGAGCCGGAGCGCCCAGCTCCGTAGCAATCGCCAGCGATGAGTCGATGAGTGAGTACTGCTTACGAGCGGGCCGTCATACGAGCTACGCGACGCTCGAGCCGAGCCGCGCCCGCTCGACCCCAATATCCAAGTGGGAATTGGGGGGGCAGCGGGCGTGGCGCGCGCAACTCGGCGCGTAGCTCTCAGCGCGATTCAATGAGCTGGCGTGTCGATCTCCACACCGTGGTGGACTAACGCGTCCAGACGCCACCAGTGCGGGCTGGTGACCGATGACGTCGAAGTAGGCGGCGCGGGCGGCTGCCTAGTTTGCCCGGAGTGTATGACTCTCGCCTGGCGCCAGATCTGGAACGGCGGGGGCGATGGCGGCGCGTATCGCTGGCAAATCGCGGTGGGCGTTGGAGCCGGTCAGAAAGAAATGACCATTGGCGCGTATATCGAACAAGCCAAGCTTGATGCTGCGCAATCTCGCGCGCAACAACGTGCTCGCAAAGCAAACCAAGGGCCTGTGGCTAAAGAACTCATCGCGCTCATTACCCTCATGTTGCAGGCGCCGATCAACTCGTTTGTCGGCATCCTAGTCCGGTTGGTCGCTATTGCAGGGGTGGTTACCTGCTTTCTTTTGGTTCTGAGTCGCCTGCTTGGATTGTCCGTTCATAATAATCAAATCTCCTTCTCGCGAGTCGTCGAAAATGACGTGCAAACCGAGGTGATTGCTAGCCAGGGGTGGCAAGTTTCCTCGGTGAAGGTCAAGACGGGGGACCAGTTATGTCTGAAGCCCACCGGGCGCATTCACATCGCGGCAAACCAGATGGTGGCTCTCAGCGGCACGGGCAAACAGCTTGCCAAGATCTATGAAGAGCCTTCGTCCGAGGGCCGTCAACTCCCCGTGTTGCTCGACTTACCGAAGTTCAGGTGGGACTGGGTGCCTCCTGGCGGTGTCAACGTGGTGGATGGCACGCTCGACGAGTGCAAGTTGCTGGCGAAGGCTCCCTGGGGCTCCCTGCTATTGAGCGTCTTTTCTTCCGAGGTTCGCAGCGTGACCACCGGCATCGAAGACCCAAGTAAGTACCCAGGTACCGAACAGATCTTGAAGCCGGAAGCGATGAAGGTGATTGATCGACGTAGGGGCATCAGGGCCGAGCAGGATGGGTACTTGGCATTCACGGTGAACGACGCCGTTTTGCGAGACGACGTCGAGCCCTGCAAACAGATGAAAAACGCACTCGGCAGAGCCTCTGAAGCGCTCCAAGCTGACCCTGATCACCGCTTCACCGTGGGCCCGCTATTTTGGTACTCCGACAACTTGGGCGCCTTCCGTGTTCAGATCGAGAGGCATGAATGCGTTGAGGCTCCATAGCGAGAGCCAGCGGGAAGGCGCGCTCAAAATATTCGACGGAGCAAGAGCTGGCCGGTGCAATTCAAGATCGCTCCATCCGCGGTGCACGCGCCACTTCGATTGCTTGCCGCGCGCACGAAAAAGATCTCGTTCCGAACCATTGCCGCCAAAGATTGACTCGGATGACGGAGTGGAAATCGAAACGTCGCTGACTCAGTTAGATCGGCAAGACGACGCATACTTGGGCGGCTTCGATCAGCGCCGCTTCATCGGCAGTGCATTCCGCCCACTGGGTAGTGGGCAGCCGAGGCCACGCGCTTTCGGGGAGTGTCGTCCAGGCTAGCGGCCCAGTGTCGGATTCGAGCGCGATGAACAGCGCGTCATCAGACGTGCGGCGCACACACGGTAGGTGGGCAATCGCCGGAGCGGCCGGAACGCCTGTCAGCGCGGCGCGCGGTCCGGGCTCTTGGCAGCCGATTTTCGTTGCGAAAGCCGACACGCACTCGGCTTTCAGGTCATAAGCATAGCCATGAGTGGGTACGAGTGAGCCGGAGCAATCCTCACTGCTTGCGGGCGGCGGAGCAGGCGGTGTGCCGAGGAGTAAGGTCAGATTGCTGATGCAAAAATCGAAGTTCGAAGCAACATTGTTGGTCGGGACGTGGAACTGCACCGAGAGAATGCGCCTGGGATCTAGCGCTGATTGGTTGGTGTAGAACGGAAGCGCCGCGGCATCCTCGAACAGCACGCGGTTGCGTCCGGCCTGAACGGGACTCGCGAAGCTTGGAGATGGCGAGGCCTGCCACACGGCGGGCTCGCTGGGTCTCGCTTCGGGCAAGATCTCCACACGCAGACCTCGCTGCGGCACTCGATCGATATCGAAGGCGATGCCGATCACGCGATTGGCCGAAGCGTCATAGGGCAGACGGTGCGCACCATCTTGGACGAAATTGAATGCGACTCCGGCGCCCCACATGGTTCCGTAATCTGGCGTGCCCGGACTACCGACGATGTCGAGCACTTTTTCCACGGTACCACCGACGCAGATGGAGGTCGGCTTGTTCGAGGTGTAACCAATCTGCGCGCACTCGCTCGTCGCGTGTCCAGCGAGTTCGCAATCCCCGCCGGCGCTCGCACCGTCCGGCCCGCGTCCATCACTGACGACATAGAGTGCGCCGGAAACGCCGAAATCTACGGCTCCCAGCATGCCATTGTCGCCCACCACGAGCGGGATCTCGTTGGGAGCGCTGCCAGCCGTGCCCGCCCCTGACGTGCCGCTACTACCGCTACGGCCCCCCGCAGCCGTGCTGTGCGACTGACCTGCCGAGCCTGCGAGCGAGACGCTCCCGCCATCCTTCCCAGCGGAGGAGTCGTCGTCGAGAGCGCCGAGCGAGACGTTCCCGCCGATGCAGTCCTTTGCGCCGATGAACGAGACCGAAATTCCAACTAGCAACACGTGAGTCAAGAACGTCGCCTTGGTCATTGATACTTTCATCCCCTTACCGAATGAGTGGTCGAGGAGGAGAGGAACCGTGAGTCAAAATCATCGCTGCGGGTCGGCGCACGAATTTTTTACGCGAACCGCCAACGACGAGCTGCTGTCCTTAGCCAAGAAGCGCTCGGCCGCGCGGCGCGCGCGTGTGCGGTCTCCCATTTGACAAGCCGCAAATACTTCCGCCGCCAAGCGTTCGCTCTTGAGTAGGCCATTCGGATGAAGCGCGTCGTAGCTCGTGATCAGTGCCAGGGCACGTGTGCCTTGGCTGTCGCGCAACGCCTCCTGTACGCGCGTCATCAAATCGAGCTCGGCGCGCAATGGCGAACCGCGATCCGTGCTTATAGAAGAGCTCGGCGCAATCGCTTCCGCGTTGCGCTTGAGGCTGGGGGGCGCCGCGCTCTTTTCGCCCGCGGTGCTTTGGCTGGGGCTAGTTTCGGGCGCTTCTGCCGAAGGAGTTCGCGCCACTTCGACGACCGACTCGCGGCGCGGGGCCTGTTCGCGACGGTCGAGTACGCGTGCCGTCATGGGACGTGCGCTCGGCTCGGGTGAGAGCGACGCCCTGGTCGGCAATGCGAGCTGAGCCGCGCCCACGAGTAGCAAGCCGACCCCAACGCCAATCCCTAGGCTACTAGCGACGATCAGCGATAGGGGCTGAGCGCTCGCCTGGGCAGCGCCCCCGAGCACCGTGGCGATGCCGCCCGCCGCCGCTCGCGCGAGGACCTTTTGTCGTAGGCGCGCGCGGTGCGCCGCCCCCGGCACGTGCTCGTCCGAAAGCGCAGCGCGAATCAGCGATCGCGCTTCGTCGTTCAGCTCACGGGTCACTACCGAGCTCTCCAATCGTCTTTTGCGCGTAGGCGGCGCACGGCCGCTTCGAATTGGCGTCGCGCGGCCTTCACCCGCGAAGAGACGGTGTTCAAGTTGCTACCCACTGCGACAGCAACCTCCGCCATCGTCATTTCCTCGAGCTCTGCCAGCACGAACGCCGCGCGCTTGTCGGGGTCAAGCTCCGAAAGCGCGGCGTATAGCAGTGCGACGGCTTCGCTTCGCGCGTGCTGTTCGTGCGGATCGAGCGACTGCTGGTCTCGCAGTTCGACGTCGATCGGGATCGTGTTCTCGAGGCGCCGTCCGCGACGGATGTAGTCGCTCGCGACACGCAAAGTGATGCCGAAAAGCCAAGTTCGGATCGAGGAACGCTGCTCGAATTCGCGCAGGCGTCGATGGACCACCAGGAAGACGTCTTGCAAAGCGTCGTCGACGGCGGCGGGCGCGACGCCCAGGCGTCGCAGCGTTCGCCAAACCAAGTCGAACTGCTGCTCATAAATTGCATCGAAGTCGAGGGGGGGAGTGCTGCGCTCAGGCTGACCGGGCTGACCTTCGAGGACATGAGGCCGCCCGAGGTCTCGTACCATCACTGAGGGTGAGTGGTTGGGACTCGGGGCATTGGTGACGGAAAGCGCCCGGGACCTCACCGAAAGGTCATTTCGGCCCCCAAACCAAACTGGGCGCCCAGGGAGTTCGGTCGGAACAGCTGTCGGTCAGGGTCGATGTAAAACTGGCCGTGCGTCGGCAATGCCGAGAGACTGGCTGCCAGGAGCAAGTTCGCCGTTCGGTGCACGGGAAGCCGGAACAGCAGCCCAAGGTCGAGCCCGAGCAGCCAGACGTGACCGGATTGGGGGGCGCTGACGTCGCTACCCACACCATGAAGGAGATCGAGCTGGACCCCTGCATATGGAGTCACCAGGCCATTGAACAGCGCGTAGCCGAGCGAAGCTCCGACACTCGCCAGCCACAGGTCACCCGCGCCTCCCTGCGTGGCAACGTGCTGCGTCGGGAAAAATCCCAGCTCGAGCGCGAGCACGAAGCGCTTGCTCTCGAGCGAGCTTCGCAAGACGACCCCGGGGGCAATGCCGGGCAAACGACCCAACCAGACTGAGCCGAGCGCGCCCAGCGCCCCCTCGAGTCGCGGCGCCGCCCCAGTGCTCGTGGACGTTGATCGGCTCGCGGCGAGCTCGGGAACCCGAAGCGGTGCAGTGGCCGGGGTTGGCAAAGCAGGGGGTGCCGGCGCGACCGGAACATCGGCGAACCTAGCCCAACCTGGCGCGTCGGGCGGGAAGGCAGCGCGCCTGGGGTAGTCGGGGTCGATCGACAACGCGATCAACAGCGCCATCGCCTCTCCGAGCTCACCACAGGTCGGCGCGCTCACGGTACGAATGCCGCCGCCGCTCGCCCCAGCCCCCACCTCGAGCAGCCAGGTCGAGCTCGCGCTCGGCTGAACGGCGGCGGAAAGTTCGACGGTGGGTGAATTGGCGGCTGGAACCAGCGTGTGTCCCACCAGCTGCTCGGCGCGGCCAAGCACTTCAGCTCGCGAAGGGCAGCCTGCGGGCGCGCTCCATTCGAACAGAAACCGCGAGTCCGCGCCCCCGCTGACCGCCGAGGCGCCATCAGGTGCGGCCAAGGCGGTGCTCGTCATGAACAGCAGGGTTCCCGCGAGTCGCATGCCAGACTCTATCCCGAGCGTCCCTCGTTTGAAACGGCCCGGCGCGCGCTCGGCCAAGCCGCAGAGAACAGAACTTCCGAGGGGAAACGGGTGGGGGGCTTACTTGGCGCGACCTCAGCCGCTCACCCTTCTTGCCGACGACTCGACGCTCAAGAGCCTCGAGCTTCACTGATCGGCGAACAGATCCATTCGCCACTGCCCGCGAACAAGCGGATCAACTCGTCGTACTCACTTGTCTCGCGGCCGAATACATCACGTGTGTTGGTCGTGGCTTGCGACAGTGTCTTGGTGATGCGTTCGAGATAGCTGTTCGAACTGTCTTCGGTTTCAAAGTAATCAAAGGCTTGGGTTGAGAGCTCAGCTGACTGACTGAACTGATCACACCAGCGGCGAGTTTCAGCGTAGTTGCCGCATGAGCTGAATTAGGTTGGTGTCGTCAGTCCACTACCTGACTCGGGTTGAGCGTGACAGCTGGAGCAGGTGACCAGTCTCGCGTTGCGCCGCTCCAA
>Ga0164241_10004159_pt1 | contig 14164 bp, 16 predicted proteins | sample OricomyardsoilBY_FD_108780 | JGI IMG/M metagenome (GOLD analysis project Ga0164241, IMG submission 108780) | Backyard soil microbial communities from Emeryville, California, USA - Original compost - Back yard soil (BY) | ecosystem: Environmental > Terrestrial > Soil > Unclassified | place: USA...
GAAGAATCTCTCGATCGTGCGCCGAGAGACACGCGTCCCGCGCTCGCGTGTAAGGTAGGACGCGAGCGCAAAGCACATGTCCGCGCGAGGCGTGATGGAGGCGATCCCAGTACGGATCAGGCACTGACCAAGGATGTGGAGCTCGATCAAGCGGAGGTTTCCAGGGTGGGGACGCCGAAGAAACTACCGTATCGTACCATCGTTCGATATACAACCGATGATTATCCAACGGTGCGATTTCGAACGGATAGTTTCTGAACGGTTCGTGCGGTGCTCCGCGCCGCTGGTAGATCGCGCCCTACCGATGGCTTTCCGCTAGCAGGTTCTCGCCCAGGGCACGATGTCGAGTCTGGCGAACGGTATTTCCTTGCCTGTTTTCTCGCAGATACCGAAGCGATCCGGGTCGTGGTAGAGTCGCTCGAGCGCTGCGTTGATCTCGGAGAGGGTCGCGGTTTCCCGGTCGGCCATGGCGGCGTCGAGTTCCTGTTGCATGGTGTCGGTGCCCTGGTCTGCCATGTGGAGTGGCATCTTGGTTACGTCGCCTGATTGATCCTGCTCATCCTCGTTTTCATGCTGTTCGGTGTAGCGGCCGAGGAGTTGGTTGATCCGCTCGCGTTCCTGCAGGAGGCGGGCTTCGAGGTGGTTCCGTTGGTCTCTGGTCATGCTGGAGATACATGCAAGGGTCGGGCGAGAAGATCGGATCGACTGGGCGGCGTGTACGGACGCCTTTTCTGGAGGGCCGTGGTAACGGTGCGCGGTAGACGGATGCAGGTCTGGCGCAGGTCCCGGATTCCGGATCGGAGCTTTCAGTTCAGCCGTGGATGGGCCGCGAAGAAGTCCCACATAACGTCGGTGGCGACGATATCGGAGTCGTCGCGGCCCGGGAACGTGTACCAGGGCACATCGTCGCCGGGCCAGCGGTGGGTGCCGTCGATGATGGTGTACAGGACGACGGCGGTTCCGTCCGCGCACGGTGTGTAGGAATCGACGATGACGTTTCGGTCGTCAGAGACGGTACGGGAGGTCGGCGCGGTCGGACAGTGATCGTTCATCAGCCAGAACGATATCGTGTTTTTTACGGATACTATGTTGTCGGGTCCGTCGGATTCCGCGCCGCCGGTGTAGGGAACATCGGCGTCGGCGAGTCCGTGAAAATGGATTACCGAAACGGGATGTGCGGGTGCTGCAAATCGAATCGTGTCGCCGTGTTCGTCGATCATTCCGATGGAGCCGGCGGTCACGCCGATTGCAGCGATCCGGTTGGAGAGCGCGGACGCGAGGCGGTATGTCATGATACCGCCGTTTGAATGTCCCGCTGCAAATATGCGACGCGTATCGATGCGATACTTGCGTTCGATCAGATTGATGATGTTGCGGACGAAAGCGATGTCATCGCGCTTGCTCGGGCCGTCGATTGCGGTGTGCCAGTCGCTGGGATCGCCGAGTGCTTGTGGATAGACAGCGATGAAGCCTTCGGCATCTGCCTTGTCGCTCATGCCGGTATACTTCTCGAAGTTCTCCGCGCTTTCGCCGTGGCCGTGTAGGACTATGACGAGTGGTGCTCTGCGGATGGTATCGTAATGCGCGGGGATGTGAAGCAGATAGGTGCGTTTGACACCAGCTACGGCCATGTTTTCGCGCGTTGTTACGCCCTGGGAGCCGGGCAGAATGGTGTTGCGTGCGCAGCCCTGTATGCAGATCGTACCGAGGGCGAGCGAAAATATGATGGCGCGCGGTCGCATCGCGCGCCGACCGATCACGGAAGAGTAAACGTTACGCGTCGTTCAACGGGATCCGTGGCAGTTGCGAGCAACGCAACGGCCGTGTATGCGCCATGTGCGCCATGCGTATCCCAACTGTCCTGCATTGTAAGCGTGTCACTCGAGCGGACGGTGAGGGCCTGCATCGTCTGCGTGAAAAGTCGACCAGCGTTCGCGCGCCAGACTGTCTTGCCTGTCGAATCGAACACCGCGATGTCGTGTGTGCGCGCATCGGGGAAGCGCAGCTCGACGGTTTTCTTGGTGTTGTTGGTAACTCGCAGTGCAAAATCCACGCGTGAGCCGTTGCGCGCCAGATCGAGTTCAGTCGCGACAGTTGCGGGAGCTTTTGCGGGTTTCTTTTGTGTAGTTGAAGCGCGAAACGATTCGTTGGAGCGATTGACCGGATCTGAATCGGCTGTTTTCGATTGCACCCAAGGTCCGCAGGCGTAAACGAGAGCTGCGGCGCAGAGCGTTGAAATGATGAGGCGGTTTTCCATACTGATGAGCGACGCTGGGAAGCGGTTGTCGGACGGTCGTCGCGAGAGCCAAAGTTATCAACTAAGTGACGATGGAGCAAGCGCGGGGTTACGGATAACTGATTGGAGTATCGGCAGTTACGCGTGGATCACAAATCGATGTTCGGGTCTCGGCGATGTTAAACATCCGGCGCGAGGCAATAGGTGGCGGGGCGCTTGAACTTTTTTTCACAAGCGCGTTAAATTTCTGGAGCGTGGGGGATAAGGGGAGTGCGCCATCGGCGTCGGACTTCGCCGGAATCGGACTTCAATTTGCGGTTTCGATCGTTCTGTTCGTCTTTGCCGGCCAATGGCTGGATCGGCGGATGGGCACGGGGCCAATCTTTCTGATCGTGGGTGCGTTTCTGGGCGCCGGTGGCTCGTTCTACAGCATGTACCGGAAGCTCATGACTGCGCAGCGGGCGGAGCAGGAAGAGGCGCTCGGCAAGACGCGGGACAAGGCGACTGGAAAGGCACCGGGCAGAGAAGACGGACGGAAGCCGTGATCCCAACCTGGACGGAGATGTGAGCGGTGAAATGAGTCGCGCTGTCTGGACCTCGGTGGGTGTCGCGGTCGTGGTTCAGATCCTGACGCTGGTAGTAGGGCGGTCGTTCGGGAAGGAGCGGCTGATGATTGGCTGGGGAATGGGTGCCCTTATCAGACTCCTGGCGGTGCTGGTGTATGGGTTCGCTATCATTCCCGCACTGGGGCTTCCTCTTGGGCCTGCGCTGATATCGCTGGTGGTAATTCTGTTTATTACGACGCTTTTCGAACCCTTTTTGCTGACGAAATAGATGCTTCAAGCCGGTCCTGCGATTGACATCATCACACCTCACATCACGGACGCACACGCGATCGACTATCCGTGTCTGCACACCGGATTCGTGTGCGAGATGGCGTTGCCGAGGTGGGCGCCGATACATCTCGGGCCGCTGACGATCGACATGTCGCCCACCAAGCACGTCGTATGGCTCGGGATTGCGGCGATCCTCTGCCTCGTGACGATGCTGATGGCGGCCAGGGCGCACGCGAGGACGACGTTCGGTGGCCATCGAGCCCCGTCGGGATTTGGGAACGGGATGGAGGCCTTCGTGCTGTTCCTCCGTAATGAGGTCGTGATTCCAAATGTCGGACCCAAGGGTGACAAGTTCGTGCCGTTCATCCTGACTCTGTTCTTCTTCATCCTTTTCGCGAATCTTTGCGGATTGATTCCGTACGGCTCGACGGCTACCGGCAACATCGGTGTGACGGCGACGCTCGCGGTGATCACTTTCGTCGTGGTCGAGATCGCAGGCATGCGAGAACAGGGTGCAGGCTACATCAACACGATCGTGTACTGGCCGCACGACGTTCCGGTTGCGGTGAAGTCCTTCATGACGTTCATCATGACACCGGTGGAGATCGTAGGAAAGTTCACGAAGCCTTTCGCTCTTGCGATCCGACTGTTCGCGAACATGACCGCCGGTCACGTGGTGCTGCTCGCACTGATCGGTTTGATATTCACTTTCCAGAGCTACATCGTGGCTCCGGCTCCGCTCGCGATGGCGGTAGCCATATCGATGCTGGAGATATTCGTGTCGTTGTTGCAGGCATTCATTTTTGCCCTGCTGTCGGCGGTGTTCATCGGTCAGATTCGCACGGCGGCACACTAGAGGGTGGATGCGGCGCGGATGAATCCGCGCCTTACCATTGGTTCGACCGGGCTTGACCCGGGGAAGCCCGTTGGGAGGATATCCCGTTGACGGGTAGCGCCAAACCGGAGCGCATTGATAATCCGGTCATACGCTTCATTAGGAGTTTGCTCGAATGATGTTTCCATTGCTTCAGGCAGCGGTTGGCGCGACCAAGGAATACGCTGGTGCGTGGGGAATGATGGGTGCCGGTATCGGCGCCGGGCTCGCGGTTATCGGGGCTGGCATTGGTATCGGACGGGTTGGTGGACAGGCCATGGACGGAATGGCACGCCAGCCGGAGCGCGCTGGTCAGATTCAGACAGCGGCTCTTATCTTTGCCGCACTCGTTGAAGGTGTTGCGCTGTTCGCGATCGTCGTTTCGTTCGTGATCCAGCAGAAGTTCTCGTTCTAATCCGACTTCAAATTGCGAGTATCCGGGTGACGGCACGACAATCGGCCGTCATCCGGGACTCCACTGAATAGTGTTACTCATGCATTTTTTCCTTTTGCAGGAAGCGGTTGAGCACGCTGGTGAGGTTCCGTCGTCGGGACTGTTGTCACCAAACGGTGGCGTGATGGTCTGGACGCTCGTGATATTCATCGTCCTGTTGCTCGTTCTCTCCAAGTATGCTTTCAAGCCGATCACGAAGGCTGTGGAAGAGCGGGAGAAGGCACTGGCCGACGCGATCGAAGCGGCGCAACGCGACAGAGACGATGCCAATCGTCTTTTGCAGGATCAGCGCGAGCAGATTGCCGCGGCGCGGGACGAGGCGCAGAAGATCATCGCCGATGCTCGTGCGGCCGCCGAGCAGGTGCGCGGGAAGATGATCGAGCAGGCGCACGGCGAGACGGGCGAGCTGCTTGGGCGTGCGCGGCGTGAGATCGTCGCGGAGCGTGATCGGGCGATTGCCGATCTGCGTCTCGAGGCGATCGATCTTGCGATCGCAGGTGCGTCGCGTGTGATCGGCAAGAACCTTGACGACCAGTCGAACCGTCAGCTCGTGCAGAGCTTCCTGGCGTCGGTGCCAAGCTCGAAGGTTTCGTCCAAGGCGGGCGTCTGATGCAGGACCGCTCGAACCCGGTGTCGCGGAACTACGCCGAAGCGTTGTTGGCGCTTGCGACCAAAGCGGGGAACCGTGAAGGGTTTGGCGTGATGATTCGTGAGGTAGCGACCGCGATCGGCCAGGATCCGTCAATCAGATTGTTTCTCGAATCTCCCAGAGTAGCGTACGAGCGGAAGAACGAAATTCTGGCGCAGGCATTTGCCGATCGGGTTCCGCGTGCCTTTCTGCTCTTTCTGCAGACGACGGTACACAACCGCCGCCAGATGATGATCCCCGAGATTGCAACGGAGTACGAAGCGCTGCTGGACAACCAGGAGGGTCGGGTGCACGCCGAAGTTACGGTGGCGCGTCCCACGACCGACGCGGAAACTGCCGACATTGGCGCCGAATTGACCAGGATACTCGGTACCAAGGTGATGCCGGAGGTAGTTGTGGATCCGGCGATAATGGGCGGAGTGATCGTCAAGATCGGCAACACTGTGATGGACGGATCCGTACGCCGCAGGCTCGGCAAGCTTGCGACCCGCATGCGCGTGAGCGCGTAGGGTGCAATGAGCGGCAAGTCGAATGTGAAGTTTGTCGAGAAGCCATGGGGCCACGAAGTGATCTGGGCTCACACCCCGCTCTATGTGGGCAAGATTTTGCATATCAAGGCAGGTCAGGCACTGTCGGTGCAGTATCATGAAAAGAAGGACGAGACGATCTATCTCCTGAGTGGTGAGATGATCTATCGTGTGGGAGAGGTTGGCGGCGACGCGCTGCGCGAGGTATCGCTCAAGTCGGGGGAGTCGTTCAGGAACGAACCTGGCATGGTGCATCAGATGGAGGCGGTAACCGATTGCGACGTGCTCGAGGCGTCGACACCACATCTTGATGATGTCGTACGTCTGAAGGATCGCTATGGGAGAGAGGGGACCAGCGCGCCGTAAGTGCCTTTGTGAGTGTCCAGTGCGTTGATAATGGTGTCGGAATCTGAACGCGCTGCTGGTGGGGCAGGCACGGGGGTCTGCCGGCAGGAATTCAGCCCGCCCCGATGGAGATTGGCTTGATGAAAGTGATAATCCCGCTCGCAGGCAAGGGAACGCGGCTTCGGCCGCACACGCATGTCACGCCCAAGCCGATGCTGCGGGTGGCTGGAAAGCCGGTAATGGAGTACGTGCTCGACGACGTGAAGGGTCTCCCGGATGTCCAGCAGATCATCTACATCACCGGCCACTTGAAGGAGAAGGTCGAGGAATTTGCGCTTGCCTGTACCGACATTCCCTCGATCTTTGTGGAGCAGAAGGTTCAGGACGGCACGGCCGGCGCAGTTGCGCTGGCGCGAGATTACGTCGACCAGCCCGTGCTCATCATCTTCGTCGACACGATCTTCGATGCGGATCTCTCGGTCATATCGTCGTCGGACGCGGATGGGATAATCTGGACAAAGGAAGTCGAGGATTATCAGCGGTTCGGTGTAGTGGTGACTGACGAGGACGGTTTCATGACGAAGATCGTGGAGAAGCCCACGACGCCGATCTCGAAGCGGGCCAATATCGGCCTCTATTATATCAAGAACTGGAAGTTGCTGTACGAGGGAATTGCTGCGGTCCTCAAGCAGGCGCCGAACGCGGGCGAGTGGTATCTGACCGACGCCTTTCAGTACATGATTGACCACGGCGCGAAGATCCGTGTTGTCGATGTGGCCGGCTGGTATGATGCGGGCAAGATCGACACTTTCATTGCGACGAACCGGGCGATGCTCGAGCGTGGACGTGCGCGTGCGCCGAAGTCGGTTGTGAACTCGACCATCATCGATCCGGTTTACGTCGAGGATGGCGTAACGATTCGCAATTCGATTGTCGGACCCAATGTTTCGATTGGAGAGGGAAGCAACATCGACGGGTCCACGCTGTCCGATTGCATCATCGAGACGTTCACGAACATCACGGGATCGACGCTGATCCAGTCGCTCGTCGGACATCACACCGTGGTTTCGGGAGTTACAGGCGAGATAACGATCGGCGATCACTCCGAAGTGCACGCATCGTTGCGCGCGCTACAGGGCTGATGCGCACCAGGTAATCCGCGGAGGTAGAGGGGGAAGCGATCGCTTCCCCTTTTTCGTGGCGCGACCAAAGAGTTCATGACGCAGCCCAGTAAACGGCTTGGCCGGAATGTCATTTCACTCGGCGCGGTGAGTTTTTTCACCGACGTCGCATCGGAGATGATGTACCCGTTGCTGCCTGTATTTCTTGCGTCGGTGCTGGGGGCGAGCGCGAGCTTCATCGGAGTGATAGAAGGAGCGGCGGAGTCGGTGGCTGCGCTCCTCAAGCTTGCGAGCGGATGGTGGTCCGACCGCGTCGAGTCTCGAAAGAGCCTCGTCGTCGCGGGATACGTACTCGCATCGGTGGTGCGCCCGTTCACGGCGGCGACACATACGGCAGCCCAGGTACTCGGCATCCGCGTCACGGATCGGATCGGAAAGGGAATTCGTTCGACGCCGCGTGACGCGTTGATCGCAGAGTCTGTCGATCCGTCGATTCGAGGGCGTGCATTCGGCTTTCACGCTGCGGCCGACAATGCCGGTGCGGTGGTGGGCCCGCTGATCGCATTCGGAGTATTGTACGAGTGGCATACACCATTGCGCACTGTGTTCTGGCTCACGGCCATACCCGGCGCGCTCGCGGTTCTTGTTCTCTGGATATTCGTAAGAGATATCTCGCATGCGACATCGCAGGGCAATCGCCCGCCAATGCTGGGGACCGATCTATCCGGCCGTTTCTGGGGCTACCTCGCGGTCGTGTTCACATTCACGATAGGGAATTCGACGGACGCCTTCCTGTTGCTTCGCGCAAGTCAGCTCGGTGTCGGCATCGCCCTGGCGCCGGTTTTGTGGGCGCTGCTGAATTTCATCAAGTCGATTACCGGTACGTATGGTGGAGGACTGTCGGATCGCATCGGTCGAAAGCCGCTGATAATTGGCGGGTGGATGGTCTATGCTGCCGTGTATCTCGCATTCGGACTGGCGCATTCTGCGTGGCAGGCCTGGGCGTTATTCGCGGTGTACGGCGTGTTCTACGGAATGACGGAGGGAACCGAGAAGGCGATGGTGGTCGACCTTGTTCCGTCGCAGCGAAAGGGTACGGCGCTCGGATGGTACAATCTCGCGATCGGAATCGGAGCGTTGCCAGCGTCGCTGATCTTCGGCGCGGTATGGGACCGCGCCGGTGCATCGACCGCGTTTGTGTTCGGCGCAGCTATCGCGCTGATCGCATCGGTGGGGATGATCTTCGTGGACGTCCGCAGCGGCGCACGCACGGAAGCGTGACGCCGCTGCGGTACTGAGAGAACTAGTGCGTTACAGCCGCGGTTGATGCGGCGGAATTCGCAGCGTTTCCGATGGTGCGCTGGAAGAGACTGAAGATGCGGGTGTATTCGTCTGTCCACGAATCAGGCCGCAAAAAGCCGTGGCTCTCGACCGGATACGAAGCGAGCTCCCAGTTCGTCTTTCCGAGTTCGATGAGGCGTTCGGTAAGGCGAACTATGTCCTCGTAATTGACGTTGGTGTCGACCATTCCGTGCGCCATCAGGAGTGGAGCGCGGAGTCCCTGCGCGTAATAGATCGGTGATGACTGGTGATAGGCGAGTGTGTCATCCTGCGGAAGATTGAGGATCGCCGCAGTGTAACCGTGATTGTAGTGAGCCCAATCGGTAACGCTGCGGAGCGCCGCGCCTGCCCCGAAATAATCCGGCGCGGTGAATAGCGCCATCAGTGTCATGAAGCCACCGTAGCTTCCGCCATAGATGCCGATGCGGCTGGCCGGTATGCCGTAGGTCGATGTCAGGTATTTGGAGACGTCGACTTCGTCCTGCAAGTCGCGGCCTCCCATGTGACGGTAGATCGCGGTGCGCCAGTCGCGGCCATAACCTGATGAGGCGCGGTAGTCTGCGTCCATAACCGTATAGCCATTTTTCGCGAGAAGCTGATTGAACATGTATTCGCGCGGGTACTCGGACCAGAAGTTGCCGACATTGTGGAGATATCCAGCGCCGTGAACGAAGATCACGGCTGCGCCATTCGACTTCGCTCCCATATCTTCCGGGCGATAGATGTGCGCGGGGACCTGTGCTCCGTCGGATGCAGTGACCATCACGATCTTCGGAGCGATCCACTTCTGTTTGAGGAACTCGGCGCTCGGTGAGACCGTAAGTTGTGACTCCGGGGCGCCGGCCTTGTTCGGCATGACATACAGATCTGGCGGGCGGTTGACATACGAATACACATCGGCGACGAGTCGACGATCGGGTGACACCGTTGCTGCGTGTCTACCGGGCATCGTTGTCATGCGGGTGGGGGTGCCGCCGGTGATCGGGAGAGAAAAGAGATGTTCATCGAACGGTGACGGATCATTCGTGGTGAGGTCGAAGGTGCGGCCATCTGGTGAGAGGGACACGCCGAGGACTTCCCACTTACCGTTTGTGAGTTGACGGACATCGCCGCCCTGGGCCGCGGCTGTATAAAGATGAGCATAGCCGGTCGCCTCGGAGACGTACCAGAGACGCTTGCCGCCGTCGTACCATCCACCGCATCGTCCGCACGGTCCGCCCACCCACGCGGTGTCTGTAAGCGTCTCGATGTTGTGCAGTACGCCGTCATTGGAAGACAGGGAATAGATGATACGCTGCTTGTTGTCGGGGCTGAATGCAGACAGCATCGCGTCGGTTCCGCTTGCATTCCATCCGTGGACGACGACGTAGCTGGCCAGAGAGTCGTTGGAAAACATGTGCAATTTCTTCACAGCCATGGTGGGAAACGACACATACAACATCTCGACGCGAGGTTGTGCATCACCCACGACAGACCTCCCTTTCTGCGGCTCCGTATAGCCGCTCGCGGTGACCCAGTAAGGGATCTCTACCTGCGTGGCCTTGGCTGGAGTGCGAAGTGTTACCAGCGCTCCGCGTCCGCTCGGCGCGATGCTGATCGACTGGATCATCCGGTCGCGGCCGACATATATCGGAGCGGGGCCACGCAGCGCGCTCATTACACTGCGTTCCGCCTTGCTGGCGCTGTCAGCAGCAAGTTGTTCGCGTACGACCTCAAAGAGATCGCGTTGCTGCTGTTCGAGTCGTGTTTTCTGGGCCGACTTGTGTCCGGTCGAATCCGCGGGCTTCGACCCAGGGCGAAGGTCGGTGAGTTGGGTAATAAGCCCTGAGGCGAGATTCATCGAGAAAGCATTGCCGTCGCGTACGAAGTACATCAGCTTGCTGTCGCTGCTCAGAACCGCGTTGGACTCTCTCGCCTCGGTCTGTGTGAGGCGTCGCAAGGCGGAGGTCTTGAGGTCGACCAGATAGATGTCGCCGCCGACGTCTTCCGCGCCCTGCCGTCCATCAGTCGAGGCGACGGGGTCGGCCGTATATGGTGCGGCCGAGTCGGCCTGTGCGGGAGTGAGCTTCTCCGGTTTGGAGCCGGCCACGGCGCGTACACGATACTCGGACGGGGGAGTTTGCCAACTGCTGCCGGCCTCGACCCAGGAGAAGTAGATCCATCGGCTGTCCGCCGACCAGCGCACGTTCATCGGGGCCGTTCCGTACAACTCAGGGCCACGCATGATGTTCTTGATGGAGAAATCAAACGGCTCGGATGCGGATTGGGCCAGGAGTGGCGCGGGCATCGCGAGCGCCAGCGTGGTCAGAAGAACGGTCGTGTTGCGCATCGATAAAGATCGGGTTGGGTGGTGGGACTGCGATGGAACGGCGACTGACAGCGCCGGGCGCGAGATCGGCGCAGCAACCGCGTGGAGTCTTCCGGTCGTACGCGTGATCGGCGCTGAAATTGGTTCGATATTAGCTTTTGTGCAATGAAGTTCGCTCTGTTTTCTGCTGCTGCACTTCTGTTTACGGGATTTGGCCCGTCGTCGCTGACAGCGCAAGGGAGCCAGACAGCTCCTCCCGCGCAGGTGCGACCGCTGGAACGGCTGGCGTCCGAACAGATGCTCGTCCTACCGGTTCAGTACCTGACGTTTGTGGATTCGCTCGGCTGGTCGCAGGGCGTTCCATCTTCTCGTGCCTATCTCAATACGGTCGACGACGAGATCTCGTTCGCTTTGAAGCAACGCGGGCTCAAGGGGCGGTGGACGCTTCCGCCTGACATCATCCGATCGGTGGAACGCAATCCTGGATACGCGCCGGATCCGCGATCACTTACCGCTAACGAGATTCGTTACGGGCAGAAGGATACTGGCTGGGAGTTGCACGAGCCGCTCGCGTCTCAGTTGCGTACACTCGTCGCACTTACGGATGCAAGATACGTTCTGTTTCCTGTCGAGATGCGGATGGTTGGATCGAATGGTGTTGGCCATGCGATGTTGCATCTGGTGATCATCGACGCTCGACGCTCGCAGGTGCAGTGGTCGGGCGATCTGGCGGGTTCGGATCAGCAGAAGTTTTCGCCGGCGATCGCGGCGGATATCGCGTCGCGTCTGGCCGATCTGATCGCCGCGCCCGTGCCGTGACGAGATTGGTTCGATCCTGATGACCAGAATTCTTCACGTTTCCGATCTTCATTTCGGACGACCTGCGGTGCTGGAGCAGATAGACGCCATCGAGGGAGCGATCGCGCGTCGATCGTTCGACGCCGTTGCCGCGTCCGGAGACTTTTCTCAGCGCGCGCGCGCGGGTGAGTTCCAGCGCGCTGCCGCGTTTCTACGTGACGCGCGTAAGTTCTGTCCGGTAATCACCGTACCTGGCAATCATGATGTCGCGTGGTGGTTCGCGCCGGTCGGGATTGGAGACGAGCGCAAGGTGTACGAGAATTACCGGGCTTACATATCCGAGGATCTGGAACCGACGCTGCATGTACCGGGTGCGTACTTTGTGGGCGTCAACACCGCGCATGGAGTGACAGCGCGCACGCTGACTCTCAATCCCAGAGACATTTCAATAATTGGGGATGTGACACCGAGTCAGATCGACGCCGCGAGACAGAAGCTTGCAGCTGCGCCCGCTGGTGATGTCAAGGTGGTTGTCATGCATCACAATCCAGTCGCTGGTGAACTTTCGCAGCGTTTTGGCCTCAAGCACACTTCGCGCATTCTCAACACATTCGCGGAGATGGGAGTGGAGCTCGTGCTATGCGGGCACGATCACCAGGAGGCGGTAAACTTCATCGAGCATCCGCGCAGAGATATGATCGTTTCGACCGCAGGCACGGTGTCTAACCGGTCGCGCGGTGGCCGTCCGTCGTCGTACAACGTCATAACGATCGAACCGCAGACCATCACGGTTGCAACGTTCATATGGGATGGTGAAGGTGAGTTCATTTCTGGTCCACAGCGTTGTTTCGAACGCTGAGAGAGAAGCTGCGGCTCGAGCGGCTCCGTCAGCTCTGGACGCAGTGCGACATGTTCGACGTGATACCGGCGCGCACCGAGCTGACGCCTGCGACGCCCCCGCACCGTACGCCGCCTGCACCTAAGCAGCCAGGTCCGGTTCGGCGCGTTCGCGCTGGTGATGCGGATGTAATTGCGCGGCTGCAGCTGGCTCACGCCGAGTACAATTCCTCGCTGTTTGCGGGCGAGCTGGGCGAGATTCGGATGCGGATTTCACGACGGATGAAACATCGACTGGGGCATTACATGGCGGCCGGGTCCGGACAGAGCGCGGAGATCGCGCTGTCGCAGAAGCATCTGGATAGCGACCCATGGGACGACGTGCTGCACACCCTGGTCCACGAAATGGTTCATCAGTGGCAGGACCAGCGGGGGATGGCTCTGGACCACGGACGTGGATTTCGAGCCAAGGCGCGGGCTGTCGGGATCAGTGCCCGGGCTACGCGGCCGGCCGATCCGGCGGCGCGCCCCAGGCTGGCCGCGAGGTCGGGCAGTCGTAGCGAGCCCTGATTGCGAGCCCTGATTCCGGGCATTTTCCGGTCATTGTCCGAGCGTGCGACGTTGGGTTGACGCAATCCCATGGGTGGGAGAGGGAGCACGATCGCGGTATCTTTCGGGATGGCTACGAACCCTCTCGATCTCTGTGATATAGACTCCGTCCTGTCCGAGGACGAACGTGCGGTCCGCGATTCCGTCCGTGCCTTCGTCAACGACAAGGTCCTGCCGATCATCGGTGACGCTTACGTCGAAGGCCATTTTCCGCGCGAGATCATCGCGGGGATGGCCGAGCTTGGCGTTCTGGGCGCGAACCTGCCGGAAGAGTATGGCTGCGCCGGGCTGAACAACGTCGCTTACGGTCTCATCATGCAGGAGCTCGAGCGTGGCGACTCCGGCGTGAGGTCCTTTGCCTCTGTGCAGGGCGCGCTGGTGATGTATCCGGTATTTGCATTCGGCTCGGATGAGCAGAAGTCGCGTCTCCTGCCGGCGATGGCGAAGGCCGAGATTATCGGCTGCTTCGGATTGACCGAACCGGATTATGGTTCCAATCCGGCCGGGATGATTACGCGCGCGCGGAAGCAGAGCGACGGATCGTGGATCATGAATGGCGCGAAGATGTGGATCACAAACGGATCCACTGCGCAGATCGCAATCGTGTGGGCCAAGACCGAGGACGGCGATGACGATGGCCATTCCATTCGCGGTTTTGTCGTGCCGACAAACACGCCCGGATTCTCCGCGAAGAATCAGAAAGGGAAACTGTCGCTTCGGGCCTCCGACACTTCGGAGCTCTCGTTCCAGGATGTACATCTGCCTGCCGACGCGATATTGCCTAAATCGGCAGGTTTGAAGAGCCCGCTCATGTGTCTCACACAAGCGAGATATGGAATTGCGTGGGGGGCGCTCGGCGCGGCGATGTATTGCTATGAAGAGGCGCTGTCGTACGGCAAGAACCGCGTGATGTTTGGCCGGCCGATCGCCGGCTTCCAGCTGCAGCAGGCGAGACTGGCCGAGATGGCGACGGAGATTGTCAAGGGAAGGCTCCTGGCGTTGCATCTCGGCAGGCTCAAGGATGCTGGGAAGCTTACGCCACAGCAGGTCTCGCTCGCCAAGCGGAACAACGTGAACGCGGCGTGTGATATTGCGCGCGAGGCGCGCAGGCTGCTCGGCGGAAACGGCATTCTTGCTGAGTACGGCGCGATGCGGCACATGGCGAACTTGGAGAGCGTGTATACGTATGAGGGCACGCATGACATTCACACGCTTATTGTTGGCCAGGC
>Ga0164241_10004160_pt1 | contig 14163 bp, 13 predicted proteins | sample OricomyardsoilBY_FD_108780 | JGI IMG/M metagenome (GOLD analysis project Ga0164241, IMG submission 108780) | Backyard soil microbial communities from Emeryville, California, USA - Original compost - Back yard soil (BY) | ecosystem: Environmental > Terrestrial > Soil > Unclassified | place: USA...
CCGTTTCTGGAAGTCGTTCGCCACCGAGGCGGGCATCGACGGCTTCGAGACGATGACCGAACGCGTCACGCGACGCGACGAGGTGCTCGCCGTGGTGACCAAGGCTCTCGCCGCCGACACCGCCGAGTCGTGGGAGTCCCGGCTGCGCCCGCTCGGCGTCGCTGCCGCGGCCGTGCGAACGCTGCCGGAGGCACTGGCCGCGGCACCCGAGCTCATCGTCACCGCCGGGGACTTCCGCCTGGTAGGCAGCCCGGTCCGCATCGCCGGCTACAAACCGGACCACCGGCCGCCACCGGCGCTGGGGGAGTTCTAGTTCCTCACAGCGGGATGTTGCCGTGTTTGCGGGGAAGTGGCAGGTCTCGCTTGCCTCGCAGGCTTTTCAGGCCTGTCGCCACGTACTCGCGGGTGCGTGAGGGCGGGATGACGGCGTCGACGTAGCCGTGTTCGGCGGCCAGGTATGGCGTGAGAAGGGTCTCCTCGTACTCCCGGGCCAGCTTGGCGCGCAACGCTTCCACGTCGTGTCCCTGGCGGGCCGCGTCGGCGATCGTCCTGCGGTACAGCACGTCGGTGGCGTTGGTGGCGCCCATGACCGCGATCTGCGCGGTGGGCCACGCAAAATTGAGATCGGCGCCGAGGTGCTTGGACCCCATGACGTCGTAGGCGCCGCCGTAGGCCTTGCGGATCACGACGGTGACCAGGGGGACCGAAGCCTCGGCGTAGGCGTAGATGAGCTTGGCGCCGCGCCGGATGATGCCGTTCCACTCCTGCTCGGTGCCGGGCAGGAAGCCCGGCACGTCGACGAAGGTCAGCACCGGGACGTTGAACGCGTCGCAGGTGCGCACGAACCTGGCGGCCTTCTCCGATGCGTTGATGTCGAGGCAACCGGCCAGTCGCAGCGGCTGGTTGGCCACGACGCCGACGCTCTGCCCCTGGATCCGGGCGAACCCGACGATGACGTTCGGCGCGTACAGCTCCTGCACCTCGTCCAGCTCGCCGTCGTCGACCACCGCGTGCAGCACTTCCCGCATGTCGTACGGCTGGGTTGCCAGGTCCGGGATGAGCGTGTCGAGGTCGGCGGCGGTCGCGGGCACGCCGCCGGGAGCGTAGGTCGGTGGTTCGCCGAGGTTGTTGGGCGGCAGGTAGGACAACAGCTGCTGCACGTAGCCGATCGCGTCCTGTTCGCTGGTGGCGAGGTAGTGCGCGTTGCCCGACCGCGTGTTGTTGGTCTGGCCGCCGCTCAGTTCCTCCATGCCCACCTGTTCCCCGGTCGCGCCGCGGATGACGTCCGGGCCGGTGAGGAACATGTGTGAGTTGCCGTCGACCATGACGACGAAGTCGGTCAGCGCTGGGGAGTAGCAGGCGCCGCCGGCACACGATCCGAGGATGAGCGAGATCTGCGGCACGATGCCCGACGAACGCACGTTGCGGCGAAAGATCTCGCCGTAGATCGCTTGCGCGACAACGCCTTCCTGAAGGCGGCCGCCCGCGCCGTCGTTGATGCCCACGATGGGCCTGCCGGTCTGCACCGCCAGGTCCATGACCTTGACGATCTTGCTGCCGTGCGTCTCGCCCAGTGAGCCGCCGAACACGCTGGCGTCCTGGCTGTAGACGCAGACCGATCGCCCGTCCACGTCGCCGTAGCCGGTCACGACACCGTCGCCCAGCGGCCGGTTGCGGTCCAGGCCGAAGTTCGCCGACCGGTGCCGGACGAGCGCGTCGAGCTCCACGAACGTGCCGGGGTCTAGCAGCAGTTCGATGCGTTCGCGCGCGGTCATGCGGCCGCGGGGGTGCTGTCGCTCGGCGGCCCGGGCGGAGCCGTGCGCGACGGCTTCCTCGGTGCGGCGGTGCAGCTCCTTGAGCCGGTCGGCGGTGGTGGCCGGCGCGGCAAAGCCGTTGACCAGCCCGGATTCGACCGCGGTCATGTGGGAATTCTCATCGAGCTGAGCTCCTGCCGGAGAGTCTCGAGCACGTGCTCGTGCTGGTCGACGAGGAAGAAGTGGCCTCCGGGGAGGACCTGCAGATCGGTGGGCCCCGTGGTGTGTTCCGCCCAGGCCCCGGCTTCGTCGACGGACACCCGGGGGTCGTTGTCGCCGGTGAGCACCGTGAAGGGGCAGTCCAGTTTCCGGCCGGGCTCGTGCCGGTACGACTCGACGGCGCGGTAGTCGCCGCGTACGGCCGGCAGGATCATCTCCAGCACTTCCGGGTCGGCCAGCACGGCCGGGTCGATGCCGCCGAGGGTCCGTAGTTCGGTCACGATCAGGGCGTCCGACAGCTGGTGCACCTGTTCGTCACGGTAGCGGGACGGGGCCCGCCTGCCGGAGGCGAACAGGTGCACGGGTGGCGACAGCCCGGCGTCGCGCAGCCGCAACGCCACCTCGTAGCCGAGGACCGCGCCCATGCTGTGCCCGAAGAACGCGAGCGGACGGTCGTCCAGGTCGCGCAGCACGTCGAGAATCTGGTCCGCGAGGTCCGGGATGTTGTCGACCGCTGGCTCGTGGCGCCGGTCCTGGCGGCCCGGATACTGGACCGCCAGGACTTCCACCGCGGGGGTGAGCGCCTTCGACAGCGGAAAGAAGAAACTGGCCGCACCACCGGCGTGCGGCAGGCACACGAGGCGGGCTTGCGCGGCCGGCGCCGGATGAAACCGGCGCAGCCACTTCTCGACGTGCTCGCCAGGTTGAGGCACAGCCAGAATCCCTTTCCGGAGTCATCCGCGGCGGTATGGCTTCACGACACCGCGGGTGCTCAGACGAGCTTGAGCGGCAGGTCCCTGGTCCGGGTGAACCCGGGCCGCAGGATCCATGGGATCTCTTCGCGCGGCACCGCGAGGGACAGGTTCGGGAACCGGGTGAACAGCCCGCGCAAGGCCACCTCCGCCTCCAGGTAGGCGACGTGCTGACCCAGGCAGCGGTGAATGCCCTTGCCGAACCCGAGGTGGCTCTCGCTGCCGACCGCCAGCCGGTCGATCTTGAGCTCGTCGGGGTCCGGGAACATGCGTGGGTCGTTGTTCGCGGCCATGATCAGCGGGATGATGGGGTATCCCCGCGGGATCATCACGCCGCCGACCTCGATGTCCTCCGTCGGGAACCGCGGCTGGCCGAACTGGATCGGCCCACGGCGCTGCAGCTCGCGCACCGCCTGCTGCCACAGGGACGCGTCCGCCTTCAGCCGATCGAGCTGGTCGGGGTGCTCGAGCAGCGCGAGCACCGAGTTCCCGATCAGGTACGTCGTCGTCTGGTGCCCGGCCGTCACCAGGCTGAAGAGAATCCCGACGATCTCGTCGTCGGTGACCCGGTTCTGGTCCTCCGCCTGCGCCTGCACGATCGCGGTGACCAGGTCGTCCTTCGGCTCGGCGCGCCTGCGGTGGATCAGCTCCCGCGCGACGTCGAGCGTCTTGCGCACCGCGCCCGGGAGCCGCTCGGCGTCGAGCGTCGCCATCGCGTCGCTCCACTCACGCCAGTACGGACGATCTTCCTCGTCGACCCCGACCAGCTCGCAGATCACGGTGACCGGTAGCGGGTAGCAGTACGTCTGGACGAGGTCGATCGGCGTGCCGTCCCCGCCGGCCTCCTCGAGCTTGTCGAGCAGGTCCTTGGCGATCGCCTCGACCCGGGGCCGGAACTTGCCGACGCGACGCGAGGTGAGCGCGTAGGACACCAGCTTGCGCAGCCGGTCGTGCAGCTCGCCGTCGGATGCGTTGATGATGTTCTGCATCCACGGGATCAGGTCAGGAGGAAAGTCCAGGTCGTCGAACACCCCGGTGCGGATGTCCGCAGCCGTCGAGTCCGCCGGCGGATTGCAGAGGAACCGCGGGTCGAGGAGGATCTGGCGCACGTCCTCGTAGCGGGTGGCAAGGAATGCTGGGGGCCCGCCGGCAAACGTGCCCTTCATCATCGTCGGCGCCTCGCGCAGCCGTGCGTGCGCGCCGAACGGGTCAGCGACCACTTCAGGTGAGAACAGGTCGACTGTGTCGGCCTCGTTCTCGGTGGTGGCGGTCATGTGCTCTCCCTTTCCTAGCAACGGCGATCCCCTGGCGTGGCGCGGGCGCGCTTCGGCCGCCTTTCGGACCATAGGGAAGGGGCGGCGGGGCGAGCATCCCTCAACCTGATAGGGCTCGAGACCAGACCGCTGACCGAACGAGGATGCCCGATCGATACGCTCGCCCGGGCTCGCGTGTCTATGCCGCAAATGGGTGACGTCGAATTGATAGATCAGATTCGCGAATATATTCGCGAATCGAATATAGCAGCGCGGCGAGACCATGCGGGACTTTCTGACCAACTGAGGTGTGACCTCGAACGATCTTGGCGAAGACGCTGGACGCGGAGCCTCGGCGTTGGTAGTGTCGGTAACTGGCCAGCTACTGGCAGTAATCGGTGAACCAAGCAACTACGTTGGGGATCTGGGGATCTTGTGTCTTCTTTATTGAAGCCGGAACTTTCCGGCGTGGCTCTACCCTGCGACCAAAGCGGCCGCAACTCGCAGATACGATTTCCTCAACACCCTTTCGCCGGGTGTATGAACGATCTTTTACCGGGCGCATGCGCGACCGCTGACCTGCTACAACGTTCCGCACTTGCCTGGCATGACGGGCGCCTCGACGAAGGCTTGCGGTATGCGGCGGCGGCAACCGGAATCAAATGTGAAGAGAATCACGATCTCTGTGTGTTGGCTCCATTTTGGCACGTCAGTTTGCTGAGCAAAGCCAGGAAACTGGAAGACGGCTGGCGGGTGCTCAACGCTATTGAGACGCGCAACGGTGATCCGGAGGATCAGCGCACGGCCGCGACATCGCACGTGGTCCGAGGTGAGCTCCTGTTCGCCACGGGTCGCGTCGACGACGGTCTCGCCGAGGTGAAGACGGGGCTGCAGCTCGCGGAGCGTTGTGGTGCCCGGCCGTTGCGGCCCGCCGGTTATGTCGTGATGGCGCACGGTGCGCTCCGTCGTGCGGACATGAGGGCCAGTCAGCATCTCGTGGACAAATTGACCGGCGAGGCCTTACTGGGATATTTCGGACAAGCCGCGGGAGCGTGGGTGACCGCCCAGGTCGCGGAGGCTCGCACCGGGGTGGGCAGCGCGGCAGGTCTCATCGCCGGCATCGTCACCAACCCCTTCGTCCTTCGCCAGCTTCTGGTCTCGGAGCCGGCGGCGGCCTCCTGGCTGGTGCGCGCCTGCGGCAAGTTGGGCGCGGACGACCTCGCGAAGGAGGCGGTGGAGGCGGCCAATGCCGCGTCAGTCGAAAATCCGCAGTTCAACATCATTCAGGGCGCGGCGTCGCACGCCGCCGGACTGCTGGAGGGCGATCCCGCGAAGTTGCGCGAAGCGGCGAATCTCTATCCCGACCAGTGGTGCGTGGCATCCGCGCGGGAGGACATGGCCAGCCTGCTCGCCGAACAACGTTCCGAAAGGGACAATACGATTCGCATCTTCGAATCGGCGCTGGGCGCTTACACCGCGGTCGGCGCCACCCGGGATGCGTCCCGTGTCGTGAACAAGCTTCGGGATTTCGGCGTGCGCCGAGGCGCGATCCGGGCCGCCGATCGTGATGGCGATTTGCCGCACGGACTGACCAATACAGAGTTCGCGGTCGCGGAACTCGTGAGCCAGGGGCACACGAATAACGAGGTCGGCAGGCAGCTGTTCATTTCCCGGCACACCGTCGCATTTCACCTCAAGAAGGTGTACCAAAAAATGAGTGTCGCCTCGCGCGTCGAGTTGGCGGCCAGTTGGAAATCAATGCAACCGATGCTCGAAGGAAATTGGTGACGGAACCGGCGCGCGAGGCGGGAGTCAGGCGTCCAGCACGGCTTCGGCATCGAGGGTGATGGTGACCCGGTCGTCGACGATGACCTTGGCGCTCTCCACGGCGGGGCCGAACGTCAGGCCGAAGTCGGACCGCAGGACGGTGGTCCGGCCCTCGAACCCGATCCGTGCGGCGCCCGTCTCGCCGGCCGGGAAGACACCGAGGAACGCCAACTCGATGTCGACCGGCCGGGTCACCTCGCGGATGGTCAGTTCGCCCGTGAGCACCCAGTTCTCGCCGGTGTGGCGCAACGAGGAGCTGGCGAACCGCATCTGCGGGGTGTTCTCGACGTCGAAGAAGTCGGCCGAGCGCAACTGGTTGTCGCGGATTTCCAGACCGGTCTCCAGCGAGGCCAGCTCGATCGTGGTGGTCACGGTGGAATCGGCAGGGTCTTCCGCGGTGACGATCCGCGCGTCGAACGCGGTGAACCGGCCGCGCACCCTGCCCATCATGCGCCGGACGCAGAACCCGACGAACGAGTGAGCCGGGTCGATGGTCCACGTTCCGGCGACCCACCCGGGAAACATCGTCCCGGGGTCCACGGTGGTGAGAGATTCGCTCATGCATTCCTCCTGTCGCCGCATTGTCTGCCCGCGCCGCACCCGGGGACCATCACCTACCTGAATAGTCTCGAGCCCGGCGACGCCGCTACCCACGTTGGTGATGTCCTCGCCGAGCGCCCTGGGCAAGACTGAGCTCCGGTGTTGACGACGTTGACGAAGGAGCCCGAGGGAGCCCGATGGAGGTCATTGGAAGCGGCTTCCTCGCTGGGAACCTCGCGACCCTCGCGTCCTCCCATGACGGGGTCGTGGTCGCCGCCTTCGGGGTGTGCGTCGCCTCCGGGATCCCCGAAGCGGACTTCGCACGGGAAGCCACCCGCCTGTACGAGCTGATCTCCCGCTGCGAGCAGCGGCAGGAGAAGCTCGTGTTCTTCTCCACCGCGTCGGCGGCCATGTACGCGGTCCCCGGGAGAGCGGGCACGGAGGACGGACCGGTCTTTCCCTCGACCGCATACGGCAGGCACAACCTCGCGCTGGAAGCCGTTCTTGCCGCCTCCGCCGTCGACTACCTCGTCCTCCGGCTGACTCACGTCGTCGGTCCCGCGCAGCACGCGCAGATGTTGGTGCCCAGCCTGGTGCGGCAGATCGAGTCGGGCGCGGTCCGGCTCTACCGCGGCGCGCGGCGGGATCTCATCGACGTCGCGGACGTGGTCACCGTCGTGGACCGGCTGTTGGCCGCGGGCGTCAGCCGCACCGTGGTCAACGTCGCCACCGGGACGGCGGTGCCCATCGAACGGCTCGTGGACCACGTCGAGGCCGAGCTCGGGGTCCGGGCGGCCCGCGAGTACGTCGCGGACGTGGCGACGCAGCCGGTGTCCGTCGCCAGACTGCACCGACTCGTGCCGGAGGCTGCCGGGATCGGCGGCGAGGACTACTACCGGCGGGTGCTCGGCAAGTACGTCCGGGAGTACGCCGGCGACAAGACAGCCGCGACCGGCTGAGCACCTTTGCCCCCCATGTCACAGGGACGACCTCATGACGTTTTACACACAGCTGGGACGAACGGGCCTGAAGGTCAGTCGCCTCGCCCTGGGCACCGTGAACTTCGGCGGCCGGGTCGAGGAGCCGGAGGCCTGCCGGCTCATGGATCACGCGCTGGCGCGCGGCATCAACTTCGTGGACACCGCGAACATGTACGGCTGGCGCGTCCACAAGGGATACACCGAGGAGGTCATCGGGCGGTGGCTGGCGGCGAGCCCGTCGCGACGTGACGAGGTCGTGCTGGCCACCAAGGTCGGCAACGAGATGGGTCCGGGACCCAACGACCGGGGCCTGTCCGCCCGGCACATCATCGCCGCGTGCGAGGCGTCGTTGCGGCGACTGGGCACCGACTGGATCGATCTCTACCAGATGCACCAGGTCGACCACGCCAGCAGCTGGGACGAGGTGTGGCAGGCCATGGAACAGCTCGTCGGCCAGGGGAAGGTCCGCTACGTCGGCTCGTCGAACTTCGCGGGCTGGAACCTTTCGGCCGCACAGGAGTCCGCCCGGCGCCGCCAGTTCCTCGGCGTGGCGTCCGAACAGTGCGAGTACAACCTCGTGACCCGGTTCCCGGAACTGGAGGTGCTGCCCGCGGCACAGGCCTACGGCATCGCGGTGTTCGCCTGGTCCCCGCTGCACGGCGGGCTGCTCGGCGGCGCCATCCGCAAGCTGGCCGAAGGAACCGCGGTCAAGTCCGCGCAGGGCCGCGCGGCCGTCGCGATGGACGAATGGCGCGACACCATCGCCGAGTACGAGCGGTACTGCGACAAGATCGGCCGAGACCCCGCCGATGCCGGCCTCTCGTGGGTGCTGACCCGCCCGGGCGTGACCGGTGCGGTCATCGGGCCGCGAACGGAAGAACACGTCGACGGCGCGATCGAAGCACTGGAATCGCCCTTGTCCGAGGAGGAGATCGCCGGGCTCGACGCCCTGTTTCCCCCTGTCGGCAAGGGCGGGCCCGCGCCGCACGCCTGGATCTCCTGACTCTGAAGGGAAACGCATGACCGAACACAAGAACCCGCGGATCCTGCCGCATGAATCACCGCAGGAGAAGGACGTCCGGGAACGGCTCACGAAACTGCTGACCGAGACGCCGATGCCGCCCGTGTACCTGATCGACAACCTCCCGGTGTACCTGCGCCGCCATCAGCTCGCCGACCTGCTGACGATGGACGCGCTCTACCGGATGCTCGTCGACCTCCCCGGTGTGATCATGGAGTTCGGCGTCCTGCACGGACGTCACCTCGCGACGCTGGCCGCACTGCGCGGCATTCACGAGCCGTACAACTCCTTCCGCCGGATCATCGGCTTCGACACCTTCACCGGGTTCCCGGACCTCAACGAGATCGACGAGGTGAGCCCGAGTGCCGCGGTCGGCCGGTTCGCCGTGCCCCACGACGAGGTGGACCACCTCCGCGAGGTGCTCGCCGCGCACGAAGCAGGCGATCCCGTCTCGCACGTCCAGCGGACCTTCGTGGTCAAGGGCGACGTCCGGGAGACGGTCCCGCAGTACCTGGCGGAGAATCCCGAGACCGTCGTCGGGATGGCCTTCTTCGACCTCGACCTCTACGAGCCGACCCGCGACGTGTTCGAAGCGATCCGCCCGCACCTGACCAAGGGCAGCATCCTGGCCTTCGACGAGCTCGGCCACCCCCGGTGGCCCGGCGTCACCGCCGCACTCCGCGAGACGCTCGGCCTCGAGAACCTGAAGCTGGCGCAGCTCCCGCACCGGGAGCAGCCCGTGATCTACGCCAAGTGGGGCGAATGACGTCCTGAGCACGCAACGATTTTGCTGAGGGACGCGGCGCGGTCAACCGCGGCGCGTCCCTCAGCTCTCAACTGGCCAGGTGATCGCGCAATGCCTGAAGGCCTGGGCGTTCCGGGTCGACGTGCCAGCTCAGCGCGTGCTCGGGATGAATCCTGATGATCTCGCTGCTGAAGAAGGCGGGGGCCGACGGCAGCCGGTGGCCGGTCAGGGCTTCCGCGCGGCCGCGGATCTGGATGCCACGGCCCAGTCCCGGCGTGAACTCCGTATCGGTGTCCGGGGTGGTGTCGTCGATGACGAGCGTCACTCGCGGGTCCCGCTGGATGTTGCGGAACTTCTGGCTGTCGCCCATGCGGGGCCCGCCGATGTCCATGGTGCCGTCGTCGTTTAACCAATAGCCGACGGGAACCACGCGGGGGCTGCCGTCGGCGTGAATGGTGGCCAGTCGCCCGAGTTTGTGCGAGGCGAGGTAATCCCGTTCCCGGTTGGAGAAAACCCTTGTTTCATCTGGCATATCTCCAAGATTACCGACCGTATCGATCTTATGCAGCCGCTTTGTGGACAAGCAATTCGATGCGCCTGGCCATTTCGGACGGAAGGGGCAAAGCGGCAATTTCCTTGGCGAGTCCGGCCGCGGCCGCCGCGTAACTCGGGTTGGAAAGTATTTCCTGGCAGTGCTTGGCGATGACCTCGGTCGTGGCCTGTTCGTGCGAGAGCACCAGCGCGGCGCCGGCCTCGACGAGGCGGCGTGCCATCTCGACCTGGCGGTGCTGCCCGGCGTCGGGGAGCAGGACCTGGGGCACCCCGTAGCTCAACGCCGTCATCATGGTGCTGCCACCGGACTGGTGCACCAGGACGTCGCAGGTCTGGGCGAGCATGTCGAGCGGAACCCAGCCCACCTTGACCTTCTCGTCCAGGCGTTCCCGCAGCACGGGAGTGGCGGCCTCGGGAACCGCCACCGCCACCTCCGCGTCGAGGGTGGCGACGAACTTGGCGATGCCCTGGACGAAGTCGTACTGGTTGTAGTCCGCCACTCCCGTCCCGACGGTGATGCCGATCCGGGTGTCCGCACCCTTGGCGTACATCCAGGGTTCCAGGCGGCACTGCGTGTTGCCCGGGATCCACCGCATCATGTGCCCCGGCTTGGCCTCCGGCGTGCGCATGCTCGGGGGCATGACGTCGATCAGCATGTCGGGTTCGGGAAGGTCCTCCAGCCCCAGTTCCGCCAACTCCTCGCGCAGCTGGAACGTCGCCCCCGCGTCGAACAGCGTCGGCGGGTGGATGTCCCAGGCCTGCCGCACGTAGGGGACACCGAGATGGGCCGCCAGCAGCGGCGCGCCATAGGCAAGCATGCCGCCGATGACGACATCCGGGCGCCAGTCCTCGGCGAACTTCAGGAGGGTGTCGAGGGGCCTGGTCTCGATCAGCGCGAACCACCGGCCCGCCATGTACTCGCGTTCGACGGCGTCCTGCGGCACCTGCGCCAGACCGGCTTCGGCGAAGATCTGCTCGCGGGTCAGTCCCGGCTCCATGACCGGCACGGCGGGAAGCCCGGCCGCGGCGATGGCCGGGACCACGTCGTCGGCGGCAGCGGTCACCATCACCTGGTGCCCCGCGTCGCGCAGGGCCGTCGCGAGCGAGACATGGGCGAAGAACGTCGACGGGGTGATCCCGGCAAGAACGATGACCTTCAAAGATTTTCTCCCTCGCGCGCGGTACTGCCCCGAACGGTAGGGAAGCGGCGGGCGGCGGAGCATCCCTCAATTTGATAGCGCTCGGCGTGCCAGTTCTGTCAACACGAGGGATGCGCGGCCGGTCACCCCCGGCCTAGCCTTCGCAAAGCTATGCCGGCCGAACTGAGAGGTGTCGTTTGAGCCTCGTGCTCCTGCTGAACGGTCCCAACCTGGGCATTCTCGGCCACCGCGAGCCGGAGATCTATGGCACCGATACCCTTGCCGACATCGAGAAGGCGGTCGCCGAGGAAGTGAGCGTCCGTGGGTGGGACGTCGTGTCGATCCAGCGTGAGGGGGAAGGCGAACTGGTCGCCGCGATTCACGAGCACCGTGACACCACCGTCGGCGCCATCGTCAACCCGGGTGCGCTGATGATCGCCGGCTGGAGCCTGCGGGACGCGCTGGCCAGTTATGCGCCACCGTGGGTCGAGGTGCACCTCAGCAACGTCTGGGCCCGCGAGCACTTCCGGCACGAGTCGGTGATCGCCCCGCTGGCGAGCGGCGTGGTGGTCGGGCTGGGCGCTTACGGCTACCGCCTGGCGGCCCAGGCGCTGCTGCACCTATCAGCGGACACATGAGGTGGAACCTTTGCAGACAATGGAACAGACGATACGAGACCACTTCGTCAGGATGGTGGGGGACAACGAGCACATGTTGTCCCTGACGTCGACGCGGGACGTGCTCTGGGTTCTCTACGACCGCGTGCTGAACGTGTCGCCGGCGAACATCGACGATCCCGACCGGGACCGGTTCTATCTCTCCAAGGGCCACGGGCCGATGGCCTACTACGCGGTGCTCGCCGAGAAGGGTTTCATCGACCCGGACGAGCTGAACACCTGGGCCAAGCTCGGCTCGCCGATCGGTCTGCATCCGGATCGGGTGCTGATCCCCGGCGTCGAGATCAGCAGCGGCTCGCTCGGGCAGGGGCTCCCGCTCGGCGTGGGGTCCGCGATCGGGCTGCGCGCCGACGGCCGGAGCGCCCGGGTGGTCGTGATGTTGGGCGACGGTGAGTTCGACGAGGGCAGCAACCACGAGGCGATCGCGATCGCCGGGCGCCTCGGGCTCGAGCACCTCACCGCGATCGTGATCGACAACTCGTCGGCGAGCCTCGGCTGGCCGGACGGCATCGCCAAGCGCTTCGAGGTGGAGAACTGGCGCGCGACCACGGTCGACGGTCGCGACCACGAGGAGCTGTACGAGGCGCTGACCAAAGAGCCGGACGGACGGCCGCAGGCCGTGATCGCGATGATCCACGACAGCGCGGGGGGAATGGCATGACCGCCCAGATGACCCGGAAGCTGATGCGCCTCGTCTTCGTCGACACCGTCGTCGAGTCGCTGGCCACCAACACCAAGCTGGCCCTGGTGACCGCGGACATCTCGTCCCCGTTCTTCAACGAGGCACGGGCCAAGGCCCCCGAGCGGGTGATCAACGTCGGGATCCGCGAGCAGGCGATGATCGGCATCGCCGGCGGTCTGGCGCTGGCCGGCTACCGGCCGATCGTGCACACCTACGCGCCGTTCCTGATCGAGCGGCCGTTCGAGCAGATCAAGATCAGCCTCGCGCACCAGGACGTCGGCGCGATACTGGTCGGCATCGGCAGCTCCTACGACAACATTCCGCGGGGCCGGACCCACCAGTCGCCCGGCGACGTGGCGCTGCTCGACACGGTGCCCGGCTGGACGGTGCACGTGCCGGGGCACGAGGACGAGGTCGAGCCGCTCCTGCGCAAGGCGATCGCCGGCGACGACCGGGTCTACTTGCGACTGTCCGACAAGGTCCACAGCGAGGAGATCCCCGTCGCGGACGGGTTCACCGTGCTGCGCCGGGGTAGCGCCGGCGTGGTGGTCGCGGTCGGTCCGGTGCTGGCCGACGTGCTCGCCGCGACGTCCACTATGGACGTGACGGTGCTGTACGCGTCCACGATCCGGCCGTTCGACCATGCGGGCCTGCGTGCGGCGGTGGTGGCATCGGCGCCGAACGTGGTGATGGTCGAGCCGTACCTGCGGGGCACCTCCGCGCACGAGGTGGCCGAGGCACTCGGCGACGTGCCGCACCGGCTGCAGTCCCACGGGGTGCGGCGGGACCAGGAGGTCCGCGCCTACGGAAGCGCCGCGGACCACGACCGGCTGCACGGGCTGGACGCCGCCAGCCTGACCGAGTCGATCACCGGCTTCCTCGAGCGCACGGGGGCCTCTCGGTGACGACCCAGAAGACGGAGAACAAGCCCGCGGGCGAGTCGCTCAGCGCACCGCTGCCCCTCGAGTTCTTCTACCGCGAGAACCCGTTCACGCTGCCGGCCGCCCTGGCGAACCTGACCGAGCGAACCCCGATCATCAAGGCGGAGCTGCCCGCAGGCGGTCCGTTCTGGTTGGTGTCCGGGTTCGAAGAGGCTCGCGAGGTGCTGTCGGACCCGCGGTTCTCCGCCGACCGGTTCACCTACCACCCCAGGTTCAAGCAGCTGTCCGAGGAAACCAAGGCGAAGATGCGGGACGACAAGGCGCGGGCCGGGTCGTTCATCAACATGGATCCGCCGGAGCACTCCCGCTACCGCAAGCTGCTCACCGGTCAGTTCACCGTCCGCCGGATCCGCGTACTCGGCGAGCGGATCGAGGAGATCATCACCGCGCAGCTGGATGCCATGCTGGCCAAGGGGAACACCGCCGACCTGATGGCGGACTTCGCGTTCCCGGTGCCCTCACTGGTGATCTGCGAGATGCTCGGCGTGCGCTACGAGGATCGGGCGGAGTTCCAGGAACGCGCGCAGGCCCTGATGCAGATGAACGTGCCGATCACGGTGGCGCAGGAGAACTACGAGGCCCTGCGCGCGTTCATCCAGCGGCTGGTGACGGACAAGCGCGAGAACCCGGTCGACGACATCATCTCCGGCCTGATCCACCACGCCGGGGCCGATCCGGCGCTCACCGACGACGAGTTGATCAACATGATCAACCTGATGCTGATCGCCGGCTTCGAGACCACGGCGAGGATGCTGGGGCTGGGCATCTTCGTGCTGCTGCAGCGCCCCGAGCAGCTCGCCCTGCTGCGCGACGACCCGTCCCGCGTCGGTGACGCCGTCGAGGAGCTGCTGCGCTTCCTGTCCGTCAGCAACACCGGAGTCTTCCGTTTCCCCAAGGAGGACGTGGAGCTGCGCGGCGAGCACATCCCGGCCGGCTCGACGGTGGTGATCTCGCTGCTGGGCGTCAACTGGGACAGCGCGTACTGGTCGGAGCCGGAGAAGCTGGACCTGACCCGGGCCCGGAGCCCGCACCTGGCGTTCGGCCACGGCGTGCACCAGTGCCTCGGCCAGCAACTGGCCCG
>Ga0164241_10004161_pt1 | contig 14159 bp, 6 predicted proteins | sample OricomyardsoilBY_FD_108780 | JGI IMG/M metagenome (GOLD analysis project Ga0164241, IMG submission 108780) | Backyard soil microbial communities from Emeryville, California, USA - Original compost - Back yard soil (BY) | ecosystem: Environmental > Terrestrial > Soil > Unclassified | place: USA...
CCACTTGCCGCCCGCGGCATTGGCCAGGCTGTCGTCGAGATCGCCGGTCACCACCGCGCCGACCAGCGAACCGCTGTTGGCGATGCTCGCGGTGGCGTCGATGCCGGACCACACGGCGATGCGCTCGCCATCGCCGAACGCGGCGATGGTGCCGCTGTTGGCCAGCACGTTGCTGCCGGCATCGGCCATCCGCACCGCGATGGCCGTCGCGTCCTCGCCATAGGCGCCGGCGAGGATGCGGCCGCTGTTCCCGACTTCCGCTCCGTAGGCGCCGCGCACGAAGGCGCCGGTCGCGCTGGTGCTGTAGGTGCCGGTCGCGCTGGCGAAGATGTCGCCGCTGTTCACCAGGCTGGCGGCGCCGGAAACGCTGTCGACCAGCGCGCCGGTGGCGCGTGCATCGTCGGCCTCGGTGACGGCACTGATGCTGCCGGTGTTGGCGAGGCCCGCCGACATCGACCCGAACACCGCGGCACCGTAGCTGTAGCCGATGCCGCCTTCGGCGCTCGCCATGGCGAGGATGTCCCCATGGTTGTCGACCAGCGATTCGCCGCCATCCACGGTGATGACGGGATTCGCGTAATCGCAAACGTTGTAGCCGCCGTAGGGCCCGTTGTAATAGGTGCAGTCGTAGGTACGCGTTTCGTGGCGCGCGAATGCGTGGGCGCCCACCGCGAAGGCGTTGCCACCGTCCGCGGTCGCGCTGGCGCGGATGCTGCCTTCATTGGCGATCGCGGCCTGGTATCCGACCTGCACGAACGCGCCATACGCGGTCGCGTAGCCGAAGTCCGCGCTGGCGGCCGCCTCGATATCGCCCTGGTTGACCACCGTTCCCGACAGCACGTTGGAGTAGGCGCCGATGGAGGCGCCCCAGGCCGAGGCGAGGCCGAGGCTCGGGTTCGCCGATTCCGCGCTCGAGGTGGCATGGGAGACGATGCTGCCGGCGTTGTGGACGTAGCCGTGCTCCATCCCGTTGCCGAACACATGGGTACCGAACGAGACCGCGCGGCCGCCGTAACCGTCGCCGGCCAGGCTTCCCACCGAGGCGTCCGCCACGATGGTGGCGCCGGCCGCATTGACCACATCGGTGGTGTACTTGCCGTGGCCGATCACGCCGTAGGCGGCGGTGATGCCGAACTCGGCCTGGGCGGTGGCGATGATGTCGCCGTTGTTGACGATGGTGGCGTCGTACTTCGCATAAGCGTTGATGCCGGTCGCGCCGGCGCCGCCCTGGAAGAAGCTGAGGCTGTCTTCGGCGATCGCGGTGGCGGTGATGCCGCCGTTGTTCGCCACCGAGACGTTGCCCTGCATGCCGGCGGAGGCATAGATGCCCATCGCCTTGGCTGCGCCGTAGTGGGTGCTGTAGGCATGCGCGTGCCCGTACACGTCGATGTCGCCATCGTTGACGATGTCGATCTGGTAAGTGCCCGTGGCCTCGATGCCGGTCGCGAAACCGCCGCCGAACACATCGACCTCGCCGATCGAACTGATGCTCGCGCCCGCTGCGTTGGTGATCGAGATCTCGGCGCCGCCGGCCTGGATGCCGCGGGCGCCGACGATGGCGCCCTCGCCGGACGCCAGTGCCACGATGTCGCCGTAATTTTCGATATCGATCGCGCCGTAGTAGCTGAGCGCCTGCACGCCGATCGCATAGGCGTAGTTGACCGACACGTCGGGGATGCCGGACTCGGTGCGGGCGAGGGCGCCGATGGCGCCATGGTTCACGGCCTCCACATCGCCGACCTGGTTGACCGCGTAGGCGCCGACGGCGTTGGAAACCCCGACATCGGAATAGGCATGGGCGGTGATCTCGCCGTCGTTGCCGAGCACGGCGGTGCCGCCGTACAGGCCGGACGTCATCGCGGCGACGCCCCAGGCCGAGGCATAGCCCTGGCTGGCCATCGCCACCGCGGCGATGTCGCCGCTGTTGGCGACCACCGTGTCCCCGTAACCGTACACGCTGGTGGCTTCCGCGCCGACCGCCTTGGCCTGCAGGAACCCGTAGGTGCCGCCGATGTCCGCCATGGCCAGCGCGGTCGCCGAAATCGAACCGCTGTTGTCCACCACCGAGTCGTACAGCAGGGCGAAGTTGTAGGCACCGAAGGCGATGGCTTCCGCCTCGCCGTACTCCGCTATGCCGCCCACGGCGACTGCGGCGATGTCGCCGGTGTTGGTGGTGATCGCGTTGCCGTAGTAGGCCGACGCGTTGAGGCTGCCGTAGGCGCTGGCGCTGTCGCCGCTGGCGTGCGCGGCGATCGTCCCTTCGTTGGTGGTGTACGCGGCGTAGGAGACGCCGACCGAATAGCTGCCGAACGCGGAGGCGGTGCCGCCCTCCGCGGTGGCGCTGGCCTGGATGTCGCCCACGTTGTAGACGGACGAGCCCAGCATGCCCAGCGAATCGGCGCCGCGGGCCATGGCAGTGCCGCCGTCGGCATCGGCGCTGGCCGCGAGCGCGCCGTAATTGGAGACGGCAACGTACGAGCCGTACGCGCGCGCGGCCCTGGCATCGGCCAGGCCGCCTTGCCCCGCCGTGGCGATGGCGCTGCTGCCGCCGTCGTTGAACACGCTGGCCACGTCGGCGACCACGTTGATGCCGGTGGCATGCGCCTGCGCACCGGCGCCGGACGACGCCTCGACCGCGATGTCGCCGCCGTTGATCACCAGGCCGATGCCCGCGGCGCCGGCGTATACGAAGGCGCCATACCCGATGGCGTCGCCATGCAGGCTTTCGGCGAGCACGGACGCGCTGCCGTAGTTGAGCAGGGTCGCGGTTTCGGTGGCGGCGGCGTAGAAGGCCATCGCGAACGCGGTGTCGTCCACGGAACTGGCGACGACGTCGATGTCCGCGTAGTTGGCGACATCGACCGTCGTCTCCGACTCGGCGACGATGCCCGCCGCCTGGGCGAACCCCGCGCCGGCGTAGGCATGCGCGGCGACGTCGCCGCCATTGGCGACGCTGGTGGCCCCGTACAGCGAGGAACTGACCTGGATGCCGGTGGCGATGGCGATGTCGCCGGTGCCGGTCGCGCTGACCATGCCGGCGTTGGCGATGGACGCGTTGTAGACGTTGGCGTAGCTGTAGAGGCCAGTGGCCACGCCGCCGTCGATGCCGTTGGCGACGGCTTCGATGGTGCCGGTGTTGGTGGTCGCCGCGTCGCCGTAGCGCAGCGCCAGGTTCAAGGCGCCGGTGGCCGTGGCCAGGTCGCCGGTGGCTTCGGCGTGGATGCTCCCGTCGTTGGCGAGGTAGGCGCTGCCGTAGCGCTGCCGGGTCAGGTTGAGCACGCCGAACGCGTAGGCGTAGGTGGCGCTGGCGTCCGCCTCGATCGTGCCGGTGTTGGCGACCGTCGAAACGTTGTCGCCCGAGCCGTAGCCGATCGCGGTGATGCCGGTGGCGTAACCGAAGCCGCCGTCCGACTGCGCGCTGGCGTGGATGTCCCCGCCGTTGGCGATGTCGTTCGCGCTGCCGTAGCCGAAGGCATAGATGCCGTGCGCCTCGGCGCGCAGGCCGCCGTCGGCGCGGGCATCGGCCTCGATCTCGCCCTCGTTGACGACGGTCAGGTCCTCGAAATAGCCGGTGGCGTACACCGCCCGCGCACGGGCACGGCCGCCATCGGAGGTGGCGGTCGCACCGATCAGGCCGCCCTCCGCGTTGTGGATCGCGACGGTGTTGCCCGCGGCGCGCACCCCGATCGACGCGGCATAGCCGCCCTCGGACAGCGGCCAGGCTTCGGCGGTGATGCTGGCGCTGTTGTCGATGCTGATGGCATCGTCGTAGGCGTAGAGCGCACGCACGTTGCCGCCATAGCCGCCGACGTCGATGTCCAGGTCGTTGTCGATGTCCGTGAGCATCTGCACGTCGCCGCTCCCGGACATCCCGGCCGTGGCGGCGAAGGCGGACACGCTGCGTGGATGCTCGTCGCCATCGACGCGGGTCAGGTCGGCAGGCGCGATGTCCGGCGTGGCCGGGGAAAGCGCGCCATCGCAGGAAGCGATGCCGGGCGTCGCGCCGGGGCGACAGGCGCCGGCATGCACGGCGCTGCCGGCGGACAAAGCCAGCACCGTCGCCGAAACCGCCAGGGCGTTGCGGATGGCGCGGGCGATCGGGGAGATCTCGGGAGTTGCGTGGCCGCGCACGTTGCGCGCACCGGCTTGGCGGACAGAACGGTTCATTGCGTTCCTTTTCGTGGAGGCTTGTGCGTGTGGCCCGGGCATTGGCCCGGATTCGATCGACGCAGGCCCGGCGAACCGGGCCCCGCCGCAAGCGCGTTGGCTCAGTTGACCTTGACCGCGGACCAGGCGGCGGCGACCGCGCCGGCTTCCGTGGAAGCGTTGCCGTACAGATCCTTGGCCGCACTGATCGTGGCCACCCGGGCGGCGGCGTAATCGGTGTTGGTCGTGAAGTACACGGTCAGCGCGCGGTACCAGATCCTGGCGGCCTTGCTGCGCCCGATGCCGGTCACGGCCGCGCCGTTGCAGGTCGGCGCGTAGTGGTTGACGCCGTCGAAGGTCCTGGCCGCGCTGCCTTCCGCCAGCAGGTAGAAGAAGCGGTTGGCGACGCCGGATGAGTAATGCACGTCCAGCGTGCCGAGGTTGCTGGCGTAGCAACTCGGCGAACGACCGTCCCTGATCGGATCGAACATGTAGCGCAAGGCGCGCTGGTTGGCGCTGCCCGCCACGTTGCCGATCACGATCCGCTCGCCAATCAGGTAATCCGGCGCGTCCTTCGCGTTGTTGGCGTGGAATTCCACCATCGTGCCGAGGATGTCGGAATTGGCCTCGTTCAAGCCGCCGGACTCGCCGGAGTAGAGGAGGTTGGCGGTATTCGCGTTGACGCCGTGGCTCATCTCGTGGCCGGTGATGTCCAGCGAGACCAGCGGACCGATGTTGACTCCGTCGCCATCGCCATAGGTCATGCAGAAACAGGTGTCGGACCAGTACGCGTTGCCGTAGCGCTGGCCGTAATGCACGCGGCTGTAGCTGCCCTGGCCGTTGCCGGCGATGCCGTTGCGGCCATGCACGTTCTTGTAATAGTCCCAGGTGACGGCGGCGCCGTACTGGGCGTCGGCGGCGGCGGTCGCCTTGTCGGAGGCGGCGTAGTTGCCCCAGAGGTTGTCGGCGTCCTTGTAGACCTGGCCGGAGGTGCGGGTGTTGGAGCCGTCGATGGTGCGCATCAGGCCGCGCGACGGATCGCGCAATTCGTAGCCGCCGGCGACGGAATTGGTGGTCAGGGCGACATCGCCCGAATAGAGCGTCTTCGCCGTGCCTGCGGCGGCGGCGGTCTCGCGGTTGCTCCAGCGATCGATGATCCCGGCGCTGTGCGCATCCACGATGTAGGTCGTGTCGGCGCGTTCGTTGGACAGGCGCACCTGCCAGGCAAGCCGGGGGTCGCCGCCACGGGCGTAGACCACCAGGGTCCGTTCCGGGGTGCCGGCGAAATCGGCGCCGAAATCGGCCCCGGCCATGACCACGGCGTCGTCGGCGGCCAGGGTCGGGCGCACGGACAGGCCCAGGACATTGCGCTGGGACAGGGAGATCGACTTGAACCGGCCGTTGCGGGAATGCATGACCACGTCGCCGCCGATCACCGGCAGCCCCTTGTAGGTGCGGTCGAAGCGGACGTGTTCGGTGCCGTCGGCATCGATCGCCACGCCGCGGGCCACGAAGCGATCCGCCGCCGAGGCCCGGGCCAGCCCTGCATGACCACGGAGCAGGCCATCCGCCCGGCCAACCACCGGATTGCCCGGGGACGAACCCGGCATGGCCGAGGCCACCGCCCCGGTTCCGATCAGCACGGCCACGGCAAGTGGCGCCAACAGCTTGGTATTCAGGTGCATGGAGTCCTCCCTCGGGTTCGTTTCCGGTGCGGCACGAAGCGGCCGCACCATGCGGGCCGCGGCATGCAGCACCGCCACGGGATTACCTTCCGGCGTTGCGCCGGCGCGCCACAAGGGGAGAAACGGGGGCGGTGATGGAAACGAAATGCGCCGGAGATGGGCCGGTCATGAACCGTGCATGCGACATCGCGATCCGCAGGTCACCACGACCGGACAGGGCGGCAAGGCAAGCCGCCGGCCGGCTCACAGCACGGGCTCGGCCGCGATGTCGCGCTCGCCGCCCAGGGCCTGCGCGCGCACGCGCGCGGACGCGGCGGTCGGGGCATCGCCCAGCGACTGGTAGAGCCGCGACATCACCCAGGCCACCCGGTAGTCGGACTCGGAGTATTTCTCGAGTTCGCCCATGATGGCCGAGGCGGCGGCGTACTGGTGCGTATCCAGCAGCACCATCGCCCGCAGCACGCCGGTCTGGATCTCGCTGTCCGGCGAGGAGTGTCCGCCGGCCAGGGTGGCGGCCCGTTCCGCCTGCGCCAGGGCCGCCGCCGGCGCCGCGCCGGCACGATCGATCAAGGCCCCCGCCAGCGCGATGGCGGGCGCAGTGTCCCCTTGCGCCTGCCCGGCCTGGGCGGACGCCGCGGACAGCCATGCTTTCGCAAGCGGCACGTCGCGACCGCGCAGCGCCGCCTGCACGGCCGCGAGCAGCAACCCGCCGCCCGCGCCTTCCATGGCCACGGCGTCCGCGGCGAGTTGCCGTGCCCGGCCGAAGTCGCCACCGGCCAGCTGCAGGCGCAGGCGCAATTCCCGCATGACCGGATCGTTATCCGCCACGCCGCGGGAATGGCCGCGCGCCAGCGTCGCGTCGGCGTCGCGTAGCTTGCCGAGCGCAATCTGGATCCTGGCCTCGGTCATCAGGATTTCGCCGGCGAGGACGTCGTCCTCCACCTTCGGCAACAGCGCATCCGCGCGGGCGATGGTGGCGCTGGCCTCGACGGGCCTGGCCAGCGCGAGTTGCACGGCCGCCTTTTCGCGCAGGGAATTGGCCAGGTAATCGGACACGCGGAAACGCGCGAAGGTGTCGATCGAGCGGTCGAACTCGCGCAGGGCCTGCAGGTAATCCCCGCGCAATGCCTCGGCCTTGCCGAGGTTGTGGCCGATGCTGCCGAGCGTGATCTGGTCGCCGGAGCGCTGCAGCCACACCCGCGCCTGCCCCATGTCCTTGATCCCGGCCTCCACGTCGCCCAATTGCGCACGGGAGATGCCGCGCCCCTGGTAGGAAATGCCGAGCATCCGCGAATTGACGCGGTCGGGCGGCAACGTCTCCAGCAATGCCAAGGCTTGCGTATAGCGCAGTTCGGCGGCCTTCGGGTCGTTGCGCGCGCGTTCGATGCTGCCCAGGCCCAACATCGCGCCGACCCTGGTCTCCATGTCCGTCGCCGGCGCCCGTTCCAGTGCGTCCTGGAAGCGCCGTGCCGCGGCATCGAGATTGGCGGCGCGGAACTCCAGCTTGCCCTCGCGCAGGAGGAATCGCGCATCGTCGCGCTCGGACGGCGACGACGACCTGACCAGCCTGCGGGCTTCGGTCAGCCGGCCGGCGAGGATTTCCGCATCGATCCGGTGCAGGCGCTCCGCCAGCGGTCCCGGCCGCGGCCCGGCCTTGCCCTGCTCGCCCAACTGCCGCAGCCAGGCGTCCGCCGCTTCGGCAGCGGCGACCAGCGCGGTTTCCCCGTGCGCCTCGAGGGTCCGCTCGCCTCCCGCATCGAACACGCGCATGCGGACCGACCAGCCGTCGCGCTGGCGGCGCATTTCCGGCAAGGCGATCCAGCGCGCGCCGCTCAATGCGAGCAGCTTGTTGCGAACGACGGCAGGCGCCTCGCCCTCCATCGCCGATCCCAGGCGCAGGGCCTGTTCGCTGGGCAGCACGTTGATGCCGCTGCCATGCAGCCGCGCGGCCATGTAGTCCATGGCGCCCAGGCGCACCCACGCGTTTTCGGAATCCATCGGGATCACCGCCACCGGCATCACCAGCACCGCATCGTTCGCCACCGCTTGCGGGCGCCCTTGCGCGAAGTGCCGTTGCAGCAGCAGCCCGATGCCGATCGCCGCCAGCAGCGCGATGCCTGCCAGCAGGCCGACGCGCCACGTCCGCCGCTTTTCCCCGGTCGCCGCCTGCGCTGCCTCGCCGACCTCCTCGCGGGCGCCCGCGATCGCTGCGTCCTCCCTGGCGTCGTCGAGGGTCTGCGCGGCTACGCCTGGTGCCGTCTCCACGCCATAGGCGGGTTCGACATCGCCTTGGCCCTCGTCCGTGTCCAGGACGGACAATGCCGCCGCATAGGCCTCGGCATCGTCCGCCGTGGGCACCACCACTTCGGCGCCGTAGCCATGCCCGCCGTCGTCGTGCGGACTCTCGGGCCCGGCATCGGGCGAGGTGGCCACTTCCCTGATCGGCGCCACCCAGCGATACCCGAACCTGGGCAGGGTGCGGATCATCCCCTGCTGGTTGCCGGTATCGTCCAGCGCCTTGCGCGCGCGCAGCAGGGTTTGCGCAACCACCGCATCGCCCGCGTCGACCCTGCCCCAGACCGCGGCGATCAGTTCATCGCGCCCCACCGCGCGGTCGCGATGTTCGACCAGGTAGACCAGGCACTCCAGCGACCGCGGGCGCAGCGCGACGGGCGTCCCGTTGCGCAACAGCTCCCGCGTCGCCGGATTGAGCTCGAATTCCCCGAATACGTACTTCATGTAGCGCAATGAACCAACTGTCGGTTCCTGCCAGCCCTATTCCACCGTGACCGATTTCGCCAGGTTGCGCGGCTTGTCGACGTCGGTGCCGCGCGCCAGCGCGGCGTGGTAGGCCAGCAACTGCACCGGGATCGCGTGCACGATCGGCGACAGCACGCCGACGTGGCGCGGGGTACGGATCACGTGCACCGCCTCCGACTCGCCGAAGTGGCTGTCGGCGTCGGCGAACACGAACATCTCGCCGCCGCGCGCGCGCACCTCCTGGATGTTGGACTTCACCTTCTCCAGCAGCGCGTCGTTCGGCGCGATGACGACGACCGGCATCTGCGTGTCCACCAGCGCCAGCGGGCCGTGCTTGAGCTCGCCGGCCGGATACGCCTCGGCGTGGATGTAGGAGATTTCCTTGAGCTTCAACGCGCCTTCCAGCGCGATCGGATAGTGCATGCCGCGGCCGAGGAACAACGCGTGCTGCTTCGGCGCGAACATCGCCGCCCACGCGGCGACCTGCGGCTCCAGGTTCAGCGCGTGCTGCACGCTGCCCGGCAGGTGGCGCAGGCAGTCGACGAATTCTGCTTCCCGTGCGGGGTCGACGCGGCCGCGCAGCTTGGCCAGCACGCCGGTCAGCGCGAACAACGCGACCAGCTGGGTGGTGAAGGCCTTGGTCGAGGCCACGCCGATCTCGGCGCCGGCGCGGGTGTAGAAGACCAGCTTGCTGGCGCGCGGGATCGCGCTTTCCGGCACGTTGCAGATCGACAGCGTCTTGTCTTGCCCTTGCGCCTTGGCGTATTTCAGCGCCTCCATCGTGTCCAGGGTTTCGCCGGACTGCGAGATGGTGACGACCAGTTGCCTAGGGTTGGCGACGACCTTGCGGTAGCGGTATTCGCTGGCGATGTCGACCGCGCAGGGGATGCCGGCGATGTCCTCGATCCAGTAGCGCGCGGTCAGCCCGGCGTAGTAACTCGTGCCGCAGGCGAGGATCTGCACCGCTTCCACGTCGCGCAGCACTTCGGCGGCGTCCGCGCCGAACAGCGCCGGGTCGAACCCGCCGGCATCGACGATGCCCTCGATGGTGTCGCCGATCGCGCGCGGCTGCTCGTGGATTTCCTTCTGCATGAAGTGGCGGTACGGGCCCAGCTCCAGCGATGCCAGCGAGACGTCGGACAGGTGCACGTCGCGCTGCACCTCGGCATCGGTCGCATCGAACACGCGCACGCCTTCGCGGGTGACTTCGGCGGTGTCGCCTTCCTCCAGGAAGATCACCTTGCGCGTGGCCGAGACGATCGCGGAGACATCGGAGGCGACGAAGTTCTCGCCCTCGCCCAGGCCGACCAGCAGCGGGCAGCCCATGCGCGCGGCGACCATCGTCGACGGATCGCGCTTGTCGATCACCGCCAGCGCGTAGGCGCCTTCCAGTTCCTTCACCGCCTTCTGCAGCGCGACCAGCAAGGTTTCGCCCTGCGCGCGATGGTGGTGGATGAGATGGGCGACGACTTCGGTATCGGTCTGCGAGGTGAAGTCGTAACCCAGCGCGCGCAGGCGTTCGCGTTGCTGCTCGTGGTTCTCGATGATGCCGTTGTGCACCAGCGCCAGTTCGCCGTGGCTGATGTGCGGATGCGCGTTGCCTTCGGTGACGCCGCCGTGCGTGGCCCAGCGCGTGTGGCCGATGCCGAGGGTGGCATCGAAGCCTTCGGCCAGCGCTGCCGCTTCCATCTCGGCGACGCGACCGGTGCGGCGCACGCGGCGCACGGATTCGCCGTCGATCACGGCGATGCCGGCCGAGTCGTAGCCGCGGTATTCCAGCCGCTTCAGGCCGTCGACCAGCAGCGGGACCACGTCACGGTGGGCGATGGCGCCGACGATTCCGCACATGTCCGGGGGTCCCTTCCTGGAAACCCGCAGTTTAAACGGAGCCCCGCGCGGGCGTCCGCGCGGACGCGGCCGCCGTCCGGACGGACACCGCGGGCGCACTAAATTATCTTGAAAATCAATCTGTTGTAGTTGGCACGCGTATTGCGATGGATAGGGCATGGACAAGCACACGCCCAACGAAGCCATCGTCCCGCGCGGCCGCATCCGCGATACCGCGGGACAAGACCAGGTCGTCGCCAGCCGCGCGCCGGCGCGGAATCGCCGCCCAGCCATCGCGGCCGGCATCGGCGGCGCGGCCTTGCTGGCCGCGGTCGCATGGCTGGTGTCGGGCTGGATGGGCGGCGGCCGTTCCTACGATGCCTCGCGCATCCGCATCGCCGAGGTGAAGCGCGGCGACCTGGTCCGCGACCTCAGCGCCGACGGCCGCGTGATCGCCGCCAACAGCCCGACCCTGTACGCCATCGCCGCCGGCACCGTCCGCCTTTCGATCGTCGCCGGCGACAAGGTGGCCGAGGGCCAGGCGCTGGCGGTGATCGACAGCCCCGAACTGCGCAGCAAGCTGGTGCAGGAGGAATCCACCCTGGCCGGCATGGAAGCCGAAGCCAGCCGCGCGTTGCTCGACGCGCAGATCATGCGCGCCAACGCGCGCAAGGCGCTGGACCAGGCCACGGTGGAACGCACCGCGGCGATGCGCGACCTCGAGCGCTACCAGCGCGCCTTCGACGGCGGCGCGGTGCCGCAGAACGACCTGGCGCGCGCGCAGGACGAGATGAAGAAGGCGGAGATCGGGCTGGCCGCCGCGCGCAAGGATTTCGAGCTGCAGAGCGCCGGCGCCGGCCTCGACGCGCGCAACAAGCAGTTGCTGGCCGAGCGCCAGCGCGCGGTGGTCGCCGAACAACGGCGCCAGGTCGATGCGCTGACCCTGCGCGCGCCGTTCGACGGCCAGGTCGGCCAGGTGCAGGTGCCGCAGGGCACCAATGTCGTGGCCAACGGCCCGGTGCTGAGCGTCGTCGATCTTTCCCGCTTCGAAGTGGAGATGAAGGTGCCGGAGAGCTTCGCCCGCGAGCTCGCCATCGGCATGCCGGCGCAGGTCACCAGCAACGGCACCAGGTTCGCCGCGGAGATCGCCGCGGTCTCGCCGGAAGTGGTGAACGGCGAAGTGACCGCGCGCGTGCGCTTCGCCGACGGCAGGCAGCCGCCCGGACTGCGGCAGAACCAGCGGCTGTCGGTGCGGGTGGTGATGGACACCAAGCGCAGCGTGCTGATGGTGGAGCGCGGCCCGTTCGTGGAGCAGGACGGCGGCAACTTCGCCTGGGTGGTCGACGGCGGCAGCGCCGCGCGCAAGCCGATCAGGACCGGCGCCGCCAGCCTCGACGCCGTGGAAATCGTTTCGGGCCTGCAGGCGGGCGATCGCATCGTCGTCGCGGGCACCGACCAGTTCGACAACGCGGACCGCGTCCGCATCTCCGGAGAATGACCATGCACGCTTCCCTCGAAACGCCGTTCGAGCGCCTGCGCTGGACCTCGCAGGACATCGCCGACGCCGTGCCGCTGCGCCTGCACGAGATCGACCTGTTCGACGCCGCGGACGCGCGCGACGCCAGCGCGAATGCGCCGCGCCTCCAGCATCCGCCGCGCCTGCGCAACGCCTATCTCGCCGCGGCCGCCTTGCCGGCCCGCTTCGGCATCCGCTGATCCACGACCCCTCTTCCCCAAGGAATCCCCGCCATGCTCGACATGCGCCAAGTCACCAAGGTCTACCGCACCGAACTCGTCGAGACGCATGCGCTGCGCTCGCTCGACCTGCATGTCGGCGAGGGCGAGTTCGTCGCCGTCACCGGGCCCTCGGGTTCCGGCAAGACCACCTTCCTCAACATCGCCGGCCTGCTCGAGACCTTCACCGGCGGCGAGTTCCGCCTCGACGGCCAGGACGTGCGCGGGCTGTCGGACGACGCGCGCAGCAGGCTGCGCAACCAGAAGATCGGCTTCATCTTCCAGAGCTTCAACCTGATCCCCGACCTCAACCTGTTCGACAACTGCGACGTGCCGCTGCGCTACCGCGGCATGCCGGCGGCGGAGCGCAAGCTGCGCATCGAGGACGCGCTGGGCCTGGTGGGCCTGGGTTCGCGCATGAAGCATTACCCGGCGGAACTGTCCGGCGGCCAGCAGCAACGCGCGGCGATCGCGCGCGCGCTGGCGGGGAGCCCGCGCCTGCTGCTGGCGGACGAACCCACCGGCAACCTGGATTCGCAGATGGCGCGCAGCGTGATGGAGCTGCTGGAGGACATCAACCAGCAGGGCACCACCATCATCATGGTGACCCACGATCCCGAACTCGCCGCGCGCGCGCAGCGCAACGTGCACATCGTCGACGGCATGGCCACCGACCTGTCGATCGAACCCGGCCTGTCGCGCGCGATGTACGCGCAGGCCGACGCCGCCATCGCCGGCGCCTGACCCGGAGACCGCCATGTTCGGCTACTACCTCAACCTCGCGCTGCGCAGCTTCAGGCGCAACAAGGCGCTCACGGCGCTGATGGTGCTGGCGATCGCGCTCGGCATCGGCGCCTCGATGACCACCCTGACCGTGTTCCATGTGCTGTCCGGCGACCCGATCCCGCAGAAGAGCGACCGCCTGTTCTACGTGCAACTGGACCCCGAGCGCATGCGCGGCTACCAGCCCGGCCAGGAGCCGCAGACGCAGATGACCCGCTTCGACGCGGAGACCCTGCTGAAGCAGAAGCGCGGCCTGCGGCAGACGCTCACCAACGGCGGCAACGTGGTGATCTCGCCGGACAAGCCCGGCAGCACCCCGCACCTGGTCGACGCGCGCTACGCCAGCAGCGATTTCTTCGCGATGTTCGACTCCCCGCTGCTCTGCGGGTGCGCCTGGAATGTCAGCGAGGACGAAGCCAAGGCGCGGGTCGCGGTGATCGGCAAGGAGCTCAACGACAAGGAATTCGGCGGCGCCGACAGCACCGGCAAGACCCTGCGCATCGACGGCAAAGAGTTCCGCATCGTCGGCGTGCTCGACGGCTGGCGCCTGGTGCCGCGCTTCTACGACCTCTACAACGACAAGTACGGCGCGATGGAAAGCGTGTTCCTGCCGTTCTCGACCTCGCGCGAACTGAAGATGGGCACCCAGGGCAGCACCGACTGCTGGGACGATTCCGGCGGCGAGCCGCGCGCGCTCAACGCGCCCTGCGCCTGGGTGCAGTACTGGGTCGAACTGCAATCGGCCGACCAGGCGGGCGACTACCGCAGCTACCTCGGCAACTATTCCGACCGGCAGCGCGCAGCCGGGCGCTTCGAGCGGCCGACCAACGTGCGCCTGCGCAACGTCATGGAACTGCTGGAGTTCAACAACACCGTGCCCGGCGACGTGCGCCTGCAGCTGTGGCTGGCGCTCGGCTTCCTGCTGGTCTGCCTGGTCAACACCGTCGGCCTGCTGCTGGCCAAGTTCCTGCGCCGCAGCGGCGAGATCGGCGTGCGGCGCGCACTGGGGGCTTCGCGCGGCGAGATCTTCAAGCAATGCCTGGTCGAAGCCGGCGCGATCGGCCTGGTCGGCGGCGTGCTCGGGCTGGGGCTGGCCCTGCTCGGCCTGTGGGCCGTGCGCCAGCAACCGGTGAGCTATGCCGCGCTGGCCCAGCTCGATGCCTCGATGTTGCTGACCACCTTCCTCCTCGCCGTGCTCGCCAGCCTGCTGGCCGGCCTGCTGCC
>Ga0164241_10004162_pt1 | contig 14157 bp, 10 predicted proteins | sample OricomyardsoilBY_FD_108780 | JGI IMG/M metagenome (GOLD analysis project Ga0164241, IMG submission 108780) | Backyard soil microbial communities from Emeryville, California, USA - Original compost - Back yard soil (BY) | ecosystem: Environmental > Terrestrial > Soil > Unclassified | place: USA...
AAGGACCCAGCGACGGGGCGGCTGGTGACGCAGGAGTACCGGGTGGAAGGGCCGGTGATGATCTTCCAGACGACGACGGCGGTGGACATGGACGAGGAGCTACTGAACCGCTGCATCGTCTTGACTGTGGACGAGGGGCGCGAGCAGACACGAGCCATCCACGAGCGGCAGCGTCGGGCGCGGACCTTGGCAGGCGTGGTCGCGCGGCAAGAGCGGCAGCGAATCCTCGCGCTACACCAGAACGCTCAACGCTTAATTCGGCCGCTTTTCGTGGTGAATCCGTACGCGGCGGAGCTCAGGTTTCCCGATCACCAGACGCGAATGCGTCGCGATCACACGAAGTATTTGGGGCTGATCGAAGCAGTGGCACTGCTCCACCAGTACCAGCGGCCGATCAAGACGGTGGAGCATCGGGGGCAGAAGCTGCGGTACATAGAGGTGACGAAGCAGGACATCGAGGTGGCCAACCACCTCGCCCATGAGGTGTTGGGGCGGAGTCTCGACGAGCTGCCGCCGCAGACGCGCAGACTGCTCGGGCTGCTCGATGAGATGGCAACGGCGGAGTGCGAGAGGCTGGGGCTTGACCGCGGAGATTTTCGATTTAGTCGCCGCGCTTTGCGCGAGCGGACAGGCTGGGGCGACACGCAGCTGCGGGTGCACCTGGGGCGGCTGATCGAGCTGGAGTACGTGCTGGCGCACCGGGGGCGGCAGGGGCAGAGCTTTTTGTACGAGCTGGTGTACTCGAGCCGGGGTGACGCCGGTCCATTTCTGCCCGGGCTTGTGGACGCGAACGGGCTTTCGGTGAGTAACGATACGATTTCAACTTCGCGGGGGGCCGGGCCAACTTTGCGGGGTGATGAGGGCGACTTCGCGGGGGGTGTGCGGGGGGAGCGCGGGGCCGATGCGGGGGGAGCGCGGGGCGGCGAAATCGACGTGAATCAGCAGAAAATAAGCTCGAGTCGGGATCGCAAGCCAGATGAGCACCGAAAAGCGCACCCGGGGAACGGCAAGTCGTCGCGCGTCGTAGCGATGCCGAGCGTGGCGGCGCCCGCTCGCGCGGTGAGCTGAGCGATGGCGAAAAAGCGTCGCGCCAAGACGAAGCAGCCGGCGGTGACGGCGGCGGAAGCACTGGACCCGGAGGGGCTGGTGGCGTGGGCGCGCCGGTACATCGAGGCCTTGCGCGTGAAGAATTACTCGGAGCGAACGCTCGAGACGCGCCAGAGTTATTTGCAAATCTTCAGCCGGTGGTGCGCTGACCGGAACATCACCCGCCCGACCGAGGTGACGAAGCCCATCCTGGAGCGGTACCAGCGCCACCTGTTTCATTTTCGGCGCGCGGACGGGCGGCCCTTGACCTTCCAGACGCAGCACAAGCGGCTGGTGCAAGTGCGAGGGTATTTCAAGTGGCTGACGCGCCAGAACGTGCTGCTCTGGAATCCCGCCAGTGAGCTTGAGCTACCGAAGCTCGAGAGACGCTTGCCGCGGCACGTGCTCACGGAAACGGAAGCGGAAAAAGTCATGCAGCAGCCGGACACGACGGAGCCGATGGGCGTGCGCGACCGAGCGATTTTGGAGGTCTTTTACTCGACCGGGATTCGGCGGATGGAGCTGGTCAACCTGCGCGTTTTCGACCTCGACGGCGAGCGCGGGACTTTGATCGTGCGGCAGGGCAAGGGCAAGAAGGACCGCACGGTGCCGGTCGGCGAACGCGCCGCCATGTGGGTCGAGAAGTACCTCGCCGAAGTGCGCGCCGAGCTGGTGGTGGCACCGGACGAAGGGATTTTGTTTTTGAACGAAGCCGGGCACGCGCTGCCGGCGAATCGGCTCACGCAGCTGGTGCGCGAGTACGTGGAAGCGGCGAGCACGGGCAAGAAGGGCGCGTGTCACTTGTTTCGGCACACGATGGCGACGGTGATGCTCGAGAACGGCGCCGACATCCGCTACATCCAGGAGATGCTGGGGCACGTGGAGCTGTCGACGACGCAGATTTACACGCAGGTGAGCATCCGACAGTTGAAGGCAGTGCATGCGCTCACGCACCCGAGCGCCAGGCTCGAGCGACAACCGGCGCCGGCGCGGCCGGAGCTGGCGAAGACGGCGAGCACGCGGGAGGAGCTGTTTTCGCTTTTAGCCGCCGAGGCGGAAGACGAACGGCTCGCGGACGACGGCTCTTGATGGCGCTGAAACGGCTCCGAGCGGGCACACTGCACGGCGTTGTCGCTGCGCCCGCCCGCCGGAGTCGCTCGGGGCAGCATCGCGCATAACCCGGGTTATGCGCTCGCCCTGCGGGTCACGGGGCTTGCAGCGCGGCGACGGCACGACGACGAACGGCAGCGCGCACGGCTCGCAAGCCCCGCGCCTGCCCCTCGCTAAACATAACGGCCATTATGTTTCCTCCGGCGGGCCGGCTCCGCTCCTCGTACTGAGCGACGCTGCACGGCTCGGGCGCGACGTGAGAACCGCAGCGTGCTCCGCACCCTGCTGCGAGCGACGCCGGCGACGGCGCCGTGGCGGCGCTTGAGCGGCTGGCACGCTGCTCGGCACTGCGCCCCGCCCGCCCTCACGCTGTGCGACTCGGCCGCCGGTAGCCACGCCCTACCGGCGGCCTCAGTGCGTCCTTGCCCCCGACGATTGCGAGCGAAACCACTGTCAAACGTCAGTGGGTGCTCGTGGCCACTACTGTCAAACGCTAGTGGTGCTAAATTGCTCGAAATGCAGCCGCTCAAAGCCCACTTCCAGAACGGCCAGGTCGTGCTCGACGAGCCGACAGACATGCCGAACGGCACCGAGCTGTACGTGGTGCCCGCCGCGCAGCTTAAAGGTGTGGATGTTGGCGACGACCTCGACGACGAAGAACGCGCGGCGCTCGATGAGTCGATCCGTGCGGGCATCGACGACATGGAAGCGGGCCGCACAATAGATGCCAAGACGGCCATCGCTCAGCTACGCTCGCGGCCGTGAACGTCGAGCTTTCCGATCGCGCGCATCAGGAGATGCAGCGCATCAACGCGGCGTGGCGGGAGCAGGCAGATTTTCCTGAGCTGTTTCTCGACGAGTTGCTCGAGACGGTGAAACTGATCGAGACCACGGGAGTGCTCGGTACGCCGTACCAGCTGAAAGCGAAGCGACGAGTGACGCGGCTCTTGATGGAGAAGTGCGAGTACCACGTGTACCTCGTGCGACAGCCCGAGGACCTGGTGGTGGTCGTTTCGATTTGGAGTGCTCGCCGAAAGCGCGGCCCGAAACTATAGCTTCGCGGCGCCGGGGCAAGCGCCGCGCTGAGGCCCAGCGTGGGAGGGCCAGGGGCCCGCGCTGGGCCGAGTCGTGCAGTGACTGGGCGGGCGGGAGACGCCAGCGACGAGACAGCGACGAAGCGTCCAACGGCGCGTTGAGCGGCGGCGGCGCGTCACAGCGTCGCGCTGAGCCCGAGCCCCATCACGGAGCTCGGGCGAGCCGTTTTGTGGCCGTGCTGGCCGCCGTCCGCTCCAACGCCCCGTTAGACGCAAGCGCCGTGCAGCGTGCACGCGCAGCGCCGTTTCTGCCGAAGATTTCTTTCCTTAGTCGCTAGGAGCGACGCGGCTACACTCGACGGCGTGACCGGACTTTGCGACGTCGCGACGAGCGCCCTCTGGGCCGCGCCGTCACGCGTCCAGAACACACGTCGCGGCGGTCGCATCACGCGCGCCGCGCACGTCCGGCCACGAGCACGTGCAGGCGAAAACACGCGTCTGGGGTTTCGACTTCGAAGTGCACGCATGCATCGGGGTCTTCGAGCAGCTAAAGCGAGAAATCGCTTCGGGAGAAGTGCTGCTGTTACGGCGCACACGCGTCAGGCGCACCCTCCGGTGCAGGAGAGAGGAGGGCGCCCCAGCTTGTTTGATCGGGCGCGAGGTGCGTTGGCGGCCAACGAGTCTGACTCTGCCGTTAAGAATCCCTTCCTCAAGTTCGAGCATAAGCTCGATTCCAGCTCCAAGCCGGTTGGCCCTGTGGAGCTTGGCGACTTCAGCCCCGGCAAGGCCTCAGACATGGGCTCCCCCCCCGCGACGGACGCTTGATCCACCAGGGCCTGACGAAGTGAGAGCGTGTGGGATCACAACATCAAGCAGAAGTACTTGGACGAGCTTTCAAAGCTGGATCCCAGTCCCGGCAAGTACCTGTTGGAGCAGAACAAGCCGCTGTTGAAGGCACAGGGCAACAGGTTGCTCTCCCAGATCAATGAGAACCCAATCAACTGGGTGCCGATAGCGCTTGTCGGTGGCGGATTGGCCACGATAGGCGTGGTGGCTGCGGTCAACTGTGGCCGCGACGGCGTAGATTGCAGTTTCAAGTAACGAAAGGAAGCATGTGCCAGGGCTACCAAGGCAGCAGCAAGTGAGATCGCATCTTCGCTCAACCGGGCTCCTGCTTGCCGGGACGCTCGCCATGGTTGCCTGCTCGCCGCCTGGAGCGCAGTCCTCTGTAACCAGCCCCGCAACAACTCCGGCTTGTGGTCCCGATCCCCTTGTCGAGGGATATGTGCTCGCGGAGACGATTCGATGCAAGTGGGGTGTCGCCAGCTCGTGCAGCTTTTGCTGGGAGTGCCTATCAACACGGGCTCGCGGTTGATCGCGATCTTCGACGTGCCCGGGAGTACTACCGCCAAGCGTGTGATCTGGGATCTCAAGACGATTGCGCTATGTTTGGCCGAGCGGTGTTCAAGCTTGGGGACAAGGGTCGTTACTCCGAACTCTTCCCAATTGGGGAACAAGCCTGCGAGAAGGGCTCGGTCTTCGGCTGTCATGCTGCTGGTCTGGCCTGGACCGTTGATGCCGCGCAGCTAGGTGTAGCGACCGACGTGGCCCGAGGTCGGGCCTTTTTCGCCAAGGCCTGCGCGGCCCGATTCATGGTGTCCTGCGGCGCAGAGGCTCGCTTGGTGGCGCAAACGAAGGACACGGCGAGCTATGCTACGGCGCAAGCTGAACTCGTCAAAGCGTGCGATCTTCAGGAGCGTGAGAGCTGTCATTTTCTCGCGCAAACCGAGCTGTACGGCACGTTTGGGTCGAAGAACGAAGCCGCCGCTGCGGGCCACTTCTGGGAAGCGTGTCGTTCGGCTTGGGCTCTGGTTGCAGCGCGCTTGCCTACCTGAACGCAGTAGGGATTGGCGTCCCGAAAGACTCGGACAAGGCGAGAAAGCTGGCAGACGTCACTTGCAAAGAGCTGCACGACGAACCTGCCTGCAAGGCGGCACAAACTTCCGACTTTGCTCCGCTCGCACCTGAAGTGCCTTGAGCGCTGACGGGTGGTCGCAGCGCGGTGGGGCCAGGCTCGGAGAGCAGGCTGTTACGACGCACACGCGTCAGGTGCACCCCTCCGGTGCAGGAGCGACGGGCAACCTGAATCTGTTTGCTCAGGTTGGCCCGGGTGGGTCACGGCCGCCCGCAGCTCAAAACACCACCTCCGCCGAGAACAAGAAGCTGCGCCCATCTTGCGCAATTGCCGTCTGGGGGAATTCGGCGCTGACGGGGAGGGTGTAGCGCCAGTCGAAGGCGTTGTAGACGCCGGCGGCCCAGGAGAAGCGGTGGCGGGGCTCGCGGCCGGTGAGCACGATGTCCCAGACGGCGAAGGCGTCGGTCTTGGTTTGGGGGTCGTCGGTGCGGCGCTCGTTGCGGTCGTAGCGGCCGCTCTCGAGGCTCAAGCGTGAGGCCAGCGTGAGCGCGCGCCCGAGCAGCGGCAGCGCGCCTTTTACCGCACCCAGGTGCTCGGGCGAGTTGGCCACGCGACGAAAGTCGGGGCTCTGTTCGAAGCTGAAGAGAGACGAGAGCGCGGTGCCATTGAGGAAGCGGGAGCGCTGCACGCTGTAGCTGACGGCGAGCATGTAACCTTGGCGCCAATCGCGGCGGAGGCTGAATTCAGCGCCCACGGTGGCGACGGGGGCGCGCTCGTTCACGTAGTGCAGGGGGTCGGTTTCGTCGCCGCGGCCCACGGTCGACACTAGGTCGCGCGTGTAGTTGCAGAAGGCGGCGGCGGTGGCGGAGAGGGTGGGCGAGAAGCGATGGGTGTGCTCGAGCTCGGCCGAGTAGATGCTCTCGGGGCCGATGGTCGGGCTCTGGATCTGGGTGAAGCCGCCGTCGTTGTAATAGAGCTCGTACACGCTGGGCGCGCGGAAGGCTTTGCCGAACATGAGCTTGCTGTTGCCGCCCACGTACGGGACGGCGATCAAGGCCGCGCGCGGGTTCAGCGAGCGCCCGAAGGTGGAATAGGCGTCCAGACGAGCGCCGGCCGAGAGGTGCAGCCGCTCGTTCGGCTTGACGTCCAAGAGCGCGTAGGCCGCGCCCACTTGGTAGGGTCGCCGATCGTCCAAGTTGCTGCCATCTTCGTCGCGCGCTTGCTGCTCGACTTGGACGTGCAGCTGGCCTTCGGCGCCAAAGGTGAGCTTGAAGGCCGGGCTCGGCCTGAGCTCCACGCGCTGCTCGGCGCCGAGCCAGCTGCCACGGAACGTGTCGTGCTCGAGCCCGCCATCTTCCCGCGCTCGCGCGTAGCCTCCGTCGAAGCGGTAGTGGTTGACGTGGAGGCGCGTCGTGGTGCTGAGCACATCGCTCCAGCGCGGCTCGGCTTTCAATTCTAGCGAGCCGCGCGAGTCGGTCTGCTCGGTGCGCGGATCACCCAAGAGCGTTTCGTACTCGCCGCTCGGCAAGCGTTTGTGGTGCGACTGCAGGTACCAGGCCACGCTCAGCCACTTTCGATAGTAACGGCCCTCCAAGGTGCCTGCTTCGAAGCCGTCGGCGCCGCGCGCGGTGCGATCCAGCTCGGGAAAGTAGAAGTTGCGCCCGTTGCCCCGCGCGATGGCCGCGCTCGCCCAAAGGCCCGCGTCTTTACCGAGCGGCACGTTGCTGCGCACGCGGCCGCGCGCGACGCCGCTCTCGGTCGCGGATATTCCGAGCTCTCCGCCTCTGCTGCTGGGCTTGCGGGTCACCAAGTTGACGACACCGGAGAAGGCGTTCGTGCCGTACAGCACCGAGCCCGGGCCGCGCACGACCTCGATGCGCTCCACGTCTTCCAAGCCCACGCGCGCGTCGTAGCCCACGTAGGAAGAGCCCAGCCAATTGTCGTTCAGCGGGTGGCCGTCGACCAACACCAGCACGCGGTTGCCGTAGCTGCCCAGCCGACCCAAGCCGCGAAAGCCGATGGCCTGGTACGAGCGGTCGTTCCAAGCGTAGACGCCCGGCACACCGCGCAGCGCTTCGACGATGGTCGGGTATTTCAACGCGGCCAGCTCGCGCCCAGGAATGATGGTGACGGAGCTGGGCGCCTCGTCGACGCCTTCGGTCGAGCGCGACGCGGCGGTCACCTCTTCGGCCTGGGTGAGCGTCACTTCGACGCGTAGCTCTCGACCGTCCCGCACCGTGACGTCGCGCTCGACTGCTTTGAATCCCTCCAGAGAAAGGCGCAAAGCGTGCGCACCTACCGGCGCGTTCAGCACGAGCGGCGTGAAGCCGCGCGGTCGCCCGTCGACCTCGACCAAGGCGCCCGGCTCGTCGCTGCTGATCACGAGCGAGCCGGTCAGCGGCGCGAGCTCGGCGCGGACATGGCTCCGTTGTTTGGCCCGCACCTCGACCTCGAGCTCACTCCCGTGAAAGCCTGCGCGCTCGAAATACAAGCGGTGGCGCCCCTCCGACAACTGCAGCGCGCAGGGCGCTACGCAGGCGACCCGGGCCCCGGGGTCATCCACGCGCACGTCGGCGCCGCGCGCGGCCTCGTCGACCACTACCTCGCCCAAGATGGCTTCGAGCCGGAGGGTGAGACGCCGGTTCTCTCCGGCCGCCAGCGCCGGCACTTCGACGCGCGCCGGGTAGTAGCCGGGCAGCTCGGCCAGCACCACGTAGGCGCCAGGTTTGACGCCGAGAGCGGTGGGGGCGTTGCCGCGAGCGCCCAGATCACGCCGCTGCAAGAAGATGGTCGCGCCGGGCGGCTCGCTCTCGACCTGCAGCACGGCCACGTTTTGGCGAATACCGGCCAGCGAACGCTCGATGCGAGCGCGGGTGTCGGCCCTCTGCTCCGCCTGCAAGGCGAGCGTGAAGTAGCGGTAAGCCTCGGGAAATTGCTTCAGCTCTTCGTAGCAGCGCGCCACGTTGTAGGTCACGTTGCGGTTCGGCACGAGCCGGTTCGATTCGAGGAATTTTTCGAGCGCGCCTTTGTAGTCGCCGCGCTGGTACGCCTCCGCGCCCAAACGAAATTTCAAATCGGCTTCGTCGGCCAAGTCGTCGGCGTGGGCGGGCAGGGCGAGGCCGAGCGCGAAGCAGAGCGCGAGTAGGCTCGAGGCGAAGCGACGCATGGCTCAGCGCTCGAGGCGGATGTCGCTGGGCGGCTTGGCGGCGGGGACGGCGGCGGACTTTTTGGGAGCGGGATGGCGCGCTTTCAAGGGCACTACCGTGGCTTTCGGGGGCGGGGGAGCAGGCGGGGTGGTGGCGGCCGGTGCGGGTGCGGGCGCCTGCGGCGAGAGCGCGGCAACGACCCGCACCGTGCCGCGCGCCGAGCCTTGGCGCACCACGTACGGCTCGTAGCCCTCTTTCTCGAGCACGAAGACGCGCGGGCTCGCGCCTTCGGCCAGACTCAGTGAAAGCGAAAATGGCGTCGTTCCGAGGCGCGCGCTGCCCTCACTCACGCTGGCGCCCGGAGGCTGGGACTCGAGGTCGAGCGTGAACGGAGCCGCAGGAACGTTGGGTGGGCTGGAGGCCGGAGCTTCGCCGCTGGCGATCGTGCTCGAAGCCGGCGTTCGGCTCTGAAGCCACGCCACGCCACCGACCACCAGCGCCAAGAGCGCGACCGGCAGCAACCAGCGACGGAGCGAGGGGCTCGGCGCGCGGGGGGCGCGCGGCGCTTGCAGGATCTCGACGCGCGAATCGGGGGCGGACAGAGCCGAATGCGTGTTTCCGCCCACCGTCCCCAGTCGCGCGGACTCCAAGGTGCCGCCCGGCGTGGGGCGCGAAGCGGGCTGCACGCTCGGCATGGCGAGGGTGGGGCCATCACTGGGGGCGGCCGAGGCAGATGCCGAGACCGGGCCCGTGACGGGGGCTTTGGGCGCCGTGACGCGGGAGTGCGAGCTGTAAACGAGCGGTTGCGGCCCGCTGCCGGAAGCCGTGGCGCGCGAGCCGAGCGGAGACAGGGCGGCGGCCAGCTCGGCCACGCTCTGAAAGCGCAGCCGCGCGTCCTTCTCGAGGCAACGGTTGATGATGGCCTCGAGCTTTTCGCTGATGTCGGGGCGCATGGTGCGCACGGGCATGGGCGAGTCGGCCACGATCGCCGCGCAAACACCGGGGAAAGACTCGCCGCGGAACACCGGCGCGTCGGTCATCAGCTCTTGCAAGATGATGCCGAGGGCCCAAATATCGGCCCGCGCGTCGACCTTGCGCGCGTCGCGGATCTGCTCGGGCGACATGTAGTTGGGCGAGCCCATCAACGTGCGCGTGCTGGTGAGCGACGGCGCGAGCTCACCCGAGCTGGGATCGTCCAGCTGCTTGGAGATGCCGAAATCGAGCACCTTGACCAGCGGCAAGCCGTCACTCCTGCGGGTGACGAACAGGTTGGCGGGCTTGAGGTCGCGGTGCACGATGCCGAGCTGGTGCGCTTCGTCGATGCCCGCGCAGGCTTGCAGCACGTAATCCACGGCTTCGGCCTCGGGCAGCTGGCCGCGCTCGTCCAAGATGGTGCCCAGGTCCGAGCCGCTCAATAGCTCCATGACCATGAAGGGCAGGCCGTTGTCGAGCTGCCCCACGTCGTAAATGCGCACGACGTGATCGTTGCGCAGGCGCGCCGCGGCCTGCGCTTCGTGCAAAAAGCGCGCGATAGCTTCGTCGCGTCGCTCTTCGTCGGCGGGCGGGGTGAGCAGCTTGATGGCGACGGCTTGGCCCAGTTGGACATGGCGAGCGCAGACCACGACGCCCATGCCGCCGCGCCCGACCAAGCTCTCGACGCGGTACTTCTGCGCGATGAGCTCGCCGAGGGCTGGCGCGCCAGCACCGAGGCTCTGAGCTAGAGGTCCCGACATCATCCGTTCGCTCGTCCCAAACCACGGAGCGTAACCGACTCCGTGGGGCCTCTTACCGCTTTTTTATGGTTAGAAGTCCAGCCCTTTGGGGTCGGAGAATGTACTACTTCGTCTGGGCTCCGTCAGCCGTGGAACGGCGCCAGCGCTTCATCGAGCGCCGCGCCCCAGCCACGAAAGCCCACCCGAACGTTTCGTAGGTGAGGGGCGAGTCGCTGGGGCAGGTGCTGCCCGTGGCCACGCCCGCTTCGCCGCCGCACGCAGAAACGGCCGCCCCACCCAACACCGGCGACGCCACCTCAGCAAGCACCTGCCTTCATGATGACTCCTCCGGTGGTCGAGGCGGCTCGAACGTCAACCGCAGCAGTCACGAAGGCCCCGCCCTCGAGTCTTGCGGAGGGCAGGCCCAGGGGCCGCGGCAAAGCGCGTCCCGCTCCTTCCAGCCGGGGCGGACGCGGTTGATGTCGCCGCCGCACGGAACCCCTAGCCCGGCTTTTGTCTGCGTGGTAGACGCGGCCCGCGCGTCCGTTCAGGGCGCGGCTTTCTCGCGACGGTTGGCCCCACGCCCGCCTCCGAGCCTCCAAGGAATCACGCGATATGACGACTATCAGCAGCACGGCGAGCAAAGGCAAGGTCCTCCAGGTAATCGGACCGGTGGTGGACGTCGAATTCCCGCCGGGCAAGCTGCCCAAGATTCTGAACGCCCTCACCGTCTCGAACGCCAGCATCTCTAATGAGAAGGAGAACCTGGTGCTCGAGGTCTCGCAGCACTTGGGCGAGTCGGTCGTGCGCGCCATCGCCATGGACGCGACCGAAGGTCTGGTCCGCGGAATCGAAGTGACGGACACCGGCGCCCCGATCATGATGCCGGTTGGCCCCGAGGTCCTCGGTCGCATCCTGAACGTCATCGGTAAGCCGGTGGACGAAGCCGGTCCCGTCAACGCCAAGAAGCGCTCGCCCATCCACCGCGCGGCGCCGTTGTTCGTCGATCAGAACACCACGGTCGAAGTGTTCGAGACGGGCATCAAGGTCATCGATTTGCTCGCTCCTTACCGCAAGGGCGGTAAAATTGGCCTGTTCGGCGGCGCTGGCGTCGGCAAGACGGTCTTCATTCAGGAGCTGATCAACAACGTTGCCAAGGCCCACGGCGGCGTGAGCTGCTTTGCCGGCGTCGGTGAGCGCACCCGCGAAGGCAACGACCTGTTCCTGGAAATGAAGGAGTCGAAGCTCGAGACCGGCGAGCCGGTGCTGAGCAAGACAGCCCTGATCTTCGGCCAGATGAACGAGCCGCCTGGAGCCCGCGCCCGCGTCGCGCTCTCGGCCCTGACCTGCGCCGAATACTTCCGCGACGAAGAGGGCCAGGACGTCCTCTTGTTCGTCGACAACATCTTCCGCTTCACGCAGGCGGGCTCGGAAGTTTCGGCTCTCCTCGGTCGTATTCCGAGCGCCGTTGGTTACCAGCCCACGCTGGCCACCGAGATGGGCAACCTGCAAGAGCGCATCACCTCGACCAACAAGGGCTCCATCACCAGCGTGCAGGCCATCTACGTGCCCGCCGACGATTTGACCGATCCCGCGCCGGCCACGACGTTCGCGCACTTGGACGCCACCACCGTGCTCTCGCGCTCGATCTCCGAGAAGGGCATCTACCCGGCGGTGGATCCGCTGGATTCGACGAGCACCATGCTGTCGCCCGACGTCATCGGCGACGACCACTACAACGTGGCGCGTCAGGTCCAGCAGACGCTGCAGAAGTACAAAGACCTGCAGGACATCATCGCCATCTTGGGTATGGACGAGCTGTCCGAAGACGACCGCGCCGTCGTGGCGCGCGCCCGCAAGATCGAGCGCTTCTTGTCGCAGCCGTTCTTCGTCGCGCAGCAGTTCACCGGCCGCGCCGGCAAGTACGTGCCGCTGAAAGAGACGGTCGCGGGCTTCAAGGAGATCTTGTCGGGCGCCCTCGACGACATGCCCGAGCAGGCCTTCTACATGGTCGGCAACATCGAAGAAGCCAAGCAAGAGGCCGCGCGGCTGAAGTCGGTGGCAGCCTGATATGGCCGACACCATCGCGCTGGAAATCGTCACGCCCGACGGGCCGAAGCTCAAAGAAGCCGTCAACGAGCTGACGGCGCCGAGCGTCCAGGGCGAGTTCGGCGTCTTGCCGATGCACCGCCCGATGCTGGCCGCGCTGGCGACCGGCATCGTCACGTACGTGCAAGACGGCAAGACGCAGTCGGTGGCCGTCGGCCCCGGCTTCGTCGAGGTCGCGGCCGACAAGGCCCTGCTCTTGACCGATCGCTTCATCCAAAAGGACGACATCGACGCCGTCCGCGTTCGCCTCGAGCTCAAAGAGGTGGACGAGGCGCTCGACCACTTCAAGGGCGACCCCGAGAGCGCGGAGTACGCGGAGCTCGTCGAGCGTGAGCTTTGGGCCGCGGCTCAGCTCGAGCTCCACGGTGATCCGCCCCCGCCCCGTATTCGTAACGTCAGCTCGCTCGGCGCCCACGAAGACTACGCAAAGACGGCGCGCGCCGAAGGCGACACCGAAGGCGAAGCGGCCCCGCACCCCGAAGACGCGCCGAAGCACTGAGCAGAGTAGGAGTGTCGATGCCCGGCGCCGACAGTCCGAAGGTCTTGCTGGAGCGCTACGGGCTCAAGCCAAAATATAGCTTCGGCCAGAATTTTCTCGCCGACGAGCGCTTCACGGCCCGCATCGCCGAGACGTGCGCGGCCAGCGGCGGCAGCGTGATCGAGCTCGGAGCGGGGCTCGGGGCGTTGACGCGCCCGCTCTTGGCCAGCGGCGTGGCCTGGGTGCTGGCCGTCGAGCGCGATCGCGATTTGGTGCCTGCGCTCGGCCAAGAGCTGGCCCGCGAAGTGGAGAGCGGCCGCTTGCAGATTTTGGAGGCGGACGCGAAGACGGTCGACTTGGCCGCGCAGCTCGCGGGCAAGCCGAAGCCGCACGTGGTGGCCGGTAATTTGCCGTACCAAATCACGGGCCCGTTGTTGGAGAAGGCCGTCCACGCCTCGCCCAGCATCGACCGCGCCGTGTTCATGGTCCAGCTCGAGGTGGCCGATCGCTTGGCGGCGCCGCCCAACAGCGACGCGTACGGCGCGCTCAGCGTGTTCGCGCAGCGGGCTTTCAAGGTGACGCGCGCGTTCGTGGTCAAGCGCGGCGCCTTCTATCCGCAGCCCAACGTCGACTCGGCCGTGGTGAAGCTGGAGCCGCTCGGCGCCGGGCCCGAGACCGACGAATTTCGCAGCGTGGTGCGCAGCGCCTTCGGCCAGCGCAGAAAGAAGCTGAAAAACGTGTGGGCGGGCATCTTTGGCGAGCGAGGCCTCGATCTCGCGGCCGCCGCCGCGCGCGCCGGCATCGACCTATCGGCGCGCGGCGAGACGCTGGGCGTGGCCGAGTTCGAGCGCATGGCCGCGGAGCTGCGCGCGTGAAGCGCCGCGCCGTGCTCGGGTTGCTGCTGGCCGCTGGCTGCGAGCGCGGCGCCCCTGGCGACGTAAAAGAAGCGGAGTTTGGCGTCTTCTTCGGTGGCCAGGTGCAAGAGCTGACCGAGATCCCCAAGGAGCTGGATCCGGGACGACAGCAGCACGGCTTCCGCGTCACCTTTCGCGCTCCGCTCGCGCGAGACGTGCCGGTGATCTGGGAGCTGTCGCAGCCTGCGACCGACAAGAGCGGGCCACGCCCGGCGCTGGTCGGTCAGGCTACGGCCAAGGCTGGTCAAAGCCTGCTCGAGGTACCGCTCGCGTTTCGCCCTGCCGATCCGCTCGGCTCGTGGCACGCCAAGCTGACGGCCGCTGGCAAGGTCGTGGTCGACCGCGACTTCCAAGTCGTCGCCGCCGCTCCGCAAAAATCTCCCAAATCGCTGGCGCCCCGCTCGACGGGCCTCTGAGCTTCCCGCTAGAACGCCGATCGGTTTGCAGCCACCGCGTTCTAGCAGGGTGTTGAAAAAGGGCTGACAGGTCGGGGTCAACAGCTGCTGGCGGTGGTGATGACCACCCCCGTCCGCTGACGATTCATCACATCATTGGGCTGCCAATCCGCAGCCTCGTTCGCAGAAGCTTCCGTAAGCGGCACCAGGCCACCCCATTCGATCGAGCTCGAGCTCACCTTCAGCGCGAAAAGTCCT
>Ga0164241_10004163_pt1 | contig 14156 bp, 19 predicted proteins | sample OricomyardsoilBY_FD_108780 | JGI IMG/M metagenome (GOLD analysis project Ga0164241, IMG submission 108780) | Backyard soil microbial communities from Emeryville, California, USA - Original compost - Back yard soil (BY) | ecosystem: Environmental > Terrestrial > Soil > Unclassified | place: USA...
ACCGGAGGGCGACCCGGGCGTGACGCCCAAAGAGGCGGCGCTTGCGGTCAGCATCGTGAGTGAAGAAGCGCGCGCAGGAGTCTCGACCCCGCCTCGCTCGATGGAAGAGAACATCATCGAACCCGCCGATCCGCGCAAGGCGGCGGCGCGTGCGGCGTGGCGCGCCCTCACCGGTCGTCAAGAAGCGGGTCCGGAACGGCGCGCGGTGGCGGTTTCGGTACATCCGTCAGAACGCGCCGGGTTCGAGGGCTTCGCCAATGTGTTGCGTGAACTCGAGACACGACCGGCACGCGCACCGCTCGAAACGCGCGTGCGGGCGGAGCCTGGGCAATCCGAACTTTGGGTCCTGCTTGGCAGCCCATGCGGCACGCTCGGCGAAAGCAATGACAACGCCGGACAGAGCGCGCTCGCGCTGACCATGGCTGCGCACGAATCCAGCGCAGACGTCGCCCTCGAACCCTGGATCACCCCGGACGCCGTGGGCCTGCTCGCACACGCGCCGCGCCTGAATCTAGAGACCGCGAACGAACAAGCCGAACGCATCGCGCGCGCCTTGGCTCGTGCGCTGAGTGAACGAAGCAGCGCGGGTGACGCGCTGGCGATCGCGCAACGCGAGCTATTTGCGGGCGTCGGCGGCTCGCCGCGCCCGGGTTATGCGCGCTTCCTCGATACGCTCGCCCCCGATCACAGCGCGTGGCTCGATCCACGCGGAACGTGGGCTTCTCTCGCGCAAGCCAACCGGGATGGCGTGCTGGCGCGCGGGCGCGAGCTGTTGCACGGACCGCTGCGCGTGGCCGTGCTCGCGAACGAAGATGAGGCTCAAGCCGCGGTCGCGACGCGCGCGCTCGAACGCTGGTTCGCGCCTTGGCGCGAAGATCCTCGACGCTGCCAAACCAGCCCCGAGCGCGCCCCTCGCAGTGGTGAGCTGTCGCTCACGGTGCCCGACGCGGGGAACGGCGAGAGCGCGTACCTCGGACTCCCCTTTGGTTCGCGCCTGAAGTTCGACCGTGAAGCGGAGGCATTCGCGGCCTTGCTCAACGCGCCGCGCGGACCGCTCGCGGCGGCACTCAGCGCTGCCCAGCTCAACGCCTCCGCGCGCGCGTCGATCATCGGTGGCGGCCGCGCCGCGGCGCTCGTGATCGAGATTCACGCCAGCGACGACGATGCGCGCAAGGCGACGCTCGAGGTACGCCGCGCGCTCGACCGCGCGGTCGCCGGACAATTCTCCAATGAAGAGCTGGCGGCTGCCCAGCGTGCGGCGACCCAGCGGCTTTTGGGCGCGGCCCTCGATCCCAGGCGCAGAATCGTCGATCTGTGGCGCGGAGGAGCCGCCGAAGGCGGGCTCAGCCGGCCCAGTCTACGCGCTTTCCAGGCCGCCCTGGCCGGGGCCGCGCAGGTCGTGGTCTACGTGACGCATCGCGAATGAGCGCATTTTTAGGCCTTGGCCGAATGGATTTGCCGCGCTCGGTCGCCATGTTAGCGGGAGGGCCAACATGGCTGCCCGGCAAAGCGTTCTGATCCTCGACTACGGCTCTCAATACACCCAACTCATCGCCCGACGCATTCGCGAGTGTCACGTGTATTGTGAGATCCATCCGGGCACCATCAAGCTCGATGCGATCAAAAAGATTGCCCCGCAAGCCATCATCTTGAGCGGCGGCCCGCAGAGCGTGTACGCGGAAGGATCGCCCAAGAGCGACCCAGGTCTGTTCGAACTCGGGCTGCCCGTACTCGGCATCTGTTACGGCGAGCAGCTGATGGCGTTGCAACTCGGTGGCAAAGTCGAACCCAGCAACGAACGCGAATACGGCCCCGCGCAACTCACCGTGGGCGAGAATTGCGGCATCTTCTCCGCGTTCAAGGTGGGTGAAGAGAGCGGCGTGTGGATGAGCCATGGTGACAAACTGACGAAGTTGCCGGACGGCTTCCGCGTCATTGCCACGAGCCCCAATGCGCCGTTGGCGGCGATCGCCAACCCGGAACGCAAGATGTACGGCATTCAGTTCCACCCGGAGGTCGCTCACACTCAACGCGGCTCGGACCTCTTGCGCTCGTTCTTGTTCGAGGTCGCCGGGCTCGAGCCGAGCTGGACTCCGGGCTCGTTCGTGGACGAAGCCATCGCCAAGATCGCCGAAGCGGTCGGCCCGGATGAGCGCGTGATTTGCGGCCTGAGCGGCGGCGTCGACTCCTCGGTGGCGGCCGTGTTGTGCCACCGAGCGCTCGGCGATCGCCTGGTCTGCATCTTCGTGGATAACGGCCTGTTGCGGCAGGGCGAGTTCGAAAGCGTGGTGCACACCATGCGTGAGAGCTTCCACCTGAACCTGGTGCCCGTGGACGCGCGCAAGCTCTTCATCGACGGACTTGCCGGTGTCACCGATCCCGAAAAGAAGCGCAAGATCATCGGCAAATTGTTCATCGACGTATTCGATGAACATGCGAGCCGCATCGAAAACGCCAAATACCTCGTGCAAGGCACGCTCTACCCCGACGTGATCGAGAGCGTGAGCGTGAAAGGGCCGAGCGCCGTGATCAAGAGCCACCACAACGTGGGCGGCCTCCCCGAGCGCATGAAGCTGAAGCTGATCGAGCCGCTGCGCGAACTCTTCAAGGATGAAGTTCGCGCGGTCGGTGAAGCGCTCGGCATGCCGCATGACGTGCTCTGGCGCCACCCCTTCCCCGGCCCGGGCTTGGCCGTGCGCTGCCTGGGTGATCTAACGAATGAACGCCTGGACGTCCTGCGCAAAGCCGACGCGATCGTGGATGAAGAGCTGCGCTCAGCGGGCCTCTATTCCTCGGTGTGGCAGGCCTTCGCCGTACTCTTGCCCGTGCGCAGCGTGGGCGTGATGGGCGACGACCGCACCTACGAAGAAACCTGCGTGATCCGCGCCGTGCAATCGAGTGACGGCATGACGGCTGACTGGGCGCGCTTGCCGCACGAAGTGTTGGCGAAAATGAGCGCGCGCATCATCAACGAAGTCAAAGGCATCAACCGCGTCGCCTACGACATCAGCTCCAAACCCCCCGCGACCATCGAATGGGAATGAGCGCCGAATCCCGCCTCTCGGCGACTCTGCGCTGGCTCACGCCGTACGTCGCGTTCCTCGCGGCCGGCGTGCTCGCGCTGCTCCTCGTCTTGTCGCTGACGAGCTGTCAGATGGGCGCAGAAAAGCCGGCCACTTCCCTGAGCCTCACGCGGGACGCCAAGGCGCCCCGCGACGCCGCGGTCACGATCGACGAGGAATACATTGGACCGCTCGGGTATGTCGCTGCACGCGGCGTGAAGCTGCCCGCGGGTAAACATCGGATCACCATCGAGAAACCAGGGTATTTCCCATGGGATCGCTTGGTGGTTGCGGGGAGCGAGCCGATTCATTTCGACGTCGCGCTGGAGCCGATTCCGGATTGAGGGCGTGCGCAGCGAAGGAATCGGGCTGCACTGACTCTAATGGGAGGAGACCCCGGAGGCGCCTCGTGGGAGAAGCCTTCCGGGGTCTTTCGCATTTGGTGCCGAGCCGATATCGATTGGGATGCAGTAGGCGTTCCACACGTCGTTAATCGCGTGCTTACGTAGATGCGTGCGACCGACGCGACATCGAATCGGTCACTCGCGCCGGGAGTGCCTAGTTTGCGCGTGGCGTGTTCCGCGCGGAACGACACGTCAGCGGGGTGCGATGCTGGATCGCGATCGCCCCGCTGGCATCGATGGCTCGGTCAGGGGTGATCGCAGCGCTCGTTCGCGCTTTCGCCCGATCGCCACTCGCAAGTCCCAAGGCACTTTCCCCAAGCCCCCGTTCAGGCCACGCGGAAGCTTTCTCACGCGCCCAGTAAGCTCTTCCAGCCCGTCTGAAGCCTTCATACGCTTCCGCGAGCTTCTTCAGCCGATTTGAAGCCCTCTTCAACCGATCCGAAGCTGCTTCCAGCGCCCTGGAGCTTCCTCAACGATGGAACCATTGACGATTTCGTCGAGAGAGGTCCGCAGACGCTGTACTCGAACGTAAAAGGGCACGGAACAGGCCCATTTTGCGCGATTCAGGGCTTCGTTTTCTCAGAGGCAGCTTCAGATCCGTTGCTGGAGCTCCGAGCGGTCTGGTGGCACCGGAAATTTGGCTGAATCCGCCATGGCGAGTTCCGAAATAGTCATTTTGACTTGGGGCGTATATCCGACCTTGCCTCACCAGTGCCATGTCGCGACTCTCGCGCAACGGGGGACCAATCACGCCTTTCCTCCGTGGGGAGTTTTGAAGATGGGAATTACGGAAACACAAATCGATCGTTGGCTCGAACGAGGTGGGAAGTTCTTCAAGACGGTGGCGCGGAACCCGGTGGTTCGCGGCGCGCTACTCGCGCGCGGGCTCACGGATGAAGAACTCGCGACCGGGTGGAAGCTGTACGCCGATGTCCACGGCTTCGGCGCACGGAGTGAAGCTCGGGCGGCCATCCGCGAAACCGCAGCTGCACAAGCAATCAACGAAATTGACGCTTGGGATGCGCCCGCGTTCGCCGCCGCGCATGCGGTGCTCGACGCGCGCTATCCCGAGGCAGCCGCCTTCTTGTTCGAAAACCTCGAGGCGGATGTCGGCATCGCCGCCATCGCGGGCGTGGAGCGCTTCCTCGATCGCATCGATGCGCTCCGTGATGGCAAGGCTCAAGCGATCAAAGCAGACACTGGACCTGCCGCCGCGGCACTGCTCGCCACCCGCCGCATCGTCGACGACAAGCGCGCATCGGAGCTCCGCGCGTTGATCGCCACCGCTCGACTCGGCGCGCGACCTGAAGAGGTCGTCCCAGCGCCGGAACAGGACCCACGTCGTCGAGAGGTCGAAGAGTCCTTCATTGCCTGGCTCAATGAGTGGCGAGAAGTGGCGCGTGTGGCAGTCGGCCGCCGCGACTACCGCATCTCGCTCGGACTTGCGCAGCGCCGACTGAGCGACGATGGCGACGAACCCGAAGCGCCCGGCGCGGCGCCTGCGAGCGCGCGCACCAGCTGATCCACAGTGTTCCGATGGCGTTCGGCGCTGTGACACGCCGAACGCCACGGAACGCGGGGGTCGCCTTGAATACCGCCCGGCGGCCGCTTGCCCTGAGCCACGACAAAAGAGGCCGGCGTCGAAGAGAACTTTTTGTGCAGTCGCCCCTTCCCTAGTGCGCCCAGGCGCGGTAATCACCTCGGGCAAGGATGACCCTGACGACGAGCTTCCCCAGGAGGTACGCCACCGCTGTGACGAGCAATCGTCCTCGCCGATAGTTCATTCATTTCGGGGTGTACCTCAACCTGGTAGAGGGCCGGCTTTGGGTGCCGGCTGTTGGTGGTTCAAATCCACTCACCCCGACCGCAAATGGCATTCCCGACGCTTGGTCGGGAGGCCGATGTGACAGAATCCGTCAGATCGCCCCGTGGCCCACGGTGGCCCACGAGGCCACAAGACGCGGGCTGGAGGAAGCCGCCCTTAGCGGACGAAGAACGCGGCCGCGTCGAGCAGGTCCTGGTTGAGCTCGGTGTGGCGCTCCTTCAAACGCGCGGTCGCGCCCTCCACGAGGGCCGCGCGGATGGCTGACTTAACCGGACCGTCTGGCAGCGGCGCGAGCAGGTCCTCGATGGCACCAATCAGCCGCTCCGCGGTCGCCTCGGCATTGAAGGCGCAGAGCGCGGCTTTCGCCCCGTCCAGCGACACATAGCGCCTTCGAGGCGCGTCACCCGCGCTCTGCTCCGCCGCGACGTTCTGCGCGGCGCCCTGATACTGACCCTGCCCGTCCCAGTTGCTGCTCATGCCGGCGGGCGGGGATAAAAGCCCGAGCACTCGGGTCGACTGACACAGCCCTGGAGATCGTGTACCCATAAGGGTGGCATGAAGACCGGGGACTCGTTTATCCACGCGGGCGTCCGCTACGAGATCAATGAATCGCTCGGCGAAGGAGGATATGCCACGGCGTACCGGGGCAAGCAGTTCCGACTGGGCAACAACTATTCGCCAGTGGACGTCGTCCTGAAGATACCGAGCGCGTTCGTTCAAAACGAGCTCGGACTGCGCCATCGATTCGTCCGCGAGGCCCGACTGCTGGCAAACGTCAACCATCCCCACGTAGTGAAGACGCTCGGACTATACGAGGGCGAGGACGGAAACGTGGCAATGATACAGGAGCTCGTGCGGGGGGCGAAGCACCTGGACGAATACACGGCAGACCGCGACTACGACCTCCCAAACCTATATTTGCAGGCTCTCTACGCTTTGCGCGCAATCCACTTCCGAACAACTCCTTCGATCGTCCACCGCGACGTGTCCCCGTGGAACCTTCTCGTGGACGAGCACGGACGACTGAAGCTGATCGACTTCGGGCTGGCCTTCGAGAATCCACGTCAGACACAGCAGTTTACTCGTATAGGTCAGGCCCTGGGCACGGTCGGGTGCGATGCTCCAGAGTTGCACGACGACCCAACGACCGTCGACCATCGCGCCGACATCTTCTCGCTAGGGAAGTCTTTCGCTGCCGCAGCGGGGCGGGTCAAACCCGCATACGCAAGGATAGACCGGCTTCCCGACTTGTGGCGACACATCTGCGAGCGATGCTGCGAGCACGACCGGGACCGCCGATACCAGAACGCCGACGAGGCGATCGACGACCTACTGACAATCGCAGGCCACGCAGCAATGTTTGGCGGCTACTATTATCATATTGAGGAACACAAGGCCCCAGGCGTCCGTATTCCAAAGGTGTGGCCAGCAGTAGTCACAGGGTACCTCTGCGGGCACGCCCCACTACAGCTCTGGGAACTAAAGCTGACCGCGGAAGTTCCAGCCCATCAGCTTGACCCCATTCAAGCCCCTAAACTGTTTCTTCAGTTCGAGCAGTCGGCGGCGCTTCGAGAGGTAAACGCTGGACGCGTCGGCTATGAGGTGGGCGACGACGTAGCCATTACCTACGCCAACCTCTACCCATACCTGGATAGCACTTGCAGAGTCCGATGTTTCGCACAGATCGTCCGAACGGCTGTCGCGCTCCATCGCTTTAATGCGATGGACATAGCGCGTGTGATCTACACTGGAGAGTCGGACCCTTTCATCCGAGCTGGTCTCGATAACGTCCTGAATTCGAGCGATCCAAACCGCATCGTCGAGCGCGGGAACGCTTTCCCGGGACGAGCACCAATCATTCGATGAGGAATCGGCGTTCAGGACTCCATCACGTGCTCGGCCAGCAGCTGGAGCCTGACGGAGTCGCAGGAGGGGTCCCTGAACCTGGCGAGCACGCGGCGGGCCAGCGCCCGGGCCACCGCGTCGTACTCGCCCGGGCGGCCGTCGAACCGCTGGAGGTCGCGGAGGCCGCAGCCCTGGCACGCGACGAGCGCGAGCCCCGCGCGGCCGCCCGACGTCACGATCAGGTAGTGCCCGTCGCGGACGACGCGCTCGTTGATCACGTCTCCATCACCGAGTACGCGAGCTGCTCATCGCAGTCGTTCCATCCGGCGATCCTGTCGACCGAGGCGACGTGGGTCGCGAGTATGCGGGTGCCGCACCGGCGGCAAAGGACCTCGACCGAACGCGGGTACTCGCCGTACAGGTCGACGGGCGTCGCGCTGGCGCCGACGGGCTCCCATACGTGAGGGGTCACTCCGTCGACACCCGGTGCGTGCGCCCGGCGACTATCGCCTGGATACTCGAGCGCGCGACGCCAAGTTCCTTCGCGATCTCGGTCAACGACCTGCCGGCGGCGCGGTCGAGGCGGACCCGGGCGGCCTGCTCGGCGGTGATCCTGCATCGGAAGCGGACGTCGGGATTTGTCTTGGGCTTGGTCATCCGAACCTAGCGGCGAGCCTTTCCGCCAGTTCGGCAACGAACTGGGGCGTCGCGTCGAGCGGGCACTCCACGAACAAGTCATCAACGCGGATGACTACGCCCTTTGGTGCGGAAGGGGGCGCGGCATCCTTCGTTGGAACTTCGGTCGGCTTCCGGACCGCGATCTCGTAGACGCCAGGACTAACTAACCTCGTTTGTTCCGGGGGCGAGCCTGTAGACGCCCACCCTGGAAGGTCCGTCCCAGACCACCCCGCACTGCTCGATGAGGCCGAGCTTCATCAGTTGGCTTGAAACGTGGTGACACTTCCTGATTTCGACGCGGCCAAGTCCCTCCGGGTCCTCGGCCCGAAGGAGCTTGTCCAGGTCGTCGCGCGTGATGCCGACATCACCAGCGTGTCTCCTATATCCGTCGAGGACGGACAGCTGGAGCTTGCTCAGGGTCTTGGTCCTGGTCATGCCCTCACCGTACAGTCCGAGTACTCGGGTCGTTCTTGAAGTGGCTCGAACACGCCCGGTCCCGGCGTCGGGTGGTGACGTTGAAAGGCCGCCGACCAGGTCGTCACGCACATCGAGGCCCGTTGTTCCCGCTCCGTGCGCTCCCGTGCCGGCATCTGCTCGATGAGCATCAGGGCCAGGCGGTATGTGGCGAGCTCACGCTCCGCCCGCATGACGGCGATGTCGATCTGCTCCGGAGTGAGTTCGGGGCGGCTGGGAGTGACCGGGCGGCGCAGAAGCCGCTGCCGGGTGCCTGGCAGGAACGAGATGTGCCATCGGATCTCTGCCTCGGTCCGGGTGTCGAGGTGAACTTGAACGGGGTCATTCACCCCGAGTACGCCGGATAAAAATCCGAAGTACTCGGGGTCAGCTGAGGCTTGCTCTCGCTTGGCAGCGGCGTTCAACTACCGCGATGGGCACCTTTCAGAGCGAGTTCCATGGCTTCAGCCAGGCGGACAAGGACAAGTTTCAAGTTGAGCTACGCAGCCTGTACACGGCACGCGTCAACGAGCTCACAAAGGCCGGCATGGGAATCATGGAAGCAGAGCGTACGGCCATCAGGGACGTGAAGGTCGCCTTCCTCAAGCAGCACCCGGAACTCACGACCGGCAATTGGGCGATCAGAGTGGTGCAGCCATAGACTCCCACGCTTGGGACTCGGCATATGTCGTGAGGGCGTCTCCTTTGACCGGGACGGGCCTTGGAAATATCGGAAGGCATTCTCGGCGCCCCCAAGGTCAACGAGGCCCGTCCCGGGGCTCCCGTTGACGCTCTCGAGCGTTCACTCCGACTGTCTCCATGCAGCGGAAGTGAACGGAGGCTCGCCCGGCGGCCACGCCGGTGGCCACAGAAGTTGACGGGAGAGCCTCCGGAGGCTTCGAGACGCTCGAACGGCGGTCGCTGAGTCAGCCGGCTGTCGTGGGAGACGGGGGATGGGTGCTTCGGTACTCATGAACGCCCGCGCATAATGTTAACGAGAGTTCACATACGCGAGCGTGCGCGGATTGGGCGTCAGCGAGAGTCTGCAGAAGCCCTACAAGCAAGCATCTCACGAGCGTCGAGCAGCATCGCGGCAGGATGAAGACGAAGATCCATCTCCTCCGGGCACCTCCCCGCGCAGCAGTCCCGGTCGTGAGGGTCATGCCAGTTCCAGTCAAAGTCGTCGACCAAATGCTCAATCGACCGCAAGAGCCTGCGCAGGACACTGACTTTAGTCCGCACGCCGCGGAGGGACGAGCTTCGTACACGGATATACGCGCGCTCCACGTCGAACTGCTGCTTCGTCTGGTAGGACCGCTTCCGGGTCTTCATTCCTCCGCCCCTCCCGAGACTCCGCGCAGCGCGGCCACCGCGTGGGTGAGCAGGTCGACCAGCCACGGCGGCTCGGTCCCCGCCCCCACCGCCCTGCCGAGGATGCGCTGCGTGCTGGCAAGCATCTCGGCGTCGCCCGGCCACGCTAGGTCGCAATTGCGCAGATATCCCCTCATCCTCGCCGGCTTCGGCTTGCGGCGTTCTTCGTTTCGGAGCTCTACCTCCGCGGTCCGAAGGATGAGGGCCTCCGCGTAGAGGGTGACGGTCAGCTCGTCGGCGTCCGCCTCCGGTCCGTGCGCCCTGAGCATCTCGGCCTGCTGCTCGTTGCTTCGGTCGGCCGCCGCTTGCAGGTCCCGGCCCAAGGTTGGCGACGCCTTCGCTCGGTCGATGGCCCGTCGGACCCCGGCTGGCGTTCTCTCGAAGGGGGGCCTCACGACAGCTCCTTCCTGAGCTCGTCAGCCACGACTTCTGCGATGATCTCGTATCGCTCTTGCTCGCTGAACGGCCCGCTTCGCCCCTCGTCGCGCGGGAAGGTGTCGAAGAAGTGCGGGTCTTCGCCGACCAGCGTGTCCCAGATCATGAGCGCTTCGTCGCGCAGGATGTAGCCTCGCTCGAGGACGCCGCCGGCTATGCTCCACTTGGGGATCATCGGTCCGTGCTCCCGAGCACGTGCTCAACCAGCGGCCCATACTCGCCCTCGTGCATCGACATGACGGTCTTGGCTATCGCCGCGCAGTTCTGCTCAGTCGGGGCACGTGTTCGGCGTCCGCAGGCGCCGGAGGCTGACCGACGGGTCCAAGCTCGGCGACAAGCGCAAGAAGGGCGAGGACTACGCGCGCCGGCTCAGGAAGGCGCTGCTGGCCGCGGCCGTGACGAGGCACGCGCTGCACCATGAGACGCCGGTCTCCCTGCCCTGCGACTTCCACTCGTTCAGGCGCGCGTTCTGCACCGGGATCGCGGCCTCGGGGGTCAACGTGCAGGTGGCGATGTCGCTGGCCGGGCACTCGAGCGCTGCCACTCACCAGCGCTACGTGCTGCTATCCGAGGCCCTCTCGGTGCCGGCGGCGGCGATACCTGCGGTGTCGATCGCGGCCAAGGCGACTACGGGCTAGGAGTCAGCTCTTGGCGGCGGTCGCTTGGCGGATCTTGAGCGCGTTCAGGATACCGTTCGTGTGGTGGCGCAAGACCGTTTGGTAATGCCGTTTGAGCTGGTCTTTTTTCAGCAGCTCGAACCACTCGATCACGATGTGCAGATAAAGGAACTCCCCGCCGTCCCTCTGCGCTCCCTCGATAGCGCGGCCCGCTCCACGACGAGCTTGACCTTCCTCGTGAGGTCCTTCGTCTCCTGCTCCCAGAAACCCTCAGGGAACGGCTGCCCCCAGAAGGCGTTCGTCAGCAGCATCAATTTCGGGCCGCAGGTGGAGCCAATTCGCCATTCTCGCTTGCCGTCGAGGTTTTTCTCGACGATTGCGTCGGCCGCCTGGATCTCACAGATCCAGACTTCCTTGTGATCCGCCTCGCACCGGTCGCAGTTTCTCCACTCCCCGTCGTCCACTCTCTTGATGAGCCAGGGGCCAACCTGGACCATCGCCTCGATCGAGATGACCGGCTGATTCACCCGCTTCCGACTCACCATTCAGGAAGCGTAGCAGGCACACGGGTTCTAGTCCGGTTTCTTGCCACGCTCTGAGACGAAAGGGTTAGCTGAAGAGCGACCGCTTTTTGGCCGGGTACTGCTTTCGCATCTTCTGGGCCTCTTTGATCGCCGTGATCGTCGACTCGTAGTCGGCAAGGAAGATTCGGTCGATATTGTCCCTTACATGGAGATTGGCGACCGTTTCCTTGATCCCCTCCATCAACTCCACAACGTCGATGCCAATGGTCTTCTTGTTTCCGGGCTCGATCGTGTCGCTCGTCAGAGGGAGTCCGTAGATGGCGTCGCGCGTGATGAACAATTTCGTTCCGCTCTTAAGACTGACGAAAAGGCCACCGAAGAAGAAAGGCACCGGAGAGTGATTCTGGATCGTGACGACGAGCATGGGTTCCATCTGATCACGCCCAACCATTGCCGAGGCCACTTGGACGCGGATGTCCGGCGTCGGCGCGGTAAGCACCCCAGTGCTTGGGATCGGCTGATTTCCGGCCCTCTCCTTCGTCAAAAGCCCGGTGACCAGGCTAGTGACGTGCAAGAACACCATCTCTCCAAGCTTGGTCGCGTCGGGGAACGAAGCGAGCAAGCCGCGCTTCTCGTAATCTTTGCGTGCGGCCATCAGCTTGTCGTACTGATCGTCGCGCAGAAGCTCGTGAGGGACGGCCTTCGCGGAGAAGTAGGTCATCACGTTGGCATTCTTTGCGAGGAGACGTTCGATCTCCTCGACGGATCCAGAAGCATGTTTGACAGTCGGCGTCCCGAGCTTCGCCCAAAAGATGGCTATGCCGAAGTCGGCCTCGTCGACGAGCTGAGCGTTGATGACATCTTGGGGCGGCGCACCCATCTCCGGGCGCGCGAACTCCCAGCGCGTCACGATTACGTGCGCGTTGAGCCCGATACCTATGGTCGTGTTCCACCGTTCGACCGCCTCGACGACCGCACGTCGTTCCTCGGCTACGTCGCCCGGTGAGATCAAGAGACAGCGGAATGTGGTCGTCTGAGTGGGCATCGTCCGAAAACTCCGTCAAGGTAGAGCGAAACAAACGGGAATGCCCGACGGCTCTCGCGTCCGTCGGGCCCGGTACTACTGGGAGAAGTTGCCGTCTCAGTCGTCGCGACGCGCGAGCGTGTATAGCTGGGACTGGCCCGGCTCCGACGGATCGAAGTCCGTCGCGAACGTCACGGCGTGGAAGAAGAACTTCTTCAGCTCACGGATCGTCGGCGCATCCGGGAAGCGGAAGAGGATCTCGCGGCCGTCGCCGAGCGGGAAGCTGCGCAGTGCCGCATTGGAAGCCGGCTTCGCGACGTTGCCGTCGTTGGCGGGCTTCGGCTGCTCGACCTCGGGCTCCACGCGACGTTGGCGTTTTGACTCGCCTTTGATCGGTTTCGCGCGCTCCTTTTCAGGGAAGCGGAACGAGATCGGGTCCGACTCCCATTGCGCGTACATTTCCAGAGCCCATTTGGCACGCGCCAAGTAGGTGCGCGCGGTCTCTTGCTGGTTTGCCTGGTTGAGGTTCAACCAGCGGCGAGCCAGCCCCTCGAGATTCTCGAGCACGTAGCGGTAGGACCGGGGTTCGTCGTCCCGTAGGGTTGCTGCGAACAGACGAACTGCGCCAGCCTTGAGTTGTGCCGTTTTTGGCACAACCTCTCCGCTGGCACCCTTGCTAAGTACCCAACTTTCAACGACTTCCCAAGAAGCCTCAGAATTGACCTTTGCCGCAGACGAACTATATTCCACTGAAGTTGCCTTTGAACGGGGTGACACATGGCAGCGGCGACGGGTGATGACCGTCGCCACTGTCGCTAATCGTGCGGACGCAGAAGTGCGTGCTGCACACTAGCGCACTTGTGAATTACTCACTCCTCGTCAGTGGTCAAGGTCTGTGCAGTAGAAAATCTGGTCAGTAGTCAGATTTATCACAGCACGATTATCGGTCTCTCGGCCCCGGGCATATCCAACGCCTCCGCGGTGGGGGAGAACCGACCCGCAACTCTGTTCAGGTCTTGGGGATAAACCTGTGGATAACCGGCCGCATTGCTCCCGCTCCTGCCGCGAAGGTGCCCGCTGAAGAGCGGGAGTTTCACGATGCCAAATGCGCGGTAGTCGGACGATGACAGTCCGGCTGATACTGATTCCAAGATGGAGATTTATCTAACTACCGATTGGACGATTAGGTAGTTACCGCGTCGCCTCCCAGATCGCCTTGATCAGGGTCGCCAGCCCCACGAGCGCGCCGGCCACCCTGATCGCGGTCTTCTTCCAGTCCGCGGCGGTCATCGGCGCGTCCGAGTCCGGCCTCGACGCGCGCACGTTCACGACGCTCCCCGGCAGCGCCTGGATCTGCACCGACGAGTCCGGGTCGTCGTCGTCCGCGCAGTCGCGCAGTTCGCGGATGCGCCGCCCGATCTCGTCGTCACTCGGCGTCGGCGCCGAGCTCGCGTAGCCTTCGCTCGATCTCCTGTATTGCCCGTTGCTGCCGTGTCCGCTCTTCGCCATCTCTGCTCGCCTGCTCGATCATCCTCGCCCGTAGCGTCGACACGTCGTCCGCCGTCTCGACCGCGAAGCGCCGCTTGTGCACGGAGAGAATGGTCTGACGCAGCCTCAGCGGCTCGTCTTTCAACCGCACCCAGCGGCGGTCGTACACGCTCGTGCTTGGCGTCGCGCAATGCGGGCACACCTCCATCTCGCTCACCTTCTCGGCGAGCAACTCGGTCCCTCCCAACCCGTCTTTGCCGTATGCACGGGTTTCTAAAAGTCGTAGCTCCGGAAGAAGCAGGTATCGGGTAAAACTGTCCTCGGCCATGTCGCTCCGCTGGTTCGTTGTTTGAGTCGGCAAACCCAAACTACTGACCTTCGGGCCGGCATGGCCACCTCTCAGCTACCCACCATCAAGCGACAAGAGCCA
>Ga0164241_10004164_pt1 | contig 14156 bp, 13 predicted proteins | sample OricomyardsoilBY_FD_108780 | JGI IMG/M metagenome (GOLD analysis project Ga0164241, IMG submission 108780) | Backyard soil microbial communities from Emeryville, California, USA - Original compost - Back yard soil (BY) | ecosystem: Environmental > Terrestrial > Soil > Unclassified | place: USA...
ATCAAGTCCTTCGAGGCCGCCACGGGCACGACGTTGCTCATCGACGAGTCGCCGCAGATGGTGCTGATCTCGTCCTTCGATCCCGTGAGACGGGAAATCGCCAAGCTGGCGCTCGAGAATCTGGTGAAGGACGGACGCATCCACCCGGCCAGCATCGAGGATTTTGTCAACCGGGCGCGCCAGGACCTGGACCTTCACGTCGCCGAGATCGGCGAGGAGGCGGTGGACCGGTTGAAAATCTCCGGCCTGCATCCCGAGGTGATCAAGCTGCTCGGCCGTTTGCGGTTCCGTTTTTCCTACAACCAGAACGTCCTCGACCACTCCATCGAGGTCGCGCAGTTGTGCTCGATGCTGGCGTCGGAGCTCGGGCTCGAGCCCCATGTCGCCAAACGCGCCGGCCTGCTGCACGACATCGGCAAATCCATCGAAGGCGAGTACGAGGGCAGCCACGCGCTGATCGGCGCCGACTTCATCCGGCGCTACGGCGAGACCACCATCGTCGTCAATGCGGTCGCGGCTCACCACGCCGAGGTGAAGCCGGAAACCATCTATGCGGGCCTGGTGATCCTGGCCGACGCGATCTCGGCGTCGCGGCCGGGCGCCCGGGCGGAATCGATGACGTCCTACATCGAGCGACTGGGCCGTTTGGAAAAACTGGCGATGGCCATGCCGGGCGTGCAACAGGCCTTCGCCATTCAGGCGGGCCGCGAGGTCCGGGTGGTTGTCCAGCCCAGCATCGTGACCGACGAGGAGGCGCATGCCCTGGCGAAAACCCTGCGGTTGAAGATCGAGCAGGAGCTCGACTATCCCAGCACGATCAAGGTCACCGTGATCCGCGAGCAGCGATATACCGAAACGGCGACGTGACGTGAATGGCTGAAAATCGGAAGGCTGAAGGGCTGAATGTTGGGGCGGGGTATGGGAGGTGGCTGTTGCGCTTCACCGGGTCTGGTTCCGTTTCCCGCGTCCTTTGGTTCCCTGGTGTAAAGGCCGCCGGCGTTTCCGGGTTGAATTTCAGCCTTTCAGCCATTCGGTCTTTCAGCCTTCCTCCCTCGTCATGGCCGACCCGAAGATTCTCGAAACCTTTCCCAATCCCGCGCCGCAGCGCGATTATCTGATCGAGCACACGCATCACGAATTCACCTCGGTGTGCCCGATGACCGGCCACCCGGATTTCGCCGACATCACGGTCAGCTATGTCGCCGACAAAAAGTGCGTCGAACTCAAGTCGCTGAAGCTCTATTTCCACGCCTACCGGAACGAGGGGATCTTCTTCGAGGCGGCGACCAACAAAATTTGCGACGATCTCGGGTCCGCCCTCCGGCCGCGCCAGCTTGCGATCATCGCCCGCTGGAAGGCCCGGGGCGGATTTTCCTCGGTGGTCACGGCCGAGTGGAAAAAGAAAAAGCAAGGCGGATTTCGCACCGCTAATTTACGCTAATGGACGCCAATTGATGCAGTTTTGGGGTTCGGATGAGTGAGCATTAGTGGCCATTAGTGGTTAATCTCGTTTTTATGCATTGGCGCGAAGCTCCGATTCACTTCATCGACTTCGAGGGCAACGGCACCTCGGGAATCATTGAATTCGGGGTGGTGACAATTCGCGGCGGCGAAATTGCTGAAACCCGCACGCGGTTGTGTAGGGCGACCGGGCGCGTGAAAGCGGAAGATACGGCGATCCACGGTTTGGTCGAAAGCGAACTGCGCTCCTCCGCGCCTTTCGGTGAAGAATGGGAGTATTTTGCAACCTTGCGGGAGAGCGGTCCGCTGGCGGCTCACTTTGCGCAGGCGGAAAATCACCTGCTGAAAACGGTCTGGGCTTATCCGCGCACCTCGCCGGATTTCGCCCGGCCGGGGAAAACGACGACGGAGTGGGGGCCGTGGATCGACACGGGACGGCTCTACCCGCAGTTTTTTCCGCAATTGGGCGAGGCGAAACTCGGGAGATTGGTGGCGGCGTGCGGCCTGCAGGCGGAATTGGATGCGGCGGCGGAAACGCATTGTCCCGCCGGGCGGCGAAGCTATCACGCGGCGCTCTACGATGCGCTGGCCGGCGCCTTGTTGTTGCGGGCGTTTTTGCGGCGGCCGGAATTTGCCGGCGCCACGCTGCCATGGCTTTTGCAAATGAGCACGATCGACGGGGAAAAACGCGACGCGCTCCGGCAGGGGAACCTGTTCGATTGAAGCCCGCGTGGATCGAAGACCGCAGACGGCGGCCGCCATGTTTCCGGCGGCGGCCGGATCAACGGGAGAATTTTTCCAGCAATCCGGCGACGGAGCGGGCGGCGAGCGAAGGCAGGATCAGGTCGGCATGCGCCAAATCATGAGTCGCGGAGGAAGGACCGGGGACGGCGACGCACCATAGCCCCGCGTTTTTTGCCGCCATCGCGCCGTGTTCGGAATCCTCGAAGGCGATCGCTTCGTTTCCGGCGATGCCGAATTTTTCGATTACGGCGCGATAGAGATCGGGCGCGGGTTTTCCGGCGGCGACATCCTCGATGCATCGGATGTAGTCGAAGCGATCGAGCAGGCCGAGGCGGGTGAGGTGGCCTTCGACGTGGGCATGGGTGCCATTGGAGGCGAGCCCCACCATGAGCCCGCGGGCTTCCGCTTCGTTCAGGCAGTCGGTTACGCCCGGAAGCACCGGCCATTTCGACAGCAGCTCGCGATTGACCTGCTGGAATTCCCTTTCGAGCGCCGCGCGATCCACTTCGTGGCCAAACGCGGCCCATGGGTCATAATGAAGCTCGGCGCGACCGACCGCCTCATGGGCGAGGTCGCGGGAAAAGCTTTTTTTCGCGCGCCGATGAATAATTTCACAGGCGTCGATCATGGCTGTTTCCGTATCGAGGATCAGACCGTCAAAATCAAAAACGAGGGCGCGGATCATAAGCGGGGAATCACGCCATTGCCGGCCGTGCCGGTCCACCAAAAACAGTCCGGGAAAATCACCTGGCTGCCCGGTCTGCCGTTTGTCTCAGGTAGAGGCGGAAGGAACCGCCGGTGTTTGCCAATGTATAGTTCAGGGCGATATAGTCGGCGAGTTCGGGAAAAGTTTCATGACCTTGCCGGGCGGGATCCTTCAACTGGTAATCGTCCGGGCCGACCGAATCGATGAAGAACGCCGGTTCGCCGGCACGGAGATCCGCCAGGTAGCGCGCGCGGAAATGGTCGCGTTGCGGATGCTCGTTCACCTGGGCTTCCGTGTGGGCCTCGCGGGTGGCCTGGGGGAGCTGGGTTTCGACGTAAAATTCCGGCCTCCAACCCCAGACGGCGAGCGAGTCGCCGGTCTTTTTGTTTTGGTTGATGAAGCGGGTCACGTCGTCCCGGGGATGGGTGACCGCGATCAGATTGCGCAGCGATTCGTGTCGTCCGACGCGTTCGAGCAACTGGTCCGCCCCGCCCATGCTGAGCAGCACGGCGAACCAGAAAACACGATGACGTGGCGGGCGGGCATCGAGGAGATAGCCGAATTGCAGGCCCGCCAACAGGGCGAGCGGAAAGGAAAGGAAAAGCAGATAGTGAGGATAGAGCCGCCCGGGAGCGAGCACGGCGCAATAGGCTGCGACACACAGCAGCCAGGCCGGCAGCAAAGGACGCCATTGAAAACGGCGAAGCCCGAGAAAACCGAGTGCCAGCAGGACAAGTGTTCCATAGTGAAAGGACGGAAATCCCCAGGAGAAACTCGTGAGATAGGTGAGCAAATATCCCGATTCGTTCCACGGGAGGCCGCGGGCCTGGGCATAGTGGAGATTGTGCACGACGTAGGATTGATAGACGTCGCTCCACTCGCCGCTGTGCCAGAGACCGGTCAGCATCGCGCCGAATCCCAGGATCGTGCCGCCGAGGAGCCAGGCTAGAGGAAGGAGGATGTTTTTGGGTTTGTCACCGGATGGCAGGAGGATCCGGCAAATGGCCGCCAAACCGATCGCGGCTCCGAGCGGAAGCACTTGCACTTTGCTGAACGGAAGCAGTCCCAGGACCAAGCCGCCGACCGCCAATCGCCAGCTGCAGGGTGAGGAGTTGTCCGGGGGGAATGCGGTATGGCAGAGCCAGGTGGCGGCGGCGCACAGGAAAAGCGGGGAGAGTTCGCTGCAGTACGGCACGAAATCCCAGAAAACCAAAAAGATCATCAGACCAGCCAGCGGCGTGACGAGCAGCCGGCCGTTTTGGTCCCCATGGACGTGGCGCAGCGTCATGTAGCCGAAGAGGACCGTGCCCCATTCGAGAAGCAGCCCGATTATCCGACCGCTGTTGAAATCCACGGGGAATCCCGGCACTCCGGGCAACGCGAGGGGAAGCACGACGAGCGGACCGGAAGTGGTCGGATCGACCCACCAGAGGGAGCCGCGGCTCAGCATGGTCAGGGCTCCGGCGAGAAACTGGGCCTCGTCGGGATTGACCGGCTTGTAGTGAAAAATGGCCGGCCAGCGCCAGGCGAACATCGCGATCAGCAGCAGGATGCCAAACATGATCGGACGGTTTAATCGCCGGTAAGAACGGTCGTGCGGATCCCAGGGGATCGCGGCGGATGCCAGCCAGAGGAGAAGGGTGAGAGCGGCGAACAACCAGTAGCGAAGGGGATCGTAACCCAGTTCGCGCAGAAAATCAGACATGGCCGGTGAACGCGGTCGGACGGCGGCGTCAGAACCACTTTTTCTTTTTCAAGTAGACCGCCATCGCGAAGGTCGAGGTGACAGTCAGGGTCGCGGCGTAGAGATAGCCGTGAGGGGAGTGCAACTCGGGCATGTTGACGAAGTTCATCCCGTACCATCCGCCCACGAGCATCATGGGCAGGGTGATGGCGGTGAGCGCGGTGAGAAACTTGATGCCCTCGTTGGCCTCGAAGGCGGCCTTGTTGAGGTAGATATCGAAAGCCATCATCAGGCGTTCGTGATAGGTGATGGCGGTTTCCTCAAGGCGGACGAGGTTGTCGCGCAGATCGCGGAAATAGGGCAGGAGTGCGGCGCGGATGAACTTGCTGTCGCCGCGGGCCAGCCGGTCGATGATATCGCGCTGCGGGCGGATGATCTGGCGGAGCTTGGTGAAGTCCTTCCGGACGTTCAGCAATTCCGAGACAAACTCCTTCGAGTTGGTCTGGGCGAGGACGACCTCCTCGATTTCCTCCAACTCGTCGTGGAGGGAGGCGACCATCGGAACGTAGTTGTCGATGAGCAGATCCAGCATCGAGTGGGCGAGGCGATCGGTGCCGCGCGGTCCGGGGCCGCTGTTCTTGGCCAGCCGGTCGATCAGGGCCGCGACCGAACGCAGGGGCGCGCGGTGAAACGAAACCAGAAATTCCTTGCCCAGGAACAGATCGAGCTCGGTGGTGGCGAACTTGTTCTCCCGGTTGAAATCGACGGCGTGAGTGACCATGAACAGGTAGTCGTCATAATCCTCGATTTTCGGCAGACTGCTGGGAGTGACGCAGTCCTCGATGGCCAGCGGATGGAAATGAAACAGGCCGTCCAGCACGGTCTTGATCTCGTCGTCGGTGGGATTGTCGAGATCGACCCACACGATCAGGCCCTTGTCGGCCCGCACCAGGCGGAGAGCCTCGATTTCCAAGTCGCGTCCGACCAGTTTGCCTTCGCTGAAAATGAAGGAATGGATCATGGGTGGTGGGCAATGGTGCCCGGTGCGGCAAGCGAGGCAAGTCCGGGCTGGGCTGATGTTGTCCTTGACGCCGCTTCCCGCCGCGCCTGTTCACCGGTTACAGTGCGCGGTGGATAAATATGGTTCTTCGCCAGTTCCAGTGGGTAGGCGCGACCGATCGACTCAAAGAGCCGGAGGATTTGACCACTCATGGGTTTCATCAACGGATGAATCCATGAAGAGCGGCTTCGACTGATCGTCTGCGCCCCTGGGTTTCCGGGACCTGCTGATCGCAGGCACAGCCATCCTGATCCCATTTCGTGGAGAGAAGGGGGACAAGGAATCGGGATGAGCCCGTTACCCGGAATTGGCTCGCGAATGGAAAGAAGGAAACGGAGGCATTGATGACCCAAACAAGCGGCGCTGATCTCGCGGATACGGCAAAAACCGCCTGAATCGCCTGAGACTATGGAGGGCGGTGGCTTGACACCGCTTTTCCCGGGCACCGGCTTGACGGTGCCTTTCATGATCGCCCAGGTAAACCCGCTCGATGTCGGCGCGCGAAGCGGCGAGTCAAGCCTCGCCGTCCAAAGCGCCGTCAAGCCGGCGCATTCCATAGCTCCGCGCTTCCGGCGCTAATGGTGTTTTATCCCGATTCGCAGCGGTGTTGAGCTCACTCTAATTCCTCGGGATCAGGAGGTCTGAGGCAAGGTATTCCTGCCTGCGATCAGCAGGCTCCCGGGAGCCAAGGCACGACGACGATCAGTCGGCGTACACCCTGTAGAATTCATGATAATGAATTCATCAGTGGTTCAATACTCCGATTCATCCGCAGAAGGTTTAACCTGTGGTTAACCCTTCCGGGATCCATCAAATCGCGTGATGTTGGCCATCAGGTTTAACGATTAACGGTCCGGGCGGCGGACCGGTTAACGTGACTCCACACCCGCGATTGGAGCACAGCGCGCGTTTCAGGGCCGGGTGCAAAATCAAAAACCAAGGAGTCAAGTATGTCTCAGAATGAAAGAATCCGTTCGAAGCTGCTGATTGGGGCGGTCATGAAGGCCGCCGCAGCCGGCGATGCCCAGTCGTTCGCGTCTGCGGGAAAGTTCGCCGCCATCGGCGGCCTTGCCGGCCTTGTGCCGCGGACGTTCCGCTCGCGCGGGAGCCGGCCATGGGTCCCGTCCCTGGAGGAGCCCCGCCCGAGGTCTCCAGCAAGGATTCAGCAAGGATCCAGCAAGGGAGATCGAAGGAAGCCGGTGACGGCGGCGGGAAAGAGACGGAGAAGGTTCGGAGGATTTGACCGCTCATGGGCTTCATCAACGGATGAAGCCTATCAAGAGCGGCTTCGACTGATCGTCTCCGCCCCTGGGTTTCCGGGGCCTGCTGATCGCAGGCAAGGTATTCCGGTCTGCGATCAGCAGACTCCCCGGAACCCACCCCGGAGACGATTAGTCGAAGGAGCATCTTAAAGTTTCGCCATTGGCGAAACTCATGAGTGGTGACCTCCTCTGACAAGGACCCGGGCGGAATGAAGTAGACTCGTGCCCACCCATCGGAAACAGCGGGGAACCATAACTATCAAACAGCTTGATCCTCGCCCCGCGGCCGAACGGTTGCCGTTCCGGCATACTTAACGCTTAAGTTGCGTTTCGATGGCCCGGCCGGGGATTTCCCGCTTAGTGGCGGGCGCCCCAGTCTCCCCAATCTCCAGCTTGGGTTCCCTGCGAACCTTCGTGTTGCCGGAATTCTTTTCCTCCGGTCCCGGCTTCGTGTTCCCGGTTCAGCTCATCTCCATGCCTCCCCACCCCTCCGAACCTGTCGCGGCCAAGCCGGCTACGCCCATGCCGGACGGCCTGGGAATCGATCACAATGCCGGCGGCAAAAGGCCCGCGGTTTTGCACATTGAAGACGATTCCTTGTGGAGAAGGACGACCGCTGCGTTGCTGGACGATTGGCCTGAGTTTTGCCAGATGGAGTCCGCCGCCAACGGGCGCGATGGCATCCGGCAATGTGCGGAGAAAATGCCGGCGATCGTCATCCTTGACCTGGGCCTGCCGGATCTCGATGGCTTCGAAGTATTGGATCGCTTGAACGCGCTGCCGCGCCCGCCGCAAATCCTGCTGCTCACCTGCCGCAGGGACCAGGCATTGCTTTATCGCCTCGGCTCCGGTGGCATTGCCGGACTCATCTGGAAGGACGACGATTTCGTCCGGGACCTGCTGCGGCCCGCGCTGGTCTCATTGGCTGCCGGGAAATCGTATTTCGCGCCGGACGTGAGCGCGGCCATGCGGCGGTTTCGCACTTCGCCCGACGCTTTCTTCAAAATCCTCTCCCCGTGGGAACTGAAGTTGGTCACGTTGCTGGCCCAAGGATTCAGGGACGACGCCGTCGCGCTCAAAACCGGCTGCGGCAGCGGTACCATCCGCAACCACTGGCATAATATCGCAGTCAAGCTGGGATTGCCCGACCGCCACGCCGTTCGGCTCTGGGCCGAGGCCAGGGGTTTCGGGCGCAAGCCAAGCCAGTCTCCTTTCGGCGATTTTGGAAACAGGCAGGTCAAGCTTTAATTTCGTGCGTTTTGTCCAAAAAGAAAAATTGAGCCGGCGGGTCCGGTAACTGAAAAGCCTGCCATGAAATCACCCTTTTGGGCTGCGCATCCAGGTAGCAGGGGTGTGACATCCTCCTCCAAGCAACCTCAAACGATTGCCGTATGAATCGAGCCATGAAGCGCGGGGTCTGTTACTTAATCGCGGTCTGCGTCATCGCAGCCGGAGTGGCCGGAGTGTTCCGGCTGATTCGGAATCGCCCAGAGTCGCATTTCCCGGCATTTGATTCTGCGAACTCGAAAAGCAACCGTGGGGCCTCACCTCAATTTAGCTCGAAACTCCGCGCCACGAGAATCGCCCGGAACCCGGAATCGTCCGGTAACGAAAATGTGCTCGAGAGAGATTTGGCTCACGCGCGCAAGGCGGGTGACGGAGCCGCGTTGCGACGGCTGGCGAAACAAATTGAAGCCGGGGCTAAAACGGCAAACGACTTAAAACTCGCTCGAAAAGTCTTCGAGGAGGCCGCTCAGTTAAGCGATACCGAGGCAAAGTTGCGAGCGGGGTATTATGCGCAGCACGGGATTGGTGGGAAACGCGACAGGAAGAGCGCAATGCAGTGGTATGAATCGGCCGCGGCCGATGGCGACATGAAGGGCTACACCGCCTTGGCCCGGCTTTTTATTGAAGGCGGACCGGGCTTACCGGTCGATCTTGCCCGCGCCGCCGGTTACATCGAGATCGCGCTGAGTGCAGGTAATGCCGAGGCGATGTTTCTCAAAGGCTCGATGCTGCTGGGTACGAGTAACGATCCGACAGCCGCTTTGGAATATCTGGCGAAGGCCGCAGCCATGAAAAATCCCGATGCGCAACTGGCGTTGTCGCGGCTATATGCCGAGGGAAAATACGTGCCGGCGGATCCGGCGCTGGCTGCCCAGTGGGCTCTGGCCGCCGAACAAAACGGCTCAGTCGACGCCAAGATCGATCTGGCCAATTACAGCCTGAAAAAGGGCGACGGAATCGTTGGAGCGGACATGGCCACCGACAGCGTCAATCGTTTGTTCGAAGCCAGCGATCAGAAAAATATCCGGGCTTCGCTGGAATTGGCCGCCTTGACACTTGCCGGCGGCAATATCTCACGGGATGACATCGCATTCGCCAGAAATAACGGACAGATGGCCTATGATGCCGGTACCGCTTCCGGGGCATTCGTCGTCGCGGCCACGTACGCCGGTGAGTCTGCCGACGAAGCAGAAGAATGGCTGAAGAAGGGTGCCGTCGGCAAGGACTGGCGGAGCAAATACGCGCTCGCACTGATGGATTTCGGCAATATCGGCGTGGCTGATGCGATACAATCGGCGGCCAAGGCCACTTTTAGCGATTTCACCACCCTGTCTCTGCAGAAAAATGCCGGTTCGGCCTCCCTGATTCCTCCGGCAGCCATATCCACGCCCATGCCAAAGTTTCCCACGGAGCTGCGGGGCCTTTCCATCGCAGGTGCCGTCACGGCGGAATTCACCGTCAGCAATACCGGCTCTCCGGTGGGCATACAAATATTGTCCTCCAGCCACCCGCAATTGGAGACGGCCGCCATGGAGGCAATCGCCAAATGGACGTTCAAGCCGGCGGTGCAAAACGGCACGGCGGTGCCACTTAAAATCAGGGTGCCGATCAGGTTCCGGTCATCCGGTGGCAGCTAAACAAGCAGGTATTTCAACAACTAAAATATATGAAGAGTAAACGCCTCCTGACTGCACTCATCGCTTGGCTCACGCTGGGCTCGATTCACCTGCTAGCTGATGTCGAATGGATCGACACCGATTACGATGGGTACGGAGATACGTTGCAACTCGATACTTTTGTCGTGAACGGCAATGATCCCGAAACGTTCGACTGGGAGGGCTATTTTGATTTCATTGAAGCCAACGGCTTAAATCAGGAGGATGCTGATCACGGTTTCGATTACATCTTCGGTTACGGGGCCGGAGGGACAGGAGGAACTGGCACTGATCTTGGCTCCGACAGTACGAACAACACGTATCCATTTAGGCAAACTACAAATGCTGCGTGTGGTCCAAATGCGGTGCGCAACGTCGTGCACATTATGAAGAATTTGAATCCTTCCGAGGTTGAGGTAGCGACAAAAATGGCCAGCAAAATAGGCGATTTCGCTTTTAACCTTTTTGGAGCGGATGGTGATGGCGTTACAAAACCGACAACACAGCTAAATGGCGGTTTAAATGATTATGGATTGAAAGCGGAAAAAAGCGGCTGGAGTGGACCGACAGAAGCAACTGCGAAATTTGAAGCAGCCGCGACAAATGGCGAAGTAATGATCGTTGGAACCACGCTAAACATGCGCTCGCACTTGCTTGTTTTAAAACCATATTTCAATAGCAACAACGAATTGCGTGTTGAACAGATAGACTCTGGAACTAATAATAACGGGAACGCTACCGTAACTGATTATTCTCCAACTACCGCAGCTGCCATTCCCAATAATGTAAGCGGTGAAACTGGACAGGTCTGGATCATTTCAGATTATACGCCTGGAAGCTAAAATGAAAAAAATATTTATCATCGTCCTCTTCAATTTAGGTTCGTTGCTTTCAGCAAGGGCCGGCTACATCGCGGAGTCTCTTGGCCAGACTGCTCTTGGTTCGTATTCAGGATCTACGCAAGTTGAACCAATAAATATAATAAAAGATGGTGAGGGCGTCAGTTCTGCGCTTCTGGTACTCTGGCGACCCGACCCCAACGGACCGTTGCTGCAGCTGACAGGTTCGCTTTCAATATTGGATGAGTTATTGAGAAAAGAATTTCAAAATGCCGCAGCTAAGCGCAGTACGACTTCCGTTCGTAACACCATAGGCGGGACACTGCTTCTGTACGGCAAGCGACATGATTACTTCGTTCTTAGAGGACGAGTCCGTGATGGCTATATAAAGGTGCTGAAGGAGTCGGTGGATGCGCTCAAGTTCGAAAAATTACTCCCCTATCTGCAGGATGTCTCTGAAAAGATTTCTCCCAGCGATTGGACGATGGGATTTACCAGCGTCACCAGTCGAGGGGCAATTGAACGCTGGACCGTTTCCGGGACCTTGGAACCATTCTCAATACGGAAAGAAGAGCGTGAGATTCTGGCCCCCGATGGCTCGCTCCCGAAGGTCCACTATGTGCCGGATCCTTACCTCGAAGAATGAAGATCAAGTTTGTTACCGGGCGGGTTTCCCACCTGATTTAAATGACAGGTGGTCTCTGGAGCTTGGGCGGCAGGCTGCAATTGTTGTGGGATTCGCCGATCATCGCAGGCACGGCGCTCGCCATGCTGGCACCGTGGCTGAACTCGGTTAGCAGATGGGAGGGAGGACTGGGTAAGAAGTCGCTGACGGTCGTTTCGGTGGTCGTGGAACTGTTCTTGTTATGGTGTTTGGTTTTGACGCAGTCCCGCGGCCCGGTGTTCGGTTGGATGTTGGCAACGGCGGGAGGAATCCTCTATATGATGCAGTCGCGCATCCCGCTACGTCAGTCGATCCTCATCCGATCGGTCACCACCTCAGCGTTTGTCGTTCTCGCTTTGTCGCTGACCGCTCTGCGCGGACGGATAGTAGAGGGAGTTTTGCTTCAAGACCAATCAGTGAGCAATCGTCTGGATATATGGTCAGCATCGCTCAAGATGCTATGGCTCAGTCCTTGGCGCGGCATCGGATCGGGAGAGGCGGGCTGGACTTACAGCCAGTGGTTTCAGCCGGATACTTCACAGTATCTCTATACGGGCGTCTTGAATGGATTTCTTGAGATAGGAATCGAACAGGGTGTGGTTATCCTGTGGTTGCTCGTTTTCGGGATCGCAACGGTCACGCTGCTTCCTTGGTTCTGCCGCCGATTCGAGTTTCGTTCCGAGATCGGCGTCACGAGGACAATGCTTGGTTGGTGCTCGTGGGTGAGCTTGATGGCGTATTTTACGGCAAATCTCACCAGTTCGCTGCACAAATCACCGACATTAATGGCGCTCGCTTTGATCGATCTAGTCGCATTTGTCGTCGTTGCATGCTTGATTCGGGACCGACGGGCAATGCTACGGGCAGCATCGGGAGCTGCGCTTTTGTCTACAGTCATATTGTTCTTCTTACGGTCGGTTTCCTTGTACGATAGTCGTGAGATCACTGTCACCTGCGATCACGGTGCCGTGGTTCTCGCCAAAACAAAATCCAGCGCTGGCGCTAGCGCCGTCGCGGTCCTCGTTGATCGTTCGGTGCTTGGCGCGCTCTTTGGTCGAGAGCTTCGGCAATCCCTTAAGGATTCGAAAATTTATAATTCCATGATTGTTTTCGATCCTCGTCATGCATTGCCACAAAATCAAATCGAGGCGGACAGGCGGGTCATCATCACCGGCAGGTGCGCTCGTTTCCTATCCCTATTCAATCCAGATCACCCGCATGATTTTTTGCTAATCAATCCGGAAGGTATGCCCACGCGGTTTCCGGAATCATGGACCGTTCAAGTTTGGCTACCAGGTGGCAACGACCTGGGGCGGAATGCACAATGGTTTGCTATTGCTCGCCCGCCGAAAGTCACAGTTAAGATTCGCGGCAAGGGCGGCCAGTTGCTTGCTGGAGGGCTGTTTGAATGACCAAAGGAACAAGGTGTGTTCCTGGCTCCATGGCTCGCTGTCTCTCTATGCTGGTCTTGTGCCTGGTATGGCGCGGGACCTGCTGCCTTTTGCACGGGGAAATCGATCCGTTTCTGCGACCGTATGCGCTTGCGCTCGACGATCTCGGAAGCGACGGCGATCTCCTGCTGAGGACGCCATTGTGCAAATGGCATGTTGACGACGATATGGTCATCGATGTGGTTCTTGCCCATCAACAGGAGCCGTTGGAGTACGCCGAAGTGCGCAGCAGGTTTGATCTGCTTCCTTTCCAAACGTCAGTCATGCCTCTTGGCGCGAAAGGGTGGATATGGCTTCGTCCCGGAGGAGGAGAAATCCGTTTCGAAACGCTATCGCGCAAATCACCAGAAAGAAAAACAAACAGAAAGGAGTTCGGAGAATCTGCTGGGGGATGGGGTCAGATATTCAACACTGGGAAGGTTCGACTGACCGTTTGGCCATCGACCAACCAGCAGATAATCGAAGATGACGGATGGGAGTTGTCCTACAAAGATGGAGCTCTGTTCGCATTGAAAACCCCAAGCGGGCGGCAACTCGCGGTAAGCTCCGTGGGGCGGCGCATCAATCAAGTGAGCGAGCAGGGCATCCTGCGAGTGAAAATCGAATGGACCGGCGCGGCAGTTCCTGCGCGTCTATGGCTTGATGGAGCGATAATCGATTTCAAGGTTTCCTCCAGTGGAACACTCCATGCCGTAACGACCGGAGCGGGCGATATTGTCGCTGAGTTTTCTTATCACGACGATGGATTGCTCGCCTCGATTGCTTGTCCTGGCGTCCCGCCCCGGTTCTTCAGCTGGAGGTTAATAGACGGTTATGCCCGTGGAGATTCGATCTATCGAAAACCCTATGCCCTGCAGTCTGCGGGGAATGTTTATTATGGCTATGACATCCGACGCGGGGTGATTCGCTTATCGGCTGAGTCATCCAATAGCCGCAAGAGTTTAAATATTGGAATGCAATATGGGAAAGTTCAATGGATCTCAGAAAAAAGCGGATTACCTTGGTGGCGTTTCGATTAATCCGCTGCTCCAACCCAAAGGAACATCTGGAATAACCAACCCGATCAAGGCCCCGCAACAGTTCACTCCGGAACCTGGAGCCCAGTGATCGGGCTCCGTTCTCATGAGAACCAAGACACAATCCATTATCGTAGACGTGATGATTCTCTCTATCCATACCAGTTGCTCGTCCAATTCGGATCGAGAAGCGAAACGCGATGCTAATTCTAATTAGCTTTCAAGATGAGCATTAAAATGGCAGATGTTTGGGATGTCCAGACCATGTCGAATCGACGCTGTTACGATAAAACGCGCGCGTGCCGCCGTGGCCCGCGCGCAGGATGC
>Ga0164241_10004165_pt1 | contig 14156 bp, 18 predicted proteins | sample OricomyardsoilBY_FD_108780 | JGI IMG/M metagenome (GOLD analysis project Ga0164241, IMG submission 108780) | Backyard soil microbial communities from Emeryville, California, USA - Original compost - Back yard soil (BY) | ecosystem: Environmental > Terrestrial > Soil > Unclassified | place: USA...
CATCACGCCGCGGGCGGCCCGGTCACGAACAGCGTCGCCGACGTCCTGCCACCACGAGACCGCGCGACGGGAACGTTCACCGTCCCGCCCCGCACCGTGGCGGTCGTCGTGACCGGCTGAGCCTCTCGAGGCCGCAGCCGGGCCGGTCACGTCCGCAACTGGCCCGGTACCCGCTGAGGGTGGCTCGGCGTCAGGCCGCTCAGTCCTCGTCCTTGGTGTCTTTCTCGTTCCGGTCTTCTTCCTTGTCCTCGCCGCGGCGGCGCAGGTAGTTGAAGCCCGGGATGCCGAGGATGGCCTGCCGGACGTCGTTGGCGACGTCGAGCAGGTCGTGGATGTCCGGGCCGACGCGGTCGAGGGTGGCGAGGATGGGCAGCACGTCGTCGGTGATGTGCGCGGTCAGCCGGGGCAGCTCGTCGACCAGCCGGATCGCCGCGTCCATCTCGTGGGTGCTGAACTCCTCGACGAACCGGATCAGCGGGCGGATCGCCTCGACCTGTTCCTCGGCGGCCTTGGTCACCTTCTCCGCGTGGGTCACGGCACCCTCGGCGTCGGTGATCACCTTGTCCGTGCGGTCGACCAGCTCGTTCGCCCGTGCCACCACCGTCTCGGCCGCGGTGAGCAGGTCCAGCACCCGTCCGGGCACGGACGCGGCCTGGGTCGCCGTCCGCACCGTCCAGCCGAACACGTCGGAGGGTCCGGGGACGCGGGGGAGAGGTAATGCCATGCGCCCATTTCACACGAACCCACCGGGAAGCGCGTGTCCGGCGCGCACCACGGTGAGATAGAAGTCGTCCAGCCCGCGGACGATCTCGACGAGCCGGTCGAAGTCGACGGGCTTGGTGATGTAGGCGCTCGCGCCCAGCTGCATGCTGCGCACGACGTCCGCCTCCACCTGGGACGTGGTCAGCACGACGACCGGGATATCACGCAGCGCGACGTCCGCGGTCAGCTCGGCGAGCACGTCGCGGCCGTCCATCCGCGGCAGGTCCAGGTCCAGCAGGATCACCCCGGGCCTGCGCGCGTCCGCGTACGGCTCCTGGCGCCGCAGGTACCGCAGCGCGGCCACGCCGTCGCTCACGACGTGCACCGTGTTGCTCACCTTGTAGTACTCGAAGGTGTCGCGGGTGAACCACACGTCACCGGGATCGTCCTCGACCAGGAGGATGTCCACCGGCATGGGCGCGGCCACCATGTACTCACTGTGGTCGCCATTGGTTCCACTCGCAAGCACTTTGCCGTGTGTCGATCGACCTGAAAGTCCGCTGAGAACCCCGCAAACGGGACACTTCGGGGCCACCACGTGCGTTGAGAAGGGTGAATCGCCGTCCGTGGAGGAGTGAGTGATGAGTGCCGTCGGTCTCGTACTCGGGTGGGTACTGACCCTGTTCATCGTGGTGATGCTCGTCCGGATGGTGCTGGACTGGGTGGCGATGGTGCGGACCACGCCGTTCTGGGTGCGCCGGGCGCGGGCGCTCAGCCACGCCGGCACCGAGCCTGTCATCGCGCCCGTTCGCCGGATTCTGCCGCCCCTTCGGGCGGGCGGGATCGGCATCGACCTCGCGTTCACGGTCGTATTCATCATGGCGCTGATCCTGCGCGGGGTGGCCTTCAGTCTGTAGGTCCCCAGCCGCTGGAGCGGAAGCGGTCGAGCACCCGGCGGTCGCGCTTCGTCGGGCGGCCCGCGCCCCGGTCGCGCGCCGCCACCTGGACGGCGGCCTCCGGGGGCGGCTTCGGGGTCCGGTCGACGTAGCACTCCACCGCGACCGGCGCGCCGACCCGCTTCTCGATCACCCGGACCACGTCCACGATCCGCGTGACACCGCCCGACCTCACACGCACCTCGTCACCCACCGACACCGACGTCGCGGGCTTGGCGGGGCGGTTGTTGACCCGTACGTGCCCGCCGCGGCACGCGGCCGCGGCGTCCGACCGGGTCTTGGTCAGCCGGACCGCCCACAGCCAGCGGTCGACGCGGGTGGACTCCATGGCGCCGGGTCAGCCGCGGGCGCGCAGCTGGTCGGCACGCAGTGCGGTCAGCGCCAGCGTGCGCCCCGACTCGTCGGTGAACTCGACCTCGAACTCGTCGGAGCCCGCGTAGTCGTCGACGATCGTGCCGATCGCGCCCGCGTGCAGACCTTCGTCCGGCAGGTCCACGGCCAGCTCGACCACGTCGTACAGGTTCATCCAGGTCCTCGTCTGCTCAGCGAAGCTGTCAGAAAGCTCAGGGGAAGCTCAGCGTAACGAGCCGGGTCTTCCCGGTGTTCGCGTCCACGATCCACGCGGTGCGCACGACAATGCTGCCATTCGGACCGGTCACCGTGACGTCCTTGTTCCACCGGTCGCCGTGCTGGTCCCGCTTGCCCTCGGTCGGCGGGCCGTCGCCCACCTGCTCGAGGATCTGCTGCTTGACGTTCTGCGCGTCCGCCTGGCCCAGCCCGGTGGCCGACTGGATGACCCGAGCCTTGTTCTTGCCGACCGGGTGCTCGGGGTTGAGCGCGTAGTCGGTGAGCTTGCGGTCGTCGAACTCCGGGTTCTCGAAATCGGGCTGCTTGGCCGGTGTGGTCGGCTCCGGCGGGGGAGCGGGCTGCTGCTTCTTGCCCTTGCCGCCCTTCGCGCGGCCCTGCTGCGCGGCCGACTGCGTCGCCTGCTGGGCGCTGGTGATCCCCTGGCTCGCGTCGATGTTCCCGTGGTGCTGGCTGGGCCGGCCCTGGCTGCCGTCCCCGCCGTCGCCGCCGTGCGGGTGGCTGCCACTGCCGCCATCACCGCCGTCCCCGCCACCGCCGTGCGGGCCTCTGGGTTTGGGAGTCATGGCCGCCCTACATGTTGAGGAGCTTGGTCAGGTTGGACAGGCTCGTGACGAGCGCGGTGGTGTAGGTGAGGATGCGGCCGGCCCACTTCACGACCGCGGCCACGATCTGCGCGGCGATGACAGGGATCGTCACCACGAAGATCGCCTCGGCGGCCCACACGATGACGCGGGCGACGAGGTCGGCGATGAGGTCGCGGACGATGTCCCGGGTGAACTGCACCAGCGCGCCCGCGCCCTCGGTGGCCGCCGCCATCGCCGCCGACGTGGCGGACAGCCCGCCGATCGCGTTGGTGTTGAACGTCATCATGTTCTGGTAGGACTCCGACGCCGCGCCAGCCCAGTCGGGCAGGTCGCCGTCGAGGTAGAGCTGCAGGTCCGCGGCGATGCTGTCCAGCTCGGTCGCCATGTTGTTCCACGTCGCGGCGTGTGAGGCGACCACGTCGGGCTTGCCGGTGAGCTCGTCGAGCATCTGGCGCAGCGGCTCGAAGTACTCCATCGCCCAGCTCAGGCCGTTGGCCAGCAGCGCGCTGATCGGGTCCATCACGGTCGCGGTGACCTCGAGGCCCAGCCCGGCGCCGGCCAGCAGGTCGTCGACCCAGCCCTCGCTCTTGATCGCGTCGGTCAGGCCCTGGATGCTGTCGCCGAGGCCGGACCCGGTCCACGGCTGGCGCGTCGACTCGACCGGTGCGACCAGGGAGTTGTCGGTCATGGCAGTGCCTCTCAGGTCTGGCGCGCTCAGGGCATCCGGTCGGAGATGGCGCCCATCGTGTCGACCACCCGGGCGTCCAGCTCCGCGTAGTGGTCGGCGGTGTCCCGCAGCGAGTCGGCGGCCAGGCCCAGGTTCTCCTCGACGTAGGCGATCAGCTCGTCCTGGCGCGCGTGCCGGCCCTCGAGTACGGCCGGCATCCAGCTGCACAGCAGCCCGTACGCCTGACCGTCCTGCGCGATCGCCGCGCTGGCCGACTTCACCGCGTCGAAGCGCGCCTTCAGCGACTCCAGGTTCTCGGCGTGCCGGCGGATCTGCTCGGGATCCGCCGTGTACCCGTCACCAGCCATGTGCCCCTCACCGCCAGATGGTCGTGTCGCCCTCGTCCTCGTCGTCCGCAGCCGGCGCGGGACGCGCGCGGCGCGCGGGCCGATCCTCGAACACCGGACGCATCTCGGCGTCCTCGGGTTCCGCCTCGTCCGGTTCGGGCGCACCGGGTTCCTCGGCCCTGGCGCGCAGCTGCCGTCCCACCCGTTCGGCGATCGCGCGGCCCGCCGCGGAGTCGGTGCCGACCGTCTCCTCGACGATCTCCTCGGAGCGGTCGGCGATCTGCGCCTTCGCAGCGCGGATCGTTCGCATGATCGTGTCGGCGACCTCGTCCGGCGTGACCCGCTCGATCTCGCGGGTGAGCCGCAGTGCGACGAGCCCGCCGGTGTTGTCGACGGTGACCTCGGCCAGCCCGCCCGGGTCGCGTGCGGTCACCTCGAGTTGTTCGAAGCGGTCGCTCATCGCCTTGGTGTCGGCGGCCAGCTTGTCGATGCGGCCCTTCCACGCGGCGAGCCGCTCGCGTGCGTCGTCCGGGTCCAAGGTGCGGTCGTCCATGCTCCCCCAGCCGCGTGTCGCCTCGCCTCGTCGGTCGCGAAGCGTAGCCTAACGTCCGGAATGCGGGGAGGTAGCGAATTGGGCGCTGTTCGCGTGCACGAGTTCATGAGCCTCGACGGCGTGATCGACGCGCCGACGTGGACTTTCGACTACGGCTTCGACCCGAGGATGGGCGAGGTCATCGGCGCGGTGACCGCGGGATCGAAGGCCATCCTGCTCGGCCGCACGACCTACGAGATGTTCGAGCCCGCCTGGTCGACGCGCACGGTGGAGGACGACCCCGGCGCCCCGTTCTTCAACGACACCACCAAGTACGTGGTCTCCGGCACGCTCGAGACCGCCACGTGGCGCAACTCCACGGTGATCGGCCGTTACGACGCGGACACCATCCGCAAGCTGAAGGACGACGTCGACGGCGACCTGTACGTGAGCGGCAGCGGCACCCTCGTGCGGGCCATGCTGGCCGACGGCCTGGTCGACGAGCTGCACCTGTTCGTCTACCCGCTCACCCGCGGCTCCGGCCCGCGCCTGTTCACCGAGGGTGCCGCGCCGTCGACGATGACCCGAACCGGTTGCCAGGCCTACGACAACGGCGTTGTCGGCCTGTCCTACCGGCCTCAGTCCTGACCGCGGGCGGTCAGCAGGAACGCGGGCGAGGACCAGTAGTCGCACAGCGGCTCGACCGTGACATCCCGATAGCCGCACGCCTGGAGCTGCGCGACCCACGCCGTGGCGGGCTGTTCCCAGGTGCTGCGCGGTGCGCCCGGAGCGAGCTGGCCGGCGAGCACGGGCATCAGAAACCCTTGTGCCACAAGGTTCCGGTCGGCGTCGTACTCGGCGAGGCCGCGTTCGTAGGTGTCGGCGAGGAACGTGAGGTGCTCGGGCCCGCCCGCGAGGTGGCCCGGGTTGTCGAACTCGGCCAGCACGAGGTGGCCGACGTGCCCGCGCAGCGCGGTCAGCACTGCCGAGCGCTCGTCCGGCGGGATGGCGTGCAGGGCGAACGTGGACTCGGCGAGATCGAACTTCTCGGCGAGGTCCGCAGCGAAGGCCGACGCGTCCATGGCGTGCGCGGTGACCGCCTGCCCGGCGAGAGCCTCGCGCGCCGCGGACAGCAGCGAGGCCGACGGCTCGACGAGCGTCACCGCAGGGGTCCGGCCCGCGGCCGCCAGCGCAGGCACGAGGGCGCGGCCGTCTCCGCAGCCGATGTCCACCAAGGACTCGACGCCCAGCCGCCGGTACCGCTCGGCGAGCGCGGAGCTGACCTTCTCGTACAGCTCGACATTGCCGCCGCCACGGATGAACGCCGTGAACGCGGCGGGCTGGTCGTACACCCAGCCGTTGCCGCTGCCGGTCAGGTAGGTGGTCAGCGCCGCGTTCAGCAGCGGGCGGTCGGTGGGGGCCACGAGCGCCGTGCAGGCCGCGGCGGTGTCGCCGGTCGTCAGCGCCTGCAGCGCCGTCACCTCGCCGTCCATTACTCGAACCGCCCGGGGACGCGGTCGTGGTCGGAGGCGGTGCGGCCCGCCTTGTACTCCGCGGCCAGGGCGAGCGTGTCCGACGGCAGCTCGCCCGCCACCAGGTCCGCCAGCGTGACGTTCTCGAAGACCTGGCGCAGGCTCGACCGTGCCGCCATCCACACCTCGCGCAGGCCCGTCGCCGGACCGGTGTACTCCAGGTCGGACAGGATGGTGTCCCGGACGGTGACCAGCGGCCCGTCGATGGCCCGGAAGACGTCGGCCACCGTGATCTCGGTGGCCGGAAGCCACAGCTCGTACCCGCCGTCGGACCCGCGGGTGCTGCGCACCAGGCGGGCGCGCTTCAGGTCGGCCAGCACGCCGTGCAGGAACTTCAGGGAGATGTCCTGCTCCTCGGCGATGCGGGTGGCCGCGACCGGGTGGCCGGCCGGCTCCGCTGCCAGCTGCGCCATCGCCCGCAACGCGTAGTCGACCTTGGCGGTGATCCTCATCGTGCCCTGTCCCCTCGACGGCACCCGACGGCCGCTCGAAGCATGTTAATCTAGGTCGAGTTGATGAAGTCTATCAATTTAGTAGAGATTCGCGCGAGGAGGCCTCAATGGGGATGTCGACGGTCGCGGTGATCGGTGCCGGGGCGGCGGGTGTTCTCACCACGATTCGCCTCCTTGACCAGGGGGAACGGCGCGGCCAGCGGCTCGAGGTCGTGCTCGTCGACCCGTCCGCGGACGCCGGTCGCGGCGTCGCGTACAGCACTCGCGAGCCGTCTCACCTGTTGAACGTCCCCGCCGGCAAGCTCGGTTTCGACCCCGCCGACCCCGGCCACTTCGCGTGCTGGGCGAGCGAGCGGCTCGGCCGCCCGGTCGGCGCGGGCGAGTTCCTCCCGCGCCACCTCCTCGGCGCCTACCTCGGCGAGCTGCTCGACGCGACGGCCGCCCGATGTCGCCTGACCCGCCTGCGCCGCGTCCGCGAGCGCGCGACCGGCGTCGCCAACCGCGGCCATGGCATCGTGCTGAAGCTGGCGAACGGCCAGTCCCTGTCCGCCGACGCGGGTGTGCTCGCGCTCGGGGTCTCCGCACCAGGCACCGGCTGGGCGCCCGAAGCGCTGTGCGAGTCGGACCGGTTCGTCGCCAACCCGTGGGCCCCGGGCGTGGACTACGACGGCGACATCCTGTGCGTCGGCTCCGGGCTGACCATGGTGGACATCGCGCTACAGCTCGACCGTCCGGGCCGGACGGTGCACGTCGCGTCCCGGACCGGGCTGCTGCCGCGCAGGCACCTGCGCGCGCCCCGGGCCGCCGCGCTCGACCACGAGCCGGTCGGCACGGACGGGCTGGACGCCGTGTGGCAGGCCGTGTCCAGTGGCTGCGCCTGGCGGACGGCCGTGGACAGCCTCCGGCCGCACACGTCGCGCATCTGGGCCGAGCTGCCCGAGGCCGAGCGGGAGCGCTTCCTCACCGAGAAGTCCCGTTACTGGAACGCCTACCGGCACCGGATGGCGCCCGAGGTGGCCGACCGGCTGCGGGAGATGCGCCGGGCCGGGCGGCTGTGGCTGCACACCGGCGAGGTCGCCACGGCCACGCCGGACGCGGACGGCGTCGGCGTCGAGCTGTCCTGCGGCGACACGCTGCGGGTCGGCACGGTGGTCAACTGCACCGGCCCGAGCCTCGACCTGCGCACCAGCCGCGACCCGTTCGTGGCCGGTCTGTTCGCGGACGGCCTGGCCAAGCCCGGCCCGCACGACATCGGCTTCGACACCGACGCCGACGGGCGGCTGCGCGGCCGGACCAACAGTCCGTTGTGGACGATCGGCGCGGCGCGGGTCGGCACGCTGTGGGAGTCCACGGCGTTCCCGGAGATCCGCGCCCAGGCGTCCGCGGTGGCCACCGCGGTCCTGTCGACGGCGGCGAGCGCGGGCAAGCCGCGCGACCGGTACGGGCTGGCGCTGACCACCACGCCGGAGGCGGCCGAGGCCTTCGTCGAGGGCGTGGAGCGGGTGCTGCGCGGCCAGCAGGGCGCGCTCGAGCACCTCACCGCCGCCACCGAGGCCGACCCGGGCTTCGCGCTCGGGCACGCCGTGCTCGGCCTGCTCGGCCTGGAGGCCGGGGCACCCGTCGACGCGGCCGCGCGGCTGCGGGACGCGCAGGCCTGCGCGCGGCGTGGCGACGAGCGCGAGCGCAGCTTCATCGCGGCCGTGGCGGATCTCCCCAACGGCGGCGGCGCGCTGCTGCGCCACATCGAGGCCTACCCGCGCGACGCGCTCGCGGTGAACGTCGCCGTGCCGACCATCGCGTTCGGCGGCCTCACCACCGACGAGGAGACCTGGGCCCTCGTCGAGCGGCTCGCCGGCGCCTACGGCGACGACTGGTGGTACCTCAGCCAGCTCGCGTTCGTCCGCCAGGAGCAGGGCCGCTACCACGAGGCCGAGCGCCTCTCCGCGCTCGCGCTGGCCGCCGAGCCCGCGTCCGGGCACGCGGTGCACGCCCGCACCCACGTCTTCTACGAGACCGGCGAGCACCAGGCCGGGCTGGAATGGCTGAGCGGCTGGATCACCCGGCTCGGCGACGGCAGCGACGGCCGCGTGCACTTCACCTGGCACGCCGCGCTGCACGAGCTGATGCTCGGCGACGACGCGGCCGTCCGGCGCCGCTACGACCGCGACCTCGCCCCGCCTGCGGTGGCCGGGCCGCGCGCGCTGGTCGACTCGGCGTCGCTGCTGTGGCGCTGCGAACTGACCAGCAACTGGGACGGCCGGGCGGGGGCCCAGGCGGTTCTCGACGTGTCCCCTGTGGACTGGCTGGCCACGCCGGCCACCGCGTTCGCCGCCATGCATGCGGCGATCGCCATGACCGCGGCCCGTGAGGAGGACGGCCTGCGCGCGCTGCAGCGCTACGCGGCCGGCCACGCCTCGCCTGTCTACCAGCAGGTGGTGGCCCCGCTGTGCGAGGGACTGGCGAACGTCGTCGCCGGCCGGTGGGAGGCCGCGATCACCCACCTCGAGTTCGTGCGCCCGCACGTCTTCCGCCTCGGCGGCAGTGCCGCGCAGCGTGAGGTCATCGAGGACACCTTCGTGCACGCCCTCGCGTCCGCGGGCCGCCACGCCGAGGCCGCGGAGATCCTGTCCGAGCGCCTCGACCGCCGGCCGTCGTCGCCGCTGGAGCGCGGGCGGCTCGCGGGACTGCGCTCGCGCTAGCACGGGATTGCGCGCGGGATTCCTCCGGGATGACCGGGCCGCCCTAGCCTTTCGTTGACCCTGTGGGTTCGACGGGAGGACACAGACGATGGAGCACAGCCCGGGCAGCGTCGTCCTGGTCGACGACTTCGTCCCCGTGATCGACATGTCCGCAAAGGACAGTGCGGGCGGGCGTGCGGCGCTCGCCAAGGCGATCGGCCGGTCGTGCGAGACCTCCGGCTTCTTCACGATCGTCGGGCACGGAGTGTCCAAGGACCTCGTGGACCGCATGCACGCGACCACGGACGCGTTCTTCACCCAGCCCGACGCCGAGAAGCAGAAGGTCGCCAACGTGGCCGGGGTGTCCGGCTTCCGGCGCTTCGGCGAGGTTGGCGAGGACGGCAAGCCGGCCCCCGGGCTGTACGAGGCGTTCGCCGCGCACGTCACCGGCGACCGCTCCGACGAGGAGCGCGCGAAGCTCGGCGCCTACCCGGCTCCGTGGAAGATCGCGAACGTCTGGCCGGACACGCCTGCCGAATTCACGCGGACGTGGCACGAGTACATCGCCGCGATGACCGACCTGTCGTGCGACATCATGCGGCTTTTCGCCCTGGCGCTCGACGCGGACGAGAAGTACTTCGACACCAAGTTCGACGAGCACGTGTCGCTGGTGCTCGCGAACTACTACTACCCGCAGGTCGAGGCGCCCCGCCCGGGCCAGCTGCGCCGCGGCTCGCACACCGACTGGGGCAGCCTCACCGTGCTGTACCAGGAGGACGACAACGGCGGCCTGCAGGTCCTGCAGGGTGACGAGGAAACCGGCGCCTGGCGCGACGTTCCCGCCATCCCGGGCAGCTTCGTGGTCAACATCGGCGACATGATGGCGTTCTGGACCGGCGGGCGGTGGAAGTCGACAGTGCACCGCGTCGAGAACCCGGCGAGCGGCAACACCACCTCGCGTATCTCGATCCCGTTCTTCTACATGCCCAACCACGACGCGCCGATCGAGCCGATCCTGACCGACGCGACGCAGTTCGAGCAGACGACCGCGGGGGAGTGGCTGGCGAACAAGATGCGGATCAAGGTCGCCAAAACCGACTAGCGGCCGAGCCGGCCATCCGGTCCCACGTCGGACACGGACACGGCGAGGCGCTCGCGCAGCGCGATGGCACGACGTAGGCCCAGTTACTGGCGCGATCGGATCAGCGTCCGCGACAGGCGGTTGTCCTGTGAGAGCACCAGTCCCAGCAGCACTGTCGCGCCGCCGGCTGCGGCCAGCACCGTCAGCTCCTCGCCGAGCAGCAGCACGCCGCCGGTCACGCTCACCACCGGGTACAGGTTCAGCAGCAGCCCCGCCCGCGGGCCGGGCACCCGGGACAGCCCGTAGTTCCACAGGCCCATGCCGACGAGGTTGGGTCCGAGCCCGTACAGCACGACGATCAACCAGCCGGTCGCGGTCAGCTCGTGCCCGGCCGCCAGCATCGCGCCGACCAGCGCGGCGACCAGCGGCACCGTGCCGATCCACATGGTGACCGCGCTGACTCGCAGCGCCCCGTACCGGCGCACCAGCGGCCCGACCGCGACCGAGTACGCGCCCCACATGAACGCGCCCAGCAGCACCAGCGACGCCCCGCCGAGCATCGAGGAGTCGACCGCGACGCCGTTGCCCACGCTGAGCGTGACCACCCCGACGAACGCGACCGCGAGCCCGCAGCACAGCGGCGCGGTCAGCCGCTGCCGCAGCACCACGACGCTGATCAGCGCGATCCACAATGGCTCGGTGGACAGCAGGATGCCGGCGAACCCCGCCTGGACGTCCCGGATGCCGAGCGTCATCGGCACGTTGTAGCCGATGATCCCCACGAGCCCGCACGCTGCGATCGCGGCCAGCCGCCCCCTTGTCCAGGTCACCTCGCCGAGCCGCAGCCAGGGCAGCACCGGCAGGTAGCACAGCGAGCACAGCGCGAACCGGATCGCCAGCACGCCCAGCGGGTCCGCCTCGAGCACCAGGTAGCGGGTGGCCACCGGCGCCAGCCCCCACAGCAGGACGGCGACCAGGATCGCCGCGTACGCCGTGCGCGCCGCGTTCTGCGATGGGCTCACCTCCGTCAGGCTAGCCACGGAGCTCGCCCGCCAGGTGGTTCAGCGCGTCGGTGAGCACGTCGACCGCCGTCGCGTACTCGGTCAGGTCGATGTGCTCGTGGTCGGTGTGATCCAGCGCCGAGTCGCCCGGCCCGTACACGGCCATCGGCACCTGCCAGCGCGGCTCGACGATGTTCAGGTCCGCCGTGCCGGTCTTCAGCTTCAACCGCGGCCGCGCGCCCCGGGCCCGGATGCCGGCGCACAACGCGCGCACGGCCGAGCCCCGGTGGTCCACGCGCACCGCCGGCGTGCGGTCGTCGATCTTGAGTACGGCGTCTTCGGCGGCCCGGGTGACGAAGTCCTCGAACGCCGGCAGGTCGAAGCCGGTCGGTGTGCGTACCGAGATCACCAGCGACGCCGAACCCAGGTCACCACGGACCTCGTTCAATGTCGCGATAGGACGGTCGAAAGCGGTGGCCGCTGGTGTGCTCACCGACGCGCAGTACGACACGACCGAGTTCCAGAACGCCACGGCCGCCTCGGTCGCCTTCTCCTCGGGGCTCGCCGTGTGCACGTGCGGTCGGCGCACGTCGTAGCGCAGCATGACCCGCCCCTTGTAGCCGATGCCCACCCCCGCCCAGCCGTTCGGCTCGCCCACGAACGCCACGTCCGGGGCGAAGCAGCCGGCGAGGTGGGTGGCGCCGCGGCCATAGGTCTCCTCCTCGACGACACCGGCCACCACGTACTGCACGCCGTCGGCGTCCGCGCGGGACGCCGCGCAGATCATCGCGGCCAGCGGGCCCTTGGCGTCGACCGTGCCGCGGCCGTGCAGGATCGTGCCCTCCTGCCGCACCGGCAGCGCGCCGGGCACGGTGTCCATATGGCCGGCCAGCAGGATCATCGGCGCCGCGGGATCGCCGCGCCTGCCGATCACGTTGCCCACCTCGTCCACATGGGACTCGAAACCCCAGCCGGGCAGCTCGGCGGCCAGGAACGCCGCCAGCGCCGCCTCCTCGCCGGACGGCGACGGGATCTCGACCATGCGCCGCAGCAGCCGCTCAGCTCGCACGTTCATCGCACTCCCTTGTCGTGAAACGGGTTCCGGCTCCGCCGATCGCGGCCAGCACCGGCGAGGCGGCCCGGCCGTCGGCGAGCACCACGTTCGGCACGCCGCCGAGGTGCGCGTCGCCCGCGGCTCGCAGCTTCACCTTCATCCGGCCCGCCGCGAGGTCGAGATACCGCGGCAGCTCGTGGCCCGGCAGCTCGGTCACCAGGCTCGCCGGGTCGTCCCGGTCGGCCAGCAGGCCCGGCACGTCGGACAGGATCACCAGCCAGTCCGCGGACATCGCCACCGCGAGCGCGGCCGCCAGCCGGTCGGCGTCCACGTTCAGCGGCCCCGACCCCGGGTCCAGCGCGGGCGGCGACACGACCGGCAGGTAGCCACCGGCCAGCAGCGTGTGCAGCAGGTGCGGGTCGACCCAGGCAACCCGGCCGGTCAGGTCGTCGCGGACGATGCACGGCACGCCGTCGACGACCGCGCGGGCCGGCCGGTTCCGCCTGGCGGTGACCAGGCCGCCGTCGATTCCCGACAGGCCGACCGCGCGCACGCCGAGCCCGAGCAGTGCCCGGACCAGCGGTGGCTTGACCCGGCCGAGCATGCCGAGGGTGAGCACGTCCAGCGCGGCCTCGTCGGTGTAGCGGCTGCGCCGCCCGCCGCTGCCGGTCAGGTAGCGCTTCTCGACCCCCAGCGCGACGCCGAGCCGGTCGGCCTCCGCGCCGCCGCCGTGCACGACGACGACCTCGGCGCCGCGGGCGGTGAGCGCGTGGACGTCGGCGCAGGCACGGGACATGTCGGCGTCGAGCGAGCCGCCGACCTTGATCACGTAGCGCTCAGCACGGGTGGAGCCCGATGAAGTCGAGCCCGGCCGGCTCGTCCCAGCCGGCCGCGATGTTGAGGCACTGGACGGCATTCCCGGCACCTCCCTTCACCAGGTTGTCGAGCGCGGCCACCACCACGAGGTGGTCGCCGTCCGGGTCGAGTGCGAGCCCGATGTCGCAGAAGTTCGTGCCCGCCAGATGTTTCGGGTCGGGCATGCGGTGCAGCGCGGACCGCTCGCGGACCAGCCGGACGAACGGCTCGTCTCGGTAGGCCGACCGGTAGGCCGCCCACAAGTCCCGCTCGCTCGTCGCGTGGGGGAGCGGCACGTGGCAGGCCACCTGCACGCCGCGGACCGCCTCGACCGCGGTCACCGACATGTGCACCTTCACCCCGCACGCCTGCGTGATCTCCGCGACGTGGCGGTGCCCGTGCGGCTTGGCCATCCGCAACGCGCCGCTGCGCTCGGGGTGGTGGCCTGCCTCGTCGGGAGCGCGGCCGGCGCCGCTGGACCCGGTCCGGGCGTCCACCACCACCGGGCCGGCGACCAGCCCGGCCGCGGCGAGCGGGTGCAGCGCCAGGATCGTCGCGTTCGCCATACAGCCTGCGACCGCCACGTGCGTCGCGTCCCGCAGCTCCGCGCGGTGCAACTCGGGGATGCCGGTGCGGAAGCGGGCGAGCCACTCCGGGTCCGGCACACCACCCGGGTAGTACCGCTCCCGTAGGACCGGGTCGTGGATGCGGAAGTCGGCGCTCAGGTCCACGACCGTCGGCGCCAGCGACGACCAGCGGTCGATCGACTTGCTCGACGCGCCGTGCGGGGTGGCGAGGAACAGCACGTCGGTCTCGCCGACCTCGTCGTCGGTCACGAAGCACAGGTCGGTCTGCCCGCGCAGGTTCGGGTGCGCGACCCGCAGCGGGCGGCCCCTGTACTTGCCGGAGGTCACGAACGACAGCTCGACCTTCGGGTGCCCGAGCAGCAGCCGGACCAGCTCGCCACCGATGTATCCGCTGCCGCCGACGACAGTCGCCCTCATCCGGACAGCACCTCCAGCGTGTGCGTCACGATCGCGTCGGCCAGGTCCACCTCGGCGACCTCGGCCAGGCCGTGGAACTCCATGGTGTGGTTGACCTCCGTGACCAGCAGCTCGCCGTCGGCG
>Ga0164241_10004166_pt1 | contig 14150 bp, 9 predicted proteins | sample OricomyardsoilBY_FD_108780 | JGI IMG/M metagenome (GOLD analysis project Ga0164241, IMG submission 108780) | Backyard soil microbial communities from Emeryville, California, USA - Original compost - Back yard soil (BY) | ecosystem: Environmental > Terrestrial > Soil > Unclassified | place: USA...
CGGCTGGCCGCGCCGGCACGCGAGGCGCGTGCGCTCCTAGGAAAGCCGGCGCGAGGAGAAGCACGGGCGGAGATGGCAGGCGCAGATGAGCGACGCGTTGACTGCCCCAGGCGGGCTTCCCGGAAACACGGATCCCGGCGGGGCGTAAGAGGGACGAAGGTCAATCGGGAGCGTTTCGCGTGGACGCAAAAAAGCCCGGGCGTTTTTGGCCCGGGCTGGGGGAGAGAAGGATTAAGAGAAAGAGGAAAGAGAAAGATTTCCCGTTCAGCGGACCACGCGGGCGCCGCCGCCGGAGATCTGTTTCTCGACTTCCTTGCGGGTGGCCATCGAGGTGTCGCCGGGTGTGGTCGAGGCGATGGCGCCGTGGGCGGCGCCGTATTCGACGGCCTTTTTCGGATCGTTGAACTCCATGAAGCCGAACTGCACGCCGGAGGCGAAACTGTCGCCGCCGCCGACGCGGTCGAGAATCTCGAGCCCGGGGTATTGGCGGCTTTCGTAGAACTGACCGTCATGCCAGAGGATCGCGCTCCAGTCGTTCTTCGTGGCGGTGATGACGTGGCGCAGCGTGGTGGCGGCGACCTTGAAATTGGGGAACGCTTTCACCGCGGTTTCGATCATCGCTTTGAACGCGCCGGTCTCGATGTGCTTGAGGTCTTCCGCGCCTTTGACTTCGAAGCCGAGGGACGCGGTGAAGTCTTCCTCGTTGCCGATCATCACGTCGACGTACTTGGCGATCTCGCGGTTCACTTCCTGCGCCTTCTTGAGGCCGCCGATGGTTTTCCAGAGCGAAGGGCGGTAGTTGAGATCGTAGGACACGATGGTGCCGTACTTGTTGGCAGCCTTCACGGCTTCGACGGTGATCTCGGCGGTGGAGGCGGAGAGAGCGGCGAAGATGCCGCCGGTGTGGAACCAGCGGACGCCGAGCTTGCCGAAGATATGATCCCAATCGATGTCGCCTGGCTTGAGTTGGGAAGCGGCGGTGTTGCCGCGGTCGGGATTGCCGACGGCGCCGCGAATGCCGAAACCGCGCTCGGTGAAATTCAGGCCGTTGCGAACGGTGCGGCCGATGCCGTCGTCCTCGCGCCATTTGATGAAGTCGGTGGCGACGCCGCCCTGCATGATGAAATCCTCGATGAGGTGGCCGACCTCGTTATCGACGAACGCGGTGACGACGGCGGTCTTGTAGCCGAAGCATTTGCGGAGACCGCGGGACGTGTTGTATTCGCCGCCGCCTTCCCAGGCTTTGAATTCGCGCGCGGTGCGAATGCGGCCCTCGCCTGGATCGAGGCGGAGCATGACTTCGCCGAGGGAAAGCTGGTCGAAGGTGACGTCTTTGGAGGATTTGATGGTGAGGCTCATGGTAGGGTGAGAAAGGAAAAGAGCGGTGAGGGAAAAGGGTTTGGCGGGCAAGGGTCAAACCTTCTCGGCCACGTGTCCGCGAAACCGGATTCGCCGGCCGCGCAGAGAGTGCGCGCGTGACGCGTGCGGAGGATTTACGACCAGCTCAGGTCGGTTTTGCGGATGGGGAGCGTGCGTATCCGTTTTCCGGTGGCGGCGAAGATCGCGTTGCAGATCGCGGGCGCGACCGGCGGGAGCGCGGGCTCGCCGAGGCCGGTGGGCGGGAAATCGGTTTTCGCGAAATGGACTTCGACTTGCGGCGCGTCGGGCATGCGCAGCAGTGGATAATCGCCGTAGTTGGTCTGCTGCACGCGGCCGTCGAGCACGGTCATCTCTTGCAGCCAGGCCGCGCTGCAGCCGTCGATCATCGAGCCCTGGACCTGGTTTTCGGCGCCGCTGAGATTGATGATCGGACCGACGTCGACGCCGGCGGTTAATTTGTTCACGTGAAGCGTGCCGTCCTGATCGACGGTCACATCGGCGACGATGGCGACGTAGCCCGAATGGCTGTAGTGAAACGCGATGCCCTGGCCGCGGCCGGGCGCGCGGTCGGATTTTCCCCAGCCGGCTTTTTCGGCGGCGAGGCGGACGACGTTTTTCATGCGGCCGGCGTGATAGGAGCGCCCGCGATTGCCGGCACTGACCGGGACTTCGCGGTCATCGCCGAGCACTTCGAGGCGGAACTCCACGGCGTCGCGACCGCCCGCGTGCGCGAGTTCGTCGAGGAAGCTTTGAAAAACCCACGCGTACGCGCAGCTGCCCGGCGCGCGCCAGTAACCGGTGGGCACGTTACTCTCGATGATCGACTGCGTGAGGCGGAAGTGGGGAATGAAACGGCTCGGGAATTCGTCGCCGCTGACGTCGGCGCCATTGCCGGCTTTTTCCGTGGAGTTGGTTCCAAGCGTGACGAAATGATCGTCCCACGCGGCGAGTTTGCCCGCGGCGTCGACGCCGCCTTTGAGGAAATGCCAGCCGGCGGCGCGGTAGTAATCGTGCTGGATGTCCTGCTCGCGCGACCAGGTCACTTGTATGGGTTTTCCCTCTACCTTGCTGGCGATGACGGCGGTCTGGATGAGGAAATCGTTCATCAAACGCCGGCCGAAGCCGCCGCCGATGCGCGTCAGGTGGACGGTGATTTTGTCTTTCGGCAGATCGAGCGCCTTGGCGACCATGTCCTGCCCGGGGCCGGGACTTTGGGTCGGGGCCCAGATCTCCATGCGGCCGTTTTTGAAGAGCGCGGTGCAGTTCTGCGGCTCGAGCGTGGCGTGCGCGAGGTAGGGATAATGATAGGCGGCTTCGACGTTTTTGGCGGAGGACGCGAGGGCGTCATCGACGGCCCCGGTTTCGCGGAGTTGTTTTTGGGGCGGCTCCTTGGAGAGTGAGGCGGCCCTGGCGGCGAACGCCTCGGAGCTGTAGTTGGAAACCGGAGACTCCTCCCACGTGGCCTCGAGTTGTTTGGAGGCGCTGAAGGCGGACCAAGTGGTGTCGGCGATGATGGCGACGCCGGGCAGAAGGCCGAAGAGATCGGAGGTGCCCTCCAGCGTAAACGCGTCCTGCACGCCGGGGAGTTTTTTGATCGCGTCGAGATTGACGCTGACGACCTTGGCGCCGAAAACAGGCGCGCGCACGTACACGGCGTGGAGCAGGCCGGGGAGTTTTTGGTCGATGCCGAAGAGCGGCTGGCCGGTGACGAGTTTCGGGTTATCCACGCCGCCGATACGCCGGCCGAGGAGTTTGAAATCTATCGGGTTTTTGAGCGGGACGGTTTTGAGATCGGGCGCGGGGAGATCGGCGGCTTTGCCGACAAGCTCGCCGTAAGTGAGTTTCCGGCTCGACGGCCGGTGAATGACGGCGGCGGCTTCGGCGAAACACTCTGAGGCCGGAACCGCCCAGGTTTGCGCGGCGGCTTCAACCAAGGTGATCCGCGCGGCGGCGCCGAGGCGGCGGCATTGGTCGTAGTTGACCGGGATCGCGGTGCTGCCGCCGGCGAATTGTCCGCCGAGGCGCGGATCGAGGCCGGCTTGTTCAACGATGACGGATTCCCACGGCGCTTCGAGTTCCTCGGCGATGATCATCGGCAGCGAGGTTTTCACGCCCTGGCCGATCTCGGGATTTTTCGCGACGATGGTAATGACGCCTTCGGGCGTGATCCGGATGAAGGCGTTGGGCGTGAACTCGGTGGCGCTGGCGATGGCTTGGGTGGCGTCGGCGGCGCGGCCGAGTGGCGACGATTTTAGGTAAAGGCCGAAGGCGACGCCGCCTCCGGCGAGTGCGCTGAGTCGGAGAAAACCGCGGCGGTCGAGGCCGCGCGGCGATTCGAAGGCGGGCATGAGCGTGCTCATTTGGCGGCCTCCTGAGGTTGCTCAATCGAATCAGCCGTGGAGGCGGCGGCGATGTTTTCGGCGGCGAGGCGGGCGGCTTCGTGAATGCCGGCGCGGATACGCGTGTAGGTGTAGCAGCGGCAAAGGTTACCCGCCATGGAGTCATCGATGTCGGCGTCGGTGGGTTGCGGATTTTTCGCGAGGAGGGCGGCGGCGGACATGATCTGGCCGGCCTGGCAGTACCCGCATTGGGGGACGTCGAGGGCGCACCAGGATTTTTGGAGCGGATGTGAGCCATCGGAAGAAAGGCCTTCGATGGTGACGACCTTGCGATCGCCGAGCGTCGAGATCGGCAGCGAGCAGGAACGCGTGGCTTCGCCATCAACGTGGACGGTGCAGGCGCCACACATGCCGATGCCGCAGCCGTATTTGGTGCCGACGAGGTCGAGGTGATCGCGGAGAATCCAGAGCAAGGGCGTTTCGGGAGTGGCATCCACCGAGCGCGGCTGGCCGTTGACGTTGAGGGCGTACTTCATGAGCAAAAGAAAGGAACGGGGAGGAAGTGACAGGCGAGACGCGCGGCGGACGAGGGGGATGCGCGTGGGAGCGTAAGATTAAAAACTCTCGATAAGGGGCAACGCGCGGGCATGAAAAAACCCGCAGCATTTCGGCTGCGGGTTAACTTTAAGAAAAGGATCGGGAAAGGGCTTAGACCTTTTCGACGAGGCCGGCCTTGATGGCTTTGACGGCGACGAGGACGCGTTTGGTGCCGCCGTTGGCGGTGCGGATGCGGATCCTTTGCAAGTTCGGGCGGAATTTACGCTTCGTGATGCTGGTCACGTGCGTACCGATGCCGCCGCTCTTCTTGGACTGACCCTTACGATTGATGGAGCTGCCTTTGGAGGGGCGCTTTCCGGTGATTGCACAGATTCTGGCCATGGTGGTTTCGAGTTGGTTAAAGGGTCGGGAGTAAAGGGCGGGGGAAACGTGAAGCAAGGGGAAATTTGGCGTGAACCGGCGTCATTGACGCAGGGCATGAAGCACTTGGAATTTCTGGCCGAGATTGCCGGGATGCAGCAGTTGCAGGAGCGATTGTTTGCGGGCGCTGAGGCGGGTGGCTTCGGCGGCGACGGTGGCACCGATGAACTCGCCGGCGTGGTGCACGAAGAACGATTCCTGCGATTGTTCGGCTGGCGGGCTGAAACCGTGGCGAGCGAGCGCGTCCGCCAGCCAGTCCCAGCAAATATGACAGGTGAGATCTTGTCCGCCCGGACGCGCGAGCAAGTCGTTCGACTGCGCGTGGCGGTGATAGGCGCGGGCGGTGCCGGCCGGGGTGGCTTCGGCGAGTTCACGCCAGGATTTGCCGTAGTCGAAGGCCACGAACAAGCCGGTCCAAGGCTGCGCGGCGATTGCGTCGGCGAGGGCTGCGGCGGCGAGCGGGAGATCGAGACGGTAACCGGCGCGAGGAGCGGCGGGTAGCGAGAGCGGGGTGGGGACGGTAGATAAAGAGAGTGGATGCGCGAGGGGGGAGGATGCGACGTCGAGTTCCGTTTCCGTGAGGAGATTTTCGGCGGTGAGTCGCACGCCCAGCTCGTGCCAGCGGCCGTCGCGGGCGATGAAGCGGCGGAAGGGTTGGGCGTCGAAAAGTTCGTTGGAGAAAACAATAAGCCGGCCGGTGAGTTGGATCGGCTGGCCGATGCGGATGGTTTTCGCGCAGGCGAACGGGTGGCGGACATTTTTCAGCAAACCGCCGTCGGGCTCGGCGCCTATCTCGACGAAGGTGAAGGCGGCCGGATCATTTTCCCCGAGGAGTTTCACGCAGGCGGCGCAGACGAGTTCGCCGAAAAGTGGGCCGGACGAGGTGGCGGTGAAGAAATCCGTGTCCGCGCTGCGGCCCACGCGAGGGCGATTTTGGCGATAGTAACCGAGCTCCGGGTGATAGAGCGCGAGCGCCATGAATTCGTCGAACGGCAGCCGGCCCGCGGAGTCTGCGCGCGCGCGAAACGCTTCGAGGAAGGCGGGCGACGGGGGCGGTGCGGGGTCGTAGGCGGCGGCGGACATGCGGAGAAATCGGGCGGGGATTGGGGCGTGGTGACGTTACAGGAGCAATCATTCAGACGGTCCGAGATTCGGTCTGACGAACCGATTTACAAACGCGAGGCGATCCCCACTGTTCGCAATTCCTCTATGTTAAAACGCATCATCACCATCGCTTCGGGCGTCGTGCTGGGCCTCGGCCTGGCGGTCGGCGCGGCGCGGCTGGCTTTTGCGTGGGGCCTTTTTCCCAATCGCGATTTGGAGAAGTCCACGAGTTATCTGCGCGAGGTGCTGGAGCTGGTGAACGACAATTATGTGGACGAGCAAAAAGCGTCGTACCCGAACATCACGAAGGCGGCTTTGCACGGCGTGGTGGAGACGCTCGACCCGCATTCGGAGTTCATGGAAGCGCGCGCGTATCAGCAGCTCGAAGAGGACATGAGCAGCGAGTTCGGCGGCATCGGCGTGCAGGTTGAGTTGCGCAAGAGTCACGTCGTCGTGGTCGCACCGATCGCCGGCACGCCCAGCGATCGCGCGGGCATCCGGCGTGGCGACGAAATCGTGCGGATCGATGACACGCCGCTGGAAGAGCCGACGATGGATTCGGTGGTGGAGCGCCTGCGCGGGAAGCCGAAATCGCGCGTGCGCGTGGGGCTGCTGCGTCCGTCGGAGAAACGTGAATACGAGGTTTCGCTGGTGCGCGAGCTGATCAAGACGGACAGCGTGCGTGACGTGGAAGTGCTGCCGGGCGGCGTGGGCTATTTGCAGATCACGCAATTCACCGAGCGCACGGGCGAAGAATTTATCAATGCGCTCAACAAGTTCAGCGATCAGGGCGTCACGAGTTTGGTGATCGACCTGCGCAATAATCCGGGCGGGCTGCTCGACGCCGCGGTGGAGGTCGCCGAGCCGTTTTTCCGCAAAGGCGATCTGATCGTTTACACGCAAGGTCGCGGTCCGAAATCGCGCGACGAGTATCGGGCCGAGTCCTCGGAACCGCCGATCGCGGTGCCGGTGGCGGTGCTCATCAATTCGGGCAGCGCGAGCGCGGCCGAGATCGTGGCGGGCGCGCTCAAGGATACCGGCAAAGCCGTGATCGTGGGCGAGCGCTCGTTTGGCAAAGGCTCGGTCCAGTCGATTTTCAAACTCAAGAATGGCGAAGGCATGCGCCTGACGACGGCGCGGTATTACACGCCGAGCGGCGTGACGATCCATGAGAAGGGTATCGAGCCGCAGGTCGAAGTCGTGATGACGCCGGAGGAAGACGAAAACGTGCGACTCCAGCGGGATCGTCCCGACATGAGCGATCCGGCGGAATTCAAAGAGCGCTTTGGCATGGATCCGGTGGCGGATCGCCAGCTCCAGGCGGCGGTGGATGTCGTGCATGGCGTGACGGTTTTCGAAAACCACGAGCCGGAGCCGGCCGAGGCGGCGAAGGTCCGCTGAACGTCGCATGATTCTCGCGTTGGAAACCTCGTGCGATGAAACCGCGGTGGCGGTTTTCGATCCGGCGCGCGGCATCACCGCGGAATGGATACACAGCCAGATGGCGATGCACGAACGGTACGGCGGCGTCGTGCCCGATCTGGCGACGCGCGAACATCTGCGGACGGTGGCGCCCTTGCTGACGCGGGCCGGCGAGGTGACGGGAAACTTTAGCGAAGTCACGCGGGTGGCGGTGACGCACGGGCCGGGCCTGGCGGGCTGTCTCGCGATCGGGACGGCGGCGGCGAAGGCGCTCGCGCTGGCGTTGCGCGTGTCGCTGACGGGCGTGAACCATTTACGCGGGCACGCCTTCTCGCCGTTCATCGCGGTTCATGAAGCGGCGCCGGCGGAGTTCGAGAAACGGCTGGCGGAGTTGCTGCCGCATCTCGGGCTGATCGTGTCCGGTGGGAACACGCTGTTGTTTCGCCTCGATGAAGCGCGGCGGATTACGGTGATCTCCTCGACGCGCGACGATGCGGCGGGTGAAGCGCTCGACAAAGGCGCGAAGCTGCTCGGGCTCGGTTATCCGGGCGGGCCGCTGATCGAACAACGCGCGGTGCAAGGCCGGCCGGATGCGTTTGATTTTCCACGTGGCATCGGTCCGCGCAGCGATTTGGATTTCAGTTTCTCGGGATTGAAGACGAGCCTGCGTTATCAGCTCGAAAAAATGACGCCGGAGGAAGTCGCGGGGCGCACGCAGGATCTTTGCGCGAGTTATCAGCAGGCGGTGATCGACGCGCTGGTGCGGAAGACCGGACTGGCGTTGGGACAAAATGGATACGCGAGCGTCGGCCTGTCGGGCGGCGTGGCGAACAACCGGGCGTTGCGGACGACGCTGGAAGCCGTCGCGAAAAAGCAACGGCTGCCACTGCTCGCCGCGCAGCCGAAACACACCGGCGACAACGCGGGCATGATCGCGTTTGCGGCGTGGATCGATCCGGCGGTCGCGCCGACCCCGCTGGGCGAATTGCGGATAGAACCCAGCCTGGCGCTGGCCTGAAGCGAGGAAGAGGTCGCGCGGCGGATCGGGCGAGGAACAAGCGCGTTGACCGCCGGGGCGTATGACCTAAGCAGACCGTGTTTTGCCAAGCGGCCGATTAGCCGGCCGCCCGATAACGATCCACTGTTTCCCATGCTCGATTCCGCTGCCAGGACGCCGGTTATTCTTATCATCGATGACGATTCGGAGATTCGTTATTCGCTCTCGCGCGTGCTGTCGTCGCGAAAGTACCAGGTGATCGAGGCGGCCAGCGGCGAGCAGGGAATCGTGATCGTGAAGAAGAGTCCGCCGGACCTGGTGTTTCTCGACATCCGCATGGGCGGGATGAGCGGGATCGAGGCGTTGCAACACATCCGCTCGGCCAATCCGAAGCAGCTGGTCGTGCTCATGACCGCGTTCGGGACGGCGCAGACCGCGATCGAGGCGATGAAGTATGGGGCTTTTGACTACATCATGAAGCCGTTCGATCCGCAGAAGGTGCTGACTCTGGCGGAAAACGCGCTCAAGGCGCACGAGGACATGCGCTCGGCCGGCGAGTATAAGCCGACCATCAACAGTGAAGATTACAAGGAAGGCATCGTGGGTAGTTCGCCCGTCATGCAGGACGTCTTCAAGATCATCGGTCAGGTCACCGCGAGCGATGTGACCGTGATGGTCACCGGAGAAAGCGGCACGGGCAAGGAACTCGTCGCGCGCTCGATCTGGAAGCACAGCCATCGCGCGGCGAAGCCATTCATCGCGGTGAACTGCGCGGCGATTCCGGACAACTTGATCGAGAGCGAGCTCTTCGGTCATGAAAAAGGTTCATTCACGGGCGCGACCGGGCAGCGGCTCGGCAAGTTCGAGTTGTGCGACGGCGGCACGATTTTTCTCGATGAAATCGGCGACATGGCGCTCGCGACGCAGACGAAAATTCTCCGCGTCCTCCAGCAAGGAGAGATCCAGCGCGTCGGCGGCGTGGACACGATCAAGGTCGATGTGCGCATCCTCGCCGCGACGAACAAGGACCTCGAAGAAATGGTGAAGGCGAAGACCTTCCGTGAAGATCTCTATTACCGGTTAAACGTAGTGAGAATCCGGATGCCGGCGCTTCGCGACCGCGACGACGACATTCCGCAAATCGTCGATTTCTGCATGCAGAGTCTCGCCAAGCAGAAGAAGGCGCGGGTGAGCAAAGTTTCTCCCGAAGCGATGGCGGTGCTCACGCGGCATCGCTGGCCGGGAAATGTGCGCGAGCTGGAAAACGTGATCTACCGCAGCGCGGTGATCGCGCAGGGCGACACGATATTGCTGAAGGATCTGCCGCAAGAAATCCGCGACGCGACCGGCTCCGCCGCGATTTCTATGACGCCCGCGCCGGGCGCCGCCCGGTCCGCATTTTTCGCGGCTGCCACCACGCCGGGAACGATTCTGCCGGTCGCCGGACCGGAAGCCGGAGCGCCGCCGCAAGCCGGCACCGCGATGGACTCACCGCGTTTCGCGCCGGCATCCGGCGCGGCGGTGGTTTCCGCGCCACGGGAAGCGGAGATCGTCGCTCCGGCGATGCCTCCGCTCACGGTTGAACACGCGCTGGATTTTCTCCACGAGCAACTCTCCGGCGGCGAAGAGTCGATCCTTGGCCGTCTGGAGCGCGAGATGATCACGCGCGTGTTGAAAGCCGAAGGCGGCAACATGGTTCGCGCTTCGGAAAAACTTGGGATCACCCGCGCGACGCTGCGCAAACGCGTGGACGAGCTCGGGCTGAAGATTTGAGGAAGCAGAAAGACTCGGAGACGGATTCTTTTTCAGGAGCGAACGAAGAGAACGAAGGGCACAAAGACCTCGGACGACCTGTGAGCCTTCGTGGCCTTATCCTTGTTCGAAATCCGAAGGATCGTAGCCGCACATAGGTGAATTGATCAGCGCTTCGTTAGAGCGTTTCGAATAGAACGGTGGGCGTAAACCCGGTCGCGTCGGAAGAAGGAAGTGTGCTTGGGAATACCGCTGGACCGGCCCGGAATCCCGGCCCGTCCCCACTAGGATCGGTGCAAACTCCCGCGGACAAACGGCGACGATTTTAATGAAACCGCTTTAGGGCATCGGCGATTCGTTAAGAACGGGTCAAGGACGGCGCGCCGGGGCGTGCGGCGTTGCGTGGCGGGACCGTTTCGTGCAGGCTTCGGGTGCGGCGACGCTGGCCGCTTCACCCCATGGCCTTCTCATTTGCTCTTCAATATTCGCGCGCGCGCGTTCATTTGTCGCGGGCGCTCCTTGCGACTTTCGCATTGGCCGCCGTAGTTCCGGCCGGTGCGCAGTACTCGACGATCACGCTGCCCACGATCACGGCGAAACTGGAGGATTTCGCCGCCGCGCCCGCGACCGGTGCGAGCGCCGACACGTACATCGCACGGGTGAATTTTCTCCGGACGCAGCCTGGCGATGCGAACCGGCTCTGGGTGAACGATTCCAGCGGGCGGCTCTATATTCTGGATGCGGACGACAAGGAGTTTCACACGCTGCTCAACTTCAACGGCACCGCCGCCAACGGCGGGCTTTTTTCCCAGATGTATACGGCCGGCGGATACTCATGGGGTTTGGTCACGTTTCAATTTCACCCGCAATACGCGCAGGCGGGCCAGCCGGGCTACGGGAAATTCTATACGGTGCATGTGGAAATCCCCTCGGCGAATGGCGCGGCGGCCCGGCTGCCGGTGAACACGAATTTTCCGGGAGTTAATGCGACGGGCTATACGACGACGAACGCGGTCGTGGCGCCCGGGACAAACACGAGCACGGCGGTGCATTGCGTGCTCATCGAGTGGCAGGACACGGATGTGACGGATTATGTTTTCACCGGCACGGCGCGGGAAATCCTTCGCAGTGAAAACAACAGCCGCATCCATCCGCTCGGCGATCTGCTTTTCAATCCGCTCGCGACCTCCTCGGCGCATCCGGATTGGGAAAACCTTTATCTCGCGCACGGCGATGGTGCGGATGGCGAACAAGCGGACGCGACCAAGCACGCGAATCCGCAGAGTCTCGCGACGCTTCAGGGGAAAATTCTCCGTATCAACGTGGCCGATCCGGATGGCGCGGGCCCGTTGCGTTATGGCATCCCGACGGACAATCCCTTCGTGGCGACCAGCGGCGCGCGCGGGGAAATCTGGGCATACGGTTTTCGCAACCCGCATCGGTTCTCGTGGGACGTCGATCCGGCGACGCCGACGGTCGCGCGGCTCTTCGTGGACGACATCGGGTTTCACGATGCGGAGGAGGTGAACATCGTGACGGCGGGCGCGAATCACGGCTGGGCGAATCGTGAAGGATTGCGGGCTTCGGCCAGTCCGCCGGGATTGACGACGATCGGACTGCCGGCGAACGACGCGTCGCTCGGCTATACGTATCCGGTAGTCAGTTACCCGCATTCGGGGGCGAATAATTTTGAGTTCGGAGACGCGATTTCGAGCGGCTACGTTTACCGCGGCGCGGCGATCCCGGCGCTTCAGGGGAAATACGTTTTCGGCGACATCACGACAGCGCGGCTTTTCTACGCGAATCTCGCGGACATGGACGCGGTGAACGACGGCAATCCTGCGACAGTGGCGTCCATCGGCGTGATCGATCTGCGATGGGACGATCCGGACGACTCGCTGGGGAGCGGGCTGCTGCACTTCGATTACGCGGGAAATTTTTCCGGTGCGTTCAGCGGCGGGTTCGCGTCCACGCCGGAGGATCACGGGTTGTTCACGATCATCGTGGATGCGTATCGCGCGCGCGGTGGCACAGGCGTGGGCTATCTGCCGGGCAGCGCGTCATCGACCGACATCGGCCGGGCTGATGTGCGCTGGGCGATGGATGCGAGCGGCGAACTTTTCCTGCTGAGCAAGAGCGATGGGATGATCCGCAAGCTGGTCGCCGCGCCGGCCGCGGTGCCGACGATCGCGTTGCAGCCGGTGGATAAATCGGTGCTGGCGGGCGGCGCGGCGGTATTCACGGTGAGCGCGAGCGGGACGCCGTTGCCGACTTATCGGTGGCAGCGGAAAGCGGCGGGCGCAGGCGCCTTCGCGGATGTTTCCGACGATGCAACTTATTCGGGCACGACGAGCGCGACGCTGGTGATCGCGAGCGCGGCAGTGGCGATGAGCGGCGATGAGTTTCGTTGCGTCATCACCAACAGTGAAGGGGCGGTCACGTCGGCAGCGGCTACGCTCGGCGTGGCGCGAACGGCGTGGCATCTCACGCATTTCACGGCGGCGCAATTGGCGTCAACGGCGGTGTCGGGCGATGCGGCCGATCCGGACGGCGATGGCGTGTACAATATTCTCGAATACGCGTTCGATCTGGATCCGTTCGCGAACTCGGCCGCATTACTTCCGCAGGCGGTGACGATCGATGGCGGCACGAAGATGCGGCTGGAGTTCGACCAGTTGCGCAGCGACCTCACGTACACCGTGGAAGCCAGCAGCGATCTGGTCGCGTGGGACGATGATGTGCCGGATAATCCGGCGCTCGATGTACAGATCGTGGGGAGTCACGTGACGGCGATCTATACGATCGGCGCGCAGCCGCGGGCATTTTTGCGCGTGGTGGCGACGAGCGTGCCGTGACGGGTTTTCGAAGACGGTCGAGTCGAGGCGAGCCGCGGAGGCGGCCCGGGGAAAAGCGGCACCGAGGGGCCGCACTCCCTAGTCGGAAACGGGATTGTTCGCCGGTCGGGCGTTTCTCGCTGAGGGGTTTCCGCTCAGGCGGTTTCCATTTGCTCGAGCTTGGTCGTGGCTTTTTCCCAGTCCGCAGTGGCGGCAGTGATCTGGTCGACGATCGCGCTGAGCTCGCGGTTCAAGTGGTGAAACTTGCCTTTGTCGGCGTAGGTCTCGGGCGCTTCGAGCTCGGCGGTGAGCTCGGCTTGTTTGGCTTCGAGCTCGGAGACTTTCTTTTCCAAGACGCCGACTTCTTCGCGGAATTTACGGAGTTCGCCCGGGCTCGGCTTGCGCGCGCCGGATGAGGATGCGGCGGCGGGTTTGGCTTTGGCGACTTCGGCTTGTTTTGGGCGGCCGTCGGTGAAGCCGGCGGTGAGCGCGGCGCGGGCGTCGGTCGCTTTGGATTTCTCCAAGAAGTAATCGTAGTTGCCGGCGTACGGCGTGAGGCGGCCGCTGCTGACGTGGAGGACGGACTCGGCGAGGGACTTGATGAAGTGAACGTCGTGGCTGATGAAGATCAGCGTGCCCTCGTAGTTTTTCAACGCGGTCACGAGCGAATCGATCGACTGGATGTCCAAGTGGGTCGTCGGCTCGTCCATGAGGAGGAGGTTCGGCGGTTTCACGAGGATGCGGGCGAGGGCGAGGCGGGATTTTTCGCCGCCGGACAGAACGGAAACGGGTTTATGGACGTCGTCTTTTCGGAAGAGAAACGCGCCAAGGATGGCGCGCGCCTGTTGCTCGGTGAGTTGGTTTTCGACGGTGCGGAGCGACATCACGTTTTCGAAAACGGTCGCGTCGGCGTCGAGGTTATCGAGGCGGTTTTGCGCGAAGTAGCCGGAGATGACGTTGCTGCCGAGCTCGCGCGTGCCGCCCTGGATGGGGATGTTGTCGGCGAGGATTTTGAGGAGGGTGGATTTGCCCGCGCCGTTGGGTCCGATGAGGACGATGCGCTGGCCGCGCTCGGCGGTGAAATTCAAGTCGGTGTAAACGACGTGGTCGCCGTAGGCCTGCTTGATGTGTTTGAGCTCGATGACCTTCAGACCGGAGCGGGGAGGCTGCGGGAACTTGAAGTTCATTTTGCGCAGCTCCTCGGTCGGCTCTTCGACGGCGACCTCTTTGAGGCGCTCAATTTGTTTCTCTTTGGATTTCGCGCGGGAGGCCATGGAGGCTTTGGCGCCGAAGCGATCAACGAAGACCTGCAAGTGGGCGATCTCGCGCTGCTGGTTTTTGAAG
>Ga0164241_10004167_pt1 | contig 14149 bp, 11 predicted proteins | sample OricomyardsoilBY_FD_108780 | JGI IMG/M metagenome (GOLD analysis project Ga0164241, IMG submission 108780) | Backyard soil microbial communities from Emeryville, California, USA - Original compost - Back yard soil (BY) | ecosystem: Environmental > Terrestrial > Soil > Unclassified | place: USA...
ACCGAGCTCGTCGTCACTTTTCTCGGACCCAGTCAGCTCTGGGTCGTGGCGCATCTCGACGTCGAGGACACGCTCGACGCCGCGCACATCAAAGAGCTGCTGCGAGAAGCATCGCGTGCGCTGCGGCGTGACTCTCCCTTCGTCCATCGCATCGACCTGGTGCCGTGTGGGCGTTGATGCGCTTGCCGCTACGTGCGCTCGAAATCCGGAACCTCGTCGATGGCTCGCCAGCCGTGTTCGACTTGGAGAGTGGGCAGCGAAAATCGAAAGTAGTAGCCACCTCCGCTGCCTCGCGGACTGCCCGCAGGCGCGCGCGGCTGATCGAAGCTGCGACTGATGGCGGCGCCCGTCAGCTGGGCCAAGAGCAGCGCCCCGACGGCGCCGTGAGCAACGAATGCCAGATCCGGCGTGCTGGCGTCGGGAGGTGCCCAGCTTGCCGCGGCAACGCGTACGGCACCAAACACGCGAGCCTGGGCGTCCAAGGCTGGTTCCCAACCACGGATGCTGCGCTCGGGCCAGCGAAAGAACTCGTCCACGAGCGACCAGAACTCGTCGGGCGGCAGTAACCCCGTCGAGGAGCGATCGTACTCGCCAAGTTCGTGCACGATCCGGTGCGGCACGCCGAGGGCGGAGACCAGGATCTCGGCGCCGTCCAACGCTTTCTGCTCGCTGCTCGACAGCACGCCGCCGAGTTGGTTGACCCAGGGCTGTCCGAGCAAGGCCTGCATCCGCTCCCGACCTCGCGAAGACAGCGCCCAGCGCTCGATCGGTCGGCCTGGATCGATGCTCACATCCGGATGCGTGATGAAGTAACCCCTCGGCATGATGCGCTAGACTATCGTAGCCGCAAGCGCGCGGGGTGCCTCATTGGCGAGCTCGAGGTACTGCACGGGATCTCAGCGGCGCCAAGGAGCCGCGTCTGAGCCGGGTCGTGTCTGCGGAGTGGCCCCCGGTGCGCGTGCGCGCGGGTCGGCGCTGATCTCCAGTGACCATGGACAGTGAGCATTGGCACGGGGTAACTTCCGTGAATGCTCGATGACCGCGGACGGAGTCTCGGAGTGACGGCCGAAGACTCTGCGCAAGGGCGGCGCGGCATCGGCACTGTGGACAGTGTTCTCTGGCTCGGTGTCGCTGCTGCTTTCGTACTCTCGCGATGGGCCTATTACCGGGCGGGAGTCCGATTCAACTCCGACCCCGTGTATTACTTCACTCAGCTGCTCGATCCGGAGCTGCTGTCACATCGCCTGCTCGAGAGTTTGCTCTACCTGCATGCGCAGCCGCCGCTTTACAACTTGCTGACCGGTCTGGCGCTGAAGTTAGGGGGCGATGACGTTGGCCTGGTGCTGTGGGCTTTCTACCTGTGCGTCTCTTTTACCATTCTCGTTCTTTTCATTCGAACGCTGACGCGGCTCGCGGTGCCCACCTGGATGGCGATGGCGGTGTCGCTGGTGTTCTGTTGCACGCCTCAATTTGTGCTGTACGAGAACTGGTACTTCTATCCTCTGCTGGAGCTGCTGTCTTTGCAGGTCGCGGCGTATGCCCTGCTCCGCTCGGAAGGGCGCCCAGGCCGCTGGATGGCGATGGCCCTGTGGACGCTCGCAGCGCTCGTCTGGCTGAGAAGCTTGTATCACCCCGTGTACTTTCTGTTCGCCGTCGCTGCTGTCGCAGGCTTGGCCGCCAGAGGCCAGCGCCGGGCGGTGCTCCTGAATGCCATCGGCCCCAGCGTTGCCGTGCTGCTGCTCGTGCTGAAGAACGCAGCGCTCTTCGGCCTTTGGGGGACGAGTTCGTGGGGTCCAAACAGCCTGCACAAGGTGATGGAGCCGTTTGTCGGGAAGCCCACTATCGAGGCGATGATTCAGGACGGAGAGCTCACGCCCATCTCCGCCGTGTGGGAATTTTCACCGGGGGACGTGTACATGGACCTGCTCCGTCTGCCAGACGAACGCCACGGCATACCGGCATTGGACGAGGTCAGAAAGGGAGATAGCCATCCCAAGATCAGACGCAACTCGGTCAATTACAATCATTGGTCCTATCTCCATGCCGCCAAGGCATACCAGCACGACACCCGGGTGCTCCTGCGGCGTTTTCCGGAAGCCTACCTGGAAGCCATCCAGTGGAACGCGCGGCAATTTGTTCGGCCAGTGACCGCCCACGGATTTTTGGCCGAAAATCGCAGCTCCATTCCGCGAGTCACTGAATGGTTCGAAGACCTCGAGATGGCGCTGCTCTGGTCGGTGCCGATGTTGCTCGTCGCCGGCACCCTTTCACTTCTCCGGCGCGAGACACCAAGAGCGGAGCGCCTACTTTTGGCGTTCATCCTGGGAACCTTCTGTTGGGCGACTTCGCTCTCGTTGCTGGCGGAGCACGGAGAGAATAATCGCTTCCGATTCCACCTGATGGGACTGGTGGTCTTTCTGGGTTGTCATTCCGTCCGAGTCGTAGTTGCGCGCTTCCGCCTTCCCGTCGCCGCCGTCTAGGGTTGTACCCGGGCCCGCATGCCCCTCGCGCGACAGTCTGCCTCGCGCGAGGCAGAGTGCCTCCGAGCCAGGGTGCTCCGGCGTGCCGAAAGGGCAGCGATCCCTGGCGGCACGCGGATTGCTCCGGCGAGGAACATGGAAAGTCGTACTCAGCTGTTTGGCCATCCCGTGCATCAAATGCTGGTCGCGCTCCCGATCGGTGCGTTTGGTCTGTCGGTGACGAGCGATGTTCTGCATGGCTGGCTTCGCCAGCGCAAATTCCGGGACGGAGCGACACTGGCGCTCGACTTCGGCTTGATCTCTGCCGTCGCAGCGTTGCCATTCGGGTTGATCGACTGGCTCGCCATTCCGCCAGGCACACGCGCCAAGCGCGTGGGTCTGTGGCACGCGCTCGGCAACGTTGCCCTGCTTGGAATCTTCGGCGGTTCGCGCTGGTTACGTTCGCACGGAGACCGGACGACTGCGAAATGGCTCGCCGGCACTGGTCTGGCCCTGTCGGGTGTGACCGCTTGGCTCGGTGGGGAGCTGATTGTGCGGCATGGGATTGGCGTACATGGCCAAATCGGTTTCGATACGCCCAAGTCGCTGGAGAACGGCCGCTAGGCTGCCGTTCCTCGCTTGACCTCGAGTGAACCAGCTACGGGTCGGAATTTCGGGATGGCGTTACGCCGGGTGGCGCGGTGACTTTTATCCCAAAGGTCTGCGTCAACGCTGCGAGCTCGCCTTTGCGGCTCAGCACTTTGGCTCGATCGAGCTCAATGGCTCGTTCTACTCCCTGCAACGGCCTGAATCGTACCTGGCCTGGCGCTCGGAGACCCCACCGGATTTCGTTTTCGCGGTCAAGGGCGGCCGCTACGTCACCCACTTGCTGCGCCTTCGCAACATCGATACCGCGCTCGCGAACTTCTTTGCGTCCGGTGTGCTCGCCCTGGAAGAAAAGCTGGGTCCCATCTTGTGGCAGCTCCCCGCCAGCGTGCCCTTCGATGAGCGCATTGCTGCCTTTCTGAAGGCTCTCCCGCGGAACACGCTCGACGCCGCGGAGCAAGCCCGTCAGCACGACGCCCGACTGAAGGGGCGGAGCTGGACGGCGGTCTCGGAGTCGCGGCCGCTGCGCCACGCCCTGGAGGTGCGGAGCCCGAGCTTCTGCTGCCCCGAGTTCATTGCCTTGCTGCGACACCAACAGGTGGCCCTGGTCGTCTCAGACAGCGCAGGGCGCTTTCCCTATCTGGAGGACGTCACCGCCGACTTCATGTACCTGCGCTTGCACGGCGACGTGAAGATGTATGAGAGTGGTTACACCCAGGCGGCGTTGGCTCGCTGGGCGGCGCGTATCCGAGCCTGGCGTGCGGGCAAGGAGCCACGGGACGCCGCGCGAGTCGCGCCGCGACCCGCCTCCGGCACCCCTCGGGACGTGTACGTGTACTTCGACAATGACGGCAAGGTTCGTGCCCCGTACGACGCACAAGCTCTGGCTCAATTGCTACGCCTGAGAAACTCCGCTCGCGGAGTTTCGCGGCGATGACTCTTCTCGGCCGAAATTGGCAGGTCTTTTGCTCCGCATCGTTGCATGCAGGCGAACGACAACCGCAATCTCTGGTCTATCATTCTTGCGGGAGGGGAGGGCGTGCGCCTGCGCGCGCTGACCCGAGCGTTGCACGGGGAGGAGCTCCCCAAACAGTATGCGCTCATCGTTGGAGAGCAATCTCTCCTGCAACAGACGGTACACCGTGCGCTGAACTGGAGCGCGCCCGAACACATCGTGGTGATCGTGGCAGGCGAGCACGAGGCGCGCGCCCGCCAGCAACTGGAGAGCTTTGGCGCACTCCAGCTCGTGGTGCAACCGCGCAACTTGGGCACAGGCCCAGGGATCCTGCTGCCGCTGTCGCTGGTCGTGGCCATAAGCGCGGCTGCCAACGTGGTAGTGTTGCCGTCGGATCACTTCGTGCGAGATGAGGAGCCGTTCCGAGAAACCATCGCGAGCTCGGAACGGCGCGCCCGAGAGGATGGCGCCATCGTATTGGTGGGAGCGGTGCCGGACAGTCCAGACCCGCAGTACGGCTGGATTGTGCCCCGGCACGAGTCCTCCGGGCGCCTGTATGTAGAGTGCTTCGAAGAGAAGCCGAAGCCGGCCGCCGCGCAGCGTTTGCTGGCAAAGGGCTCCTTGTGGAACACGTTCATTCTCGTCAGCCCCGTGCAGCGCCTGTGGGAACTCGCTGCGGAGCATCTGCCAGTTCAGGCTCGCGCCTTCGAGGCCTGGGGCCGAGATTCGAGTCAGACGTCGGAGCTGCTTCAGCACATGTATGAAGACTTGCCCGCCGCGGACTTCTCACGCGACGTGCTCCAGCACGCGCAGGGGTTGGAGATCGTGCCACTGCGCGAGTGCGGTTGGTCCGATTGGGGCACTCCGGAACGGGTGCTGGCCAGCTTGCGAGGAACACCAGAGTTTCGGCGCCTGGTACAGTGCATGCGCAGTCAGCCTGCCACGCTCTGAGCTGCCACGCTCTGAGCTGCCAGCAGGAGCTGACACCAGGCTTGGCTCGCTCGGAAGCTGGCCCATCGCGGGTTCGTTGACGTGACCGGGCGACCATTGCAGCGATGGCGCTGCAGTGATGTTGCCCGATCACGGCATCTTCACGCAGCCGAGCGAGAGGACTTCTGTCGTGATGCCTCTTTCTTGAAGGCCTCTTTCCGGGAGGCGTCGGCAGATGTCCGAGCCATTCCCTTGGGCACGGCGGCTTCAAAGCCAACGTCCATGACCTCCTCGAAACGAGCCTTCATCATTTTGCCGAGGTCCGACAGCTCCTCCGCCTCCATGGCCTTCTCCACCTTGGGAAACAGCTCCTTCTCCTCCTCCTCCACGTGATGCTCGATCAGCTCCTGAAGCGTCGTTACCCGTGCCTGAAAAGACTCGTCCTCCGGATCGGTCTTCAGCAGGCGCTTCAACGCGAGCTCCGCTACCGAGTGCTCCTCGTAGCTTTCATTGACCAGGTCCGAGTCCGCTTCCTTCACGCGGGGGTAAAATAGCTCCTGTTCGATGGCCATATGGGCGGCGAGATTGTTCGCGAGCTCCTCCAGAACCGTGGCGCTATCGGAGCGACCTCCGGACAGTTTCTTAAACAGGGCTTCCACCTTGCGGTGCTGACTCTCGAGTAGGGACGTGGCCTTCATTGCTGCTCTTGCTCCATTTCTCGCGCCATACGCGGCGCTTCCTGAGGCCAAAGCAAATGGCGTGCCCTGTGCGCGAGGGTGCCGCTGACAGCAGCTCTCGAGAGCTCGATGAGAGCTGCCGCGCAGAAACGCCCCAGGAGCAGGGGGGTCCCCTGAGGGTTCATCACGCCTCGCGGGGGCCATCCCGAAGGGGCGCTCGGCCGTTTGCGTGGTCACGCATTTGCGGTCAGCAATTTGCAGGAGCCTTGTAAGAGCCTTGCAGGAGCCTTGCGGCGGCAGGCGCCGCCGCGCTGGGGCGCACGCTCGAAGCATCCAGTACGTCAATCCGGGGCGCGCGCTGTGTCGTGGCGAGAAGGTAAGGCGAGGCAGACGTGTCAGACGCCGGACCGGCGGACCTCAGTTCGGGAACCAGCAAACTATGATGGACTTGCAAGATCGGGTGGTGGTCATCACAGGTGCGTCGAGCGGTCTGGGGCGAGCTGCCGCGTTGCAGTTTGCCAAGCAGCGCAGCAGGCTCGTTCTCTGCGCGCGCCGCGCGGATGCGCTCCAGGACATCGCTCGCCAGTGTCGCGAGCTCGGTGCTCGAGCCGTCACCTACGAAGCGGACGTCAGCCATGAGGAACAGGTTCAGGCGCTAGCTCAGGAGGCACTGAAGCAAACGGGGCAGCTCGACATCTGGGTCAACAATGCCGGCATCACGTGCTTTGCCCCGCTCGATAGCGAGCGCTTCGACGACCATCGGCAGGTGCTCGAGACCAATCTTTTTGGTGCGATCTATGGGGCGCGAGCGGTGCTCCCCATCTTTCGCCGTCAGGGCTACGGCACCATGATCAACGTAGGCTCGGTCTTGAGCAAGGTGGGTCAGCCTTTCGTTCCATCCTACGTCATCAGTAAATTCGGGTTGCAGGGGCTGACAGAAACGCTGCGTGCGAGCTTCGCTGACATGCCCCATGTCCACATTTCGTCGCTGTTGCCCTACGCGATGGATACGGAGCACTTCGAGTCAGGCGCTAACGAATTGGGTTGGGGCGCCCACCCCCTGTCGCCGGTACAGTCCCCGGAAAAGGTGGCGAAGGCACTCGTCGCTCTGGCGCGCAGCGGGGGGCGCCAGCGCATGGTGCCTCGCATTGCGGGGCTGGGACTCGCGCTCCACTTTTTCCTGCCCCGGATCACCGAACACCTGGTGCTGGACATACTTCGCAAGTGGCACTTCGATGATGAAGCGGTATCCCGGACGGCGGGCAACGTCTACACTCCGCTGGGGGACGCGGGAGCGGTTCACGGTAAGCGCTCCGTGCTCGTCACGACTCCGCGGCTGCTGTGGTACGTCACCGGTCGCTTACTGAGCATTCCCATCGAGCTTGCACTGAAGCGTCGTCGAGCTCCGGTGCCGCGCTCCGACGCAGATATCGCCGGAGCCACGCGCCGAGTTGCCCTGCGAGCAGGGCATGCGGAAGCATGACGTGGTCGTCGTGGGGGCCGGCCCCAATGGCTTGTCCAGCGCCATTGCTCTGGCTCGCTCCGGCCTCTCCACGCTGGTGATCGAACGCGCCGAGCAAGCCGGTGGGGGAGCGCGCACGAACGAGCTCACCTTCCCTGGATTTCTGCATGACGTCTGCTCGAGCGTGCACCCCCTCGGTATCGGCTCCCCATTCTTCCGTTCTCTGGGGCTCGAGCAGTATGGGGTGGACTGGATTCAGCCGACGTCGCCGGTTGCACATCTGCTCGGCCCGGAGCGTGCCGTGCTGCTGGAGCGATCCATCGAAGCGACTGCAGAACAGTTCGGCGAGGATGGTACGGCCTATCGCGATTTATTTGAGCCACTGGCGCGGGACTTCGAGCGGCTTCTGCCGATGATTCTCGGCCCGCTACATCTTCCTGCCGAACCGCTGCTCCTCGGGCGCTTCGGCCTGGCTGCGCTGCAGTCACTGCGCGGGCTCTGCCGCGCGCGCTTCCGGGGGTCCGAGGTCTCGGCGCTGCTCGCGGGTATCGGCGCGCACGCGATGCTACCGCTGACCTCGGCAGCCACGGCGTCGTTTGCGCTCGTGCTGACGGCTGCGGCACATGTCTTTGGTTGGCCGATCGCGCGCGGCGGGTCGAGCTCGATCACCGCTGCACTGCTGCAGTGTTTGAAGGGGGCTGGAGGTGAGCTGCGGCTGAATCATTGTGTCCGCAAGCGAAGCGATTTGCCTCCCGCGCGTGCCTACCTGTTCGACGTTACGCCGCGTCAGCTGCTCCAGATCGTCGGGAACGAGTTGCCCGAGCCGTACAGAAGGCGGCTGCAGCGCTTCCGTTATGGCCCTGGGGTGTACAAGCTGGATTGGGCGCTGAGCGCGCCGATCCCCTGGAGAGACAGCCGCTGCGCGCGTGCGGCGACCGTGCACCTCGCCGGCTCGCTCGATGACGTGAGTCTTGCAGAGGCCGCGGTCCATGCGGGGCAGGTCGCGCAGCAGCCGTTTGTCTTGCTGGTGCAGCCCAGCCTTTTTGATCCCTCTCGCGCGCCCCCGGGCTTGCACACGGCGTGGGCGTATTGCCACGTGCCTCATGGCTCGGAATGGGACGCCTCCGACGCCATCGAGGCAACGATCGAGCGCTGTGCGCCTGGCTTTCGCGAGCTGATCCTCGCGCGCGCTTCCAAGGATGCGCTCCAGATGGAGAAGTACAATCCCAACTATGTAGGCGGGGACATCAATGGGGGCGAGGCCAGGTTGAGTCAGCTGTTCTTTCGCCCACTGGCGCGGCTCGATCCCTATTCAACTCCCGTACCGGACATCTTCCTGTGCTCGTCGTCCACCCCTCCCGGCGGCGGAGTGCACGGCATGTGTGGATACTGGGCTGCACGCAGCGTGGCGCGACGGGTCTTTCAGCGTTCCCTGCAGGCATTTTCGCCGAGCGGGCCGCCGGGCTCCGGCGAGGGCGTCCAGGCTGCCGAACGAGTCGCCGCCGTGGGCGCGCAGTACCGGGCCGCCCGGTAGTGCCGCGCCCTCAATCCTCGGTCACGCCGCTGAGCTCTTGCCGCACCCGACGGCGATAGACACCCGGTGGCATGCCGAGCTCGCGCCGAAAGGCCACATTCAGGAGCGCGGCGGTGGTAAAGCCGCTGAGTTTTGCGACCTCGGCCAGGCCGCTGAGCGTCGTCGTGAGCAATTCCCTCGCCGCTTCTACGCGCGCCCGTCGGATCTCGTCTTTGACCGTTCTGTCGAGCACGCGGCGAAAGCGACGCTCCAGTCGCTGGCGCGAGCTAGCCACGGCGCGAGACACCATGGTCACGGTCAGCCGCCGCTCGATGTTCGAGCGAATCCAGCGCACGGCCTGAGCCACCAGCGCGTCATCGATCGCCAGAATCTCCGAAGAGCGGCGCGGCACCACGGCGATCGGAGATATCACCGTGCGTTCCCCCGCGATCGCCTCCCCGCACAGCGCACGCTGGACCAGCGCCGCCGCGCTCCTTCCCACCTCCTGCCAGGGAATCATCACGCTCGACAGCGGCGGCGCCATCAGTTCGCACTCCAGGGCGTCGTTGTCTGCGCCGATCAGAGCGATGTCCTCGGGTACACGCAGGCCCGCCACGCGTGCACAGCGTACGACCGGTCGTGCCCAGCCGTCGGTGCAGGTGAAAATGCCGCAAGGCTTGGGCAGCGCTCGCAGCCAAGCCACCATCGCGGAGGGCCGCAGCGACTCCATGGGCATGATGCGCGGCACCGTCGGATCTTCGGCCCATTGCATCGCCAGGGCTTCGTCGCTCCCCCAGCCGACAGCGATCTCGAGACCCGCGGCGCGCGCTTTTTCCAGGAAGGCGCGCTCGCGCGCGACGGCGAACGCGGACTGGCTGTAGCGACAGGTGCTGACGCAACGCAGTCCCGTGGACAGCAAGTGCTGGAGCGCCAGGGCGCCGATGCGCTCTTCGTCGAGGCAGACGGAAGCGATGCGAGCTGCGCTGCGGTCGACGGTCACCGAGACGAGCGACGCCGGAGCGAGCCGTCCGAGTGAGGCCGCGTCCAACCCGGGCCCGATCACCGCGACGTCCGGCGCCCATTCGTCCGCGACCCAGTTGAGATCCACCAGCGGGCTGTAGTGCAGGAGAGTCCAGCCGCGCTCGTGGGCGGTCGACATGAAGCCGCGCAGAACTCCGCGCGACCAAGCGGCGACCGTGTCCAGGACCACGAGCACTCGCGGGGCAGGCATGCGAGTTTTGACACTAGCATGACGTCCCGACGAAGAGCCCGGTCGCCGGAGCCCTGGCCGCGTATTGCGTAATGGGTTATGCTGGAATGTGGGTTTGCGTCAGCGAATCTGGACGTAGCGGCAGTTGCTACACAGTCCGTCACCGCTGGGCCCGATATCGCAGTCTTCGCCAAATTCCGGCTGCAGGACGCCGTCTCCGCAGAATGGGCCCAGCACGCAACCCGGGCTGCATTTTCCGTAGCCGCCGCCATTGAGGCCGTCGTCACACTCCTCGCCGAAGCTCAACACGCCGTCATCGCAGCGCGGTGAGCACTCGCTGGGGGTGGCCTCAAAGCCCGCCAACGTCAGCTGGAACGAGGAGCCATTCAGCTGCCGCTCCGCCTGAAAGATGCTGATTCGGTACACGTGACCCGGAGTCAGACCGTAGTCCGCCGCGGTCCGCTGCGTGCTCAGGGAGATCCCGCCTTGCACACCGTCCGAGGCGGTGGTGGTCAGGGTCGAGGCCGCGGCATCGATCGTGACCGAGCCGGACGCGGGCGCGTGAATTCCGCCGAGGTCCACCGCCAAGATGCCATTGATGAACACCCACACGTCGTCGTCTCCGAGAAATGCCAGCTCGGCGTTCGTGTCAGCGTCATATTGGAACCAGTATTCAACCTGGGTCGTGAAGTAGAAGTTGTGATTCGGGGCACCGGGGAACACGTCGGCCTCGAACGGGAAGGTGGAGTAGCCGTATTGAGCCGAGAGCTGCGCCGGCTCACTGTTGGCCGTCGCCCCAGTGAGCGAGTCGACGGGGAAAAACAGCGGGTTGCCGTCGAACGGGACGCTGCCGCCCCCAATGCAGAAGCGCTGGCCGTCCGTGCTGCACGGTTTACAGGTAGCGGCGCAGCGAGCGGCCCGCTCCGCGAGCTCCCCGGCACAATCGTCTTGGCAGACGGCGAAGGCCGCCTCCAGCTCCGCGATCTGCGCTTGTACGGCTGCGATGCTGGCCTGAAGGTTGGCGATGGCGGCTTCGTCCCGCGGGACCGCGTCCGATGCGCGATTCAGATCGCCTTGCCGCTGGCTGAGCTCCCCGGAGACGAGGCCAGAGCGCTCCTGATCGATGGGGCGGCACACATCTTCGCAACGCAGCGGGCTATCGAACAGGGGTGCCTGACCATTGCGAGCATCGCTGACACAGGTCTCGGCACATGCCTGCGCGGTCGCGCCACCATTGCGTTCCGTGGCCGGGTCGAGCGCCTCGAATTTCTGTCCCTCGGCCCCGTAGCGGTTGACGTAGCCACCCGTGCCATTGGGGAACAACACGAGCTCGCCGAGCAGCATCACGCTGCGGTCGCTCTCCGTGTACCAATCGGCGAAGTTGGCAGCGTCGCTCAGACACGCGCGTGCCGAGCTCTCGCCGCCGCTCGGGACGGGGTGTCCGGACGGGTTCAGCTCGGCCGCTACCGCGCCCTGCACCAGTTCGTTACAGGCGTTGCCTCCGAAATCGGGGTGGCTATCTGCAAAGTCCCTGAAGATGGCTGGCACGCGCAGCACACATTGCCCATTGTTGACCTCGCAGCTGGGCGTCTGCGCGCAGGTAAAGCCCGTCTCGACCGTGCAGGTCGAGGAGCAGCCATCGCCATCGAGCAGGTTTCCGTCGTCGCAGTCCTCTCCGATGACCAGACCGTCTCCGCACGCCGAGGCGCACGACAGCCCCTGACAGTCCGGTTCTGGCAAGCAGCGGGGGGAGCAGCCGTCGAACGGCTGCGCGTTGCCGTCGTCGCACGCCTCTGCGCCCTCTTTCACGCCGTCTCCGCAGCTCGTGTCAGTACACACGCTCGGCCGCCCCTCGCATTTCTTTCCGAGTTCGATGCGGCAACGATCCGAGCAGCCATCTCCGAGCTCGCGATTGCCATCGTCACACTGCTCGGAAGGTGCCACCAAGCCGTCGCCACAGCGAGCGATGGGTTGGCAGGGCTGCCCCGCGGCGGCACAGCTGAAGCCCGGCTCCGCCAGCAGACAGTTGCCGGTGCAGCCGTCCCCCGAGGTTTGATTGCCGTCATCACAGGCTTCATCGCTGGTCAGCACGGCGTCCCCACAGCCCGGTGGGGCAGCGGCCGTGGCGAGCGAACAGCGGAGGTCGGCGCAGTCGTCGACGAACGAACCTGCAGCGGCCCCAGCAGGGGCGCCCCGGAGACTCTGCCCGGGAGCCACGCTGTCTGTCCCCCCCGCGCTGCAGCCCACCCACGCCAGAAGCGGAGCGAGCACCGCGAATCTCCCACGGCCGAGAAGCGCACGTGCGCCGCAGGCCGACGTCCTACCCACTGCAAGACGCGTAACCATTGCCATGACTCCGAGCGCCTGCGCCAAGCGCCTTCGCGCAGGGACCGACGCCAGCTCGGTGCGAAAACCGCACTGACAACGCCGACCGACGCAGGCGCCCGCACGGCCCTACCGGTCTGATCTGGAAACGTTGCCAGGTTTACAATACGCCAGAGTTTCGCGGTAGCGCAAGCCTTCTGCGCGCCACGCGAGGTCTCGGGTCAGATGAGAGATGCGGTGGCAGCAATGATAGCCGCAACGAGGTCGCGGCTAAGGACTCGGTTCGAACGCGAACAACTGCAGGTTCATCACCGCCAGCGTCTCGGGCTGGGACTCGCCAATGATGGCTCGCACCCGCTGAAAGTGCTCGCGCTGCAGTGCCGCGATGCGCTCGAGGTCGCTGCGCGACACCGAGAACACGTTGTAGCTGAAGACGTCTCGCTCACGTGGAGCCACTGCCCGCGCGGCGCCCACCTCCGCCCAGTGCCGCGCCAGGCGACGCGCGGTGACTCGGTGGGCTACGGCGTGGTCGATCGCCGAGGACAGCTTGCCGCGCGAGTCGAACTCGACGAGCTGGCGCTCGACGTGCCACCGCCCGTGCCCCAAGACTTTCGTGAGCTCGGCATGCCGGTTCCGTACTACGACGACGCGCGCCTTGCCCCGGATCGCGTGACGGTCGACCTGTATGTGGGCCTGGGGTATCCTCGCGCTAGCGTCCACGTCCAGTGGATGTGCAGCAACTGTGGCACGAACCGCGTCGGTGCAGAGCTGGTCGAGGGCGCTCTGGAGCGCGTCGCAGAATAGTCGAGGCCGATGCGCGACGGCTCAGACGGCGCTCCAGGACTGCGGCAATGTGCCTCACCTACCCGCTAGGGGCAGCCGGGTTGAGCTCCGGTGTACCCTCGGCAAGCAGTGCTGGCAGGTAAAAGACTGGGCTGTGGGGCCGCCAGTCGTTTCGAGCGCCAGGTGCTCGGATAGAATGCCCCGTCGTGACCGAGCTCATCATTACGCTTTCGCTGATCCTCCTGGGCGGTGTGTTTGCCGGAGCCGAGATCGCCGTGGTGGCGTTGCGCAGCACCCGGCTGCGCGAGCTGGTGGAGGAGGGCCGCCCTGGAGCCAGCTCCACGCTGGCGCTGCGCGAGCAGCCAGAGCGTTTCCTGGCCACGGTCCAGGTGGGCATCACCGTCGTGGGCACCGCCGCCTCTGCCTTTGGTGGCTACGCGATCGCCCAGCGAATCACACCGGCTGTGTCGCGCATCACGGGCTTGACCGACCACGCGCACGATCTGGCGCTGGTGCTGGTGGTCACGCTGATCTCATTTTTTGCGATCGTGCTCGGGGAGCTGGTGCCCAAGTCGCTCGCCCTGCGCCACGCCGAGACGTACGCGCTGTGGATGGGCAAGCCGCTCCTGGGTCTGTCGTGGATCGCCCGACCCGTGGTGTGGCTGCTGAGCACGAGCGCCAATTTCGTGCTGCGCCCGTTCGGTGACGCGACGAACTTCACGGAAACGCGACACTCGGTCGAAGAGCTGCAGCAGCTGGTGGAGGGCGCTGCCAAGGCCGGCACGCTTCACCCCCAGGCCGGCGAGATCGCCACACGCGCGCTGGATTTGCCCGAGCTCCGGGTCTCCGACGTGATGGTGCCGCGCCATCAAGCCGTCCTGTTGTCCCTGGACACCAGCGCCGAGCAACTGCACGCCGTCGTGAAAGCGCATCCGCACACGCGCTTGCCGATCTACGATGGAAAGATCGACAACGTGATCGGCTACGTGAGCATGAAAGACGTGCTCTGTTCCATGCTCGAAGGGCAGGCCCCGGTGCTGGCCAACCTGCTGCGCCCGTCGTATTTCGTGCCGGAGAGCAAGCGCGCCATCGAGCTGCTGCACGACATGCGCGAGCGTCGCATGAAGTTCGCGATCGTCGTGGACGAGCTGGGCGGGGTGGCGGGAGTGGTGACCTTCGAGGATCTGGTGGAGGAGCTGGTGGGGGAGGTGTTCAGCGAGCACTCCCAG
>Ga0164241_10004168_pt1 | contig 14148 bp, 9 predicted proteins | sample OricomyardsoilBY_FD_108780 | JGI IMG/M metagenome (GOLD analysis project Ga0164241, IMG submission 108780) | Backyard soil microbial communities from Emeryville, California, USA - Original compost - Back yard soil (BY) | ecosystem: Environmental > Terrestrial > Soil > Unclassified | place: USA...
TGGTTGGCGCCGGGGCAAAACCACATGTACCAGGGCTTGGAAGGGTTGCTTGCTTTTTGGTCCATGATCATGGACATAGCCTGATCGGCAAGGTCTTTGGAAAGATGATAACCTTCCTCAGGACTATACGGCTGATCAATAAAACGGTTGTCCTCTACCAGGTCGGGATACCATTGGTTGGTTTCTCCGCCGAGGAATCCGTAGAAACGGTCGAACCCTTTGGCGAGTGGCCATTGCTTCTTACTGCCACCTGAACAAATATCCTGCTCCGGCACATTATGTTCTTTACCCAGCCAGAAAGTACTCCATCCAGCTTCCTGCAACACCTGCCCAATGGTAGCACATTGGTCGGGTATGCGGCCATGCGCTCCCGGAAAGCCATTGGTACCTTCTGTGATGGCGGCATTACCGGTAAGATGATGATTGCGGCCGGTAAGCAGCGTTGACCTTGTAGGAGAACACAATGCCGTAGTATGCCATTGTGAATAGATGATACCGTTGTCTGCCAGCTTTTGCAATGTGGGCATATTAATGATGCCACCAAAAGGCGACCATGAAGCCATGCCCGTATCGTCGTACAATATAAAGAGCACATTCGGGGCGCCCTTTGGCGCAACTGGCGGCAAATACGGCGTCCAGTCGGCCTTGGAATCCCGAACATCGAGCTTGATAACTCCATTGAACTTTTTTTGTTCCATTTGTTTTTTGTTTTGAAGATTAATGAATATTTGTTTAAGAGTTTCCGGGTTAGAAGTATTTTGAATAATGAATAACAATCGTATTTATTTACTTAGCAATCCTGTTGCTCCCTGTCAACTTCAGCATAAAATTGAACAATGTCTGATGGCGCCTGGTTCAATTTTAATTTCTGGCACATGTACTTCATCGGCATATCAATGTGCTTAAAAAATTTTTTATACCCTTCGCACAAATAATTCAAACCGGGCTCGCCATCAGGCGTTTCAATAAACCGGTTCTTCGGACATTCCCCATGACAGGCAAATTTTACCTCACAACTAAGGCAATATTGCGGAAGCGTATCCAGCTTATCATTGCCAAATTTTATTTGCTTTTCGGATCCAACCAAATCGGCCATACTGTTTTCGAGAATATTGCCTAAAAGGTATTTGGGCTCTACAAAGTGATCGCAACAATACAAGTCGCCATTGTGTTCCATGGCCAGCGCCTTACCGCATTTCTCAGAGAAGATGCACAAAGCAGGTGGCTCACCATACCAGGAAGCTAAAGCCGCATCAAACATTTGTACAAAAACTTCGCCAACATCTTTTCTTACCCATTCATCAAAAATAGTAGTAAGAAAATCACCCCATTGCCTGGCAGATATTGACCGGTCAGTAACTGTGTTTCCTTCCTGGAAGCCGGTATCGTTCGCTCTTTCTACAATGGGAATGAATTGTATGTATTGTGCCTTCAACTCATCGCGGAAGAAGCGGTATATCTCCAATGGCTTTTCAGCGTTGTGTGCATTTACCGTGGTGAGTACATTAAAATCCACATTATGCTTTTGCATAAGGCGGGCGGCCTTTATTACCTTATCAAAAGTGCCGTGGCCACCTTTATCTACACGATAAAAATCATGCAGGTCTTTGGTGCCATCAATGCTAAGCCCTATTAAAAAATTATTTTCTTTAAAAAATGTACACCAATCATCGTTTAAGAGGGTACCGTTAGTTTGCATGGTGTTGGTAATAGTAGTGCCGGGCCTGCGGTATTTTTTTTCCAGCTCAATGCTGCGCTTAAAAAAATCAAGCCCCATCAAAGTGGGTTCCCCGCCCTGCCAGGCAATGCTTACTTCCGGCACATGCTGCGATTCTATCATTTGTTTTATGTACTCTTCCAGCAACTCATCCGCCATGCGAAAGCGGCTTCCGGGATAGAGCATTTCCTTTGAAAGAAAGAAACAGTATTTACAATCGAGGTTACAGGTGGCGCCTGTGGGCTTTGCCAATACATGAAAATAGCGGGGTTGGGTAATCGTCATCTATTTATCCTTTGAATTTTGAGTTTACCAATTATTAATTGCAAACAATCGCAACACTAATTCCAATGAATTAGATTAACATCCATTAATTATTTTCAGTAAACAGTCAGGAACGAAGCGTTCCTTTTAAGAAGTGGCTATGGGGCATTCGAAGGGATATTGAGAAACGGATTGGAAATGATTGAATGGCAAGTTAACAAAAATAAATTGATGATAAACCGCTTAAAAGCAACCTAACATTAAATTAATTTTTATTTTTTGATGACTGCCAATACCATCGGGATAACATGTATAGGACTGTCGCCAGCAGATGAATGCCATGCTTCCCGGAAAGCCTTTTGGTTTTGTTTAACGGGAAGGCAACTTTTAAATAAAATGCGGGAACTGTAATATAGGCTAACACAGGAGCTGTTCTGAAGAACTACGGAAAAATAAATAAGTGCCAGAATAACGATGGCCGCGCTTAGTAAACAAACAATTTATGGTAATTTTTATTTAGACAAGAGCTAGTCTTAACGGATGTATGATTTTAATATCGCCCGGCATTGCTTGATGAATAACGAAAATTATTATCATCTAATCCGCCATTTGCTGAAAATGATTTTTATTAATGTCAATCGTCATCAGCATCATTTTGCGGGCTATCAATTTTTACCATTTATCTTATGAAGTAAAATGCAACGCAAGACTATGATCTATTTAAAGTTTTTGTTTCTTTTTTATTAATCGCAATAAATTTTTTTGAAGCATTTCTGATTTCGTAAACAGAATAATTATGATGATTTTAAGTTTGCGCTCCCTTAATAAATATTTAAATATTTCACTAAAAAAGATACAATGTTGAAACAAAAATTTACCAGTGTTTTTTCTATTTTATTATTTGGCGCTATAATATTTTCAGGAGCATTTACCGCCCGCATTTATGCACAGTCCAAACAAGCCGGCATTATCGGAGGCCGGGTATTAAACGCCGACCATCAACCGGAAGAAAATGTAATTGTGGTGCTGGCGCCGTCTGACAAGCAAGTTATGTCGGATGATAATGGTTATTTTGAATTTAGAAATATCCCTTACGGCCAATACATAATTGCTGTTAAATCTCTTGGAGTAACTGCTGATTCTGTTTCTATTGAGCTCAACACAGATAAGCTATTGGTTGGCAATATTCAATTAAAGCAAAATGCAAAAATTTTAGAAAAAGTAATTGTATCCACGTCTTACCGGCATGTAAACAAAAACAGCGATGAGGTGGCAAGAATGCCTATGACTTACATAGAAAATCCGCAAAACTATGCGGTGGTACCGAAAGAGTTGTTGCAAAACCAATTGGTTACTACCACGGAACAGGCGTTGCTGAATATTCCGGGCGTAAGTAATATGTCTATTGCCGGCGGTAGCGGTGGTTCCACACTTACATTCAAATCACGCGGCTTTTCCAGCGGCTCTATTATGTACAGGAATGGTGTATCTACCGGCTATGTGTCTTTAACTGATATTTATAACGTGGAAAGAATTGAAGCCATCAAAGGGCCATCAGCCACTTTGTTCGGCGGCAACCAGGGCGCATCTTATGGCGGTGTGTATAATTTAATTACCAAACAACCACTGGAAGTAAAGCGCGGTGAAGTTTCTTTTACTACAGGCAGCTACGAAATGGCAAGAACTACGATTGACTACAATACGCCGCTGAACGATGATAAAACAGCATTATTGAGAGTGAATGGTATGTACGATGACCGCAATACGTTCCAGCAGATTTCGCATAATTCTGTAAGTTTTGCCCCCTCTCTTTTAATAAAAGCCAACGAAAAACTCACGCTGCATTTTGACGGGTTTTATTACAAAAGTGTGCGCCCCATTGCGCTCTTCGGCTTTACGCCACCTCCGGGCGGAACAACCGATAACAGCGCTTACGCGGGTAATGTAAAAGACCTCGATCTGGATCCAAAGAATCCATATTTCAATCCTGATTTTAACAGCAAGCAGCAAACATGGGCGGTTACCGCGCAGGCCGATTATAAATTATCTGACCAATGGACATCACAAACAAATTACTCATTGGCGAGAAGCAATAACGAAACACACTATATTTCACTTACAGCCGATAAAAAAAGCGCTGCTGATACTACCACTATTACAAGAAGTGTATTGGATTTGCCCTACAGCCAACTTTATACACAACAGTTTCAGCAAAACTTTATTGGCGATTTTAAAATTGGCAGCCTGCGCAACAGGTTACTGGTTGGCTTTGATTATTTCAGGACGAATGTTGCATCGTACAGGGCTTCGCTTTATTATGACAAAATATATACAACCGCTACGCCTGCCCAAATGCTCATCAGGGAATCAAGGGTTGACAGCCTTGCTGTAAATGCAAGATATGGTGGCGGCAGGGACATCAATAACAGCTATGGCGCTTATGTTTCTGAAGTGCTGAATATTACGGATAAATTGCTACTGATGGGGAGCCTGCGTGTCAACAGTTTTGTGGCCTTAAGCAGCGACTACAAGCAAACTTCTCTTTCACCAAAACTGGGCCTTTCCTACGAAATCATTAGTGATGCTCTTTCTGTATATGGCAATTACAACAATGGTTATAACAATGTAAGCAATACCGATTCCCTGGGCAATCTCCTGAAACCTCAATATGCAAACCAATTGGAGGGCGGTTTAAAATTTAATGTATTGCAGCACCGCCTTACCGGTACTGTGAGCGTGTATGATATTACGGTTGATAACATCGCCAGGTTAGTTCCGGGCACAACGTACTATGTGCAGGACAATACACAGAAGAGCCGCGGCATTGATGTGGATATACTGGCAAACCCGGTTGCAGGCTTGAACATTGCAATGGGTTATGGTTATAACGATATACGCTATACGGCTGATAAAGGCGATGTGGGTTTTCTTGACAACAGGGTAGAAGGAGCACCTTACCACGCCGGTAATATATGGGTGAACTATGGCTTTACATCCGGCTCGCTAAAAGGTTTGGGTTTCGGAGCCGGCGGCAACGGGCAGAGCAGTTGCTACACGAACAACCTTAACACCATCACTTTAAATGGATACACTGTATTTGGGGCAAGTGTTTTTTACAATGCAACGAAATTTAGGCTTACTGCCAAGCTTGACAATATCGCCAACGAGAAATATTTCACTTATAATTCGTGGCTGTTTGCGGGGCCTACAAGAATGGTGAGCTTTAATGTTACTTATCGTTTTTAAATAATCCATATCACATAGCATAAGCACAGTCGGCGATTGTGCTTATGCTGTTTAAATAAATGTAGTATGAATAAGAGCAAGTCTAAAAAATCAGCTTTCAGCCGTATTAATGCATGGTTGCATTTATGGCTCGGCATTTTTGCCGGCGCAATACTTGTTTTTGTAGCCCTTACGGGAACCATTGTTGTGTATGGTGATGAAATTATAAATATGTCAGCAGGCAAGGCGCGTTATGTTGAACAGGTAAAGCCGGAACGCCTGCCTATGGCAACATTGATGGCTAATGTGAACATGGCTTACCCGCAAGCAAAGCTTTCGGAAGTTACCGTATATAAAAACCCGGAAAGAAGTGTACGCTTCAGGGTGTTTGCGCCCGGAAAAGGTTTGGCCTTTGTTTATGCCGACCCTTACACCGGGCAGCCACTGAAATATGACCGCACCGCTAATTTCTTTTACATTATGGCGCACCTGCACGCCTCTTTTATGTGGCATGGAGCAGGAGAATGGATTGTTGATATTGCTACTATTATTTTTCTTATTGAACTGCTCTCAGGCATAATACTTTGGTGGCCTGCCAAGTGGAATAAACATACCCGCGATGCCAGCTTTAAAATAAAATGGAAAGCAAAATTCAAACGTGTTAACTATGACCTGCATAATGTGCTGGGTTTTTATTCCTGCATTTTAGGTTTGATATTAACGATTACAGGTTTGTTCATTGCCTTTAAACCGGTTGCTGAATCTACCGTAAAGCTTTTTGGCGGCGATAGTAAAATTGAATGGCAGAAAGGAATGCCAAAGCCCGATTCAACACGCCAATCAGTAGATATGAACGTGATAATAAACAAAGAGTTTGAAAAATTTCCTGATAAAACGATGGCGCAAATATGGGTGTATAATTTAGATAAAGCCGGTTATTATATGGCGAACACTGCCACCAACGTGGGGCTGAAAAGCGCGGAAAATGTACAGATGTCTTTTCTTGACCGCTATACCGGAAAAGAAATTACCCTGCCTGCAAAAGCTTTAAAAACAGAATACGTTGAAAATACTATGTGGCAATTGCACATGGGCACCTGGATGGGACCGGTGGGCAAGCTGTTCACGTTTGTTTGCGGGTTGGTTTGCACTTCGCTGCCCATTACGGGGTTTTTGATATGGTGGAAAAGAGGGACAAAAAGAAAAAGAAAATTGTTTCAACAGCCGTTGCTAATTAAGTCAAATCCTTTAAACAATGTGGAGGAAAGAGTATAGAGAAAATAGCCGGCAACAGTAATTGACGTTTTAATAATAATGCTTTGTTCCCACTGTTCGTCCAGGTATAGAGAATGTTCCATGGCGCAAGTATGAGGCCAAACCCCTGCCTACTTGCGCCAACACAACCTTTCTTTATAACACGACCGGGAAGGTAGAGGTACTTGCGCCAACATGTGGGCAATTGAAATCACTTTAGTCAAAGTACGGAAGCCTCCATGATGCGGTAGCATAATCGGCAAGTCTTGTCTGCCTATTATCTAAAGTATTAGGTGTCCAATCCGGAGCAACTATTTGCTTGGGCATTGCATATTGACTAGTTTGATAAATAGCTTTTTTCGCTTCAAAATTCTTTGCCCCGCACTCCCTATTTTTGTCATCTTCTAATAAAGTATAGTTTCCAAGCCTATAGACCAAAGATTCTTGAATTGAAACAGGAAAATTTGTAGCCCATTCATCACCGGCGTTTTCAGGTAAAATATGCTCAATAGTTGCCGGACTATCTTCATAATCTGTATCTGTCTGAGCCAAATGGTTTTCGATTTCAAATAAGATATACCGAACTAACTTTTTGTTTCTTTTTGTACTAATAGCCGTTGTTGAAAAATCGTTTTTAAAATCTTTATCACTAGTATATAATGCTTTTACTTCTTTTGCGATTGAAGATGCCATTGTTAATTCTTTATTGCTGATTTTTATAGCAGCTTTATTATAAACATCTTCTTTCAAATTCGTATGCAATCCTCCAATGATTGTATAGCGAAATGTTATTACGCTAACTACTCTTAAAACTTTTGTGAATTCTTCGGCGGTTAGGTTATTATAAGACGCTAATAAAAGAGGCAATGCCTGCTTTTCTTTAAACAATTCTATCTCTTTAACCCTTTTCTTTTGGTCTTTTAGGCCAATCCAAAATGGGTCTGATGAGTTTGACAATGCATTATATAACTGTGCATTTCGCTCTAGTTCGTCCAATAACTCAATAACTTTTGGAGATGTTTTTACTACATCCTTCATAGCACGAAATAAATATTCTTGTCTAATGAGTTTGTTTTTTGAAATCCAGTAATGACGAAGGAAGGCAGGGAAATTGTCTAAGCCCACAGTGTCAACTATTTTCCTCCATTTTTCTTTAACATGTTCTAAATCCACTTTTGTAGATAATGAAAACAAGTAGTTTTTCAATAAATCTGTAACAGTTAAACTAACGCCTCTTGAGTTTAAGGTTTCAAAAACTGTATACGCACTAAGCTCATCTTCTACTACAATTTGGATGAACATCATCCTTTCTGCGACTTGTTTGTTTAGAAAGTTCGCCAGGTCTTCGCCATTTTCGTTGTTATGAAAATGGGCGGTTATTTTACCCAGGAAAAAATTATAGGCCTGCCAAAGCAACTTATCGGAGTCGCCTAGAGTTTTTTCATTTAAGGGCTGCCTGAAAACCATTAAATGAGTTTGAAAGAAACTGTTGTTACTTTCGTTTAATTCGAGCTTTGCCGAATAAGTCAATGAACCTGGGTCTTTGTCTCCAAGAAATTTTTTGGTAAGCAAGGATACCCTTTCAATATTGTTATCCTTATCAATATTCTTGTCTATTAAGATTTGAATTGTTTTAATTGTGGCTAATACAATTAATGTCAAAGTTGAAAGCCTTTGTTGCCCATCAATAACACTGTATTTTTTATCCCCTTTGTTTTGCAAAACTATGGAACCCATGTAGTGGATACTATCACCATTCAGCACGGTCAGAATATCTGCCCATAAATCTTCCCAATGGTCTTGTTTCCATGAATAATCTCTCTGATATGACGGTACCTTATAGACTTTGCCATTGCCTATTATATCGCTAAGACTTACGGTACTTGTATCGAGTAAATTATTTACTGCCATAGATTACAAAGATAGCTTTTATTCATTTAGGGTGTCGCCCGTGCCTTGCCGCCGACACTACGGATTTACGTTATTATACTTAGGTGTAAAAAAAAAATTGTTATTAATAATCAATTATTTAGTACTATACTTTTGTACTTGCAGGCAGGTTATCGTTAGGACAATCCGATCTTTATAAAATTACATTATGTTCCTCAATATGGCACAAGTATAACCAACACACAAAGCCACGCTACCATGCGCCAACATAGGAATCTTCTTTCCCCTCTTCATGGTCGTTTCTCAAGAACGGTAATCTGCAAACTTAAATTACTCTGTAGATCAGAAAAGCGAATATGAAAATGTTTTTCTAATCGTTTTAAGGTTTGGATTGATTCAATTTCCTTAACCGTATTTCGCGGAGCAAAGAAACCTACTTCTTGCTTCCTCATATATAATGGGGAGTAAGCTATCTTGATCCATTTGATTTTTGACACATATTCACAAATTCGTTCATCATATTCGTTTTTAAAAAGTCCTCTATCCGATTCATCACCCATATTTACGAACTCTTTATTATGCAAAGTACTTCCGTCTTCGAGTTTAAATTGTCGGATTGGAATAGCTGGTCTCAATACTTTACCAATTGCCAAATAACCGATTGCGCTTTCATATAAGCAAATAATCTCTTCACGCCTTAATTTGCATATATAGGTTACATCTTTAGGCGTTTGCCCTGTAGAAACAAAACCATGTTTTTCACAAGCAGCCCAAACTCTACGCTTTGAATCATCGGGAACAATTGTACCGACATTCACAAACCAAATTTTTTGTGTTGACATTTTAACTAAAGTTGATTTAAACTTTGATTTACTCTTTAAGGAATTCTTTCAAAAGCTTATTTCCAATTATAATATTATTATCACTTTAGCTTTTGCTGTTTTATTTTTGCCTTCGCAGGTACTCTTCTTTCTAAGCTAAGATACTACAAAGCCTGTAACCCCCGCCTGGTCTCCCGACCAGTGGGATTATAACCCCACCGTTAGTTTCTTGTGAAAGATGTCAACACATTAAAGCTGCTACTTCTGTTGCTATAAAACTTTTATGAACCTAAAAACGGAAACATTATGTTGTTTGGCCGTTGGCCGGAAGAATTGAACGAATTTGTTTGTTTACTGTTGCTTTTTCCTTAAAGGAAGATTTAGGTATGCGCTCCACTAACCATTGACAAATGCAACTTCAATCTCAAAATATTTCTTGGCAAATTTGTTTATCACTCTCTTTACATTTGCCGTTTATGAAATATTTGCTAAAGCCTTTAAATTCATTTATCGTCATCATTATTGCCGGGGCTTTGGTGCTCCTGGCTTTTTTATTAATAAGCAATGTTTTAAAAGTAAACAGGAAGGCTAATATTTTTTTTGGCGGTTTCCTATTGATATGGGCAAGTTTTTGGTCTGAGGAAATTGCAGCATTAATCAATTTTAAAACCTATCCGGAAACACTGGATACTTTTTTAATTTTATTGCAGCTTTTTGTACCCGCTCTTTTTTATTACAGTGTATTGTATTTTACCAATCCTTATAGAAAGATTGGGTATTCGGATTGGGTGCATCTGCTTGTTCCATTTCTGGCTTTATTAAGCATTTTATTCAAGTTTAAAATAAATAACCCAAACCAATTCATTGTTTTTTTACTGCTGTTCCAGGCTTTATTTTATACGATATGGTCGTTTGTACTTTTGCAAAGGCATGAGAAGCGAATAGAGTTCTTTAATTCCAGCCGCGAATCTGTTGACCTGAAGTGGATCAAACAAATTATAGCAGGCTTGGTATTTATAAGTGTGTTCATCACTATTTACAACCTGGCACTTCCAGGGGGTAATCTGAATATTTATGCAAATAGCCTTACGCTTTTGATTGTCTTCTTCACTGCCTATCATGCAATGAGCCAACGGGAAATTTTTATTGTTAGTGAAAAAGACATGGAGCAAATTCTTCATAACGAAGATGATACCCTGCAAAATAAGCCAAAACTGATACCCGATAATGAACTGGCGTTTTTAAAAGAAAAGCTGGTGAGATTGATGGAAAAGGACAAGCCATACCTGGAGGGTGATTTAAGCCTGCCTAAGTTAGCGGAGTACATGCACCTTTCTCCCCATCATCTTTCTTATTTGCTGAATGAGGGATTTAATAAAAACTTTTTTCAATTGGTAAATTCATACCGGGTAGAAGAATCAAAAAAATTGCTTTTGAGCAAAGAACACGATCATTTGTCAATTCTTGGTATAGCCTACGAAGCAGGTTTCAATTCTAAAACAGCTTTCAATAATGTTTTTAAGAAAAATACCGGAACCACGCCTACAGAATTTAAGAAAAATGGTTCACATAGATAAAAGCGCACTCATTTTCGGTGCCAATTGATAAGTACGGGCATTCTTCTGTGTATCAAATTGTTGTTTTGCAGTAATTAAAAAATACTCATGAACAAACTGATTACCGTACTATTTATTTTTTTCTTTGCGTCTCAAAATGGTAAAGCCCAGGAATTAACCCAAACCATTTCAGGGAAAGTGATTAATAGTGAAACCGACGAACCTTTAACCTTCGCTACTATATCGGTAAAAAATAGCCAACCTGCCATTGGAGGAGTTACAAACGAAAATGGTGAATTTAAAATTGAACATATTCCCATGGGCCGCGTAAATGTAGAAGCGTCACATACAGGATTTGCACCGCTGATAGTGTCGGAGGTTATTGTGACTTCGGCCAAAGAAATACAACTCACCATCCGGTTAACACCGTTATCATCTGCGATGGATGAAATAATTATTGTCCCTAAAACCAATAAGCAAAAACCCATCAACAGTACTGCCACAGTGAGCACACGAATGCTGAGTGTAGAAGAAGCAAGCCGCTATGCCGGTGGATTTGATGACCCTGCAAGATTGGCTTCTTCGTTTGCAGGTGTTGCCGGAGGCGAAGGAGAAAGTAATGCGATTGTAGTAAGAGGAAATGCGCCCAAATCCCTGCAATGGAAAATTGAAGGCGTGGAAATTCCCAATCCCAATCACTTTGCTAATTTGGGTAGTTTTGGCGGTGGCGGCTTAACAGCGTTAAGCAGTAATTTATTGGCCAATTCAGATTTTATGACCGGCGCTTTTCCGGCAGAATACAATAATGCCCTTGGCGGAATATTTGATATGCGGATGAGAAATGGGAACAACAATGTGTTCGAAAATAGTATCGAAGTTGGGCTCCTGGGCATTGACCTTACTTCGGAAGGGCCGCTAACCAAAAACCAAAATACCAGCAAGAATGCATCTTACCTGGTAAATTATCGGTATTCAACTTTAGCATTATTGTCACCTCTAATGCCCGATGATGCAGAAGGCACCCAATACCAGGACTTGTCTTTTAAAATAAATTTGCCTACTGCAAAGTCAGGCACATTCTCCCTTTGGGGTATTGGTTTGATAGATGAATCAGGAGCCCAACCTGAAACCAATCCGGACAACAGGAAATATTACCAGGATATAGAAAAACAAGATGTAAAGCAATATATGGGAAGCATCGGGCTGAATCACAAATATTTTTTTAAAAATGCTGCCTGGTTAAACTCAACTCTTGCGCTTTCTGCTGAAGGAATCAATGCTATTACAGACAGGCTGAATAATGAAAACCATCTGTATCCTGAAAATCGTATAAAAAGCAATCGTTACAATTTGACGTTTACCTCTTCCTACAACAGGAAAATTTCAAACAAAGTTTCTAACCGTTCGGGCATTACTTATAACGGCTTAGGGTATGATATTAATATTAAACAAACCAGTGCCAACGATACGCTTGGTAGTGTAGCCAACGGCAATGGCCTCACCTCTTTGATAGCCGCCTTCACTAACTTTACGCTCTCGGGAAGAAAACTGAGATGGAACCTGGGCCTGTCCACACAATTATTTACTCTCAATAACAGTTACACCATTGAACCACGACTTGGTATTTCTTATCCGATAAATGACAGGAACACGCTGAGTTTTGGCTACGGGTTGCATAGCAGGCTCGAGCCTTTACAAATCTATTTTGCCAATACTGTAAATTCCATTTCCCCGGAGGCAAACAAGGAATTGGGTTTTACGAGAGCCAATCATTTTGTGTTGGGTTACGATTGGAGTATTACTCAAAAGCTCCATTTAAAAATAGAACCTTATTTCCAGGCGCTGTTTGATGTGCCTATTGCAGAAAACAGCAATGAATCTTTATTAAATTTGGACGCAGACTGGTTTATTACAACCGCGTATCACAATACAGGCAAGGGCCGCAATTACGGGCTTGATGTTACGCTGGAGCAATATATGAATCACGGTTTTTACTTTTTAATAACCGGCTCGCTTTTTAATTCGGAATACAAAACTGAAAATTCTGATTGGTTCAATACACGTTATAATAAGAATTATTTGTTCAATGCCCTTGCAGGAAAAGAATTTAAAACAGGCAGCAACCAACAAAACAGCTTTGGCGTAAACCTGAGAATATCGGTGCAGGGCGGCGACAGATTTTCAAAGATTGATGATGCGGCTTCATCAGCAGAGCAAGATGTGGTATATAATGAAACCACCCCTTTTACGCAACAAACCACTCCTTCCTCGGTGTTGCATACTACGATTACTTATACCTGGAACCGGAAAAAGATAACGCAAAAACTGTCTTTAAAAATTTTGAATGTAACCAATTACGAAAGTTTTCTTGGCCACCGGTACAATTTGCAAACGGGTAATGTAGATGAGTATCGTGAAGCTTTAATGCTTCCTAACCTGAGCTATAAAATTTCGTTTTAATGTTGAAAACAGCCACCACATATATCTCTATATTTGACGCAAGCGCTGGAGCCGGTTGCGCATCAATTTTATGCGGTGATTTCCATATTGTTTGCGGTACCTCCTTCAAGCTCAAAAGTAGCTGTAGCAGAAGTTGATACAATTCGATTCGGTTATTGCTGCAATATCTTTTTTAAATAATTACAACTGGCTGTTACATCTTCTAACGGATGCGGTGCCCCCTATTGGTTGGTTATACCCACCAACCGAAACATAGTATTTAATTTGCTGCATGAATATTTTCCATAAAGGCCACGGCAAATGGATATAAACTTCTGCTATTTTTATACAAATACTGTATTTCAATTTCGTTACCTGTTGGCAGATGATGTATTAAAAGCTGAAGTAATTTCTTATCTTCAATACCTGGTTAAAAACACTTTATAAAAAATAGTGTTTTTCGATTGATGGGCATACCAGTGGGATTATAACCCCACCGTTAGTTTCTTGTGAAAGATGTCAACACATTAAAGCTGCTACTTCTGTTGCTATAAAACTTTTATGAACCTAAAAACAGAAACATTATGCTGGTTGGCTTGGCCGGAAGACCACACGGCGCTCTCACGAGTTGTTGATGTGAGGTGAAAGAAAGGAAACATTCACAAAGGCTGAGTGCCAGAATAACCATTGCCATGTTTAGTAAACAAACAGTTTATGGCAATTTTTATTTAGACAAAAACTGGTCTTAAAAAAATGTAATGATTTTAATATCGCCCGGCATCGAATTGATGAATAACGAAAATTATTATCATCGTTTGTTTAAAATACTCAATCATTAAAATCCCAACCTATTGAAAAACTCGTGACGTAATCAAACTCATTCCCCTTTATTGCGGGCCGGTTATCAAAGTTAACCGAGGTTCCCAATTTTATATAAAAGTCTAATGGCAGGTCGTATTTCAAGTCTAAAGAAAAATCAGAA
>Ga0164241_10004169_pt1 | contig 14148 bp, 15 predicted proteins | sample OricomyardsoilBY_FD_108780 | JGI IMG/M metagenome (GOLD analysis project Ga0164241, IMG submission 108780) | Backyard soil microbial communities from Emeryville, California, USA - Original compost - Back yard soil (BY) | ecosystem: Environmental > Terrestrial > Soil > Unclassified | place: USA...
GCACACCCCGCTGATCAACGTGATCGGCGACCACGCCCGCTACCACAAGGGGTTCGACGCGCCGCTCGAGTCCGACATCGACGCGCTGACCGGCTGGCTGCACGGCTGGAGCCGCACGTCCAAGACGCCCGGGGAGGTCGGCGCGGACGCGGCCGCCGCGATCGCCGCCGCGCAGACCGGGCCCGGCCAGCTCGCCAACCTCGTGCTGCCTGCCGACGTGTCGTGGTCCGACGGCGGCGAGGTCGGTGAGCAGCAGCCGCTGGCGCCGCCGGTGCCGGTGGACGACGACCGGGTCGCCGAGATCGCCGGCATCGTCCGCGGCGGCGAGCCGACCGTGCTGCTGCTCGGTCACGGCACGACCCGCGAGCGCGGGCTGGTCGCGGCCAGCCGCATCGCCGCGGCCACCGGGGTGAAGCTGTTCGCCGAGACGTTCCCCGCCCGCATGGAGCGCGGCGCGGGCCTGCCGAACATCGAGCGGCTCGGCTACCTGGCCGAGCAGGTCCAGTGGCAGCTGTCCGACACCAAGCACCTGGTGCTCGTCGGCGCGAAGTCGCCGGTGTCCTTCTTCGCCTACCCCGGCAAGCCGAGCGAGCTCGTGCCCGACGGCTGCCAGGTGCACGTCCTGTCCGTGCTCGGCGAGGACGGCACGGGCGCGCTCGAGCACCTCGCCGACGAGGTCGCCGCCGGCACCGCCCCGGTGCTGCAGGAAGCGGCCCGGCCGGAGGTGCCCAGCGGCCCGCTCACTCCGCAGAACTGGACCGACGTGATCGGCGCGCTGCTGCCCGAGGCGGCGATCGTGTCCGACGAGGCCAACACATCCGGCCTGATGATCCCCATGTCCACGGCCGGCGCGCCGCGCCACGACGTGCTCACGCTCACCGGCGGCGCGATCGGCCAGGGCCTGCCGCTCGCGGTCGGCGCCGCGGTCGCCTGCCCGGACCGCCCGGTCGTCTGCCTGCAGGCCGACGGCAGCGCGATGTACACCGCGTCCGCGCTGTGGACGATGGCCCGCGAGGGCCTCGACGTCACGACGGTCGTGCTCAACAACCGGGCCTACGCGATCCTGCGGATGGAGCTGTCCCGGGTCGGCGCGGAGGCAGCCGGACCGCGGGCGAGCAGGCTGCTCGACCTGTCCGGCCCGGACCTGGACTTCGTGTCGCTCGCGCAGGGCATGGGCGTGCCGGCGAGCCGCGCGACGACGGCCGAGGAACTCGCGGACCAGTTCGCGAAGGCCCTTGCCGAGCCCGGCCCACACCTGATCGACGCGATGGTGCCGCCGCTGATGTGACCTTGCCCTTCAACCCTGACGGAGGCTCCATGCTTGTGCAGAACCTGGCGGTGCTGGTGTTGGCCGGCTTCGTCGGCTTCGCGGTGATCTCCAAGGTGCCGAACACCTTGCACACACCGCTGATGTCCGGCACGAACGCCATCCACGGCATCGTCCTGCTCGGCGGTCTCGTCGTGCTGGGGCTCGGCGCCGAAGGCGTGCTGAACAAGATCCTGCTGGTGATCGCGATCGCGTTCGGCACGATCAACGTGGTCGGCGGCTTCCTGGTCACCGACCGGATGCTCGGCATGTTCAAGGACAAGAAGAAGGACGTCTCCAAGTGACCTGGATTCACGACGAGGCGTTCATCCAGTGCCTCTACATCATCGCGTTCGCGTTGTTCATCTACGGCCTGATGGGCCTGACCGGCCCGCACACCGCGGTGCGCGGCAACAAGATCGCCGCCGTCGGCATGGCGATCGCGGTCATCGCCACCCTGCTCACGCCCGGCATGGGCAACTGGTGGCTGATCGTGCTCGGCGTCGCGATCGGCACGGTGGTCGGCGTCCCGGCCGCGCGCCGGGTGAAGATGACCGCGATGCCGCAGATGGTGGCGCTGTTCAACGGCGTCGGCGGCGGCGCGGTCGCGCTGATCGCGTGGGTGGAGTTCCGCGACAGCGACGGGTTCGCCGGCGCACCGTTGTACGTGGTGATCGCGTCGCTGTTCGCCGCGCTCGTCGGGTCGGTGTCGTTCTGGGGCTCGAACGTGGCGTTCGGCAAGCTGCAGGAGATCATGCCCGGCAGGCCGATCACCGTCGGGAAGCTGCAGCAGCCGCTGAACCTGCTGGTGGCGCTGGTCGCCGTGGCGCTCGGCGTGATCGTGGTGGCCGGCGGGCACGCCGGGTGGCTGATGATCGGGCTGCTCGTCGCTGCGTCGGCGCTGGGCGTGCTCATGGTGCTGCCGATCGGTGGCGCGGACATGCCGGTGGTCATCTCGCTGCTCAACGCGGCAACCGGCCTGTCGGCCGCGGCCATGGGCCTCGCGCTGGACAACACCGCGCTGATCGTCGCCGGCATGATCGTCGGCGCCTCCGGCTCGATCCTGACCAACCTGATGGCCAAGGCCATGAACCGCTCGATCCCGGCAATCGTGGCGGGCGGCTTCGGCGGCAACGGCGAGATCGCCGGCGCGTCGACCAACGGCGATCGCGCCGTGCGCCAGACCAGCGCGGCCGACGCGGCGATCCAGCTGGCGTTCGCCCGGCAGGTGATCGTGGTGCCCGGCTACGGGCTCGCGGTCGCGCAGGCGCAGCACGCGGTGCGCCAGCTGACCGGGCTGCTGGAGCAGAAGGGCGTGTCGGTCGCGTACGCGATCCACCCGGTCGCGGGTCGCATGCCCGGGCACATGAACGTGCTGCTGGCCGAGGCGGACGTGCCCTACGAGCACCTCAAGGAGATGGACGCGATCAACGACGAGTTCGGCCGGTCCGATGTCACCCTGGTGATCGGCGCGAACGACGTCACCAACCCGGCCGCGCGCACGGATCGGAGCTCGCCGATCTTCGGCATGCCGATCCTGAACGTGGACGAGAGCCGCTCGGTGATCGTGCTCAAGCGCTCGATGCGCCCGGGCTTCGCGGGCGTGGACAACGAGCTGTACTACGAGCCGCGGACGAGCCTGCTGTTCGGCGACGCCAAGTCCTCCGTGCACGACATCACGGAGGAGCTGAAAGCTCTCTAGGGTTGGAGGCATGGAGACCGAGATCGACGCCGGGCTGTTCGGGCCGGAATCGGTCAGCTGGCAGGTGCACGCGCAGTCCTCGATGTGGCTCGCCGGGGTGCGGTCGCTTTTCCTGCAGGCGCTGCACCCGCGCACGGTGGCCGGGGTGGTGCAGAACTCCGAGTTCCGCACCGACCCGCTGGGCCGCCTCGTGCGCACGGCGAACTTCGTCGGCGCCACGACGTACTGCACGCACGCCGAGGTCGAGAAGCGGGCGGCGCGCGTCCGGCAGGTGCACCGCGAGCTGCGCGCGGTCGACCCGGACACCGGCAGCCGCTTCCGCCTCGACGAGCCCGATCTGCTGCTGTGGGTGCACTGCGCGGAGGTCTCGTCGTTCCTGTCCGTCGTGCGCCGCGCCGGCTTCCCGCTGACCGCGGCGCACGCCGACCGCTACCTCGACGAGCAGCGCCGCTCGGCCGCGCTGGTCGGGCTGGACCCCGCCGAGGTGCCGGGCTCGGTGGCGCAGATGTCGAGCTACCTGGCCGCGATGCGCCCCCACCTACGGCGCACCGAGGGGGCGGACGAGATCTACCGGTTCCTGCACCGCCCGCCGGTCGGCGGGGCGCTGGCACTGGGCGTACGCCTGTACGAGCCGGTGGTCGGCCACCTCGGGTACTCGCTGCTGCCGCGCTGGGCGACCGCGCTGTACGGCAGGCGCGCCTACCCGCCAGCCGCGGCCACGGCGGGCCTGCGTGCGGTGTCGGTGGGGCTGCGCACGTTCCTGCGCGGGACCGCGCGCGTCATGCGGGAACCCCGGCTGGGTGCGCTCGAACCGCACCCGCTGTGGGCGGTGCGGCGGCTGGGCGAGTGGTCGACCCCGTCCGCCGCCCGACTGCCTGCCTAGGCGGAGTGGGCTTCCTGGAAGCGCATGACCAGCGCCTGCGGCACCCGGCCGCGGTCGGCGACGGCCTCGCCCTGGCTGCGTGCCCATTCGCGGACGGCATGGGTGTCCGGCTTGCCTTCGGCCGAGCCGTTCGTCGCCACCGCGCCCCGGGCCCGGCGGCCGCCGGTGCGGCGCGCGTGCCCGACGTACTGGGCGAGGGTGTCGCGGAGCTGGGCGGCGTTGGCCGCGGACAGGTCGATCGAGAACTCGACCCCGTCGAGGGCGAAGGCCACGGTCTCGTCGGCCTGCCCGCCGTCGAGGTCGTCGACCAGCTCCAGAATGGTTTGCTGCGCCACAGGATCCTCCGCGTCGGGGTGCGAGTCGAGCGACTCGAAGGATAACGGCCACGGAGTTCGCCGACGGGCAGGGTGCGCGGTGTGGCGGGTGCCGCCCGCATCACACTTCTACGGCGCGGTGATCCCGACGGCGGCGTTCGCCAGCTTGACCAGGTCCGCGTCGTCCGGGGTGGACGCGGCACCGATCCACACCGCCTGCACCAGCTTGAGGCTGTTGCCCTCCCGGCCGCTCGCGTACGCGGCGGACTCGAAGAACGGCTTGCGGTCGCCGGGCCACGGCGTGCCCTCGGTGGAGGCGTCGACGATCGCGCCGCTGCCCGGCTTGTCGGCGACCTGGTTCAGCTCGTCGGCCGCCGCGCTCTCCGGGAAGCGCAGCACCGACACCAGGATCGCCGCGGTCTTGTCGTCCGCTGTGGACTCGAAACGCATGCGGACCAGCTCGCCGCAGCGATTCTTCTGCAAATACGCCTGCACATCACCGTATGCGTGCCCCGCACAGTCGGCGTCGGTCTTCGTTCCCCTGGGCACGAAGGAGAAGCCGGCGAGCTTGACCGTGCCGCTCGGCGTCGTGGTGTGCTCTGCCTGCGTGCCCTCGTCGGTGTCGCCCGCGGATGCCACGGCATAGACGATCCCGGTCAGCAGCAACATCGCGACCAGCACGGCGGCGGCGACCGGCAGCCAGCGCAGCTGCGAGCCCCCGCGCCTGCGGCTGGCGGCGGACTTGGTGGGGCGCGGCGGCCGGGGCTCGGTGATCCGCGGGATCACCATCGTGCTGGCCGCGGACAGGTCGGGCTGGACCGTGTCGGAGAACCCCTCGGCCTCGAGGTCGAGAGCGTCGATCGTCGCGTTGTCGGGCTCGAGCGCGGCGAGCAGCTCGCGGGCCTGGGCCACCGTGCACGGCCGCGGGTGCGTGGCGAGTTCGCGGGCCGCGGTGAGCAGCGTCATCGGCTCCGGGTGCAGCACGCGGATGCCGCGCAGCAGGTCGGAGGTGGGCTGCTCGACCTTGGATACGTACGGGCCGACCGCGATCACCGTGCCGATCGGCAGCGGCTCGGCGCGCGACTCCTCGAGGTGCCGGTTGATCTTGCCGACGACCTCCATGACCTCGCTGGCCGGGTTGACCACGCCGTCCGGGCGCACCAGCGGCCAGCCGTCGGTCTTCCACTGCCCGGACAGCGGCGCCTCCAGCCGCACGGCCGGGTCGGGCAGGTCCACGCCGACGACGACCAGGACTCCGCGCGGCAGCAGGACGACTGCGTCGACCGGCCCCTCGTCGGCCGGTCGGCAGCCGAGCAGCGCGACGCCGCCGACGACACCGTCGCCGCGGCCCCACGAGGCGAGCGCGGCGCGGACGTCGGCACCGACCTCTGAGGACTCGCCACCCAGCCGGATCAGCCGCACCGCACACCTCCCCGACGCCCAGTTACGTAACCAGTCCACCGTATCCGCCCGTGTGACGAGCGCGTGCCGCGACCGGGTGATTTCGGGTCGGTATGGCGAGAACGCGTCTGCGCAGGGCACAATGGGCGCCAATACAACTCAAGTGGGTGCGCGGGCCACCGTGGCGAGGACGTAGGGGAAGACGGTTCCTCGTCGATCAAGCGGAGGTCAGCAGTGAGCACTCGTGGCGTGGTGTACGTCCACTCGTCGCCGTCTGCGGTATGTCCGCACGTCGAGTGGGCTATTTCGGGCACCCTTGGAGTCCGCGCGAACCTGCAGTGGACCGCGCAGCCGGCCGCGCAGGGTGCGCTGCGGTCCGAGTGCGGCTGGACCGGCGAGGCCGGCACGGGAGCCAAGCTCGTCCAGGCGCTGAAGGCCTGGCCCATGATCCGCTTCGAGGTCACCGAGGAACCCAGCGAGGGCGTGGACGGCGAACGGTTCTGCTTCGTGCCGACGCTGGGCCTGTGGCGGGCCCGCACCTCCGCGAACGGCGACATCGTGGTCGGCGAGGACCAGCTGCGGGCGATGGCTACGGCCAGCCGCGCGGGCGAGGCGTTCGCGCACAAGGTCGACGAGCTGCTGGGCGCGTCGTGGGACGCCGCGCTCGAGCCGTACCGGCGGGCGGGCGACGGGGCGCCGGTGACCTGGTTGCACCGCGTGGGCTGAGCGGGCTGTGGCACCCTCTACGGGTGGCCGATCGTCCTCGCCAGCTGTGGCTGCTGCCGGTGCTGCTGATCACGGTGATCGCCACCGCGGTGGGCGGCCTGCTGGCCAGGACCTACTACGCGGGCCAGGACACGGACCCGCCGGCCGCGGTGATTCCCTCCCAGACGTCGGTGCCCCCGAGCGAGCGCCCCGGCCCCAAACAGGTCGGCGGCACCCAGGACGCGACCGACCACCCGCTCTACAAGACCGTCCGTGACCTGCTGCAACGCTACTTCGACTCGATCAACGGCAGGAACTACGACAAGTGGCTCGCCACCGTGACCGCCGACCGCGCGCAACTGCAGCCGGAGCCCGCCTGGCGTACCGCGTATCGGTCCACTGAGGACGGCAGCGCGGTGATCTACCGCATCGAACTCGGGGACGACGACGACACCGCCCGCGTCCTGCTGACGTTCGTGAGCACCCAGGACGAGGCCGACGCGCCCAGCGAGCTGCCGTCGGACTGCATCCAGTGGAGCGTGGTGTTCCCGCTGATCCAGGAGCAGGACGGCTGGAAGCTCGACGCCTCCCCGGCCGGTTCGTCGCCGCAACACGAACGCTGTACATGAGCGAGGCCCGGACGGGCGGAGTGATCCCCCGTCCGGGCCTCGTACGTGCGATCAGACCGCGGTGAACGCCAGGGCGACGTTGTGCCCGCCGAAGCCGAACGAGTCGTTGACCGCCGCCCGCAGTTCCAGCTTGCGGGGCTCGCCGGCCACCACGTCCAGCGTCACCTTCGGGTCCTGGTTGTCCAGGTTGCGCGTGGCGGGAATGACCCCGTTGTACATCGACAGCAGCGTCACGATGCTCTCGACCGCGCCCGCGCCGCCGACCAGGTGGCCGAGCGCGCTCTTCGGCGCGGTCAGCACCACGTGGTCGCCGATCGCCTTGGTGATCGCCACCGCCTCGCCGATGTCGCCGACCACGGTGGACGTCGCGTGCGCGTTCACGTGGCCCACGTCGGCCGGGGACAGCCCGGCCGTGCGCAGCGCCTCGGTGATCGCGTTGATCTGGCCGACGCCCTCCGGGTGGTTGCCCGTGATGTGGTACGCGTCCGACGTGATGCCGGCACCGGCCAGCTTGCCGTAGATCCGCGCCCCGCGTGCCCGGGCGTGGTCCTCGCGCTCGAGCACGAGCACACCCGAGCCCTCGCCCAGCACGAAGCCGTCACGATCGACGTCGAACGGCCGCGACGCGCGGTCCGGGTCGTCGTTGCGCAGCGACAGCGTCCTGGACTGGGCGAACCCGGCGACGGTGATCGGCATGATGCACGCCTCGGCGCCACCGGCGACCACGACGTCGGCCCGGCCGTTCTGGATCATCTGCCAGGCCATGGCCAGGCCCTCGGCGCCGGACGCGCACGCCGAGCAGGGCGTGTGCACGCCGGCCCTGGCCATCAGCTCGATGCTGACGTGCGCGGCCGGGCCGTTGGGCATGAGCATCGGCACCGTCAGCGGCGACACCTTGCGCAGGCCCTGGCTCTCCAGGAGGTCGTCCTGGTCGAGCAGGGTCTTCGGACCCCCGATACCGGTGCCGATGACGACGCCGAGCCGGTCCGGATCCACCGGCTGGCTGTCCTCCGACGGCGTCTCGTACCCGGCGTCCGCCCACGCCTGCCGGGCCGCGATGATGGCGACCTGCTCGCATCGATCCAGCCGGCGCAGCTGAACGCGCGGCAGCACCTCCGACGGCTCCACGGCCAGCGGCGCGGAGAGCCGCGCAGGCAGGTCGTACTTCTCGGCCCACTCGGCGTCGTTGTACCTGATGCCGCTGCGGCCGGCGATCAGTCCGTCCCAGGTGGACGCGACGTCGCCGCCGAGCGGCGTCGTCGCACCCATGCCGGTGACGACCACATCGACCGTGCTCATTGCCCCTCCGTGAGGCTAGACCGCCGGATCTGCGGCGGTGTCAGACGTTCTTGGAGACGTAGCTGACCGCGTCCCCGACGGTCTTGAGATTCGCCAGCTCCGCGTCCGGGATCTTCACCTCGAAGCGGTCCTCGGCCTGCACGGCGATCTCGACCATGGACAGCGAGTCGATGTCCAGGTCGTCCACGAAGGACTTGTCGGCGGTGACCTCGTCGGCCTCGACGCCGGCGACCTCTTCGACGATCTCCGCCAGGCCGGCCAGGATCTCCTCGTCGGTGGGCTTGTCAGCCATGGGTATCTCTCTTTCTATTCTGGGGACAGCTTCTTGCGGATGGTGGAACTACGGGCAGATCACGACCTGGCCGGCGTAGGACAGCCCCGCACCGAACCCGATCAGGAGGGCGACGTCGCCGGAATGCACCCGGCCCGCCGCACGCATGTGGTCCATCGCCATCGGGATGGACGCGGACGAGGTGTTGCCGGAGGTGACGATGTCGTCGGCGACGACCATGTCCTCCCGCGCGCCGCTCTTGCGCAGCCGCTTCGCGATCGCCTCGACGATACGCAGGTTGGCCTGGTGCGGGATCAGCACGTCGATGTCGGCAGGCTGCAGGCCGGCCAGCTCGATCGCCTGCAGCGCGATCGGGGCGATCTTCGTGGTCGCCCAGCGGAAGACCGACTGGCCCTCCTGGTAGATGTGCCTGCCGTTGGGCATCGTGATCGTCTCGACGAGGTCACCGGCGGTGCCCCAGGCGACCGGGCCGATGCCCGGCTCGTCGCTCGGGCCCACGACCGCGGCGCCCGCCCCGTCGGCGAAGATGATCGCCGTGGACCGGTCGACCGGGTCGACCACGTCGGTGAGCTTCTCCGAGCCGATCACCAGCACGCGCCGCGCGGAGCCGGCGCGGACCATGTCCGACCCGGCGGCCAGCGCGTAGCAGAACCCGGCGCACGCGGCGTTGAGGTCGAACCCGCCGCCCGCCTTCACCCCGACCAGCTCGGCGACCTGGGCGGCGGCGTTGGGGATCGGCACGGTCGCGGTGCAGTTGGCGACCAGCACCGTGTCGACGTCCGCCGGGTCGAGGCCCGATGCGGCGATCGCCTTCGAACCGGCCTCGACGGCCATCGAGACGACCGTGTCCTTCTCGCCGGCGAAGCGGCGCTCGGCGATGCCGACGCGCTCGCGGATCCACTGGTCGTTGGTGTCCATGATCGTGGACAGCTCGTCGTTGGTGACGACGCGTTCTGGCTGGGTGCTGCCGATCCCGAGGATCCGGGTGGCGGCGGCGCCCTGGGAAAGACGCAGCTGGGTCATGCGGAAGTCTCCCCGGCGTCGCCGTCGATCGCGGCGGCCACCTTTTCGAGGTCCTGGGGCTTCTTGAGGCCGGCGATCGTGACGCCGGTGAGCTCGCGGCGGGCCAGCCCGGTCAGGGCCCCCGCCGGCGGCAGCTCGGCGAGTGCGCCGACACCGCGCGCGGTCATCGTCGCCATGCAGGTGTCCCACCGCACGGGCAGCGTGACCTGCTCGACCAGCCGGTCGAGCATCTCGGCGCCGCTGGTCACGACCTCGCCGTCGGCGTTGGACAGCAGCGTGCGGGTGGGGTCGGCGACCGTGATGCCGGCGGCCTTCTCCCGCATCGCTTCGCGCGCGGGCGCCATGTAGTGGGTGTGGAAGGCGCCGGCGACCTTGAGCTTGATGATCTTCTTGAGGAACTCGGGCTTCGCGTCGACGATCTTGTCGATCGACTCGAGCGAGCCGGCCGCGACGATCTGGCCCGCGCCGTTCATGTTCGCCGGCACCAGGTCGTACTCGGCCAGCCACTCGACGACCTGCTCGGGCTCGCCACCCATGACCGCGGCCATGCCGGTCGGGGCGAGCTCGCAGGCGGCGGCCATCTCGCGCCCGCGCACCGCGGCCAGCGCCACCGCGTCGTCCGCGCTGAGCACGCCGGCCATCGCGGCCGCGGCCAGCTCGCCGACGGAGTGCCCGGCCACCAGCACATCGGCCGGCAGCTCGTGGCGCTTCTCCAGCTCGCCGAACGCCAGCAGCGCGAGCGCGACGACCAGCGGCTGGGTGATCGCGGTGTCCTTGATCGCGTCCGCGTCCGCGACGGTGCCGAGCTCGACCAGGTCGAGACCGGTCAGCTCCGACCAGCCGGCGACCCGCTCACGGGTGCCCTCCAGTTCGAGCCACGGAGCGAACATGCCGGGAGTCTGGGAGCCCTGGCCTGGGGCGAGTAGCGCGAGCACGGTGTCCACTACACACGTTTACCCACTTCTGACGTGATGCTGACACTCACAGAAGTCGTCGTGGTCGATTTGTAGGAGGTCTACAAAAGTTACGGGGGAATGAACGGCAAAGCGCGGGATGTGTTGTGTCGGTCACCACAAGCCACGGGATCGGGACAGCCTACCGACGGCCAGCGCGATGCGCAGCACGAGCGCGTCCCGAGCGAGGTTGGGGTTGTGGCCGGTGAGATCGGTGGCCTTGCGCAGCCGGTACCGGACGGTGTTCGGGTGCACGAACAGCAGCCGCGCGCAGGTCTCCAGCACCCCGCCTGCCTCGAGGTAGGTCTCGACGGTCTCCAGCAGCGCGCCGCCCGCCTCCTCGAGCGGGCGGGCGATCTGCTCGATGAGCTGCCACTCGGCCTCCGGGTCGCCGGCGAGCGCGCGCTCGGGCAGCAGGTCGGCCGAGCGGACCGGCCGAGGCGCGGTGGGCCAGGCGACGACCGCGCGCAGCCCGGACAGCGCGTCGGCCGAGCTGCGGTGCGCGTCGGCGATGTTGTCCACGGTCGGCCCGGCCACCACCGGCCCGTCACCGAAGGACGTGGCCATCTTCCGCAGGACCGCGTCGGTAGGCTCCTCGGTGTCGCCGGCGAGCACGACGACCAGCCGGGAGCCCTGCACACCGAGCAGCACCGAGCGGTTGGCCCGGGCAGCGCGGCTGCGTACCTCGTAGAGCACGGTCGGCGGGTCGTCGGAGGGGGAGTTGCCGACGAGGACGGTCGCCGGCGCGTCGAGGTCCCAGCCGAGTGCGGCGGCCCGGGACAGCAGGGACTCCTCGGCGTCGCCTCGGACGATCGCGTCCACGACCGACGCCTCGAGCCGGGCGTCCCAGGCGCCACGGGTCTCGGCGGCCGAGGCGTAGGACATGGCGGAGGTGAACGCGACCTCGCGGCCGTAGCGCAGCACCGCCTCGGTCAGCGCCTGCCGCTCGTCGTCGTCCGCGGCGAGGTCGGGGATCTCGCGCTCGATGATGTGCAGCGCGACCCGGACGAGCTCGACGGTCTGCCGGAGGCTGATCCAGCGGGACAGTTCGCGCGGCGCCTGGCGGAAGGCGTCGGTGGTGAGCCGGATGGCCTCGCGCTTGTCGCGCACGTAGGCGGTGAACCCGGCCGCGCCGGTCTGGGCGATGAGCTGCACGCTGGCCCGCTGGTCGGCCGGCATCCGGCTGAACCAGGCGAACTGTTCGTCCATCGAGGCCAGCGCTAGCGACGCGATCTTGCCGGAGGCGCGGTCGAGCGCCGCGAGCGTTGCCTCCGACACCTTGGCCATGGGTGGGACTGTATGCCTAGGGGACGACGACAACTTTGCCGCGGGCGCGGCCTTCGTGCAGGTGCCGGATGGCGTCGGCGGCCGCTGACAGCGGGAACGAGCGCTCGACGACGGGCCGGATCTTGCCGGCCTCGATCAGCTCGCGCAGCAGCTCGAGATCGGCGGCGCGCTCGACGGCGAACAGCCCGCGCAGGTTGTGCCGGACGAACGGGGACAGCAGCAGCGCGCCCATGTTGCGTTCCATGCCGCCGAGCCAGCGACCGCCGCCCTCGCCGCCGACGAGGACGAGCGTGCCCGCCGGCGTGAGCAGGCGGCGAACCTGGGTGAGCGGCCGGTTGCCCGCGATGTCGAGGATCAGGTCGTAGGTGCCGGTGATCGGCTCGCGGGTGTAGTCGATGACCGCGTCCGCGCCGAGCTCGCCGACCAGTTCGGTCTTGGCGGTGCCGCAGACCGCGGTGACGTGCGCGCCGAAGGCCTTGGCGAGCTGGACGGCGAAGGTCCCGATGCCCCCGCCGGCGCCGATGACCAGCACGCGCCGGCCCTTGGTGACCTTGCCGCGGTCGCGCAGCGCCTGCAGGGCCGTGCACGCGGAGACGGGCACGGCGGCGGCCTGCTCGAAGGTGAGGTTGGCTGGTTTGTGCGCGGCCCTTTTCTCGGGGACCTTCGCGTACTCGGCGAAGGTGCCCGAGCCGCTGCCGTAGATCTCGTCGCCTTTCGCGAAGCGCGTGATGTTGGCGCCGACCTCGACGACGACGCCGGCGAGGTCGAGCCCGGGCACGCGCCGCCGGGGCTTGGTGAGCCCGACCGCGGGCCGGACCATGAGCGGCAGCCCGGTCATCAGGTGCCAGACGCCGGGGTCGACCCCGGCCGCGCGCACTTCCACGAGTAACTCGTCCGGCCCGATCGCCGGTCTGTCGACGTCTTCGAGTCTCAGCGCGCCGGCGTCGCCGTATGCGTCCTGCACGATGGCTTTCATGCGGGCTCTCCTTCTGGGTATTGAAAGACTTCGTCGAGCGGCACCCGGAACACCCGGGCGATCTGAAAGGCCATCTCCAGCGAGGGCGAATACCGCCCCTGCTCGATGGCGATGATCGTTTGACGGGTCACGCCGACCCGGTCGGCGAGCTCGGCCTGGGTCATCTCGCTGTGCGCGAACCGCAGCGCGCGGATGGTGTTGGTGACCCGAGTGGGCTTCACCACGGCTGAAACCCCCGCCGGTAGGCGATGACCTTCGCGACGGAGCTCAGGGTCGCGGAGAGGACGAAGCAGAGGTAGACGACGTTGGCGATCCAGAAGTAGCCGACCTCGGCCATCGCCATGATCAGCGCGGCCACCCCACCGATCACGACGAACGACTGCCCGACGTACTCCCCGAACCGCCCGATCTCCCGATCCCGCTCGTCCTTCTTGCCCGCCTCCCGCGGCGCGGCCATCCCGAGCCCCATGTTGATCACGATGTTGACGACGATCGCCCCGCCGATCGTCCAGAGCAGCGCCCCGATGTAGGGCAGTTCGCTGATCACCCCGTCCTGGCCGAGCACCAGCAGGAGGTAGACCACATACCCGCAGACGGAGGTCAACAACATGACCCAGGCCCGCTTCTCCTCGAACGCCACCCAACCTCCCCATGTAAACAATCTTTAACACCACCAATGTAAAGCGCCCCAAACACGATGTCAAACATTCTTAACTCCGACAGTTGGCGGAAGCGCACATGGGGCGGGAGGGCGGGGGAGGCCGCGGAGTGGCGGCGCGGAGGGAAAGGCCGACGGCGGGAAGAGGCCGGATGCAGGAGGTGGGGAGGTAGGGCAACGAGGCAGGCGGCCAGGTAAGCGTGGACCGACGCCGGGACGGGCACCGGCGAGCGGATGACAGGGAGACGCCGGGAAGAAAGGCAGCATCGCTGCGGCTGGCCGAGGACAGCAGCGAGTCGAGGCAGAGCCTGGGTGCTGCCGGCGTCGACGCGGACCTCGAAGCCGAAGGCGAGCGCCGTGAGCGGTCGAACAGATCAGGGCGGGCAGAGGCGCGCGAGATCTGGAAAGCCGGATCAGGAAAGCCGGATCAGGAAGCGAGCACCAATCGGCGAGCCCGCCCCCGAAGCCGAAGGCGAGAACGAGGAGCCACGAAGCCGAAGGCGAGCCACCAAAAGCTGGTCAAGAACCAAAGCGACCACGCCGGGTCGCAAGGAGCTCGCACCGTGGGGGTCTGGGGGGGTCGCCCCCCAGGGCATCGATCCGCATCCCCCAGCCGGGAAGGCGCGCAAGCGCCGAACAGGCAAAGCCGGAGGATGCGGGCCGCCCGGCGCGGCGGTGCGCTCGCCGCCGGGCGGCCCCTCTCCCCGGTCCCCACCGGTA